>Ga0115002_10004802_pt1 | contig 16184 bp, 17 predicted proteins | sample ArcticOcean_MG_C_8_FD_89576 | JGI IMG/M metagenome (GOLD analysis project Ga0115002, IMG submission 89576) | Marine microbial communities from western Arctic Ocean - ArcticOcean_MG_CB11_86 | ecosystem: Environmental > Aquatic > Marine > Oceanic | place: Arctic Ocean: Canada Basin | collected... | reverse complement strand
CGTTCTGCTGGCTTAAAGAAATGAATATTATAGAAATCTGTTTTTGGAGTCTTCAACCATGATGGGGGTCGTATTGGCTCTTCTTGTGTCGGGTGAACAACCCGTTTTTCCAAAAACTCTTCTTGTATCGGGCGACACTTAGGACACAACTTAGCAGTAGTGAAGACTCCGCAAATATTACAAGAATGCTTTGAAGCTAATTCCCGTTTAGCTTTATCTTTGGCAAAGATTTCTTTCATCGCATCTCTGCCAACCGCCAAGCCTAACCGGACACCGGGAAAAGGCAGTTTTACAACTTCCTTTGCTTTTCGACGACGAGCAAGAATGCTATCGACTCCAGCTTTGCCCAGATACCCTATGAATCCAATTGTGAAAACAGCAATTACAGGAATATAGTCGTTCATCAGAATCCCTCCACGAATAAAGGGCCGCTAACAAGAGTTAGCGGCCCTTGATCTGGTCAAGTCAAAAAACGGTGATTTGGAACGCTTTAATATCCGTTCCACGAAGGAAAGTGAAGTATCGAGTACCGTCATCCATTTCGACGGTCAGATACTCAGTCATTTCTTGACCATTCTCGTCGTCAGTGCTACGATGAAAATCCCAAGAGGAGACAGTGAGGTGTTCAAGCTCATCATCTTCAATCGTACCATCACCATCCAAATCTGCGAGCAAAGTGCAATTAGACTCATATGGGTCAGGGACGTTTTCAATCCTCCAATACTGTCGAGGAGATTCAAGTTCTTTTCCTTCATCGTCATAGTTGACTTTGAAGCTCGTTTCGCCAGCATCATCATAATCAGGATTGTGATCTCCGTTTTCACAGAGCATGTTGTACAAGTCTTCGTCCCAAACCATTTCTTCGTACAAATACAAAATTTGGATTCGATGACCAAGCTTGTCAACAACATTTTCATCAGGAGTCAACCGCAGTCGAATGCGAATGTATCCCTCTGTGTCCAGACTTGTTCCCTTGAGGTGATAGTCTGTGTGATGAAATTTCTCTCTTCCGATTTTTGTTTCATACACTGAAATTTTTTCAATGACGAAATTGATTCCAGCCATGTCCTCTTCATGGTCAAAACAAACCGTGCAACCAATTTTGGCTTCCAGAGGATTGTGATATTGAAGTTCCAAAGGCGTCATATCACGTTGATTTCGCCCAGTTAGGATATCGAAGAGCGAACGCCCTTTTCCATCGGCTGATGTCATGGTTTATCACCTTCTAAAAGAAAGAGAGAGCCAGTTGCTAAATCGGCTCTCTCAAAATTGGTTTAACTACCGAATTTCAGCCTTGTGGACACAAACCAAACCGCCACAAAACCAAACACGATGACAAGCATCCAGACAAACACAGTGCCAGCGGCACTACCTCCCCCTGATGCGACCACAGTTGGATTGTAAGCAGCTTCAACATAGTCTTGACTATATTGCATACCGGGGTTGTCGGCCATTTCTGGATCAACGTAGTCCCCATTTCTGGCTGTCCCTCCAGCTTCCAATGCAGCCAGTCGTTGTTGGACTTCTGCATCTTGCATACCTTTTTGATATGCCGTAGAACTGATGTTGCTTTGATTATTGTAGAGCCACGTCGCTCGACGCTGAGCCGACCACTCCATCATCATATACCAGTAGGCTGAGCTATATCCACCACCCATGCTGTAATATGGCTGGCTATGATACCATCCATATCCATGACTGTAGTTGTGAGAGGTGATATAGGTCGTGTGACGAGTAGTTCGTGCGGTGGGAGTGTAATAAGAAGAAGGACGAGAACGCATCCTCGTTACCGCTGCCGAGTCCTTGCGAACTTTTACAGATTTGCCTTTTGAGTTTGTGTATGAAGTCTTCGCTGGGGCTGTTGCCTTTGACGTTGTTTCATACTTTCTCTTACTGGCGGCTTGTTGATTTGCACGAGCCTTTGAAGACGTGCTGCCAGTTGTGGGCTTTCTGCTTCCTGTGGCCGGTCGGCTACTTCCAGTCGAAGGCTTAGAGCCACCTGAACCAAACTTTGGTTTACTGGTACTGGTACTTGAACCAGTCTTTGGCTTACTGCTTGAACCAAATTTTGGTTTACTTGAGGAAGATGGCCGAGAAGACGAGGGACGTGAGGAAGATGGCCTGCTGCTGCGACTGCTGCCACGTCGTTGAGCAAATGCGTCCTCAACAATCATACTGCCGACAAACATTAGGCAGACAACGATTGCTAGCGTTTTACACCGCTTGAGCATGATGACTCCTTTCAAGAGATTGGTGTTTCCTTAACAACAACCAATTTACGAAAGGAGTCGATCTCAGTCAAGGTCAAACATTGGAAATAGGAAACATCCCCAAGTCTTTCATGCAATGACTTAAACGCCACAGTGCGTGATTCATAGTAGCCGCAAATGCTGGACGACCATTATAAATCTGTTCTTTCTCATATGCAGCCCCAATTTCTCGGGCCAATGTGTGAGCAAAATTAGCAACCGGAGATGGATCAAACTTTTCCACAGCTTGGTAAAAATAATACAGATATTGTTCAGACATGCCTAACAATCGAATATCAAGTTCTGTGAGAGGTTGAATTTCGTATTCATCATCTTCAGTAGGAGCGTTTGGTCGAGTCGCCACACTAACTGGCATGTATTCTCGCAAACGACATCTTGTCATATGACATTCTACCTTTGCCTTTGACACTCTTCGCCCCAATGCTGAATAGGCCCGAGCATAGGTGTAAGAGATGTACATTCCGGGAGATTCTGGTCGGCACCATTTTTCGGACTCAAACTTTACGTTTTTCTCACGAGCCGGTTGTAGCAAGTTCCAAGCCAAAACATTCCAAGCTAATTTCTCATCTCGTTCGTTCAAATTCTTCATTACCAACTCAACTGCATCTGAAGCAGACAATGCAGTTCCTTCACGAGATTTAAGCTTCTTACCATCAGCCCCCATCACTAGGCCCATTGATAGATGCTTCTTTTCAAAGCCGAGTGAAGCGAAATGCTCTCGTTGCTCATGACCTGTTATGTAATGAGTGGGATTTACCCAATCTGAAAATGACAAGTCATGATGGGCATACAAAGGCGTGCCGTCTGCTCGCTTGACGATTACAGGACCATTAGGACCGTCCCACAATTGGGGCAAAGCCAGATCAGGCCCTTCATTCACGTCAATTACACCGCCTTCCACCACGGTCGGCTCTCGTGTCTTGATGCTGTCGTCTGGCAACGCAGTGTCGTAATACACTTCTGGAGAATAACCTGTGAACTCGGTCCACTTCTTCCAGCCTTGTAACGCTGACTTTTTAACTCCCAGAGATGTTCCCAGCAATGCTACAAATTTTGTGTCACTCTGAGACTTCATCATGTTTTGCAAAGCATTGGCCAATGCCAGATTTCGCAAATGACCCACATGGAGTTCTTTGTTGAGATTTGGAGAGAATCCATCTACCACAATGCGTGCCTCAGATGGAGCGAGTTTCACGGGCCAATCCCATCGATCCTTAGTGACATGGTAATTGTGGTGATGTCCGACCTGTTCGTACCGATAGCCTTCAACCATGTCCGCTGATAGCAGATCAGTGGATGTAAATCCTATGCCGAATTTGGGCTGCATTGGGTATATCATTTTGCACCTTCTTTCTTTGTTCCATTCTACGTTTATTTTTATGAGTTGTAAACCAACTTCTCTTCCAAAATAAAGCATTTTGGTTTACAATTCGATAAATACCAAGGAGGGTACGCTTATGGAAGCCAAGACGGTGCTTCATGCCGAAAACGTCCTCAGTCGTGTTATATCGACTGATTCAGACTTAATAGCTTTGCTGCACGATAAACTTAGGTTCAGGCCAAAGGATTTTTGGCACAATGTGCAGTATAAGAAAAAACGCTGGGATGGATGGCAAAATTTCTTTGATAAAAAGACTGGTAAATTTCAATCCGGTCTCTTGCCAGAGGTACGTGCTCTCTTAAAGCACCAGAAAGTACCTTATACATTCATAGATGAAACAACATCTGTGGATTGGATTTATAAAGAAATTGATCAGCAGTTCTTAGACCCATGGATTCCAGATGGTTTCAACATGGAGTCTATGCACGACTTCCAGTCTTCTTTGGCCAACCAAGCCTTCAAATACAATCGAGGTCTTATACAAGCCCCAACAGGTTCCGGTAAGACTTTGATTTTGATATCAATCTTAAAGTCACTTCCCCCTAAGACGCCTGTGCTTTTTCTTACCAAAAATTCAGGACTGGTACATCAGAACTATAAGGAAATGAAAGCATGGGGCGTTGAGAATCTTGGAAGATGGTATGCAAATTACAAAGAACCAAATTACATAATGTGTGCCACATCTCATGTAAAGACTTTTAAGTCACTTGGAAAGCTTCTGCCAAAGTTCAAAGTTCTGTTAGTAGATGAAGTTCACGAATGTATGTCAGAAGTTCCTATTCGCAACTACAAGAAGATGAAAAGCTGTTGTGTTCGATTAGGATTCAGTGCCACTCCTTACAAGTGGAATAAAAAGAAAATTGATGAAGTACACAAATGGAAAGTAAAAGGTCATTTCGGACCTGTATTCAAAACAAAAACTACGGCAACTGGATTATTGAATACAAAGGATCTTCAAGAAAGAGGAATCCTTTCTAAAAGCAATTGCACATTCTATCCAATTACACATCCTGATTTAGCATACGAACCATATCAAGATGCAATCAAAATGGGGATTGAACAAAACCTTCATTTTCATGACATCGTAAAAAATCTTGCTAGATCACAAAAAGGTAGAACTCTCATAATTGTCGAAAGATTGGAGCAAGGAGATTACCTGAAAAGCTTGATGCCAGAAGCTCATTGGATTCAAGGTAAAGATAGTCTCGCAGTAAGAGAACCTGTCCTTGAAGACTTAAGAACAAAAGATAGAGTCATAGCTATCATAATGAAGCCGATCATTACTGCTGGTATCAATGTGAAGATACATGACTTAATCAATGCCAGCGGAGGCGAGGGCGCACACAGCACAATTCAAATCATGGGTCGTGGACTAAGATTGGCAGACGACAAAGACATACTTGATTATCATGATTTTCATTTTCAAAATAACGACTATCTCCGAAAACACTCTGAATGGAGAATGGAAGTTCTAAAGAAAGAAGGCCATAACGTGGTCAGCAAAGATTTGTCATGAGTATTTTTGAAAACTGTCTCATTCAAGCACCAGACGGAGTTATTCTAAGCCGTTGCGGGATGAAAAAGGTTGAATGGTACATAAAGAATGGCTTGGCAGAGATCATTGAAACAGATCCCGTAACCACTATTCGTCTTAAGTTTGAACCTAGTGGCCGAAGAGGGATTGGCGATCCTTTGTTACTTGATGGCAAACCCAACATCTGTGTGGCCTGTGGGACTCCAGATGATCTTACCAAGCATCATATCATTCCGTATTCATTCATCAAATACATGAAGATCGAATATAAGGTTGACATCATCCGAGATATTTTTCCTCTGTGCCAACCATGTCACGGAGATTATGAAAAGCATTCTCAAGAAAAAAGAAAAGAGATGTCAATCTCTTTCGGAGTGCCCATGTATGGAATCTCTCAGAAAGAAACTAGGAAAGTTCGTAAAGCAATGGGTGCAGCCGCCGCATTGCAAAAATACAACGGCGACATCCCAGACGAACGCAAGAAAGAGATACTAGAAGTCGTGAAGGACTTCCTTGGCAAATCAGAAATCACTGATGCCGATCTTACTTCGGTTCGCAAGTACAAGATCGCAGATCGATCTGATTACATTAACTTCTCAAAACATGTGGCCGAGAGCGTCATAGACTACAGTGAATTTGCCAAAGAATGGCGAGAGCACTTTGTAGAGAAGATGAATCCCAAATATATGCCTGAAGCATGGAAGGTTGATCGCAAGACAAAAGATGTCTGGGTGACTCAACGTATGCTCAACCAAAGCAAACGTGATTAGAACCAACCACCTTGACTATCTTGAAGTACAGACTTGCCACATCTAGGACACTCCCCAGTAAAGGATTCTAGTTCTGCAACAGGCATCAGTTGATTCCTTGTAATTCGTATTCAGCGATCTTCTTTTTCCATTCCGAACGCTTCTTGTTGAACCCTTCTGTATCATCAAACACGAGGGATTTCCGTGTACAGTTCAATTTGGCCTGCAACGTCTGATACTCACGGACTTCTTGGATATCAGGCAGAACCATATCATCCGCAATCTTTATCGCTTCGTCAATGGTGCTGCATCTTTTGATCCTTCTTTTCAAAACTGCAAACGCAGCAGCAGAATATCCCTCAGTAGCCTTTTCTGCCTTTTTGAAATCCTTTTCACACTGAGGATCAGTAGATGATCTCGCAATCTTGAAATCCTTAAAGGTCCAAGTGATAAAATCGATTCGATCCTGATCTTTAGGGTCTAAAATCGGAATGATGATATCCATTCGGCCCGGTCGTCGAATATCTGCCGAGAGACGGTGTATACGGGCTGTCATAAGAAACCAGATGACTTTGCCGAGCAATTTAGGGTCAGACATCATGGCTTGAATCTTGCCCGTTAGACGGCGTTCTGTGGCGTGTCCACCATCGATGTCTCCGAATTGGGCATCTGCCTCATCCACAAAGATCATGATCTGATTGAACGTCTTGAGCAACCTGTACAGCCTCTCGAAGATAGCGTCTGTCTCTCCAAACCACTTGGATCGAATACTCTTCAAAAGAACGACCGGACAGCCTACTTCAGCAGCAGCGGCCTCACAGATAAATGTCTTGCCGCCACCAATAGGACCGCCAACAGCAGCACCAGCAATAGTGCCATCCTGAAATCCCGGAATGAGTTCTTCTTTGAGAAAGTTTTTAACCTTGGTGTTGCCAATACAATCATCCAAACTGTGAGATGGTCTTTTGAATTCTATAACTCCCTCACCAAGTTGAGAGATCATGTATTCTTCCACTTTGGATGCAATGTTATCTGGAGACAAATCTCCAGAAAGCATCAATTGTCGTATTGCATGAATTGAAAGACCGGCTGTTTGAACAGCTACAGCACCAGCCGTAAAAGTCATTCCATGGTCTGATCCAAAATTTGTAACAAAATGAGTTCTCTCTGTTATGTCAGGCAATGGTATTTCAACAGAGAGAACTTGAGGCATACGAGATATTCGGGAATGAATGCCAGATCGAGACTCAGAGAGTAATATGACACTATCTGGCCCATCCATAAATTCTGGTTCTGAAAACCAATCTTTGACGATAGCCACTCTCTTTCTGTCATTCAGAGACATCCGGCTAATTTGCTCTTCTGGCAAAAGCATATCTGCCGCTTCAATCATAACCAAAAGATTATTGGCCGCATTGCGATTGTTCAATCTGGAACATTCACAAATTTTATGAAGCAACTGCAAAGCGAAAGTGGAATTTTTGCCACTTTCTGCTAAGCGATCTTCAAGTCCTTTTTGGCTTCCAGACACTTTCGACCATGTGCGATTCAAATCTTCTTTTTGATCATCGTCACCGCACACAGAAATGGAATTATTCAACTCATAAATTACTTGAGTGATTCCTTTTGTGCTGGTATCTGCATTGGGGAGAGAACTGTACTTCTTAGACAGATAGCTCATCAACGGAACGTAATCTTCCCCGTCGTAGAAAAGATCGTAAATATTGCCAGTGAGGACAACACATCTTGACTGGCCGCTATTGATGATGCCAGTAAGCTCGTTGAGGAAACTCATACTACTACCTTTTCTTGAATGATCTCATCATGAAAAATAACAAAAACACAGAGACCAAAGCCCAGAAATATCCTATCTTGGATGTTGCAAAAGCAACAAACCCAATAATAAACACCAGCGACAGAATTCCCTTGATGATCATTTGAAATAATCCTCGGCATGTGCAAATTGAAATCCGCAACGACCTGCAAAAGTCTTGTCAGATGTGCTGTCGCCAACATAGATGCACTTGGATGGATCAAGCTTATGCTTCCTAATGAGACGAGCACCGAGACCACTGTGTGGCTTTCTGCAATAACAGGCTACAGGGAATCGATAGTGAGGGCAGTAATGCCATTCAATCTCAACATCCAACAGTTTATTGGTTCGCTCAAAGCAAGCATCAATGAGATGTATAGGAGTTTGAGTTTCTTTCTTCTCATGAGTTGACTGATTGGATACACCCAACAACAGTTTGCCTTTGGCTTTATCTGCTTTGAGCTTATCTCCACAACCAGCAATGATTTCAACTTCTAAAGCAGCTACCGGCCAAGGATATAACCCTCTGCTTGTACGAAGTGTGTCATCCGCATCAAGAATCACAGCTTCATTTGTGTAATCACTAGGCCACACTCTCACAAAAGGCCGCTTCTCGACCTCACTGAAACCATGTTCTGTCTTTGGAGTTTGTTTGCCGGGATGCTTCTGGTTTTTCTTCTTGTTCTCGAACTTGTTCTTGTACGTGAAGATAGCCACAGGCGGAAAGAGATTTGGTCCTCTGCCCTTGAAATCATCCGGCATGATAATATCACCGGTCTGATCGATCTGTCGAAGGCAGGCATTAAGCTGAGCGTCCTCAAAGGATGTCTGAAGCCAGACGCATCTGACTGGCACCCCGAGTTTCTTTCCTACAGCAATGATGGACTCACGACTTTCAATGGTCGGATAGGTGTTGTCCAGCACCACCTTATCTTTTCCATCACCAAAAGCCGCCTCTGCATGAGCGGCCTGTTTTTCGATAGTTCCACCTAGCTCATCTCGATTGATTCGATGATACCCTTGATCGGTGAACTCTTTTACGAGTGTAGTTTTGCCACCGGCATTGTAGCCCATGACAATAACTATTTCTTTGTTATCCATTCTATTCCATACTCCTTGACGGGATTGGGCCTGAGCGAGTTTTTCCCGCCTTGATCATTTCCACAATTTTTGTAGTGTTAATCATTCCCGGAATATCTGGGATGATAACAAGTTCGGCGAATTCTGTTCCAAAAATATGTTGCTCAATTTGAGCAGATGTGTCTTTGCTAATTGCAGCATCTAAATGTGGCCCAGCAAATTTTTCACACTTAAAAACCTTGTCTACAGCGAAATTTGCAGCAAGGGACATTAAGTCCTCAACTTTGTGTAAGATAAATGCCGAGTCCACAATAGACAAACTGTTAATGAGATTCAATCTGTGACGTGCGCCATGAATGGGACGAAATTCACCTTTGATTTTTCTAACCAATTCATCTGCATCCACCCCCACAATCAACTTGTCGCATTGTGCTTTACAACGCTCCAAGTAAAGAAGGTGACTGTGATGAAACAAGTCAAATGTACCACTGGTGAGTCCGACGATCATGGTTTGTTCTTCTTATTGATTGTGCTGATTAGTGTCTTGAAAACTTCTTCTGTTGCTTCTTTTTGCCTCTGAATTCTTGTCTCTGTTTTCAATTGAATACGAGTAACACCCATCGGTTTCAATGTGTCTCGGGCGGTGCGTCGATAGACACCAACCCAAATTACTCCATCTTTTTCCTCTGGTGCTCCCGGTCCAAAATGACCCACAACAGATGTTGACCAATCAGCTTCTTTGGTTCGAGCTAAAGCACCGTGTGCCATTTCATCAGCGACTTCTTCACTCTCACATGAATATTTTTTAACAGTGTTTGCTTTGACCCACAGCCATTGTTTTTTCGTTTCTGGACGATAAGTGACAGCCGAACCACAAAGATTCTCAGATATTCCGGGGCACTGTGAAAGAACAGCACAAACCATTCCAGCAGTACAACTTTCGGAGAACACAACTTTAATTTTATTTTCAGCAAGTAACTTTGCGAGTTGATCTCGCCTTTTAGAAAGACTCATTGGTTACTCCTTAACATAGTGACACCGGTGCCAACCCCTTTTTCAAGATCAGACCAAAAACTCACATGGTCATTACGATCTGCGTCAGGGGCGTCTTCCCTGAGCACAACCTGATTCAATTCTTGTTGTGCGGCAAAAAACAAATCAAAATCCCGAGGATCATCTGGATGATACACCGGTGCGCATTTATCCCACATTTTAGTTGCACCAAAAGTTTTACCGGCTTGCCCTCTTTCTTCATCATTCCAATTTTTGGATAGGCCGATAATTCGATCAGATACGTAAAAAGCTTGCTCAATACTGTGAGTAATCATAATCACAGTGTATGGTGGCGGTTCTCCTTTTTTCTTCGCTTCTAAGTTTTCTTGATACAGTCCTAAAAGCATTTCTTGGAACTCTTGCTTCATCGCTTCATCTAAAGCACTAAATGGTTCATCAAGAAGAAGAATTTTTGGCTTCATAATCAAAGACTGAGCAACCGAAACCCTTTGCTTCATTCCTCCAGATAGTTCTTCTGGATAATGTTTGTGTGCGTGTCCGAGCTTGAACTTGTTCAAAAGTTCTCTCGCTTCTTCCATGTGCTTTTTTCTCAAAGGCCACCAATACCAAGGCATGAACAGTCTTTGAAACAGATTAGTTTGATCGAGCATCAGACCAAATGCAACATTGTCTTCTGTTGTCATGAAGTCGTACAAGCTTCGATGCTGGTAAACCATTCCAACATTTCTATTTGGCCCAAGAACAGGAATACCGCCAGCACTTATTGTACCTTTTTTCGGAGGAACTGTCCCCAAAATTGCGTTCAACAATGTAGATTTTCCACAACCACTCGGCCCAACCAGTGAAACGAATTGGCCTTGAACAATTTGCAGATTGATCTCATGAAGAACATTCAATATGCCTTGTCGTGTTTCAAACCATTGGCTGACGTTTTCAATATCGAGTATGATTTTGTTATTGTCCATTATTTACTCCCAAACCAAGGGCAGACTAATTTGCGAATGCCGATCATCGATTGCCCCATTAAAAGACCAGTCATGCCGAGGAATGTCAAGTAAATGTAAACGACATTCATATTCAACATGCGACCTTGCATTCGGATTCGATAACCGAACCCCTCACTGCCTAAAGAATATTCAGCAGCAATCAAATACACCATTGCCGGGCCGATGGTCAGCCTAATCCCATCAATGATTTTGGGAAGTATTTTTCTCAACACAACATTCCAGATCAATTCTATGTTGCTTGCGCCGAGAGTGTATGCTTTGTCAATTTCATCCTTGTGCAAATCATACTTGGCAGCAAGATAAATGCTTTGGATGAGAGTCGGAGTGATGCCGAATCCTACCAACATGATAAACATCATGTTCTGATCCCACTTGAAAATAGTGGCAATCACAAGGAAGACGGCAAGCATCGCTGTTGGCGGAATTTTAGACAGAAAACTCAACGACCAAGAAAACAACGATTCAATTGTAGCGTAACACCCCATCAGAGTGCCTAGAACAACCGATATAAACGAAGCCCACACCATTGCCTTGAATAGCCTGCTGTAAGTCGCCCACACATCTACAACAATCCATGGCGGCTTAGCAGGAGCATCAGGGTTAAGAAGGGCCTCAAGTTCACTCTTGCGAGGTTTGAATATCTCTACAAATCCATCTTGAAACTGAGTCAAGTTAGGAATGGTTGTATCAGAAGGGTTTCGGTTTTTTTGTATGTTTGAAAGTACAGAGTATCCAACAACGATGAAGGCGATGCCAACAATGCCTAATATGATCCTCCGTCTATTCGACATTGGCTGCTTAATACGTGCCATTTTATCACCATTTTTGGACAGATTGGTAGCATCATGCACCTGTGGAAAAGAGAACCGAGACCAAAAGCGTCATTGCTTTTGGTCTCGGTTTTGTGAGATCAATTGGACGACTTCGCAATGACACTTTCCATGATGGTTGTGTCAAAGTTCAGTTGTGTCGAAGGATCATTCCAACCAATAGTTGGCTGTTTGCCAGCGTCCAACGCACCAATTTCTTGACACGTTTTGATAACTTCCGGCGTTGTGGTCTTCTGAAACTTCTCGCTCTTGAACAATTTTGTTCCATCTTGAGGAGTTGAATAGAAGCTTGTCTCCGTGAGGCACTGCCTCATGTCTTCCAAGTTCAGACTTGAAAAGTCTTCGCCCAGAGACTTTGTGGTAGCGTCAGAAGTCTTTGGATCGGCGAGCTTTTCGCTAACCTCATAGAAAGTTGCACAAAGAGCTTGAGCAAATTTCTTTCCACCCGGCTTAGCCAGAGACTCATTGGAGATAACGATCATGTCAATGATCTGTTCTTTGATTGCTGTTGAATCCAAAAGATTTTGTGCCTTCGAATTCTTGCGAAGCGTTTGCATCTTGAAAGGATTCCAGACAGCGATAGCTGTAACATCGGCACTTCCAGTTTGGATAGCCAATGCCGCTGCTTCAGGATCAAGATTCTTAAATTCGTAATCCGCTGGGTTCAAACCCTTCGCTTTCAAGGATGCCACAACTTGGAAGTGAGAAACAGATTTCTCAAGACCAAAAATTGTTGTTCCCTTCAAAGCTTCGATGCTATCTGCTCCAACAGCGATAATAGCATCTGCTCCGTCTGATGTACTGGTAGGACAGATAGCGGTTGAACTTTTACTCAGGGCGATTTGCAAAATATCTGTGTTGGTAATACACACGGCATCAACCGCACCAGCACCGTATTTTTGCAAACAAGTGTCATAATCGTTGACATCCAAAACAATGTCAACTTCATACTGGGTTTCAATTGTTCCCGGCTCTCCACCTTGTTTTGGGTTGATGAAGCCAGCTTTCCCAGCGGTCATGAAAGTAGACCACGAAGGATACTCAGATGGTGCTACCACGAACACAGGCCACCCAGAGGGGTCTGTGGCTGGCTGAGTCTGAGTTTGTGTTTGTTCATTTGAAACATCATCTTTTGCAGGGTCTTCCGCTTTTTGGTTATCCCCGCCACAGCCGACAATTGCCAGCAACATCAACATCAATGCAAAATTTGTAGTCTTCATTCATTACTCCCTTTTATGATTGAAACCTTGCCGGAATATCCGACATTTGTATCCCCGAACTATTCCGGCAACTATTCCGGCAACTTGGCGTCGTCCAATTTAGATTCGGTTGACGCTTCAGTGTCTCCCCAATCTAACAAACCGTCCAACTCTTCGTCAACCTTGCTGCTGGAAGCTAAATCAAGATACTCATTTTCTGCTAAACGAGCATCATTCCCAGCAAGCTCTGTTGAAATTTTTGCTTTCGCTTTGGCTTTCTTACGAGCGTCACGTGCTGCTGCCAAGTCTTTGTCTGTGGAATCTTCTGCGATTCCAGACAACACGTCGTTGATAGAAGCCATCTGTTGAGCGATAGCGACATCTGCAATAGCTTCTGACTTCTCTTCTTTAAGATCCTTTTGATCTCGTTGCATTTGTTGAAGTTCAGCTTTATATGTCGCAATCTGTTGTCGTCGCTCTTCCAAATCCTCTTCTTTTTCGTCACATCTTGCAGAAACTTCTTCCTCACTTGAGGCAGCATCTTTGTAAGCTGCTTGATGCCTGACGAAATCGGAATCGGCCAAAATCTCTTCTTTGCCCTTTCCTTCTCCTTGAAGTTTCTTCAAGCAAGATTGCATTGCTGCCTTAGAGCCTGTTTTGATTCGAGTGAGTTTTTCTTCTCGCTCTTGAAGCCCTTTGATTTCCTCGATGCGGCTTTGTTCAATGCCCATCAAGTTTGCCACAGCGTCCTTTACTGTGTTAAATCGATCAGCCCCCTTTTCGATGGACTTATCATATGTGGCAGACATCACATATTTATTTGATTGCATGGCCTCTGCTGCTGCCGAAAATCGGCCAGTGATCATGTACCAGAAAGCTTTGACGTATCGAAACATTTAACTTCTCCTACTCGGTTTTGGTTCAATCCCTTAAATCCCATTTTAGGACTCAAAATTTTGTTGTAAAGTCCAATCTTACTCATACTCAGAAAATCTATCCAAATCATCATCCCCAATGCTCTCCAAAGCAGCAATTTGTTGCTCTGTAGCTTTAGCAACATTCAATTGAGAGTTTAGACGATCTTGAATTTTCTTCAGAGTTCTTCTATCTGTACCGTGGCTTAAGGCTCTGACTTCATTGATGACAGTTGCCAGAGTTTTCACGCCCGACTCTACATCTGCAACCATCTCTGATCTTTGGTTCTTCAAAGTAGTCTTCAAATCACCTGTCACTTTTTTTGATTGTTCGGAAATCTCCACAGAGGTTCTTAGTTGCTGAATGCAAACCTGAAAAATTTCATCAATTTGGCCCAACATCATCGGTGGAACATTTGAATTTATTTTCCCTTTGGCATGATCCTTTGTGAAAGAGTCGTACAATGCTCTGAGATTTCGTAATGCGGTTTCGTCTTTCTTGTCTCTTGTCTTTGTCAACCTTTTGTCAAGAGCGTCCAGTTCTGCGTTCTTTTTTGCACTTTGACCTTTTTGCCATTTTGTAGCAGCACGTTGGCTAACTGCTCCCATTCTGAAAATGAGATTTGTGACGAGAGTTCCAAAACCTACCAGAAGACAGATGAATCCGAAGAAAGCGACTGGGCCACCGAGACCTGCAAATGCCAGTAACATTAACGTCCCGCCCAACACTCCGGGAATCATCGTCCCCGGAGTGACACACAGGTCCAGAAAAATTTGCTTTCTTAAGTCTTCCATCAGTACGGCATCTCCCCAAGAATAAATGCAACTGTTGAAGAGCCGTTAGGGTCAGAAGTCTCAATGTGAATGCGATTTTCATGCACTCCCTTTGACTTCAAATAATCACTTGCTGACTTTGCTCGCTGCTCAGCAAGTGATCGATTTGCATCGACATCACCCTTTGAAGAAGTGTTTCCTCGAACCGTCAGATAGTATTGAGGCCAAGTCTTGAGCTTCTCTGATAGATCATCAAGAGTTCGAAGACTGCCAGCACTTACCCGAGCCGTTCCCCGAGCAAACACCAATCGAGGAACTTGCAAAGTTCCTACTGGCTTGAGTCTCTTTCTGTCATCCTCAGACAGAGCCGCCAAAGTCCTTTCTTCTCTGACCATTTCTTTTCCAAAGCCCGGATGCCACGAAGAATCAAACAACTTTCTCATAATTCCATCGTAGTACATTAAACTCGGACGACCATTTGTAGGGTCTTTGCTCATCGCTCCGGTTTTCAGCAAGACACTAGAAATGTTTCTACATATGTCTTCCATTGGCTGAATTCCGGGCGCAGCAGTCATTCCAAAATGGGCAAAATTCTCTTGTGTATTCTTCCACCAGATTCCTTCAACCAATTTTTCAGCCTGCTCCTTTGTCAAAGGTTCGCCAAGTGCTTTAGCATCTGCCACAACCATATCAACCATCTTGTTTCGGCTGTTGAAAACAGTTGTCAGATACGCTTTGACAATATTGGAAACCACATCTTCGTTCTTGATTAAGAAGTCTCTCTGAACAACGAGTACATCAACAATGTATCCGCTGAACTTGGAGCTATCTACGACAATCCGATAGTCTGGATTCTTCAAAACCAAAGACACATAAGGCTCCCACAGAACAAAGACTTTATTGTCGGTTGGCTTAGATGCTTTGTAGGCATCGTACACAGCTTTTGGACTGTCTTTGAATTCAAATGGGTTGGCTGGCAACTGATCCAGATTAAAGGCATCCATCACCACACGAGCCAAAGTCTCAGATGGTGAGTCCGAAAGACACACAATCTTGAGATCAGGAGAATTCAGAGAATCAATGTTCGGGAACTTTTTGCCATTTGCAACCATGGCATCAGCCCCCTTGGTTTCATCACCGAGCATGATTATGGTTGCTGGAGTGTCATTCAATTGGGAACTGACTTTGTACAAGGCATCAATCGTGAACACACCCATTGGAGTAGTTCCATCGGCAATCGATTTAATCCTTGCAGAATAGTCTGCTCCATCATCTTTAACATTCAACCTGATACTGTATCGGCCAGCTTCAGCTTTGAATTCAGGAGAACGCCAAGGTGAATATCCTGAAAAACCATCAGCAGCAAATAACACAGTGTGTTTGTAGCTGGTGTTAGAACTGGTTGCGTCAAGAATCGCTTGATGTTCAACTTCAGCCTGTTCTTCCGCTTGTTTGACTTCGGCTGGTGCCCACCAATACTTGTAAGCAGCAGTTCCTATTCCAAAGATAAATAGCCACACTACGGCCATTGCCACCCATTTTCCTTTTGACATACTTGCACTGTCCGACATTTGATTTACCTTCCTGCTTTAAGCAATAAGACTACTACACCAGCAGCT
>Ga0115002_10004801_pt1 | contig 16185 bp, 13 predicted proteins | sample ArcticOcean_MG_C_8_FD_89576 | JGI IMG/M metagenome (GOLD analysis project Ga0115002, IMG submission 89576) | Marine microbial communities from western Arctic Ocean - ArcticOcean_MG_CB11_86 | ecosystem: Environmental > Aquatic > Marine > Oceanic | place: Arctic Ocean: Canada Basin | collected... | reverse complement strand
CGCCGATCCGGAACAGCATGTTCAGGAAATTCGCCGTGTAGGAAAGCTCGTTCTCAGGGTAGACGTAAGGGAGGCCACGATGGTGGCGGAATGCAAACGCAGCGAGTGTCGGAATCTTGGCGACCGCCCGGACCATCTGGATCCATCGCGACTGCTGATCCCGGATGTTCTTGCTGTCTTGATAGAAGGTGGACAGGGACGCAGTCGAGCTTATCAGCATGCCCATGGCGTGGGCGTCGTATCGGAAACCGTCCAGCACCGTAAGAATGTTCTCGTGCACGTAGGTGTGGAACGTTACGTCCTCGACGAAGGTGTCTAACTGAGACTGGTCCGGGAGCTCCCCTTTTAGGATCAGATAGGCGACCTCCAAGAACGTAGTCCGTTCGGCAAGCTGCTCGATCGGGTAGCCCCGATACCGCAAGATGCCCTTGTCCCCGTCGATGAAGGTGATGGCACTGCGGGTGGAAGCGGTGTTCGTGAATGCTGGGTCGAAGCACATCATCCCGAATTCATCTTCGTGGACCTTGATCTTCCTCAGGTCCATTGAGCGAATGACGTCCCCTTCGAGGATATCGACTTCGTAATCCTTTCCAGTTCGGTTGTCCCGAATGGTCAGGGTGTCCCGCCCTCCATTGTCGTTAGCTGCCATTTCTCCTCCCTCGATACGATCAGGCGCACCGGACACCCACTGGGATTATGCAAACCCAGGTCCGGGAAAACAGCAGGTTAGTATAGGGGTGAACAGGGACGGCCAAAAGCGGGCACCGCGCTGCTCTCGCCTACGCACTCTACATCGCACGCCTGCGGCAACAGTCGTACGGAATGTATGGGACACCGAAAATACCATATATATGCGAGCTATTACGAGCCCCCACAGCTGGAGTCGAAACTGTCCCACCACCCCCATACTCGTGCTGATGTCCCTTCACGTTCCCGCCAATGCAGTCCTGGCGCAGGAGGCCCCCAAGGTTCCCCGGTCCCTGATGGAGTGGGTGCTACTGGTGGGCGGCGTTGAACAGGACGAGTTCAACACATCGCTCGGCTGGTTAATCAGCTACCGCCTCGCCGGCGGCATGGAAATCGGAGTGTCGCCCCAACTTCAGCATGACCTAAGGAGGCCGACAAAATAACCACCAGTCTGGTCGTGGCGGCTGGGACAACCCTGCCGTTCGTCTACTTCTACGTACCAGTCAATATCGCCGTCGAAATCGCCAATGGCGGACCGCGCTTGACCACGCTTGCTGGATGGATAGTGGGCTTAAGCGGCTGCAACCTGCCAAGAGGCTTCAACTCCCGGCCGACCGGTAGTACGCCCTGGGTTGGACTCGATCAGAGCAGGTCTTGGGGATCCTGCGAAGGCCTCTCGACAGCATAATCGCCACCTAATCCGACGCCTCCATCGTCCTGCTCTTGCACGATCGCAGGCTTGACCACCACTCCCCACCTGCGTAGGACGTGCGCCCCGCCGTAACGCACCCAGACAACCCAGAGCAGGATGGTGGCAGCGCCAACGATACCCAGCCCCCAGGCCGCACCCACTTGGTCGATGAGGCCGACCACCAGGTCCTGGATGCGGCCGGCAACGAACAGGATGGTGACGGCGGCAATCAGAAGCGCTACCGCCGATAAGAGCCCCCTAATGAACTGCCCCAAGTGCCACCTCCTAAGCCGATACACAGAGCCTGTGCACGACACGCACACACAACCCACCCGCCGGGGTGCAAGTAGACCCTGAAACCGTTGTGCTTCAATGACTTCCGGTCAGCCTCAGAATGAGATGGAAGCCCGTACTGGCCTCAGCCCGGAGGACCTTTAGTCATGCCCTCTACACCCGGCCAAAGATACCGGGGGTCAACAAGCGGCACCACTACCCCACTAGTCACCTCCGCTCGCCGGGACGTTGTGCATCTTTGTGGTTTGTGTGGGTATCTCTGGGACGGTTAACGTTGGCATCTTAATCTGCCCGCTATTTCACTTACCACCCCCCGGCCGGAGCACCGCTCCAGGGAGCCACGAGAGCATGGTGAGCACACTCCCCCGCCGATTGACCCTTCTCTCTCGGCTTGCCCTGCTGATCGGTTTCTTGCTGGCAACCGCCCGACTGGCCCAGGCCCAGTCGACGGCAGAGGGCATGGCCCCCGACAGTGAACCGGGGCCAGCCAAGATCATCGACATGGACTCGCTGGAGCCGCACGACTTCCGCGCCGTGGCCGTGCGCCTCCCCGAGGGCCTGGCGCCAAGCATCGACGGTCAACTCAACGATGACGCGTGGCAGCTCGCCCCAACCTTCGGAAGCTTCGTCCAGCGCGAGCCCGAGGTCGGCGTGCCATCCACGCACCGAACGGAGTTCCGAATTCTGTACGACGACACCCGGATCTACGTAGCGATCTGGGCGTTCGAGCCCCATGATGGTGGTATCGTCGCGAGCGAGTTGATGCGCGATGCGCCCCTGCGTAAAGGTGACCAAATCAGGGTCACCTTCGACACCTTCCATGACCACCGTAACCTCTTCTACTTCAGCACCAACCCCCTGGGCGCACTCAAGGATGCATACGCGACCGACAACGGAACCTTCAACTTCGAATGGAACGCCGTCTGGGATGTCAAATCCTCCAGGGACGAAAACGGTTGGTACTCGGAGTTTGAGATTCCCCAGAGCCAGCTCCGCTTTCGGGAGCAGGTCGGGGAGCAGGTCTGGGGAATCAATGTTGTGCGCATAATCGCGCACAACCGCGAGGAATCTTCGTTCGTTCCGCTTCCGCGAGAATGGGGTAACGCGGCCGTCGCCCGAGCCTCGGGCAGTGGGTTGCTCCTGGGGCTAAAGAATCTTACACCTCGCCGGCGGCTCGAGTTTATTCCCTTCCTCGCGCCCGGGATCGCTCGCAATTTCGACGCCGGGACGCCGACGGACTGGAGGAGAGAATTCGGTGCGGACTTGCGGATCGGTCTCACCCAGACACTCAACGCCGATCTAACCTACCGCACGGACTTCGCCCAAGTCGAAGCTGACCAGGAGGTCGTGAACCTCAGCCGTTTCAGCCTCTTCTTCCCCGAAAAACGCCAGTTCTTTACCGAAGGCGCAGGCACCTTCTCCTATGGGTCCCAAAGGAGTGGTGGTGGTGGTGGTGGTCGTGGTGGTGCGGGACTCCTGTCGCTCTTCTACAGCCGCAGGATCGGGCTCAGCAGCAGTGGTCAAGCCGTGCCGATTATCGGGGGCGGGAGAGTGACCGGGAACCCGGGAGCGTACACGGTGGGATTGCTCAACATCGAGACAGACGCCGCCATCTCTGTGGCCGGAGATTCGGTTCCACGAGCCAACTACACGGTCGCGCGCATCAAGCGCAACGTACTCAGCTCCTCGAGCATTGGGGTCATCGCCCTCAACCGTCAGGGCTTGGTGCGCGAGAACGACTACAACCGCAGCCTGGGCGTCGACGGCGTATTCACGCTGCCTAACAACGTGCAGGTCACCTCCCTGCTTGCCAAGACCTTTTCTCCCGGCACCAAGAGCCGTGACATGGCCGGAGTAATGAGCATCGACTGGACGACTGACCGCTTCGGCGTGAGGGGGAACTACACCGACATCCAGGAGAATTTCAACGCCGAGATGGGGTTCATTCCACGGGTCGACATCCGGAGTTCAAACGTCGGCGCTAACTGGACGCCACGCCCGAGTTGGCCTGGAGTCCGCCAGCTCTCGGTAAGTGGGGACATCAAGTACATCGAGAATCACCAGGGCACTCTACAATCACGCGAGCGCGACCTCAGCTTATCGCTAATGCTGAACGACGGATCGAACATCCGTGCCGGCTTCTCCAGCGAGTACGACATCCTGGACTCACCGTTCGAGGTCGGGCCCAGCACAGTCGCCCCGGGCGGCTATTCATTCAACACCTTCTCGACCAGCTTCGGCACGAACGACAGCCGACGCGTATTCGGAGGAGGCAGGGCGGAGATCGGGCAATACTACGGCGGACACAGGCGCACTCTGAGCGCGAATCTGAACTTCCTGGCGCAGGAAACCCTCCTCTTCGAGAACGACTACACGCGCAACCGGATCACCCTGCCGAACCGCCCGATCTACGTAACGAACACGCTCAACACGCGCATCACCTATTCGGTATCTCCGACCCTGTTCCTGAAGGCGTTCGTGCAGTACAACGACAACCGGAAGCTAACCAATCTGAACCTGCTCCTCTGGTCGGTCTACCGACCCGGCAGTGATCTGTACGTCGTGTACAATCAGGGGTGGGAAACGGGGCTCCCGGACCCCGACGGACCACGTGTACGGGGCCGCTCGCTGGCGATCAAATTCACCTACTGGCTATCCCGATAGGTCACCGCTCCCCTGCCGCCTGCTGCAAGGATTTGCAAGCCCCACCTTCCCATTGACCTTCTCAGGCACCGGCTGACGCGGTCCTATTAAGCCAGGCCCCCGACAGGGGAGATTTAGCTCCCAGCAAAGGATCGCGTGCTCTAGGACAATTCGGTGTCGGGGCTTACCGGCCACTACGCTCCCGAACGATGGGGTCTGCCAGGTGGATGACAGTCCACGGGGCAGACCCCATCGAAATCAGGCCGCGGGCTTCTTCTTCCCAAGCTTCCCGAGGCGTTGAGCAATCAAGCTTTCTGCCACGATGAGATCCATGACGCCAACGGTCAAGGCCGCCTCGCTGTGATACTCCTTATCAAGCAACTCCTCCGGGATCTCCTTGGTGAGCTTCTGGCGGGAAACCCCTGGTCAGGCCTTATGCCGGGAGTGGGACTCGAACCCACAAGGGCCGAAGCCCGGGGGATTTTGAGTCCCCTGCGTCTGCCAGTTCCGCCATCCCGGCCATCGATCTATTCTAACACGTGCTCGCCCGACTTGCCGTGACCACGTGAGTGTTACCCGCTTCTCGATCTTCGCCCGACTGACCGAGGAGAGCAAGGTTCCCTGCGGTCACAGTATGTAGGCCAACCATGGGCCGGCTTGAATTGTCCCCCCCCCGCCGGCATCTTGGTTTCACCTGCCCTTGGCCTCTCACCCCTGGAACAGGCCCCGTGACCAATCGCGTGCTACCCCAGCAAAAGCTCCCCCTCCCGATCACTCCACGCGGGGGGGCGATCGGAACTGAGGTTGGACTGGAGGCGACGGGACTTCCGCCACAGACGAACCTTCTGATCGCGTTCGCCAATCTGCAATCCTACCAGTTGCTCCAGCGAGTCACGACCGACGATGAAGGACACTTCACTACCAGGCAGGAAGTCCCACCGTGGGCCATAGTGGGCGGGGTGCACTACTTCTTCGCGTCTTTCAGTGACGAGAGACCGCTCGCCCTGTCTGAAGGCTTCCACGTGACTATGGCCGACGGAACTGCGCGGGTCCGAGGCAAGATCGGAGGCCAGGCAGAGCACTGCATCGAGCTGAGAGACTCGGGAGACGTGCTCTACCACCTTGTGGGTGGTATCGGGGAGCGCGTGCTAGGCGATCGCGTCACCGTGACCGGGACCATCGCAGACGCCGCGGCCTGCGCAGGCCCGGGTATCTCGATCGCGGTGACGGACATCACATCATAAGGCGGCCAACCCCAACCGTAATCGGCAAAGTGCCGAGTGTGTGAGGCGAAACCCCTTCCCACCACCGGGGTTCTCAACGCCCCGGGGTTCGCCCCGTTCACCGTACGATCTCCGATTGCCCGTCGCTTTGCGAGGTACCACCCGTGACCGAGAGCAGAATGGATCCCTTTGGCGCCTTGACGTCCGTAAGTTTGCAGGAGGGCAAGACGTCCTTCTACTCCCTTGCCGCCCTCGACAAGGCAGGGATCACAGGGTTGGACCGCCTCCCTTTCTCCATCAGGATTCTTCTGGAGAACGCGGTCCGTCAAGCGGGGCGGGGCTACGTAACCGAGGAACACGTGCGCGCCGTCGCAGGGTGGAGCCCGACGAACGCCGGGTCAGACTTACCGTTCATGCCGAGCCGAGTCGTGCTCCAGGACTTCACCGGCGTGCCCGCGGTAGTAGACCTCGCGGCGATGCGGGACGGCATTGCTGATCTGGGTGGCGACCCTGCCCGCATCAACCCTGTGGTTCCCGCCGACATGGTCATCGACCACTCGGTGCAAGTGGACTTCTTTGGCACAAGCGAGGCATACCGGCAGAACGTAGAACTGGAGTACAAGCGCAACCGCGAGCGGTACGCCCTGCTCCGCTGGGCGCAGAAGGCTTTCGAGAATTTTTCCGTCGTCCCGCCCGGAGCTGGAATCGTACACCAGGTCAACCTCGAATATCTCGCCTCGGTGGTGCATCGGCGAAAAGAGGACGGGCTCTGGGTAGCCTACCCGGACACCCTCGTGGGCACCGATTCCCACACCACGATGATCAACGGTATCGGTGTGGTGGGCTGGGGAGTGGGTGGCATAGAGGCCGAAGCCGTGCTGCTGGGCCAACCCTATTACATGCTCCTTCCAGAAGTGGTAGGAGTGAAGCTCACCGGCTCCCTGCCCGAAGGCGCTACCGCCACGGACCTGGTCCTGCGCGTCACTGAGCTGCTCCGAGAGCATGGTGTGGTGGGCAAGTTCGTCGAGTACTACGGCTCGGGACTCAGCAACCTGTCCCTTCCCGACAAGGCCACCCTCGCGAACATGTCCCCTGAGTACGGAGCCACGATAGGCTTCTTCCCCGTGGACCAGGAAGCACTCCGCTACCTAGCGGGAACCGGCCGCGCCAAAGGAGCGGTGGAGCGGGTTGAGCGCATAAGTAAGGAATTGGGCCTTTTCCGCACCGACGAGACTCCCGATCCTGACTTCACCTCGCGTGTGGAATTGGACATGGGCACCATCGAGCCCAGCCTGGCAGGCCCGAAGCGACCCCAGGATCGGGTGCGGTTAGGCGACCTGCGTAGCTCCTTCGACAAGGATCTTCCCAAGCTGGTGCCCGCAGGCTTTTCGCTGGAAGATGTGGCTGATAACGGCGCGGCAGTACCGGGCGAATCCAGCCCTGGAGGGCGGCATCCGGGCCGCTCGGTCAGCTCACGGTTCGAAGACGGGACCGAAATCGAAATCGGCGACGGCACCCTCGTTGTGGCCGCGATCACGTCATGCACGAATACGTCGAATCCTTCGGTCATGGTCGGGGCCGGACTTCTGGCTCAGAAGGCGGTAGCGCGGGGACTGAGCGTTAAGCCCTGGGTGAAAACGAGCCTCGCACCTGGCTCCAAGGTGGTCACCGACTACCTCGTGAGCGCGGACCTCATGGAACCCCTCGAGACCCTGGGCTTTCAGGTGGTTGGCTACGGCTGCACGACTTGCATCGGTAACAGTGGCCCCTTGGCCGCCCCTATCTCCGAAGCGATCCAGAACAACGGGCTCGTGGTAGCGGCCGTGCTTTCGGGCAACCGCAATTTCGAGGCGCGCATCCACCCCCTCGTGAGAGCAAACTACCTGGCTTCGCCTATGCTCGTGGTGGCCTTCGCCCTCACCGGGCGCGTGGATATAGATCTCTACAACGAGCCGCTTGGGTTGGACCGGGAAGGCAAACCGGTATTCCTGGCCGACGTATGGCCCTCCCAGGAAGAAATCAGAGACACGGTGACGCGATCGCTCAAGCCGGAGATGTACGAGAAGCGTTACGGGGAGGTGTTCGAAGGCGACGACCTCTGGCAGTCGCTCCCCATCCCCGATGAGGGGAGCCGTTACGACTGGGATCCTGATTCCACCTACATCGCCAAGCCACCATTCTTCGACGGTATTTCGACCGAAGTGCCTCCGCTCTCTGACATCGAGGGCGCCAGGGTACTGGCCTTACTCGGTGATTCGGTGACGACCGACCACATCTCCCCTGCGGGAGCGATACCAAAACGGGAGCCCTCCGGACAATACTTGGTCGACAAAGGAGTCCAACCCACCAATTTCAATACGTTCGGCTCTCGGCGAGGCAATCACGAGGTGATGATGCGCGGTACGTTCGGTAATGTACGCATGCGGAACCTGCTTCTTGAGGACAAGGAGGGGGGCTACACCATCCACTTCCCGACCTCTGAGCAGATCCCGATCTTCGATGCATCGATACGATATCAGGAGGAGGGAACGCCGCTGGTAATCATCACCGGCAAGGAATACGGCACCGGATCTTCCCGGGACTGGGCGGCCAAGGGCACCGGCCTGCTCGGGGTGAAGGCGGTGATCGCCGAGAGCTACGAGCGCATCCACCGCTCCAATCTGGTCGGTATGGGGGTCCTTCCCCTCCAGTTCCTAGCAGGGGAAGGCGCCGAGGCATTGGGACTGAACGGACGAGAGACCTACACGATCACGGGCGTCGCCGATGGCCTCCGGCCAGGAGCCCTTCTTGACGTTGTGGCCAGCCGTGAAGACGGAACAGATTTACGCTTCCGCACCACGGCTCGACTCGACTCGGACGTCGACGTGGACTACTACCGGAACGGTGGCATTCTCCACACTGTACTGCGCAGAATGGCGAGCGGACAGATGTAGCAGGGTTAGTCAAGCCACAATCGGGTTCCTCCCGTGGGATGGCGATCACGATGTCAGACCAGCCGTCCCGCCCGAACCACCTTCGGGACGGGACGCGATCGAAGAGCTCGACGCTGAGCTGGTGCGACTTATGGAGAAGCGACACGCGCTCGCGATTGAGATCGGAGGCGTCAAAGGTGGGGTTTGGGCTCCCGGTGATGGATCCTACCCGGGAAGCGGAGGTGGTCCGGCGGGCCTCCACACTGGCCAGAGACAAGGTTCGGAACGAAGGGTTGGTCAGAGAACGTGATCTGGCGTAGCATCGCCTCCGCTCGCGACGAGCAGGAGGGTCTGGTGGGTAACCCTGCAGAGAACCCCGGGTCGGACGGGCTCTCGTCTACTCGGGCGGGTATACTGAGATAGCTTTGCGGCCCCGGAAGGTCTCGAAGCGGACTACCCCGTCAGCCACCGCGAAGAGGGTGTCGTCGCGACCGATCTTCACGTTGCGGCCCGGATAAAACTTGGTCCCCCGCTGACGAACCAGGATGTTGCCCGAACGGACATGCTGACCGCCGTAGCGCTTAACTCCCAGGAACTGAGGGTTGCTGTCGCGGCCGTTCCGGCTTGAGCCGACTCCCTTCTTGTGGGCCATTGGATATCCTCGCTCCGCCTAGGGCGCGACCTGGTTCACCAGAATTTCGGTGAACCACTGCCGGTGCCCTTTCTTAACCCGAAAACCCTTGCGCCGCTTGCGCTTGAAGACGATCACCTTCTTGTCCCTACCGTGCCGGAGCACCTCCGCCGTCACCGTAGCACCACTCACGAGGGGCTCCCCCACTGTAACCTCGGAACCGTCCGAGGCGAGCAGGACCCTATCGAACGTGACCGTCGAGCCAGGCTCCGCGACCAAGGTAGGTACCCTGATCCTGTAGCCGGGCTCGACCCGGAACTGTTTTCCGCCTGTCTGGAATACGGCGTACATATCCCTATCTCTTTGGGGGAGGCGACTTTGAGACAGGAAGTTTCGCCAGGCCAAGGGGAGAGGTCAAGGCGTATGCGCCCGGACCAAGAGCAGTTCTCCTGACAGATAGCGATCGTCGGTGTGTGGGGATTGTTCTCCGCATCAAGTCACGACTAAACTCGTGTAGCCCTGCAAGTGTGGGGGTCTGATGGCAAACGCCCTCCAGCCGGTCCCGTGGGCTTTATAACTCGCGGCTGGCTGGACAAACAGCGGGGAGAGGATCTTATGCAGCTGCCAGCCCAGCAGGCTCAGACTATGCGCGTTCTCGGCTCCGCGTCGGTGCTCGCCATAGCGCTGTGCACGTCGCCTTCCTTGGCACTCGCTCAGGAATCGCTTCCGCAGCTACCGCAGAAATTGGAGGTGGTTCGCACTTCCCTCGCGAAGTACATGGACCTTGCTCAGTCCGAAACCGATTTCTACATGGCGATGGGCTGCATTTATTACGGGGACATCGAGGGTGGGATCCCGCATAAATTCGATCCCACGAAGCCAGGGCAAATGACCCAGATTAACTACACGAACTTGATAGACGACACGCTCAATCCAGAGAAACCGGAAGGCTTGATCTACGAGCAAACCGCGAACGGTGACTACAGGCTGTCGGCGGCAGTGTACATGCTACAGGCCGGCCCGGACACCAAACGACCCAAACTCTTCGGCCAGGAATTCGAGGGTCCCGTGGTAGCGGATAAATCCACACCGCTGCAGAGGATAAACCTGACGGTGTACGACCTTCACGTGTGGTTCTGGAGGGAAAATCCGGACGGGCTTTTCACTCGCACGAACCCTGACCTGCCTTGTCGTTTCGACAGCTACGAGATCAGGGCGCAGCCTCCGCCCTTCCCCGTCAACGACCCGCGTATTTCGCCGTAACGTCCGTCTCGGCCGGGCCCGCCATAAGCCTGAACTCGTCCTGGCGCAGAAGAGGGTCGTCCCTCAGGCCCAGGTCGAGTTGAGTATTCCTACCCAGCCGGCGCAGAAAATCGGGTTCCTCCTCGAGTATCTGCAACGCCACCTCCGGGTGAAGACGCACGACCAAACGCCGTTCGCTCTTCGAGGCAGAGACGCGACCTATGCTCCGCTCGATGCGGCGAATCACAGTAGCCGGGGTGTAGACCCGCCCGGTGCCGGCGCAATGCTCGCACGCCTGCGTGAGCGAGTGGAAGAGCGAAGGACGCACCCGCTGGCGCGTCATTTCGATCAACCCCAAATCTGACACCTCGAACGCCTTGGTCCGGGCACGGTCGCGAGCCAGGTGACTCTTGAGCTCTTGTAGCACCCGATCTCGGTTTCCCTGCGACTCCATGTCGATGAAATCGACCACGATGATGCCGCCCACGTCGCGCAGGCGGATCTGCTTCGCGATCTCCTGGGCAGCGTCCAGGTTAGTCCGTAGAATCGTGTGCTCGGGATCCTTCTTTCCGGTGTAGCGGCCGGTGTTTACGTCAATCGAAACCAGCGCTTCGGTGGGTTCGATGATGATGTGGCCGCCCGACGGCAGGTCCACTCGGCGCCTGAATGCCGTCTGGATTTCCTCCTCCACGCTGTGGCGATCGAAGAGGGGAACAGAATCCCGATAGAGCTGAACCCGCTCAATCAGATCTGGATCTACGTTCTGGACATATTGGCTGACCTCGTTGTAAACCTCCTTCGAATCCACCACAACGCGATCAAACTTGTCACTGAACAGGTCACGGATGATTCCGCTCACAAGCTTGGCCTCGCGCCGGACTCGCGCCGGAGCCTTCTGCGACTGCACAAGTCGCTGAATCTTCTGCCACTGTTCGTGGAGCCGCTTGAACTCCTTTTCCAGCGTCTCCTGCGTGACCTCCTCTCCCACAGTGCGCACGATGATGCCACCGCTGTCCGGGGGAAGGATGTTCTTGGCCATGGTGCGGAGGCGGGCCCGCTCCTCACGCCCCTCTATCTTGCGGCTCACCCCCACGTGGGTGGAATCCGGCAGGTAGACGAGGAATCGCCCAGGAAGGGAAACCTGAGCAGTCAGACGCGGCCCTTTGGTGCTGATGGGCTCCTTGGTCACTTGGACCAGGATAGAATCACCCTTCTTGATCAGTTTCTGGATCGCCTGGACGTTGCGCGGGCGACGCCCGCCGCCGCTGTTCGCGTCTCCGTTCGCCCCCTCCTCCGGGTCTTCGTCGACCGCGAGATCGGAGGCGTGGAGAAATCCAGATTTCTCAGTACCTATGTCGACGAAGGCGGCCTGGATGCCAGGGAGGACGGCGTCCACCTTGCCGAGGTAGATGTCCCCTACTAATCGAACCTCATCGGGGCGGTCGAACATGAGCTCGACCAGGCTGTCCTCTTCGAGCAAGGCTACCCACGACTCATGGCGGGTAGCCGTGATCAGAATTTCACGCTTCAAGAAACATCCTCCCAATCGTCGGTGGCTCCCCACCCGTCGACGCCGGGGCCGCCTCAGGTCCGTTGCCCAGCTAGTGCCGGGGAACGGACGCTGACCGCGCCCGAGCGCTCCTAACGGTACTCCAGAGCCACACGTATATCCCATTCACCCTGCCCCTCAGTGGGCAGCAGCGCGCGCATCAGTCACCGGACGCCTCCTCCACGAGTCGGCGTCCTATCACAATGCGCTGGACCTCTGTGATTCCCCTCGCCGATATAGCAGACCTTTGGTGTCACATGCTATCCGCTCGACCGGGTAATCGCTCGTATATCTAGCCATTCCTAGGGGCCAGAGCTCATCTAGAGTGGCGCGCCAGCTCGCTGGCTGCGGAACAGCGCGGCCCAAGCCACCTCCATATCGTCATCGTTTCATGACTATGAACGCTGAGATACCCCCGGTGACCTCATAAGGGTCTGTTACCATCCGTCGGAGACGGCAGGTGCCCTGCTTCATCCTGAGGAGATACCGGCAGAAAAGCGCGTGTCGCGGGCGGGTTGAACTCCCTGCAAGGCAGCATCGCATAATCGGACGAATGAAACACTGTTTAGTGGTTCGGCGACGGTGTAATAGGGGGTGCGCCGAGCGCTAACTCCGTCCTTTAGGGCACCACTTACTACCTACGAAGAGCGACGGCTCTTTCGATGAAGAAGAGAAACAGGACGACGATTACCAAATCTTTTTTTCAGAGATGGCACTACTCAGTCTTCCATCGAATGACGGTGGAGGAGATGCGTTGGGACGTAATCCCTGCCCCCCCTCCGAGAATGTACTGCTCTACTGATGGTCACGCGGTGCGCAGCCGCGCGAGTTGTCCAGCTTGTGCCCGAGCCGGCCCTAACGCGGTCCTGGGAGAGTTCCCAACACGGACGTCGATGCCAGGAAATCCGCAGCGACGTCGCCCACAGTTCGCCCCCCCTCTTCGGACTCCCGGTTCAACCTCCTCATCGTAGGGTCGGACAGAAGGTTGCCGAGAAGCTCCAGCGCATCACGCAACTCCGGATACGCTCGAAGCGTCGCAATCCGGACCACGGGCGCAGCCTGGTAGGGTGGAAAGAAGGCCTGGTCGTCCTCTAGCACCTCAAGGCCGTATGAATCAATGCGGCCATCCGTGGCGAAGCCGAACGCGAGATCCACCTGATCGTCAGCGACAGCGTCGTAGAGGATGCTCGGGTCCAGATCACGAGTCTCACCGAAGGTGAACCCGTAGTGCTCGGCAAAGCCCTGGTAGCCGTCCGAACGCTCGGCGAACTCCGCTGTGAACCCCACGCTTAGCCCCGGTGCCCGATCCTCGACGTCCGAAACAACCCTCCAGCCGAGCGAATCGACAACACTGCGCTTCGCCATCAGCACATATGTGTTGTCAAATCCGAATGGTGTGAGCCATTGAGCGTCAAAGCGCTGGACATAGGCGTCCCGCACGACCCGAAAAACATCCTCCGGATCCGCACTCGACTCGATGTCTTCGCCGAGAATCGCTGTCAGCGCAGTGCCCGTGTACTCCGGGTACAAGTCGACATCACCGGCGATCAGCGCGTTGTGGCAGATGATAGTGCCTCCGAGTCCGAAGCGCCGATCCACAGCCAGGTCGGTTCGGGCCTCAATGAGCTGAGCCATGATCTCTCCGAGGAGAATCTGCTCGGTAAAGTTCTTCGTGCAGATTCGAACAATGGCTGCCTTGCGACCCCGGTCGAAAGCAAGCATGTCCACCGCCGGCACCAGCAGCAACAGGAACGGAAAGGCGACTGCGGCCGATCGAAGAGTCGCGTAACCCGGCCCCCCCGCCCCGTGGTGTTTTCGTGTGTCAGACGCCCATGCCAGGCCGGCGATGGATCCGTCGACGACGAGCGCGAGAATGCCCGCGGGCACGGCCCCCAGAACGATCAGACCTGTATCGGAAAGTGCCAATCCACGGTTGATAAATTGACCGAGTCCCCCCGCACCGATGAACGCGGACAACGTAGCGATCCCAACACCGATTACTGCGGCAGTGCGAATGCCCGCCGCCAGCACAGGCAAGGCGAGGGGGAGCCGAACCATCGTCAACTCCTGCCGAATCGTCATGCCGAGCCCTCGCGCAGCCTCACCGAGAGTAGGATCCACTCCTTCGAGCCCCACCACCGTGTTGCGCACGACGGGCAGGAGTGCGTAGAGCGTCAACGCTGCCAGTGCCGGTACTGCCCCGATCCGGCCGAACAACACCAGAAGCAGGGCGAGCATCGCGAGGCTAGGGATCGTCTGCAGGATCCCTATTAGAGACAACAACACCGATCGGGAGCGCGGCCGATAGAAAGCGAGGAGCCCCACGGGTACGCCGAGAAGCACAGCCCCTACCGTCGAGAGACCCGTAAGCATGAGGTGCTCGACCGTACGGAGCCAGATCTCGGGCCCTCGGGCAACGACGTAATCGACCCACGCCGTCACGGCCATCGATCTATCCGACGGCCTAACTCGTCGACCTGCTCCTCAAGCTGCCGGAAGAGGCCCCGTACGAAGGGAGTGCGTGGCGTGTGATGCAGCTCCTGGCCCGTTCCCACCTGTTGGAGACGGCCCTCGTGGAGCACGGCGATTCGATCTCCCAGCTTGAGGGCCTCGAAGAGATCGTGCGTGACGAAGACGATCGTCTTGCCGAGCCTCCCGTTCAGCTCGAGTAGCTCGGATTGGAGCCGCGCACGTGTTACGGCGTCCAAGGCACCGAACGGCTCGTCCATGAGAAGGTATGCGGGATCTGCGGCCAAGGCCCGAGCGACCCCCACGCGCTGCGCCTGTCCCCCAGAGAGTTGGTCGGGGTAACGGTCCCCGAACTCGCCACCCGGCAGACTCACCAATCCGAGGAGATCCTCGGTCCGGTCGCGAATCCGCTCGGCGCTCCAGCCTTCCAGCCTCGGTACGACGCCCACGTTCTGGCGCACGGTCATATTGGGAAAGAGACCGATCCCCTGGAAGACGTACCCGATGGATCGGCGCAGGGCGTGCACATCTGCATCAGCGACGTCGCGACCGTCTATGTGGACCGCGCCCGACGTCGGCTCGATTAAGCGATTTACGAGCTTCAACACAGTCGTCTTGCCCGATCCTGACGAACCGAGAAGAACCATGGTCTCTCCTGTGTGTACCTTCAGCGTAACTTCTTCCACTGCAGGCACAATCACACGATCGAAACGCTTGGTTACCCTTCTAAGTTCAATCATCGCTCTGTGTCATTTGGCCAACTAATCATCTCAAATCCTATTCGGTCTAATCGGACTCCAACCATTGAGGAATTATTATTCCAGTTAATAACCTACCCCGGCACCAAGTGCATTTGCCACCACAGATAGAAGAACACTTTGATCAGGACAAGGTGTTCTTCTATCTGTCGAATGACGACGATAGGCTGAAAGTCCGTTTCCACGACTACCGCGCGATATACCAACATCAGGGCCTGTACGAGCAGCTCTTCTACGACCGCTTGAAGTGCCAATCACCCAAAAAGATCGCCGCGATAGTCAACCAGGTTGTGTCGAGAGATAATGGACATATGTCCAAGCTTCGCGTGCTCGATCTGGGAGCCGGGAACGGGATGGCAGGGGAGGAACTGGCGGACGTCGGCGTCTCCCGCATTGTCGGTGTCGACATCATTGATGAGGCCCGTGCCGCCGCATTCCGGGACCGACCGGGGATCTACGACCACTACTACGTCACGGATTTCTGCAAGCTGAGTGACAACCTCCGAGCTGAGCTCCGAACGTGGTCATTCAACTGCTTGGTTTCTGTAGCTGCCCTCGGCTTTGGAGACATTCCACCTAAGGCAATTGCAACAGCCCTTGATATAATTGAGCACGACGGGTGGATTGCCTTCAACATCAAAGACACCTTCCTCGATTCGAACGACACCAGCGGATTCAGCCTGTTCGTGCGAGAGCTGATCAGCTCCCGATACCTTGATCTTCACCACATGGAACGCTACCAGCACCGCCTCTCGATCAACGGCCAGCCACTCAACTACTACGCCATCGCCGGAAGGAAGCGTGGCGAAACGCTACCCGCTAGCGTGCTGGCACTGGTGTCTGCTGGGGCCTCAGCGTAGCCGGGGCTCAGCACGTATTCTCTGAGCCGAGAACCGCTGAGAGCACGTGCCCGATCGATATGATTTGGGGGGAGGCAGGACGAGCGTCGCATAGGCTGCCCACCGACTACAGCATACATTGAAAACCCCGACGACTACTGCCCATGGCCACCTGCTCTCCGATGACGTACATGCACGGTAACCGCACCCGACTCGTGCTAGCTCTCGCTCTACTACTACCGCTGCG
>Ga0115002_10004797_pt1 | contig 16194 bp, 4 predicted proteins | sample ArcticOcean_MG_C_8_FD_89576 | JGI IMG/M metagenome (GOLD analysis project Ga0115002, IMG submission 89576) | Marine microbial communities from western Arctic Ocean - ArcticOcean_MG_CB11_86 | ecosystem: Environmental > Aquatic > Marine > Oceanic | place: Arctic Ocean: Canada Basin | collected... | reverse complement strand
TCGATGAAGAAACTGCTGCGGAATTTAAAGTTGTACTCGACCGCCCCAGCGGAAAAGTCGTGCAAGTGAATTTCAGCACCGTCGATGGCACCGCCACAGTTGTGAACAACATCGGCGGCACGCCCGACTATCAGTCTCAAAACAACACACTTGTGTTTGCCCCGGGTCAAACCGAAAAAACAATCACAATCACTACCAACTCAGATTCCCCACTCGATGAATTCGACGAGAATTTCTTCATCGATCTATCGAGCCCCGTCGCTGTCATAATTGCCGACGGACGTGGTGAAGCAGTTATTCTGGACGTCGATCCCGAGCCGATCATTAATATTGGTAATCAGACCCTCATCGAAGGTAATTCCGGCCTGAAAGACATGGTCTTCGATGTAACTTTGTCTGCTGCCAGTGAAAAACCGATTACCTTCGGTTATGCATTGCAAAATGGAACAGCAGTGGCAGGCCGCGACTTTATCTTCTCTTCCGGCTTGATCACATTCAATCCGGGTGACACACTGAAGCAAGTTGTCGTGCCGATTATCGGAGAATTGAAAAACGAAATCCATGAAGACTTCCAAGTTGTGCTCTTCGACCCTGCAGTCGGTCCTCCGGCTCCACCGTTCGTTGATCCCGGCCCTGGTGGTCCGATTCCAACAGTCGGACCACATCAGCTCATCGCAGGTGTCGGCGGTGGGAGCTTAACGGTCGGCGTTGATGGTTTTGGTGCGTTTGGTTCGTCTGTCGGTTTTGACAGCTCGGATGCCATCTACGATCCCATCGGCCCCCAAAACCCAGCAGGTACTGTGTTTGAATCTGGCGTCGCCATCCGAATTGGAGATACCGGAACACGTCAATTCCTAACTTCAGGAACCATTGGAGTCGTCGGATCAACGGGTGGCTTGACCAACCCGAACGTCACAGGATCGATTAACAACTCAAATAGTGCGTTTACTTTTAACGGATTAGATTTCGGGCTTAGTCAAAGTCTTAATAGTCGGTTCAACGAAAACGGAGTTCTGGCAGGTTCTACTCTGACCCAGACCTACGTGATCACGAATTCTACTTCCGACCCGATTGATTTCGAATTGATCCGTTACGTCGATGGCGACCTGCTCTTTGATGGTGGCGGAGTGATTGGAACTCCCGGAACAGGGAATGAAATTCTCTTCGAAACCGATGCAGGTGGGGCCGCTGATACCGATACCACATTCTTCGGAATCAACGCAATTGGTGGAACCATTCCAGCCACCAACCGATTTGAACTTGACGAGTATTTTGATCTTGTCGACGCCATCAATGCCGGGACTGATCTCGATGATGGCATTTTCAACGATGGCGACGGAGATAGTTTTGTCGATGTAGGTTCTGAATACGATATCACGCTGGCATTGAAAAACTTGTTTGCGTTAGCTCCCGGTGAATCGGTGACTTACGTGACCAATACCTTGTGGGGTTCCGGTTCACCTGAAGACGTTGGAGACCTGACTTCATCGCTCAATGCTGTAATCGGCGACGGAGTCGGCGATGGCTTGATCATCAACGACGATGATGTCCCGACGGTTTCTATTAACAATGTCGTCTTCGATCCGGAAGCCGGGTTAGGGTTGCCGACTGTCTTCGACAACTCGATCTTAGGACCGGCAACAACGATTAATACCGAAAACGGACCCGATATCGTCCGAATTGCCGACTTCAACGGCGACACAATCCCCGATATCGCTGTGGTCAGTTCACTCAACGACACGCTTGATGTGCACCTTGGAAACGGTGACGGCACATTCGCTGCAGCAACCTCGTTCGCCGTCGGTAGCAACCCTCGCGGAATCGCGATTGCCGACTTGAATGATGACACGTTCCTCGACATCGTTGTGACAAATGATATTTCCGACGACGTCTCTGTGCTGCTCGGCGATGGTGCGGGTGATTTCGCTGCTGCTGTCAACTACACAGTCGGTGACCGACCTGACTTTGTCACCTTAGTTGACGTTGATGGCGATACATTCCTTGATATTGTGACGGCCAATAAAGGCTCGAACGATATTACCGTCCTACCAGGCATTGGTGACGGCACCTTCGGAACGGCGATTACCCACGCTGTGGGCACCACGCCAACACACATCGTGTCCGGTGACTTCGACGCTGACGGCGATACCGACTTAGCCGTCTCGAACAGCGGTAGCGACGATGTTTCGATCCTGCTTCGCGACACCGCTTCAGGAAATAACCAGTTCGATCCAGCCGTCTCAGTGGCCGTTGGAGTTAACCCGCAGGCGATTGCCATCGGCGACATTGATGGCTTAAACGGCCTCGATTTAATTGTGGCCAATGGTTCCGATAACAACGTGTCGGTTCTCATGAATGACTCCAAGGGTGTTTTCACTGCCGGAACACCAGTTGCCACGGCTGCATCACCGTTTGATGTGCAGTTAGTCGATATGAATCGCGACACGGCACTCGATTTAATTGTTGCCAGTAATACCACCGGCATCCTGTCAGTTTCGCTCAACGACGGATTTGGTAACTTTGCTGCACCGTTTAATTTTGGTGTGGGTTCAGGCACGAGGTCGTTCGCTGTTGCCGACTTAAATGGCGACGGACACAAAGATATTGTTGCTTCTAACTTCGATGACGACACGCTGTCGGTGTTAATGAATAACACACCGCCCAACACACTGACCTTCACGGTCACACTTTCGGCAGCCAGTGGCCAGACAATCAAAGTCGATTACGCAACCGAAGATGGGAATGTCCTGTACGAGTCAGCCGAAGCTGCCTTAGACTATCTCGAAACCACGGGACAGTTGACCTTCCTGGAAGATGAAACCACGAAGACGATTGAAGTTCCGATACTTGACGATTTGTTCGACGAGTTCAACGAACGATTCTTCTTGAACCTCATCACGCCAGTGAATGTCGATTTGGCTGACGCACAGGGCGAAGCGACCATCGTCGATGACGATGAGCTTCCTACGCTGAACATCAGTGATATTGTGATCGATCCGGAAGGTGATTTCGGACTGACGGAAGTAACCTTCACCATCACAATGAGCCAGGCCAGCGGTAAGCCTGTGATGGTTGATTACGCAACCGAAGAAATCTCATCGAGCCAGCCTTCGGGCGGGTCAGGACAAAACCTGGGCATGATCGACATGTTCTTGCTGTTCGACGACACAGGCAGTTTTTCGGGTGCAGCCCCCTCAACCATTAACGCCTTCCCGACAATTATTGCCAATATGCAGCAAGATTTCCCGACATCCACTTTATCATTTGGTGTTGGTCGGTTTGAAGAGTACCTGACGAACCAAGATGCCTTACCGTTTATTCTCAATCAACCGCTCATTGAAACCACGGTCACCGACTTCGATTTAGCCATTGATGCTGCACTGAATCGATTCTCACCGAGTAACGGCGGTAGCCCAGCTGAATCAGCCTTTGAAGGCCTATACCAAATTGCCACCGGTGCAGGATTCGACGGAAATGACGACGGAAGTAATAACGAAAACGGACCTGCGGGACCATTTATTACACAAACGCAAGGGGCTGGTTCTTCCGGCGATGTGCCTCCGTTTAGTTCGTTCACAGAAGACTTAACCGGCGACCCTGCTGGCCCCATTATCACGTCATCGGGAACCGAAGGTGGTGTTGGTTGGAGAACCGGATCGACTCGGATCGTGATCCTCGCATCGGATGCTTTCCAAGGATTTGACTTCAACCCCGACAACATTGATCCTTACGTCGGAATTAACGGACTCACATTGCCTGCAGCCGATTTACAAGGCACAGGTTCGGTCACAGCACCATCGAATGGTGCCGAAATCCAGGAAACGATCAATGCACTCCTCGCCGAAGGTATCCTCGTCGTCGGCTTAGGAACTGACTCAAGTCCGTTCAGCCCACTACGAACTCAAATGGAGTCTATCTCGACGTTGACCGGGGCTATCAACAACTCGTCCCAGTCATTGGATAGCGGTATTCCTAGCGACCCCATCGACCCGGGTGATCCGCTGTACTTTGTGATCGACCAGAGTTCAGGCGACACAATTTCCGACGCAATTTCAGCCGCCTTGCAAGGGCTGTTCATCAACACCAACTCCGGCGACGGAGTCGATTACCTCGGCGAAACAGGCACCGTCTTCTTCGACCCGATTGCAAATACAGGCACGACATCTGAAACCATCACAATTTCAATCGTCGGTGATCAGATTGATGAAGTCGATGAAGAGTTCCTCATCAACTTGTTCAATGCCAAGCATGCCAACATCAACGTTGACCAAGCCAAGGGTTTGATCATTGATGATGACGGTCCGCCGGAAATTAATATTAGCGATGTCACTGTCACCGAAGGTGGATTTGCCGAATTCACGGTTTCATTGAACCTGCCAAACGGGGACCCCATTACCAGCGGCAAGGTTGTTCAAGTCAGCTACTCGACCCAAGATAACACAGCGAAAGCAACAGTGCTCGATCCGTTTAATGCGAATAATGTCGATTACCTCACCTCGGGTGGAATCGTCACATTCTCACCCGGTGACACAGAAAAGAAATTCTCAATTCCCATCTTCCTTGACGGTTTAGATGAGTTCGAAGAAACCTTCTTCGTCAACCTCTCTTCGGCAGTCAACGGCACAATCGCCGACGATCAGGGAATCGGAACGATTATCGATATCGATGCTCCTGCAAGGATGTGGGTGAATGATCCGGTCTTCGAGCCGGAAGGCCACTCGGGTTCACGAGCAGTGACATTCACTGTCAACTTGATGGAACCCAGCGGAAAAACGGTGACCGTTGATTACTCGACCAGCGACAACTCTGCCGTTGCCGGATTGGATTACGTCACAACGACCGGAACCAACCTCACCTTCTTACCAGGCGAACTCTCAAAAACAGTTGAAGTCCTAATTCTGGGCGACGTCCTGAGAGAAAACGATGAAACTTTCTTCTTAGACTTATCCAACGAATCGAATGCAACTGTAATTAACCGGAATGGCGTTGCGACCATTATCGACGACGACCGAACCCCGACCGTCTCGATCAATGACGTGAGTTTGGCCGAAGGCGACTCGGGAATCACCAGCTTCGACTTCACGGTCAGCCTGTCTGAAGTCAGCGGCCAAACCATCACGGTTGCCTACACCACAATGAATGACACGGCAATCGCAGGCGACGACTACGCCTCGAAATCTGGTGTCCTCACATTCGCCCCAGGAGAAACCACGAAAACGGTTACTATCGATGTGAATGGTGACGAGCTGAATGAAGGCGATGACACCTTCAAAGTTCGCCTGATCAACCCGGTGAATGTCAACTTCTCGGACGACATTGGGCTCGGCACAATTTTGAACGACGACCCGCTGCCAACAGTCTCCATTAATGACATCGTCATCGACCCAGAGGAAGACCCCAATGGAGCTGATGTCTCACAGCTAGGCCGATTCACTGTCACGCTTTCTGAACCTAGCGGCCGACAAGTTTCGGTGGATTATTTCACGGTTGACTTCACACCGCTTTCAGGAACGACGACTCCGGGTGCAGACTATAACCCACAAGTGGGCACTCTGACTTTCGCGCCTGGTGAAACTGAGAAAGTGATCGATATCACAATCTTCAAGGATACCTTGAACGAGTTAGACGAAACTCTGTTTGTGAACATCTCGAACCCGGTCAATGTTCTGATTACCGACCAAGTGGGACAAGCCACAATCATCGACGATGACCCAATCATTCCTGGCATCACCATTGATGATGTCGTCATTAGCCCTTCCATCAATGGTCCGGATGTCGCAGCCACCTTCACTGTAAGCATCGACCTAGTAAGCGGTCAGGAAGTGACCGTTGACTTCGCTACCAGCAACGGCTCAGCAACGGCCGGTGAAGATTATGTAGCCACCACTGGCACGGTGACATTCGCACCCGGCGAAACCAGCAAAACGATAAGCGTGACCGTTCTTGGCATGACTTTAAATGAAGTCGATGAAGACTTCTTCATCGACCTGTCGAACGCCACAAACGCAAACCTGCTCGACAATCAAGGTCGGGGAGAAATTGGCGGCGACACCATCTCGATTTTCGGTACAAATAATAACGACGAATTCGTCTTCGTATCGGGTGAAGCTGACGGATTACATCAAGTCACAATCAACGGTGTTCCACAAACCCCGTTCGATGCTTCTCGGTACTTGTTCATTAACATCTTCGGCCTGGACGGTAACGATTCACTTGACTTGACCGACTCCTCTGCCGACGAAAAAGCAACGCTGAAACCGGGTCGTTTGAATTTGAGTCACCCAGAATCATCAAACAATGCTGGTGATGACTACCGTATTTCTGCTGGCAGCTTTGAGCAAATTGCTGTCACCAGTGGTGGTGGTGAGGACGAAGCTGATTTCCGTGACTCCATCGGCGATGACATGTTCATCGGACGAGCCGACAATAGCCAGATTTCCGGCGATGGATTCTTCAATTCAGTTGCCGGTTACAGCAGAGTCCTTGCGCGGGCGACATCTGGTAATGACCGGGCTAAGCTCTTCGATTCAGCCGGCAATGATAAACTGCTAGGCCGCCCGGACTTCGCATTCTTGTCTGGCCCTGGCTTCCTCAATTACGCTGGTGGCTTCGACCGAGTTGATGCCTACTCACAAAATGGCGGGCGAGATAAGGCTCGACTGCAAGATTCATCAACGGGTGACGACACCTTCGTCGCTATGCCTGATATTGCAGGCCTACATGGCTCTGGCTACAACATTATTGCTCGCAATTTCGATCTTGTCGATGCAATCGCATCGGGTGGAAATGATGAAGCCAAATTCGAAGACTCTGCAGGTAAGGACAAATTCCGCGGAACACCAGATTACTCGTTGCTGGTCGGTGCCGGCTTCCTCAATCTGGCTCGTAATTTTGACGAAGTCACAGTCACTTCGTCTCACGGTGGAGACGACAAGGCAACCTTTGAGGACTCTGCTGGTGACGATTCATTCATCGCCAGTCCCGATTTCGCTTTAATGGCAGGTGCCGGATTCAGAAACCTCGCTATCGGGTTTGCCGAAGTCGAAGCCTTCGCGGACAACGGTGGTACCGACAAAGCCCTGTTGAAAGATTCGGCCGGTAACGACCTGTTCGTCGGGTTCCCAGAAATCGCCGTCATGAGCGGTGCGGGATACCGGAACGCTGTGAATCGATTCGATGAAGTGGAAGGTCGATCATCGACTGGAAACGACCGAGCCAAATTCTTCGATTCAACCGGCGACGACACCTTCGTCGCACGGCCTGACATTGCCTGGCTGCAAGGTTCGAACTTCCTGAATATCGCCAAAGGCTTCCCAAAAGTTGAAGCCGACTCAAGCAGCGGCGGCAACGACGTAGCTCGGTTCTCGGGTTCGGTAGGCAATGATAACTTTGCCAGCACTACGGCCTTCGATCGACTTCGCGGAACCGATTACGAAAACATTGCTTATGGCTTCTTGAATGTCGAACTACTAGCTGGCCAAGGCGGTACAGACAAAGCCGTGTTCCACGAAGTGCAAACCCTTGACTCCGTATTCGGACGTAATAATCAATTCTCCCTAACTCGTTCCTCTTCGGGACGTCAGATTACAGTGACCGATGTTGAAGAAGTCACCGCAATCGCAGGGCCTAATCAGTTCCCATTCGCAGATGTCTCGTCGATTGACTACATCTTCGAGAAACAAGGGAACTGGCTCGAATAAGCCAACGCTTACCTCGACTGAACTCCCAATTCACTGCCGGAAGACTGAGTCTTCTCGGAAATCCGTCGGTGAGTTGGGAGCTTCAGAGAGGCTGGCTTTTATTGTCTGAAGAAAGTGCTCCCTGACTGAGTACACGTTTCAAAAGAAACGACTACAGGCGGAAGCGGAATGTTTGGGTCAGATACCGCCAAATCCATTGAGCCGCCGAGCGTTTATCAACGCGAACGCGCACTTTGCCGCGGATGTTTGATTTTAATAAATTCACATCCTTATCAAAGAGAATTGTGGCTTGATAAACCATGCTGGTTACTTTTTCGCGTCCTTCTGAATCGGTCACGGTAGGAATGTCTCCCCCCGATTTATTGGACACTTCGGTAGGGACAAATTCGAGGTGTCGATCAGAAATACTCTCCACAATTCCTTGGTAGGTTTTTCCTGGCAGATGTGCGAACCTCATTTCAATTACCTGGCTCTCACGCAAATCGTTGCGGTCTGCCTGATCGATAAATAATATCGCCTGATACGATGAGTTCGGGGCGATGCTGAGTAAGTGAGCTCTCTCTGCAATTTCTGCCTCAAGGTTTCTGTGGTCTAAGGGTGTACCCGACCAGTTTCTCAGGCGGTTTTCCGTCTTCTCAATTTTAGGTCGGCTACGTTTCGCAGCGGCAATAATGACCCCGTCGCATGGTGCTTTGACGGTAAGCTGACTAAGCTGTTTCTTGAATTCCTGCAGTTGTTTGGAAATTGTCTGCATGCGTTCTTTGGCGAGTTTCTCCTGGGCGACATCATCCAAAGAATGGTACGTTCTAATTCGTATCTCTTGAGCTTTGAGCTGAACTTCGAGGTCGCGAACTTTGTCTTCAAACTCGTAATTCGTCAGCACCATGAGCTTTTGATCTTTCTTGATCGACTCGCCCGGTTCGACTCGAATGTCTTTCAGTGTGCCTCGCACGCTGTTGTACATGTGCTGTACTTCGTGCGGTTCCAGCAAAAAGGGTGCTTCAACGTGTAATGGCAGTGGAACGGCCATAATGCCCGTCACCAATAACACAATAAACGAAACGGTAAGAGTGACCTTGCGATAGTCCATGGGATCCATTCTCGGTGCAGAGATTGTTTTGTAAATGGTTTTGAAAATGTTAAAGACAATCATACTGATTGAAACAACTGCCAAAAAGATTCCGATACTTTGCAAACCGTAGGGCTTTAAAACGGTATAAAGAAAAATTGTGATCCCGAACAAAATGAACCAGCGGTAAATTGACGCAGAAACCGCATACGTAATAAACCAGAACTTTCCCGTTTCCGGCATGAAGGGGTCGGTGGGGGACTCGATTCCCAGACAATACCAGGCAAAACTTTCCCGTAGCATGCGTTCTGCTTTGGGGCGAAGATTAGGAATTTCGAGGACGTCACTCAACATGTAGTAACCGTCGAAACGCATTAACGGGTTGGCATTAAAAATGACCGTGGTGACTGTCGAAACAAAAAACAGGTTCAGACATAGGTGATGCACCATCCCCGGCTCGGTGTTCCACCAAACAAAAATTGCAATCGCCGACAGCACAATCTCGATATACATGCCCGCTCCGCCAATTGTAAACCGCTTCCATTTGTTGGAAATGGTCCAAGAGTCGGTCACATCGCAGTACAAACAGGGGCTAAACACGAGGAACAGCACCCCCATATCGTGGCACTCCCCGCCAAAATGCCGACAACTTAATCCGTGCCCAAACTCATGAATGACCTTAGCCGCGCCTAGCACAACCCACAAATACATCAGGTTCGGCCAGCCGAAAAACTGTTGGAACTCGGGAAGCCTACTGCGGAACTCGTCAAACTGTACCGCCAATAACATCCAAGACGACACAACCAATAGCGCCGCAGCGGCAACCGCCCACGGATGAAATATCCAACGGACAAACGGGTACAGAAGCCGCAATGTCGATTCCGGATCCCAACCAGGCAGGCGTAAGTACAGCAGATTAGTGAACTTCGAAATCAGTTTTTTGCGTTTTTCCTCACGATGGTGTTTCAACAACGACACGCCTTGACCAGAACGTTCGGTATACACCAACCCTTTTTGGTGCAAATCAGAAACCAACGTCTGAATATCCTGGTAAGTTAAAATGGCCGTCGGATACTCTCGGTGCAGCAAATCTTTCAGTTGTTCTAAACTTCGAGCCCCATCGAGCAGTTGCAAAACACAATATTGTTCCGGCTGTAAACGGTGGTACGTCAATCCGACGGGGTCTTTAATCACCCAATAGTTTTCGCCTTGGTATTGGATACATTTCGATATCAAGTCTTCGCGCACGCGAAGCGGTATCGGCCTTTGGGTCGAAGGAACCATGGTCGCAAGTGCGGTGCTCATTCCGGTCTAGGCCTTAGTCGATATGCGGCAAAACAACAATGAAGAGAAATTCAATTCGTGACGAAACATTCCCAGTCAATACGTTTATTTTGTCACTGGTTTTACAGAGCGGGCAGCCGATTTTTTTGCCAAAATTTGGCCAGGATAAATTTTCATTGTGGCCGTTTTTCCTGCCAACAATATGTTCTCTTTGTTGGCCACTTCAGCCCAAACGCGAACTTTTCCAGTCACTGGCTGTACAGAGACATCAACAAATTCAATGCGCCCCTGCAACGCCCCAGCGGTTCCGGATGGAACCAACTCTGCATCATTCAAACTTACAATCACCCTTGCCCCCGCTTTGATCAATCGTCTGTCTTTGGCTTCAATATATCCTTCAACTTTCACTCGATCGGTGTTGACCATTTCAAGAATCGGATCTCCTTGCCGAAGGGCTTCCCCCTTCGAGGCCAGCACTCGAATCACGATACCATCAAACGGGGCTTTAATCTGGTAAGTGTTTAGCTCGGCCTGTGCTTCATCGACAAGTAGTTTATTGAGTTCGAAATCTTTTTGTGCGTTTTCGATGGAAAGGTCACTACGCTCTGCCGCTAATTTCAGCCGACGAACTTCAAGATCTGAAAATGCGTCTCTAATGCGGCGGTTGGCATCAAGGGCCTTCTCATATTCAATACGAGCCACTTCCGCAGCTTTTTTAGCAAATCGAATTTCGATATCATTTTTCGAGCGTTCTTTGGCCGTGTTGTAGCGGGCCCGCGGAACATTATCGACCAGCCCAACAACTTCCTGGCCTTCCTTCACGCGGTCCCCTTCCTGAGGGCCAATAAACGCTAGCGTCCCATACCGGTCAATCGACAGTGTGGCTTCATCGATCAATTTAATTCGACAACGGTTAACGGTAATGATCGCCGACTGTTTACTCGAAGCCCCGCGTTCTTGGCCGACCACGGAATTCAGAAGCCCCGCGCCGGACCAAAGCCCGCCGACAGCCAACGCAACAAAACCTAAAAATACCAAGCGTTTCATCAAATGATCCTTTGTGAGAATCTCTCTGCAGCCCAAACAATAACCAGTCGGCCAAGCAGATCGAGAGGGTCCACCATTCTACCATCTGAGTATCATCGTCAATGAGGATTGGCCATATATATGTAAAAGGACCATTTCTCCAAACGCTAATTGTGTCGATGGCGAAAAATGGGCAATCTGCGCCAGCGAAGCTTTCCCACATCAAGACCTTTACAGGAACAGAGATTGCGGAAACAGTCTTCTACAGGCTATTCTACGGTTATCGATCTGATCGGGACAATGACTTTTTATTGCATGACCGAATACCATCCGGTAGTGCTCTCACTCAAGTCATCGGGGTCCAACAGGCGATTTCATTAGAGTTGGGTCAATAACCCGGCCACAATTGCCATGCCTCTCATATCAAAAAAACTTCGGAACTTATGACAGACACACAAAGCATCGAATCCGTCCGAGAACATATTGCTCAGCTCGCGCGCGAGATCGAAGAATATTCCAATTCCGACGTGGCCGCCGAAACCTTCTTCCGCGAGCTTTTAAAGCGTTTGGTCTTAGCATTAGGAGCACGCGCCGGTGCCATTTGGATGCTTGAAAAATCTGACCAAGCCAAGCTTTTCTGTGATATCGGTCTCGCTGAATCCGGATTTTACGAAAACCCGCGTGGCGAAAGTTCGAATCAGCAATTGATTGCAGAAGTCGTCGCCAAAAATGAAACACAGCTCATCATCAACGATGCTGAAACCCAAATGCTGCTGCCGACGCCCCACCTGCTCATTTTAGGTCCGCTTGAGAGACAAGGGGAAGTGGTCGGCCTCATCGAAATTTTCCAGCGAACAAACTCACCCGTCGAAGCGCACGCGGGGTACATCTCGTTTTTAGACAAAATGTGCGCCCACGCCTCGAACTACTTAACTCAACAGGCGGAACGAGAGTCAGCAAAAAGCCCAACCGGATTTTGGATGGAATTCGAGCTGTTTGTTCTGCAACTGCAAAAAAGCCTCGACATCCGAGAAGTCGCGCAAACCGCCACCAATGATGGCCGACTGCTCATCGGTTGTGACCGGCTTAGCCTGGTTGTCAAACGAGGCAAAAGCATTCATGTCGAATCGGCCAGTGGGCAAGCCACAATCAATCGTCGGTCGAATTTAAACCAAAGCATGAAGGCACTGGCGACGAAAGTCATCGAAGCAGGCGAAACAATCACTTCGATGGGCACCATGGAAGAATTGCCTCCGCAAATACAAGTGCCCATGACCGATTTCTTAAGCGAAAGTGGTTCCCGTATTGTCATGCTGGTGCCACTGTTCGAGAACGAGCAGTTGATCACCGATGACAAGGAAGACGAAGTAAAACAAAAACACGAAGCCTTAGAAAATCGAAAAGTTATCGGCTGCTTGGTCGTCGAACAAATGTCCGATACCGAACCGGGTTCCGGCTGGAGAGGGCGAACCGATCTCGTCGCCGCTCATATCTCTGCATCCCTGTCCAACGCACTAACCTTCCAAAACATTTTCTTGATGGCTTTTCTTCGGAAAGTTGGCCGGGCCATCGTCTGGTTTAAAGGGCGTCGGCTGGTCAAGGCCCTGCTGATTCTTGCCGCCCTGATCGCCGTCTGCTGTGCATTCGCCTTTGTTCCTGCCGACTACCGCGTTGAAGCAGAAGGCCAATTGATGCCCGTCATTCAAGACGACGTTTTCGCCCCTTGGGACGGCGAAGTTGTCGAGATTTTCATCGAAGGAGGCCAACGAGTCAAAGCTGGCCAACCGCTGCTCCGAATTCAAAACGACCAACTGCGGGCCGATTTACTGGCAAACCAAAACCAACTGAACGAGAAACTGCAACTCGAACGAGCCGTACAAGCTGAGTACGATTCTGCCGTCAAGAATGCCTCGAAGGCTGATCAAATTCAATTGGAAGGCCGGATACTAGAAACGCGGATCGAAATTGAAGGCTTGGTCGATCAGTTGCGTCTTTTGAAAGAGCGCGATGAATTACTCAATGTCCGTTCCCCCATCGACGGAGTGATCGCCACGTTCCAGGTCGAACTGTTACTCAAAGATCGCCCCGTTCGCCGAGGCGAAATCTTACTAGAAATTCTCGATGACAGCGGGCCCTGGCACCTGGAACTTAGCTTGGAAGAGCACCGCCTGGGGCATCTACTGAAAGCCCAAATCGATCAACAAACTGAAGACCTGCCGGTCGAATTTCAGCTGGCAACAGCCCCCGAACTTACTTACGAAGGCTCGTTGAAACAAATTGGCTCTCGAACCATCTCATCGGAAGAAAAAGGGACAATCCTTGAAGTCCAAGCTAAATTGAATGTCGAAAATCTACCATACGCCTACCGCAGAATTGGGGCAGACGTGCAAGCCAAAATCAACTGCGGGGAGAAAAGCCTGTTCTACGTCCTCTTCGGCGACGTGGTTGAGTTCTTCCAGAAAACGTTTTGGCTGTAGTAGTGACTAGTTGATGTCAATGCGAGCCCAGGTCAATTTTTGCCGGTCGCCGCGAACACGGAAATCGTCGAGCATATCGGCGATGCTTGGTTCAAGAAAACCGCTGAACTTCCGCTGAGTTTTCACTTTGATGGTGAGCCGTTTATCAAAATCAATGATGTCCGGCGAAAGCCACAACGTGTGGCTGGCTGCTGCCGAATTGATATAGATAGTATTTCGATTCGGGTCGGCATCCTTAATACTCGCCGACAAAGTCATCCCCCTCGTGCGGTTGGCACGACCGTTTTTCCAGACTAATGGTTGCGAAACTTTTTTGGGAAATCCACCAACGCCGAGCCAATAAAAACGATTTTCGCTGATCCGAAGTATTTTTTTATCAATCTCTTTGAAAGACTTGCTTCGACGGTGTAATTCCATCCAAGCAAATAACCGGTGAATTTCTTCGTAGTACGATTCATAGCCCCGGCCGATATACTCGGCGTAAACTAAGTTAAACCCATTCCGCATCATTCTGTCTAACACACGCGCATTATGGTCGGTCAGGTTTCGATCAAGTTGTCCTCCCACCACATACCAAGGCAACTCTTTTGCATTTTGCCAGTAAAACGAACAGATTTTATCGATCTTCCCAACAACGGGTATGACCCCGGCAAATAAGTCGGGGTGCGACATTCCAAAATCGAACGCAGCATCTGCACCCAGTCCGTGCCCGGAAAGAAAGATTCGGTCCGAATCGATATTGAATCGTTTCCGTGCATCGCGGATTGCAGAAATCAAAATGTTATGGGCGGTCATCCCATAATCGTATAACTTGGCTTGTCGGTCCATAATTTCGGGGGAAATCACAATGTAGCCGCGCCGTTGCGACTGGGCTGGCTCTGTTGGAGTGCCTCCCCACCAAATCAATTCTCGTTCAGGTGTTTGCCCACGCGCCCGTAATGCCACAATCATTGGGTAACGGTGGTGGGGCGTGTATTCTTCCGGCAGCAACACCGAATAATTGACGGGAATTTCAGCCCCTTCCTCTGTGGCCGACACTTGGAACATTTCACCCGCTTTTAGGTTGGGAGTTTCAAGAATCGGAGGCAGGTTTTCGATCAACTGGGCCATTCTCTCGGGCCCAATTCCTTCAACCCGAGTGATTTGTGACAATATCGAAGTCTGTTCGTTCGTATTAATGGCTCGTAAATATTCAAGCACTAACCGCCGGGCATCCCACAGGTTCATCGCGGTATCAAGACGGTCAAGGGCCCGTTGGCTTCCTAATACCCAACCGGAATACGCCAAAGCCAATTTCTCTTCGGCGGAAAGGTTCTCGTCATCGGACAGGCTCAAAAAAGATTCTAACCGGGTCAACGATTCGAAGTTCAGTTGCTCATTGATCTCGTCTCTCATCAGGCTCAGTTGATCGACCAATTCAGGCTGCTGAACTTGCGCCTGTAAATCTCCTAAATGGAGTTTGACCTCTTCGATTTTTTGGCGTTGCAGTTTATAAAAATCGACCAGTTCTTGAACATCGCGCAGCACCGCCGGACTGAGTCGATCTTTGGGGAAAACTGTGGCTGCCTTTTCGGCCAGTCGATGTTGGCCTGCTGACTGACGAAAACGAATTTCGTCCATCAACTGTTTGCCCAGCAATTTCCTCAGCTCTGTAATGTGTTCATCCACTCGATCAGCCAAGGCCGGAAATTCATCCCGAACGGCATCAAGCTCTTCAGTGGCCTGCAGATACATTTCCGCCTGCATGTAAAAACGAACGATGGCCATGCGATCGGCCGGCTTCTGCATGTCAATCGCTTGGTGCAGCATGGGGCGCAGTTGGTCGTGCGGGACCGAGGTCGTCGCAATTCCCAATTCCCATTCGTAATTGAGCCCCATGATGGTCAGTGCTTGGGGGGTCAGGTGTGTCACCCCTTGGATAATTTCCAACGGTTTGCCTGCCGTCGATAAGGTGACGGTGCGCCGCCCGAAATTAGTAAAGGGCTCAATCTTCACATAGCCGCCGACCGACTGCACCATCTTCCGCCGACCACGCCCTTCTTGATCGAGTTCAAAAATTTCTAGTGGGGTTTGCCGTAAATTTTTGTTGATATTTTGAACTTGGCGACTCGGCACAAAATATCGTCTGAGATCGTCTTCAATCATCCAAATCGGATTGCCCACCAGAGCGTTCTGACCGGGATTGGCCAACGGATTGACACTTTTCACGGGCACAGGCAGCCCTTCGATGATAGTTCCGTTTTTAAGCGTCAAATCTTCCGCACGCGCTTCGCTAACCGGCACAATCGACAACGTCAGACAGGCCAGCAGCAAGATCCGAATGGGGAAACTTGGTGAGCACAAGCTTTTAGCGAATTGTTGCAACAATGCGAATCGATTCATGCCAAGAAATTCAGATACGAAAAAATAGACCTACGCAATTTGAATATCACAAATATCGACATTTCCAGAGGGATGATCGCTTCTTTTTCAGTTGAAAAATGGCCAATCCTTGGCAATTCGATTATTCCAAAGTGAGTTTGGCAGCCACAAATTCGTAAAGCATCGGCAGAAACAGGTACGCCAAATAACCAATGCCCGCAACGACTGCCAAATACACAATTAGGCTAAAGACGCCCAAGGTGCCTTCGACCAAATT
>Ga0115002_10004796_pt1 | contig 16195 bp, 17 predicted proteins | sample ArcticOcean_MG_C_8_FD_89576 | JGI IMG/M metagenome (GOLD analysis project Ga0115002, IMG submission 89576) | Marine microbial communities from western Arctic Ocean - ArcticOcean_MG_CB11_86 | ecosystem: Environmental > Aquatic > Marine > Oceanic | place: Arctic Ocean: Canada Basin | collected... | reverse complement strand
TGGTCGCCACCGCGGCCGCCAAGCAAGATAACCCGGAACTACTCGCTGCCAACGAGCGCGGTATCCTCGTGATCCTCCGCGCCGAGATGGTCCAGCGCTTAATTGCGGATCGCGATGTGCTGGCGATCTCCGGGAGCCACGGCAAGACCACGACGACGAACTTGCTCGCGCTGATGGCCGAACGGGGCAAGCTGGACCCGCTGGTGTTGCTCGGCGGCGACTCACCGGACCTCGGCGGCAATGTCCGCCACGGCGAGGGCAAGCACGCAGTCCTCGAAGCCGACGAGTACGCCGAGGCGTTCCTGCAGTACGCGCCGAAGATCGCGCTCATCACCAACGTCGAGGTCGATCACCTCGATTACTACGGCACCGAGGAGCGCTACCGCAGCGCCTTCGCCCAGTTCGCCTCCCAAGTCGTCGACAACGGCACTCTGATCGTCTGCGCTGACTCGCCCGGCTCCGAGGCACTCGGCCGCGAACGCGCCGAAGCGGGCGCGCACGTCGAGCGCTACAGCATCGAATCCGACGCCGACTGGCGTGCACGCGGCCTCCGCGCGAACGACCGAGGCGGCCTCGACTGCACGGTCGAACTCGACGGGCGTGAGCTGGGCAAGCTGTCGCTCGGTGTACCGGGACGGCACAACGTCGCGAACGCCCTCGGCGCGCTCGCTGTCGTGATGCGTGCAGGCGTGGACTTCCACCGTGCGGCAGCAGCGGCCTCAGACTTCCAGGGCACACGCCGCCACTTCGAGCGGATCGGCGAGGTCGTCCGCGACGGCAAGCCGATCACAATCGTCGATGACTACGCGCACCACCCGACCGAAGTGCGCGCGACCCTCGCAGCGGCGCGCCAGCGCTTCGGTGGACGCCGCCTAGTCGCGGCCTTCCAGCCGCACACCTTCTCGCGCTCCAGCTACCTGCTCGAGGGCTTCCGGAGCTGCTTCGAGACGCTCGGTGCGCTCTACCTACTGCCAACCTACGCCGCGCGTGAGACCTCCGAGGCAGGTATAGACGCCACCGCTCTCGCAGCGGAGATCACCAGCCCGACGCCGACCGCGCTCGATTCGATCGAGGACGGGGCGAAACGCGTGGCGGCTGAGCTGCAGCCCGGCGACGTATTCCTCACGATCGGCGCTGGCAGCGTGACCGACCTCGCCCCCGCGGTGCTGCGTGAGCTGGGAGGCCGATCATGACGGCCGCTCGCCAACGCCTCGGCGTCGTGATCGGTGGCAAATCGACCGAGCACGAGGTCTCTGTCTCTTCCGGCCGCTCCGTGATGCGCGAAGCCGACAATGCCCGTTTCGAGGTGGTGCCGTTTGGCGTCACCCGCGGCGGTGCCTGGCTGACGCCCGAGGAAACCTCGCATCGCCTCGACGTCGCGGATTCAACCAACCTCGGCGATAAGCCCGGCGAGGGCATCCTCGCCGCCCCCACGGTTCTCGAAGCGATGCGCTCTGTCGACGTGGTGTTCCCGATCGTCCACGGCACCCACGGCGAGGACGGCACGCTCCAGGGCCTGCTGGAACTTGCCGACCTGCCTTATGTCGGGGCCGGTGTCGCCGCGAGCGCGATCGGCATGGACAAAGAGCTGATGCGCGGCGCCTTCGCGGCTGCCGACATCCCGCAGCCGCCGTACCTCGTGCTGGCCGATGTCGACGTCGCCGAACCGCCCGACGAGGCGATGCGATTCATCGACGACCAGCTCGGCTACCCGTGCTTCGTGAAACCAACCAACGGCGGTTCCTCGGTCGGTGTCAGCAAGGCGCGCTCGCGCGAGGACGTGGGCGAAGCGATCGCCGTCGCCGCCCGGCACGACCGCAAAGTCATCCTCGAGCGCGCGATGACCGGCCACGAAGTAGAGTGCGCGGTCCTCGGCAACGAGGCTCCGGCCGCCTCCGGTGTCGCCGAAATCCTCCCCGAGGCGGAGTTCTACACCTACGAGGCAAAGTACGAAGACGACGCCACGCGGATGGTCTTCCCGGCCCCGATCGACAGCGCCACCACCGAGGAGGTACGCGAACTCGCGCTCCGCGCCTACCGCGCGATCGACTGTTCAGGCCTCGCGCGCGTCGACTTCTTCGCCGAGGACGGCGGGCCGGTCCAGATCATCGAGATCAACACGCTGCCGGGCTTCACGCCGATCTCCCAGTACCCACGACTCTGGCAGGAAGAGGGCGTCAGCTACTCCGAGCTGATCTCGCGCCTCGTCGACCTCGCCTTCGAGCGCCACGCCCAGCAGGCCCAGCGCGAGCTGCGACGGGAGGGCTAGCGGTGCAACTACGACGCCCCGCCCTCTTCTCGCGCAACCGCACGCCGGAGGCCGGATCACGCACCCGCGTGCGTCGGCCGGAAGCACGCACCCGCTTCGAGCTGACCCGCGCTGCCACCCCCGAGCCGCCGCGACACATCCCGTGGCGCGACTGGCTGAAGGCGACTGCTGCCGCTTCGATCGTTGGCGCCGTCGCGTATGGCGGTGCCTGGCTTTACCTCGGCGACAGCCTGCGCGTACAGCAGGTCGACATCACCGGAGTCGAGGTCGTCGATGCTTACGCGATCGCGAATGCCGCTGACCTCGACTCAAACTTCCTCATGACCGTCGATCTGGCCGCTGCCTCGGCGCGGATCGAGGAACTCCCCGGCATCGCCAACGCCAGTGTGTCTCGTGACTGGCCGCAGGGGGTATCAATCGCGGTGGTGGAGCGCCAGGGCTGGGGCTACTGGCAAGCCGCTGGCCGCCGCGTGATGGTCGATGAGAACGGCGAACCGCTCTCCGTCGCTCGGCCACCGGCGATGAACGCCCCAACCATCATCGATATCGCTGCTCCAGCGGACCTCGTCGATGGAGTCGATGTTGATACCGACACCGTCCAACTCGTCTCGCGCCTCCTCGATGACCGCGCGTTCACCGCGCTCGGCGTGGAGCCGAGCAACTACGTATTCCGTCGTGACCGCGGGCTGACCGTGGTCGTCGACGACGCACCAGACGCTGTGTTTGGCGATTCAACGAACTACGCGTTCAAGGTCTCGACCTGGTCCGCCCTCCTCGACCAGCTGGTAGACGAAGAGCTGCTGGTCTCGAAGATCGACCTCAGGTTTGGGCGGAACGTGGTGTTGCGATGACCCCCGCGGCGGGCGTGGGTAGATTCTCGTCTCCGGCGGCACTGGCCGGAGCTCCCCAGGAGGTGCGGTGATGGCGAACCCCACGCTCGCCGCGATCGATGTAGGAACCACGAAGGTCTGCACCATCGTCGCTGAAGTGACCCCGCAGCATGAGTTGCGGATCCTCGGCGTTGGCATCGGCCCCTCGGCCGGTCTTGCCAAGGGCATGGTCCACAACGTGCAGGCCGCGATCGAGGCGATCTCGTCTTCGGTGGAGCGCGCGGAGCGGGCCTCGGGCTCGAAGATTCTGTCGGCGCACATCGGGATCGCAGGTCCGCACATCTCCTCGCGCAACTCGCAGGGGATCGTGGCGGTCGCGGACCCGCGCCACCCGATCACCGACGGTGACGTGCAGCGCGCCCTGGAGAGCGCGCGCATCTTCAACGTCCCCAGCAACCGCGAGGTGATCCACGTGGTGCCTCGGTACTACGTGGTCGACGGGCACGACAACGTCTCCGATCCGGTCGGGATGTTTGGATCCCGTCTCGATGTGGAGACCCACGTCGTCACCTCTTCGTCGTCGGCGATGCAGAACCTCGTGCACTGCGTCGAGGGCGCCGGCGTGCGCGTCGAGTCGCTCGTACTCCAGCCGCTGGCCTCCGCGGCCGCGGTTGCCGAGGAGGAAGAGCTCCAGCACGGCGCCGTGCTCGTCGACATCGGCGGCGGCACGACCGACATCAGCGTCTATCGCGAAGGCGCGGTGGTCCACACCGCGGTGCTGCCGATCGGCGGTACCCACATGACGCGTGACCTCGTGGTCGCGATGCGCGTGCCACAGCCCGCCGCCGAGCAGGCGAAACGCGACTACGGACACGCGATCCCGTCGCTGATCGACGAATCCGAAGCGATCGAGCTCGCCTCGTTCGGCTCGGACGGCCGCAAGACCGTGCAGCGACGAATGATCGCCGAGGTGCTGCAGGCCCGCGTCGAGGAGCTGCTGGAGATGGTCCTCGCCGAGGTCCGGCGTGGCACCGAACCGGAGATGCTCTCGGCCGGCGCGATCCTCACCGGTGGAGCCTCGGCGTTGCCCGGCATCGATTTGCTCGCCGAAGAGGTGCTCTCGCTCCCGGCGAGAGTCGGGCGCCCTCGGCACCTCTCGGGGCTCTCCGACATCCTCCAGGATCCAGCGTACGCGACCTCGGTCGGCCTGCTCCGCTGGTCGCTGAAGGAGCAGGAGATCATGTTCCGCTCGACTGCCGCGCCTGCCGCCCCACTAGGCGGCCTGATGCGCCGCGTCGCGCACCTGATGCGGGTGGTACTCCCGCAGTGACGAACCAGACCACCACATCCACCACGACAACGATCGATTCGGCGGGGGCCGGTCATCACATCTGCATAGGGGGTTCGAGATGAACGACCAGCCCGCCAGGCCCGGCGAGTCTGCCGAGGTGAGCGACGCCAACGGTGCCGCCCGTTCCGACGGGGAGAAGGCCAACGCCCGCAGGAAACAGCCACCGCTGACGCCGCACACGCTCTTCGACTACCTCGAAGCAGCGCGCGCGGCCGATGCCACCGAAGCAGCACTTGGCAACGTCGAGGAGACGTTGGTCTCCGGAGCGGATGTCGCGCTGGAAGCAGCGACCGAGGACGCGCTGGAAACCTCCCCAGTCATCAGCAATCCCGCCGCTGTACCGACGGCCCCGGCCGCACCAGCAGCATCGATGGCACCGTCCACGGCAGCACCGACGCTCGATCTGAGCGCCGAGGCCGCCGCGGACCGAAGCATCTCCGAATTCGACGCCGAGTTCGAAGTCGACCCCGGAGTCAACACGGACGCGGAACCAGACGAGGCGATGCCAGTTGAGATGAAGGCACCGGCCGCGACGCTCGAGTCGCCGGACGGCAGCCCAGAAGAAACGGTGGCAGCGGCTGAAACCCCGCTCGCGCACGCGATGACGAAAGACGCAGTCGGAAAAATACCGATCGAGACCGCTCAGGCGGCAGAAATCACAGGAGCCGCTAGCGCGGCAGGGGGGGACCCAATGACGACGAACGAAACATCCACGATGTTCAGCGACCACGACCTCGACGGCCTGCCGCCGATCAAGGTGATCGGCGTCGGTGGCGGCGGATCGAACGCCGTGAACCGAATGATGGCCTCGCGACTGCCTGGCGTGCAGTACGTGGCCGTGAATACCGACCTGCAGGCCCTCGAGTCCTGCGCCGCCGAAACAAAAGTGCGCATCGGCGACCGTCTCACCCGCGGCCTAGGTGCCGGCAGCGACCCGCTGCGCGGCAACCGCGCAGCGGAGGAGTCGCGCGAGCTGATCGCCGAGGCGCTGCAAGGCGCGGAGATGGCGTTCGTCACCTCCTGCCTCGGTGGTGGCACCGGCACCGGCGCCGCCCCGATCGTCGCCGAGGTCGCCCGTGAGATGGGCGCGCTGACGATCGGCGTTGTCACGAAGCCGTTCAGCTTCGAGGGTGCTAAGCGCCGTCAGCAAGCCGAGGACGGCGTGCGCGACCTGCAGGACAAGGTCGACACGCTGATCGTGATCCCGAACGACCGGCTGCTGCAGCTCAACAACGAAGATCTCTCGATTGAGGACGCCTTCCGCGCCGCGGACGACGTGCTCCGACAGGGCATCCAGGGCATCAGCGAGCTGATCACCGTGCCCGGCATGGTCAACCTCGACTTTGCGGACGTACGCAAGGTGATGACAGACGCTGGACCGGCACTGATGGCGATCGGCCAGGGTCGCGGTGAGCAGCGCGCGGTCGAGGCCGCTCGCGAGGCGATCTCGAGCCCACTGCTGGAGGTCGACATCACCGGCGCGACAGGCGTGCTCTTCAACGTCACCGGGCCGAAGAACCTCAGTCTCCGTGAGCTCGACAGCGCCGCCCGCGTGATCGCCGAGGTCGTCGACCCTGATGCCGAGATCATCTTCGGTACCAGCGTCGACGACAGCCTGACGGACGAGGTGCGGATCACGGTGATCGCCACCGGGTTCAGCGGCAACCGCCCGCCGACGATGCGACGAACGATCGAGGAGATCGAGCAGCCGAAGGAAGAGAGGCAGCCGATCAAGCTCGGAGAGCTGACGCCGGACGCGCTGTCGTCGCCCGACACGCTCAATGAAGCAGACCTGCCGACGTTCCTGCGTCGGTCTTTCCCCAGCCGGTAGGGGTAACGCAACAGACGTTGCCCACATCGGGCGCGCTCCGTTGGTGCGAGGGCGGCATCCATGTCGCCCTCGCACCAACGGAGCGCGCCCGATGTGGCATGGATGCCGTCTCGGCGCCTCTAGCACCAATCATCGGTTCAGGGGCAGAAGATCAGGAATCCTGCGCCAATCAGGGCGGGAAGCGCGAACCACACCAGCGTCGTGAGCACGAACGCAATCGTCGCGAACAATACCGAATCGTCCTCGGGCGGATCGCCCGCCCGGACCAGCGTCTCCCAAAGTGTCGCCAGCGGTTGCCTCATGATCAGCTGAACCGGGTGCCCCGCGATCGCAGCGCCACGCAGCAGCAGCCACGACAACGCCACAAACAGCAACAGCGGCACCGCGACGCCGACCAGCACACCTAGCGTGCATTGAGGTCGATCGCCCCCACCTGCTGCCCCAGTGATGCCAGCGCCGGGATCGCGGCACCAGCTGCCAGCAGCAACGGCGCTCCGTCCCCACCACCTGAGTAGTGCGACTCCAGCCGCTGCACATCGATCCGCGCCCTCGAGGGCGAGTGCCGCTCCGGCGTGCCCGGCTCCGCCTGGCTCTCCCGCTGCGCGTAGAGCTTCCAGAGGTCCTCGATGAGGCTCTTCGTGAAGGACCGCACGATGAACCGCGCGACAAATTCGGCCGCTGGTTCCGCGACCGGCGGATCCCGGAACCCGTCGCGATCGAGGATCTCGACCGCACGCAACATCAGTCGGTGCGCCTCCTCGAAGCGCTCGGGCACCGCGAGCGGCGCACTCAGCGGCCAGCTCTGAGGTGAGTCGCGCATCAGGATTCTCGCCGTATCGCGCCACGAACGCTCGACGCTGCCCGCGGACGACGCCAGTCGCGAGCTCGCAGCCGTAGCCAGTCATCTCCTCGGAAAGTTCCTCCTCGATCACACGCAGCTCAGCCATATTCGCAAGCAGTCGCTTCGTGAAGCCGAAGAAGTCCTCCGCGCGAAAGGACAGGCCGGGCCGGTGTCGCGCATCGCGCTTGAGGCGCAACATCGAGGCGAAGCGACGCGCGGCCTCGAGCGTCGGGTCCTGCACCGAAGCGCTGTTCCCGAGGGCCCGGAGGCGGCTGGCAGCGCGATACCCTCCAGCAGAATCGACTTACTGGTGCCATTCTCACCGACGAGGAAGGTGACCGCTCGGTCGAGCGGCAACCGCGTTCCGCTCTCCGCGAGCCACTGGATCAACGGCAGTGTAAACGGGAACTCGGCCCGATCCAGGGCGTGCGGAGTAACCTCGACAAAGCGCAGCAACGGCATAGCGTCATCGTCGTCGCATGCCCTGTCGTGGTGCCAGTAAGCAGAGCGGTTGGGCCGCGAGATCGGCCCGTGATTGCTTGCATTCAACGTGCGTCAACGCGGGATCCACGGAGTGGGGACAACTCCCGTACAGCCTGTTGACGCTGGCCGTTGTTCGACCCCGCAGCGCCGTGCTCTACTCCCGACACTCCCAAGAACCATGACCGCAAACGCGACCACAACATCCGACCGCGAAACCCAGCTCCCTGAGCCAGTAAGGGCCCACCCCCGAATGAACTGTCCGTTTTGTGGCAAGGATGCCAGCAGCGAGACCACCGTTGTCGAAACCCGCGAGGCCGCCACCGGCGTACACCGCCGGCGCCGGTGCACGAGCTGCGACGAGGCGTTTACGACGTACGAGCAAATCCAGCGCGCCGTCGTCATGGTCGTGAAAAAGGATGGACGCCGCGAGGAGTTCCAACGCGAGAAGCTGCTGACCAGCCTCCGCATTGCCGCCCGCAAACGACCACTGCCCGAGGGCGCACTCGACGCCATCGTCGAGGACATCGAGCGCCGCGTCATGGGAACCGCCCACGGTGAAGTCGGCAGCCGCATCCTCAGCGAGATGGTGATCACTCGCCTCAAGGCACTCGACCCGATCGCCTACATCCGCTTCGCGTCGCTCTACCACCAGTTCGTCTCGCTCGAGCAGATGCTCGAGGAGCTCGAGCGCATCGCACTCGCGCCCGACGTCCCGCTACCGGAGCAGGCACGCATGTTTGGAGAGGAGCCCTCGGAGCTCGCGACTACGGCTGACGGTCCGCCGATCAGCCTCGACGCCCACCGCGAACACGCCATCGTTCGCTAACCGCTGCTTCAATCCGCCCGACGCATGGCGTCGGGCGGACCCCGTTGCCCACGAAGTGGTTCGGGCTCACCCTCAGATGGTGCGACGCCGTCTCGGCGCGCGGCAGCCCAGGACGCCGATGTTCTGCTCCCATTGCGGCACTGAAGCCAGCTCCGACGACCAGTTCTGCAAAAATTGCGGCCGGAGCCTGTCCCAGCCCACCGCGTCTCCGGACCCACGGATGCGGTCGCGCTGCAGTACGGCGTCAGCCTCGACAAGTTGGCCGACAAGCTCGAACAGACCCGATTCGAGCCCGACGGCATCACCGCCAACGCCGACATCCCCTTCGCCATCAGCCTGCTGGACTACGTCTTCCGCTGGATGCGGTGCATTTCAGCACCCCGACCCCGTTGAATGCCGGATCCACTTGGGCAGCGACGAGCCCGAACAGTGCCCTCTCCGGGCTCACGTGGCCGGATTGCGGCATGCAGCTCGACTTCGCCGAACGTTGCCTCACCTGCCGCTCCCGCGGCTACACGAAGTAGCTGAGTCCCTCACATTGGGCTCCGCAGGCGCGCGTACACTGGCTGCACGCGCGCGTGGGCAGGTGTGACCATGAGCTACGGGTACGAACCACCGAAACAGGACAAGGGCGGGAGCTGGAGCGAAGTCTTCGCGATCACACGCATCGCCTTTGGTTTACTCTTCCCGTTCCTGGCCGCGATGGTCGGCCTTCTGCTGCTGATCATCCTGACGATTGTGCTATTCGCCCAACACCCAGCGCTCGCCCTGCTCGTCCTGATCCCGATCGCTAGCGGCATCTATTACCTGCTGCGCCGTGAGCGCTTGGCGCACGAGGACGAGGTCGACCGCCTCGGCCTCAGTTAGCCCCCGCACGTGACGACCGATCCGATCTCCGCCCAGACGATAGCCAGCAACCTCGAGGCCGTGCGCGCCCAGATCCGCACCGCCTGCGAGCGGGCAGAGCGCGATCCCTCGTCCGTCACGCTGGTCGCCGTCACTAAGACGCACGGCTTTGAGACGATCGAAGCCGCCGTCAGCGCGGGGCTACAGGACCTCGGGGAGAACCGTGCCCAAGAGTTCGCCCCGAAGGCCTATGCTGCGGCCACAGCCGCCCTCGAGGTTGACTGGCACTTCATCGGCCACTTGCAGCGCAACAAGGCACGCCAGGTGATTCCGCACCTCGGAACGCTACACTCGCTTGACTCAGCCGGCCTCGTTGCCGAGATCGCGAGACGCTGGGAGTCAGGGAATCGCCCCACCTCGGGAGCGCCGGTCCGCTGCTACCTTGAGGTCAACATCGCTGGCGAGGAGCAGAAGCACGGGATCGCACCAACTGGCATCGAGGCGCTGCTCCGGACGGCCTCGGAGTGCAATGCGCTCCAGGTAGCAGGTCTGATGACCGTTGCGCCTCGTGTGGACGACCCGGAAGCAGTACGACCGGTGTTCCGAGAGCTCCGCGACCTCGCGACAGCGCACGGGCTGGCCGGGCTCTCGATGGGGATGACAGACGACTACGCGGTCGCGATCGAAGAGGGCGCGACGGTGGTTCGAGTCGGTCGAGCGACCTTCGGGCCCCGCACCTAGTAGGGTACGTTCCAAGAACGCGGCGCTCAGTGCGCACGCGCCGATCCACCGGAATAGGCGCTGTTTAGATATGCAACAGAAGCGAACGGGTGAGCGATGCGAGTAGGGATCCTCGGCGGCGGGTTCATGGGCGAGGCATTCCTGCAGGGATTGCTGCGCGCTGACGTCGCTAGCCCGGTCGACATCGCGGTCGCGGAGGTCAGCGAAGGCCGCCGCACTCTCCTCAGCGAATACGGCATCCGCCTTACCTCCGACCTCGAAAGCGCCACGATCGGCGCCGAGCTCGTCCTGATCGCCCTCAAGCCACAGGACCTCGAGAACATCGACAGCCTCCGGGGGCACCTCGCGGACGACGCGGTGATCGTCTCAATCGCCGCCGGCGTCCCGCTCGCCGAGTTGCAGCAGCTCACCGGCCACCGTGCTGCAGTCCGCGTCATGCCGAACCTCCCCGCCGCAATCGGCGAAGGCGCAGCCGCCTACCTCGTGGCCCCCGAGGTCACCGAGGAGCAGCGCACCCGCGTACGCCGGGTCCTAGACGCCGTCGCGACCGTCGCGATCGAGGTTCGAGACGACGAAGAAGTCGACCTCGCGACCGCACTGCACGGATCTGGCCCTGGTTATATCTACTTAATAATCGAAGCGATGATCGACGCAGGCGTGCGCCTCGGTATGAAGCGCCCCGATGCAACCGCCCTCGTGCTCGCGACCGTATCCGGTGCCGCCCGCTACGCTATCGAGCGTGGCTTGCATCCGGCGGAGCTCCGGAACGCGGTCACCTCCCCCGGTGGCACGACGGCGGCCGGGCTGGCGGAACTCGAGTCGGCTGGCATACGTGCTGCCTTCGATGATGCAATCGACGCGGCGTTCCAGCGAGCCCGAGAGCTCGCAGCAGACGACGACTGAACGGAAGGAACCCCAGTGACTGAAGTTATCCAGAGCGTCGCCCTGCTGATCACGATCCTCGCGTACGCGATCTTCGCGCGCGCCATCCTGAGTTGGTTCCCGATCGATCGCAACGGGCCGATATTCCGGGTCCTCGACGCCATCACGGATCCGATCCTCGATCCACTCCGCCGCATCATCCCGCGCATCGGGACGATCGACCTCTCGCCGATGATCGCAATGCTCCTGTTGCTGTTCATCAGCGCCCGCCTCGATAATGTGACCTTCTAGCGCGGCCGATCGCGACCCAACTACAGACGTGCCCGTACCTCGTCCTCGCTGAGCCCTCGAATCTCCACGACCTTCCGCCGCGAATGCCGGCCATGCACGATCGAGACCGACCGTCGTCCTACCTTCATCCGCTTCGCCAACAGGCGGACGACCGCCTCGTTCGCCTTGCCATCCATCGGTGGCGCAGTCACCCGCACCACCACCTCACCGCCCAGCGTCGCGCCAATCGAATCACGCGACGCCCGAGGCGCGATCCGCACCGCGATCCGCGCCCGTGGTTCGTCGCTGTTCTTGCCCGTAATCGCCACTCTGACTGCCTCCAGACGCCTAGGCAGAGACCGTACGGCGAAGGTGACTGATTTGCTTGACCCAGAACGCCCGTTCTACTAGTGTTCGGAACGCGCCGGCATTAGTCACCAGAACGCCCCACGGGGCGATGCACGCGAGAGGCACGCCCTGCCATGGCCAAGTCCAAGAAGACTCAAGCCGACACCAGACATGACGACCTGAGCCAAGCACTCGAACAGATCACCAAGGACTTCGGCAAGGGCGCCATCATGCGCCTCGGAGACCCCAACGCCGCGATCCAGGTCTCCTCGATCCCCACCGGCGCACTGTCACTCGACATCGCCCTCGGTATCGGCGGGATCCCGCGCGGTCGCATCACGGAGATATTTGGACCGGAGTCGGCCGGTAAGTCCACCCTCGCGCAGCACATCCTCGCCGAATCGCAGAAGCGCGGCGGCACCGCCGCCTATATCGATGTCGAGCACGCGCTCGACCCAACTTACGCCGCCGCCTGTGGCATCAACATCGACCAGCTGCTCATTTCGCAGCCCGACACCGGCGAGCAAGCCCTAGAAATCTGCGAGGCGCTGGTCCGCTCCGGCGCGATCGACCTCGTCGTGGTCGACTCCGTCGCCGCGCTCGTCCCGCGCGCCGAAATCGAGGGCGACATGGGCGACTCCCTACCCGGCCTGCAGGCGCGCCTCATGTCTCAGGCGATGCGCAAGCTTACCTCCGCCGTCGCACGCACCGGCACCGCGCTAGTGTTCATCAACCAGCTCCGCGAAAAGATCGGCGTGATGTTCGGGAGCCCGGAGACCACCCCCGGTGGCCGCGCGCTGAAGTTCTACTCCTCCGTCCGCATCGACATCCGCCGGATCGAGTCCCTCAAGGACGGCCAGACGTTCATCGGCAACCGTGTCCGCTGCAAGGTCGTCAAGAACAAGGTCTCGCCCCCGTTCCGTCAAGCCGAGTTCGACATTATGTTCACGCCTGATCTGCACGGTATCAACCGCCACGGCGACATCCTCGACCTCGCTGTCGAATACGACATCGTCAAGAAACTCGGGTCGTTCTACTCCTACGGTGACCTCCGCCTCGGTCAGGGACGGATGAACTCCGCCACCTACATGCGCGAGCACGAAGACCTGGCGATGGAAATCGAAGGATTGGTCCGAACGGCAGCAGGCGTGATCGAGGTCGATCCGAACGCCGTACCGCCCGCCGAGCCACCTACTGAGCCAACTACTGAGGCGGCTGCTGATGGCGCCCTCGAGGTCGCGGTCGACGCCGACGCAGAAGCCGCCACGCTCACGATCGACGCCTAGGCTCGCGCCCATGCCGGTCGTCGTCCGCAGTATCGAGCAGCTCCGAGGTGGGACCGCCTTGGTTCGCATCGATGACGCGGACCCGGTCGAGCTCCCCCTCGAGGCGCTGCTCGCGCACAACCTGCACGAGAATCTCCAGCTCGAAGCCACCCGCTGGGCGACGATCACCTACGAGGGCCGTCACCGTGTCGCGGTCCGACGCTCCCTCGATTTTCTCGCCTCGCGGTGGCGGACGCGCGCGCAACTCATCACCCGCCTCGGCAAGCTCGAATTCACTGAACCGGAGATCGACCGTGCGCTCGCACGCGTTGAGGAGTTGGGCTACCTCGATGATGGTGCCTGGGCACGGGCGTACATCTCGCAGCCGCGCACACGCGGTCGCGGCCGAGCGATGCTCGCGCGCGAATTGAAACATAAGGGCATCGGCCCGACCGACCTCGAAGCTGCGCTCGACTCACATGACGATCACGTAGAGGCGATCGCCGCCGTCCGTAAACGGTCACGCGCGTTACGGCGACTTGAGCCCGAAGTCCGGGAGCGACGCCTCTACGCCTACATGCAGCGCCGCGGCTTCAAGCACGACACCATCCGCAGTGCGATCGCTGCCGTGGCGAGTTCCGCCACTCCGGCGGCCGAACTCGCCACGGATTAGACGACCCACTTCGCGCGATCACGCCTCGAGCACGTGTGCCAACTCGCATTCCGTCAGACAGCCCCAATGCTAGGATGCGAGGAGGAGAAGCATTGCCGCGCCTCAGCGCGCGGCGAAACTCTTGACTATCCGCCGAGCGCGACGCCTGAGCGGCGCGACGGTGGCACGGAGTTCACCATGGACGCTGCCGAGTTGGTGATCACCGCCGTGGGCGCGTTCGCCCTCGGCGCCGGTGCGGTGTTCCTGTTTTTGCGGTCGAGTAGCGACGGCATCGTCAAGCGCGCGCAGAGCGACGCGAGCTCGCTCCTCGGCGACGCGCGCCAGGAGGCCCGTGCACTTCAGCTCGACGCGGAAAAGACAGCCCTCGAGCGGCGTGAGACCGTCGAGGTAGAGGCGCGCGAAGCGCGGCGCGAACTCACCCGTGCCGAGCGCCGCACGGAGCAGCGCGAAGAGGCGCTCGACCGCCGCGCCGAGCAACTCGACCGCAATGAGCAGTCGGTGCGCGATCGCTCCGGCACACTTGACGACCGCGAACGCCGCATCGAGGGCCAAGAGAGGACCGTCCGCACCCGCCTCGAAGAGGTCGCACAGCTCACCGCCGACGACGCGCAGGAGCGTCTGCTCGCGGAACTCGATGTCGAACTCCGCGACGAGGCTGGACGACGCGTGCGCGCAATGGAGATCTCTGCGAAGGCCGAATCCGACGTCCGTGCTCGCAAGATTCTCGCAACGGTCATGCAGCGAATGACCTCAGACGTCACCTCGGAAACCACCATCAGCACCGTCCCGCTGCCGTCGGATGACCTCAAGGGCCGCATCATCGGCCGCGAGGGTCGCAATATCCGCGCCTTCGAGGCCGCCACCGGCTGCGATCTGATCATCGATGACACGCCTGGCCTCGTCACGGTATCGGGCTTCGACCCGGTCCGGCGTGAGATCGCGCGTCAGGCACTGACCAAGCTGGTCCAGGACGGCCGCATCCAGCCGATCCGCATCGAAGAGGCCGTCAACCGCGCCCGCAAAGACGTCGACAAGATGGTCAAAGAGGCCGGTGAACAGGCCGCCGTCGAAGCCGAGGTCAACGGCCTCCACCCCGAGGTGATCAAAACGCTCGGCCGCCTGAAGTTCCGCTACTCCTACGGCCAGAACCAGCTCCGACACGCCCTCGAGACCTCGTGGCTTGCGGCCGCACTCGCCGCCGAGCTGGGCGCGGATATCGAGATCGCGCGCACCGGCGGCCTCCTGCACGACCTCGGCAAGGCAGTCGACCGCGAGACCGAGGGCACGCACGCCCTGATCGGTGCTGACATCGCCAAGCGCTTCAGCGTCAGCCGCGACATCGTGCACTGCATCGAGGCCCACCACGAAGAAGTGAAGCCCGAAACCATCGAGGCGATGATTGTGATCTGCGCCGACGCCATGTCCGGCAGCCGCCCCGGCGCCCGCCGCGAATCTGCGGACCAGTACATCAAGCGACTCGAAGCCCTCGAGGCGATCGGTAAGTCCTACGACGGCGTCGAGGAGTGTTTCGCGATCCAGGCCGGCCGCGAGGTGCGCATTCTCGTGCGCCCCGAGTCAATCGATGACCTCCAAGCCACCCGCCTCGCGCGCGACATCTCCCGCAAGATCGAGGAGACCATGCAGTACCCCGGCGAAATCAAGGTCACGGTCATCCGAGAAACGCGCGCCTCGGCGGTCGCCCACTAGCGAATGGAGTAGCCGTGCGCCTTGTTCCCGCGCTCACACGAAGGCCGCGAAAACGCCTTAACCTAGAAACATGAACGAGCGCGACTCGACGGCCGACGAGACCACCGTCATCGAACCATCCGTCTTCACCTGCAACTCCAGCTGGCACCCAAACAGCGCGCTCGCCTGCGGCCGCTGCAGCGTCACCATCTGCCCCGACTGCCTGGTCCACGCGCCCGGCGGTACCCGCTGCAAGCCCTGCGCCAACCTGCGCCGCCCACCGATGTACATGATGGGCGTCTCGCACTACCTGAGGGCCATCGGTGCTGCACTCGCGCTCGCGATCCCGATCGGCTTTGTCGCCGGAATCATCCCGCCGTTCGGTTTCTTCGGCCTCTTCATCGGCTTCATCGCCGGCAGAGGTATCGGCTCACTCCTCGCCCAGGCGGTCACCCGAGCAACGGGCGGTAAGCGCGGGTTCACGATTCAGGCGATCGCCGCCGTTGCAGGAGGTGGAGTGATATTCCTGACGCTCGCGCTGACGCGAGTCGTCCTGCTGGACGAACCAATCGAGTTCCTGCACTTCAGCCTGATGGGACCGGTCGCTGCGGGCGTAGCCGCCACGATCGCCTGGCAGCAGCTCCGCTAACGCAGCCGGTCGACCACCACCAGCACCGCCAGCAGCCCGAAGCTCACCGCCGACACGGACAACACCCGCATCAACTCAGCCGCGAGGAACGGAGACTCCCGTTCCACGTACCGCGCAGGCCGCGCGTCCTGCGCGCTCACCGCAACTGGAGCGTCTTCAGTCACCGGCGATCCGGAGTATGTCGGCCGAGGCGGCAGTCGACGTGGTGGCAGTCGGCGTCTGGGTGTGCGGGGCATGCAATCTCCTCGTGCGGACGAGTCATCTCGGCCATCACGATTGTCCCCGTTGACCGGGGCGCGGGGAAGGCCTTACCGTCGGATCTGCTTCACGCGGCCCCGTGGTGTAGCGGTCTAACACGCCACCCTGTCACGGTGGAGATCGGCGGTTCGAATCCGCTCGGGGTC
>Ga0115002_10004792_pt1 | contig 16198 bp, 15 predicted proteins | sample ArcticOcean_MG_C_8_FD_89576 | JGI IMG/M metagenome (GOLD analysis project Ga0115002, IMG submission 89576) | Marine microbial communities from western Arctic Ocean - ArcticOcean_MG_CB11_86 | ecosystem: Environmental > Aquatic > Marine > Oceanic | place: Arctic Ocean: Canada Basin | collected... | reverse complement strand
CACAATAGATGCAACGGAGCATGTTAATTTCATATATAAATCCATACCTCTCGCCTGGACTAACGGGGTCTTCTTCGGGATTGTCTTCTCCTCTAACATAAATACAATCTGCTGGGCAAACTCCTGCACAAAGCTCACAGCCGATACATTTTTCAGTACCATCCTCATGTCTATTTAAAATATGCCTTCCATGAAATCTCTCTGGTTTATATCTAAACTCTTTGGGGTACTTATCTGTTACAGATTTCTTAAACAATTCTTTAAATGTTACTCCCAGACCTTTTAATAAATCAATTAATACAGCCATTACATTAACTCCAAGGTAATCCAAACTCTCTAACACCAAGAGCAACTGAAGATAAGAGTATCCATACTAAAGAAAATGGAATTAATCTTTTCCAACCCAGCTCCATTAATTGATCGTACCTTAGGCGCGGCAATGTTGCTCTAATCCATATGAAAATAAAAAGTAAAAAAAATATCTTTCCGCCCAACCATATAAATGGCATAAATACAGAGAGAAGGGGGGGAAGAAAATTAGAAAATGTAGGTCCTAGCCATCCACCTAAGAAGAAGGTTGCGGTTATAGCGCACATATTAAACATATTTATATACTCAGCTAAAAAGAACATAGCAAACCTAAATCCAGAATATTCAGTATGGAAGCCCCCTACTAATTCCTGTTCAGCTTCAACTAAATCAAAAGGAGCTCTATTAACTTCAGCAATGGCTGCAATAAAAAATATAGCAAACGCAATAAACTGTGGAAAGATATTCCATTTAGGAATTATCTGAATAATATTCTCGAGAATGGGGATGGGCAATGGGCTAGACAGATATCCTTCTTGGCTTTTAACTATTTGACTTAAGGACATGGAGCCTGAATATAGGATTACAGGAACAACAGATAGCCCGAGAGCTGCTTCATATGAAATCATTTGTGCAGAAGCTCTAATTCCTCCTAGTAATGGATACTTCGAACCAGAAGACCAACCAGCTAAAACTACTGAATACACTGCAACAGAAGAGATTGCAAGAAAGAAAAGAACTCCTACGTTCAAATCAGCACCTACAAGTGGAACTGTAAAATCATTACCATTAATAATAAGTTGAAGGTCTGGACCTAACGGTATAATCATAAAAATTAAAAAAGATGGAACTAGTGCAATAATCGGCGCGAGAAGATACATCCCTTTAGAAGCATTTAGCGGAAGGATCTGTTCTTTGAGCAATAATTTAATTGCGTCTGCTACGGTCTGGAAAATACCAAAAGGGCCAGCTCTATCTGGACCAACCCTAGCTTGCATTCCGGCAAGAACTTTTCTCTCTATCCAAATTAACAATAGTGTATTTGTTAGCAGTAAACCGAGAACGAGAAATACTTTCACTACAGAGATTATTAATTCAATTGACATTAAATATTTCTCCCTCTGAAATCTTTTCAATTTTGCCATGTGCGTATCTACCAAAATGATTGACTCCTCTTCTATTTATTGGAATTGCGATTGTTCCACTTTTAATACCTTGATCAATAATTGCTCTTAGCATCATGGATTCGTCTTCGACTGTAAGTTTGATGTTGTCACTGTCTGTAATATCGAGAGACTTTGCATCTCTTGGTGAAATCTGAATATGCCTACTAGAGCCCAAAAATGATATTGAGGGCGAATTTCGTTGCATGACTTTATCTCCGTAAAGTTTTTCATAAAAAATTAAACTATAATCATCGGTGTCTTCTTCTATTTCTTCTTCTATTTCTTCTTCTATTTCTTCTTCTATTTCTTCTTCCTGCTGATGAATTAGCTTTTGTGAAACAATAACACCTTTCTTGTTTGATGGTTTATCTAACTCTGTAAAAGTTACCCCACTATATCCTTGAATATTGTTAGTAAGTTCTGTATTGATTTGAAATTCTGAGTTCCCAATTGATTCACAAGACAAAATTTCTAGCAAATCATTTACTATCTCCCAATCAGATTTAGCTTGTCCGGGAACTGGTATGGATTGATTTTGTCGCGAAACTCTACTCTCTATGTTTGTAAAAGTCCCATCTTTTTCATTCAAAGTTGTAACTGGGAGAATAAGGTCGGCACGCTGACTAGTATCGTTAGAAAACATATCAAGAGATACTACAAACTCAACATAAGTCAGAGCATCTTTAAGTTCCTTACTGTAAATTGAATTAGATATAAAATCTGTCCCTGAAATTATTAAAGTTTTGATCTTTCTTTCTCTTGCTTTATCAATGAAATCTAGCAAATTATTTTCATGATTAAATAAGCCCATATGTATAGCTCCTAATATATTGGCTTTAGTTGCTAGGGGCAGGACCTTTGCTTTTGAAATTTCTCTAACATAAGTAATAAATTTTTCTATTAAATTCTCACTATGGCCTACTGTTGATTTTCCTATTAAATAAGTAACTGATCTTCCTTCAATCAGCTCAACTAATTTTTTATATTCTTTTGAACGCTTTGCCTTCATTTTATTGACTACTTCAATCTCATTCCCAGGTTTATAAGTAATATTCAGTGTTGCAAGACTTGACCAAGAGCTTGTCTTAGGTCCAATTAATACAAGTTTTGCTCCGTTCCTTACAGCTTTTTTAACTCTTAAATATAGTATCGGAAGTGTTTCTTTAATATCTTGACCCCAAAGAACTATAGTTTCTGAACTATCAAGATCGTCTATAGTAGCTCTCTCATAATCTCCTAAAAGAAGATTATGAGATAAAAAGAAATTATCACTTAAATAAATATTATCTGTCTTTATGACCTTTTTAAATAAATGAGCCAAGGCGTAATTATCTTCATTTGTTCCAAGAGCTCCTCCTATAAATGCAACTGAATCTTCCTTAAACTCTAAAGACTTCTTGATTCTGTATGCAACTTGCCCCAAGCTCGTGTTCCAGCTTGTTTCTACAAATTCATTTTCTATTTTGGAATGCGGTTTTAAAATTCTATTTTCAGAATGAATATACTCAAAGCCATATCGACCTTTATCACAGAGCCATCCTTGATTAACGCTCTCGTTGTCAATCCCTAAATATCTTAATACTTTGTCTTGTGATACGTTTACATTAACTGAGCAACCTAAAGAACATTGATTACATGTTGATTGATTTGATTTCAAATCCCATGGTCTTGCCTTAAACCTGTAGGAAGTTGATGTTAAAGCACCCACGGGACATATTTCTACAGTATTTCCAGAAAAATAGGAATTAAATGGTTCATCCGGAAATGTAAGTATCTGTGTTTGGTTTCCTCTTTGAGTAAATTCAATGAGTGGATCTCCTGATATTTCTTCTGAAAACCTTGTACAACGAGCACAGAGAACACATCTTTCTCTATCAAGGAGGATAAGGTCAGAAATTGGAATTGGCTTTTCGAAATGGCGCTTTTCTTCTATAAAACGACTTTCTCCTGGTCCATGTTCCATAGTCTGATCTTGCAGAGGACACTCTCCTGCACGATCACAAATGGGGCAATCAAGTGGGTGGTTTATTAATAGAAACTCAAGAACCCCTTCTTGAGCTTTTTTAACTGTTTCAGACTCTGTATCTACTATCATGTCTTCTGTCACTTTCTCTGTGCAAGAAGTAATGAGAGCTTTCCCTCTAGGAGTCTCTACTTCAACTAGGCACATTCTGCACATGCCTACAGGATCCATTCTTTTGTGCCAACAAAATCTTGGAATATCTATTCCATTCTCTTCACAGGCTTCGATTAAAAGTTGCCCTTTTTGAATTTCGAAAACCTTATTATCAACGCTTATTTTTATTTTTTCTGTCATAAAGAAATCTTTCTTGGAATAAGTAACTCTACCTCTTCTCTAAAATGTTCCATTAACGAGACAATGGGAGATACGGCAGAAGGGCCAAGAGGGCAAATAGTTGTCATCTTTGGCGGCCACTCTAAACCCGGAGAAATATTATCAGAAATATCTAGCAACAATTCGATATCTGAGGCTCTTCCTCTTCCACTCTCGATTCTCTCTAGTATTAACTCCATCCATGTTGTTCCTTCACGACAGGGGGTGCATTGTCCACATGATTCATGTGCAAAAAAACTTACTATACTTTTTGCTGCCCTCAGCATTGATGTGTCTTCATCCATGATGATCACTGCTCCTGATCCAAGCATTGAACCAGCCGCTGCAACATCATCAATTGTCATTTTGACATCTAACTGGCCTCCTGTGAACCAAGGAGCAGAAGCTCCTCCTGGTATGAAGGCTTTTACTTTCTTCCCTTTCAAAACCCCTCCTCCGAGGTCTTCCATGAATTCTCTAAATGTACAACCCATTTCTATTTCATAGTTACCTGGTTTATTTACATGACCAGATAGACTAAATATTCGTGTTCCTGCAGAACCCTCTACCCCTAGCTTTGAATATGCTTTTCCTGAGTTTTGTAGTATCCAAGGTATCGCAGAAATAGTTTCGACATTATTAACGAGTGTTGGTTTGTTATATAATCCCATAGCGGCAGGAAAGAATGGTGGCTTAAGTCTAGGTTCCCCTCTTTTGCCTTCAAGACTATTCAAGAGAGCGGTCTCTTCTCCACATATATATGCCCCTGCCCCTAAATGAACGACTATTTCTAAAGAAAAACCTGTACCTAGAATATTCTCTCCAAGAAAACCTTCTTGATAAGTTTCTTGAACAGCAGCTTGAACTCTTCTTGCAGATTTTGCATACTCACCTCTTATATAAATAAAGGCTTTTGATATATTAGATGCATATGAGGTAATTATCATTCCCTCAATTATTTGATGAGGGTCTCTTTCTAATAAGATCCTATCTTTAAATGTTCCGGGCTCTGACTCGTCTGCATTAATAACGAGATACCTTGGCTCTTCTTTTGCTAGAAATCCCCATTTTGTCCCTGTAGGAAAACCTGCCCCTCCTCTTCCACGTATGTTTGAATCTTTAACTTCATCTAAAACTTTTTCAGGACTTGATTCTTTAAGGACTAGTCTTAGTGCTTCATACCCACCATTATTAATATATGATTTTATAGTATGACTATCAAGAGGATTCTCATACATATGCTTAGTTAGTAATCTCTTTTCTCTCATAATCTTTCTCCAGTAGTTTTATAACCTTGAAATCCCGGATAAGGACCTGTGGTTCCAGAATTGTCATGAATTCCCCAATCAAAAGACGTTATTCCTCCAAACTTATTTTGGATCTCATCTGAATTAATTACTTTAGGTTGCTCTGTTTTTAGCCAATTACAGAGTTCGGATACTTTTCCTTCCTTAATATTTTCAATAGTTTCATAATTAACCTGAATGGCAGGCGCCCCGCCACAAGCTCCTATACATTCAACCTGTTCAATAGTAAAAATTCCATCTTCATCAGATTCTAAATGATTAAGGTTTGTTGCTTCCATTAGTTCTTTATTAACAACACTGCTTCCACTTATTTCACATGAGACCGATTTGCAAATACTAATTAGGTACCGGCCAACTGGTTCTTGTTTATACATTGAATAAAATGTTGCAACCGATTGTACCTGCGCTTCAGTAATCCCTATAAGAGTACTAATTTCACTCATGGCTTCATTAGAGATATATCCTTCCTCTCTTAGAGCTAAATATAATAAAGGGCCTAAGGCAGATCTTTTTTCTGGATACATGTCAATAAGTTTTTTAGCTTCAGTGATTAAAGTTTTTTTCCAACTCATCTATCAACATCTCCTATGACTGGATCTAGTGAAGCTATTGAGGCTACCGCATCAGCAATGGGGCTGTCAGACATAATAACTGGAAGAGCTTGCAAATTACAAAATGAAGGGCCTCTAATATGCATTTTATATGGTTTAGAAGAACCATCTGAAACGATATAGCAACCAAGCTCTCCTCTTGGAGACTCCACAGCAACATACGCCTCTCCTTCTTTTACTTTAAAGCCTTCTGTGAATAATTTAAAGTGATGGATCAATGCCTCCATAGATTCATCTAATCTTTTTCTAGGGGGTGGAGTCACCTTTTTGTCATCAATCCGATAGTCACCTTTCGGCATTGTTTCCATAGCTTGACGAACTATCTTTAAACTTTCTTGAATTTCTAAAACTTTTATTCTCCAACGAGAAAATACATCGGACTCATTCAGAATAGGAACATTAAACTCGAATTTTTCAATTCCAGAATATGGTTGTACTTTTCTTAAGTCCCAATCATACCCTGAAGCCCTAAGGCTTGGTCCAGTAATTCCAAGAGCAAAACATTCCTGAGTAGTTAATATACCTACATTCCTTAATCTTCCATTCCAAATTGGGTTATCTAAGAGCATTTGGTCGTAATCTTTAAGTTTTTTTGGGATTTCTTCTAATATCTCCCGAACATCTCTCTCCCACCCATCGGGAAGGTCTGCAGCAATACCTCCCGGTCTTATATAATTATGATTCATTCTTAAACCAGTAGTCTTTTCAAAAAAGTTCAGGATCAATTCTCTTTCTCTAAATCCAAATACCATCATAGAGATAGCCCCTATATCCATTCCTCCTGTTGCAAGAGCAACTAAATGAGAGGTGATTCTGTTAAGCTCTGTCATTAATATCCTTATTTGCTTAGCTCTTTCAGGGACTTCAATATCTAGAAGCTTTTCGGTTGTGAGTGAAAATACCAACTCATTAAAGAAAGGAGATAGGTAGTCCATTCTTGTAGTATTTGTACAGCCTTGTGAGTATGTTAAAGACTCACCGGTCTTTTCCATCCCAGTGTGCAAATAGCCAATCACTGGCTTTACTCTCCTTACTATCTCCCCCTCTAGCTCAACTTGAAGCCTCAAGACGCCATGTGTAGATGGATGTTGAGGGCCCATATTTACAATCATTCTTTCATCTTCAGAAGAGGGTGTTTCTGAATCAATGTAATCATCTATTATCTCTTTTCCCATTTGTATATCTAATTCTTCAGGAGTTTCTTCTTTCTCCATTTCTTGACTACCTTCATCAGTAGAACTTAAGCTCCAACCACCTTGTTCTGCATTTGTTGCCCAGTATTCTGAGTCTTGAATATTTTCTTTTTGCTTTTTTTCTTTATCATCCATAATCTAAACCTTTGGAGCATTCTTGAACTGAACAGGGATCTTTCCTAATCCGAAATCTTTTCTAAGTGGATGACCTATCCAGTCATCAGGCATTAATATTCTAGTTAAATCTGGGTGTCCTAAAAATATAATTCCGTACATATCGAAAGCTTCTCTTTCATAAAAATTAGCACCAGGATAAATATCAGTTAATGATTTGCATTCAAGATTTTCATTAGGAATATCTGAAAATATCCTAATTCTTTTTTTCTTAGATAGAGAAAGTAGATTAACCACCAATTCAAATCTATTGTCTCTTTTTCTATACCAATCGACAACTGTAAGGTCAACTAACATTTCGTATCCTGCATTTTTTATTTCAGAAATTTTTTTGTGAAGATCTTCAGATCGAATATTAACTACTTCTTCTTCAATCATCGATTTATTTCACCTTCCATTATTTTTTTATGCAGAGTGAGTATTCCGTGCATAAGAGACTGTGGACCAGGAGGGCATCCTGGTACATAAATATCAACTGGAACTATCTGGTCTACCCCTTGAACAAGTGCATAATTATTAAACATCCCTCCAGAAGAAGAACATGCGCCCATTGCAATAACCCATTTAGGTTCTGCCATTTGATCATAAACTTGTCTAAGAACTGGAGCCATTTTTTGAGATACCCTTCCGGCAACTATCATGAGGTCAGCTTGTCGAGGAGAAGCCCTAAAGACTTCCATGCCATATCTTGCTAAATCATATTTAGATGAGCCTGCCGCCATCATCTCAATTGCGCAACACGCTAAACCAAAAGTTACAGGCCACATTGATTGAGTTCGTGACCATCTTGCTGCTTTATCTAATGTGGTAGTAAAAATATTATCAGGAGCAAACATTATGCAGCATCCTTTACTTCTTTATAATATCTTAACCTTCCAGAAGTATTCCAGTCTAAAACTCCTCTTTTCCAAACATAATATAATGTTTCAAGAACAAATAATGTAAAGATTCCTATAACAGCAATGCCATACCAACCCAATTGATAAAACCTTGTAGCCCAGAGTAAAAGAAATATTATTTCTATATCGAAAACAATATATAACATTGCAACCATATAAAATTTTATGGGAAACCTCTGAGAAGGTTCATGTTCTGATGAGATGCCGCACTCATAAGGCATAAGCTTCTCAATAGTGGGATTCTTAGGAGATAGTAAGTATGACAGCCCTAAAGAAACAAGAGCAAAGCCTAAGCCAACTATAAACATTAACAATATTGGTATCCACTGTTCCATATTGCTGCCCCCTTATTTTGTGAAATATTTCACAATCTATAATCTTATTTTAGTTATTTTTATTAGATTTATTAAGAAGAAGATGTATTTTTTAAGCCCAGTTTTAGTACCTTTAGAGGCATTACAAATTTTATTCCCAAAAAAATAAGCTCTTTAACTGTAAGATATGCTTCATCGAACAACAATTCGATAATAAAGTCTATCGTTGCCTTATTGTATTTTGCAATCAGTAATAACCTCTTTGTCATAAAAGGAATTTCTAGTACTCTTCTTGCTAAAGTACAGCTAAGAAAATGTTTTCTAAATCTCTTCTTGAATTCTTTCTCATATAAATTAAGTCCCCCATTTAATTCTTCAGAATCTAATTTATTATATGTACTTTTTGCCAAAATATAGCCGGCTTCCATTCCATAAAATATCCCTTCCCCACTCATTGGATTAATCATAGAACCTGCATCTCCAACTAAAGCTGCGTAGCTATAGGAAAGTTGAGTATTAGATGAAGAGAAGGGGAGAACATAACTTTTATGAGCGCGAATATTATTTAATACAATACCTTTTGCACGTAACTTTTCTATAAAGATATCCAGAAGAGAGTTCAGGTTCATATCCTCTTTTTTAAATAAATTTAGAGGAACTCCTATGCCAATATTCACTAAAGTGCCATTACTTGGAAATGCCCATGCATATCCTTTCTCAGCAGATAAGTTAATTTCAAAAAATACGGACCTCTCTTTAAAATGTTCAACGAAATTTGGACTATCTACATACGCACGAATTGCAATTGCTTTATCTCGATCCTTATTAGTTTTAACACCTAGAAATTTTCTTACTCTAGAGTTTGCTCCATCGGCCCCTACTATAAGTTTTGAACTTAAACTTCTAGAATCTTGATCATTAGAAATCTCAATAATCCAATTATTAGAATTTCTAATCATTCCCGTAAATCTATTACCTGTAAAGTCGTCCACCCCGATATCAATAGCTTTTTTTAATAACTTGTAGTCTAATTCTTTTCTGGGCACAACATATACAACTGAATCCTCCTTGTTTTTCACTTTAGGTATATAATTTTTAATCTCTACGTCACCTGTCCCAGAAAGAGAGGTCGAGATAACAGGAGATTGATTTTCAAGAATGTCTTCTATATTGAATCGTTTTAATGCATGAATTACCCCTGGCCCAATTGCATCACCGCATGATTTATCTCTAGGGAAAAGTGCTTTATCAACAATGGCTATTTTCAAATCTGGGTCAAATTTTTTATATGCTATCGCAGTACTTGTTCCAGCTGGACCAGCACCTATTATTACAACATCATATTCTTCTGAAGAATTTATCACCATTACTAAAACTAACCCCTATCTGTATACAACTGATAAATAAAGTAAGAATTTTTTATTCTTTTTTTATTTTTATTTCTCATAATTATAAAAAGCTAATAGATTGTGCATTAGTGAAAAATAAAATACCTCCAGCATCAGTGGAAAGACTTCCCTTATATCTAAGTTGTCTTGGAGATCTCAGTGCAGAGAAGAGTAGGGTCTCATCAGAGAAACTCTCTAGCCTTGCAAAAGTAAACTCGGCACAAGTTAGAAGAGATTTGTCTTATTTAGGAACCCTAGGGACACGAGGTGTGGGGTATGAGATTACAACATTAAAAAACCGATTAGAGATAGAACTTGGACTAGTTAAAGGTTGGAATACAATTATTGTTGGAGTAGGTAACTTAGGCTCTGCTCTTGCACAATATGATGGTTTTAGAGAAAAAGGCTTCGGCGTGGTCGGACTATATGATGTAGATCCAAAAAAAATATCCTCCCAAGTAGCAGGATTAGTTATTAAATCTACTGAAGAAATAGAAGAAGATTGTAAAAAATATAAAGTGGCTATTGGAATTATTGCAACTCCTGCTGAGTTTGCTCAAGAAACGGCAAATTCTCTTATTGCATGCGGGATTCAATCTATTCTTAACTTTGCTCCGTTCAGGTTACAGAATATTGGAAATGTAAATATAAGGAATGTAGACCTATCACAAGAATTACAAGTTTTAAGTTATTATTTGGATAGTCCTCCTGTCTAATATTCAAATCAATTAACAAAAAACATCAAATGTTATACAATCATTTAATCGAGTAATTTAGGAAATGAATAAATGAACAAAGGAATCAATACTAGAGCAATACACACAGGAAATGGAGTAGAAGTCTCATCAAATGATGCTATGCCTCCCTTACACCTTACAACAACCTTTACGAACAAAACACCTGAGATGGGTGGTGATTTTGTATATTCAAGAATTGGCAATCCAACTAGAAGGCATTTTGAAAATACTATTGCTTCTCTCGAAGGGGTACAAGACTACGAAGGGCAACATGGAATAGCAGTTTCTACTGGAATGTCAGCTACTGATTTGGTATCGCATCTAATGTTTCCTGGAGATAGGGTGGTTATTACCGATAGCGTATATGGTGGAACAGTAAATTATTTCACTGGCATTGCTCCAAAAAATAAAATTGATTCAACCTTTGTTGACTTCACCAATCTAGATAATATCAAGGAAGCTTTAAATGAAGAGACAAAGATTGTTTGGCTTGAAACACCATCTAATCCATTACTAAATGTAATTGATATTGAAGCAGTTGCATCTATAGTTCATGAAAAAGGAGCGCTATTGGTTTGTGATAGTAGTTTCTCAACACCATTCATAACAAGACCTTTAGAACATGGAGCCGATATTGTAATGCATTCAACAACAAAATATATAGGAGGTCATAGCGACACCATGGGTGGGGTTGTTGTAGTTCAAAATCCAAAGATACATGCAGAACTTCTTGAAACACAAAAGAAGATAGGTACAGTTTTATCTCCTTTCGATTCTTATCTTTGTCAAAGAGGTTTATACACTTTAGGAGCAAGGATAAAAGTTCACTCTGAAAACGCTTCAAAAATAGCTCTAAGCTTAGAAACTAGTGAGCGGGTCGAGAAAGTAAACTACCCAGGCCTAGAGAGCAGTGAATTTCATACCACGGCTAAAGCACAAATGGACTACTTTGGAGGTATGTTAAGTTTTGTTGTTACTGAAGATATCGATTTAATGAAAATCGCAGAGAAGACACAATTATTCAAACTTGCAGTAAGTTTTGGTGGAGTGGAGAGCCTCATGGAGATTCCAGCTCTTATGACCCATAAAAATGCTAGTGATACAGATGCTGCGGTTCCAAAAAACTTAGTGCGTATATCTGCAGGGCTTGAAGATTCTGAAGATTTAATTGAAGATCTACTAACTGGCATTGAAGGATGTGTAAAAAAATAAATCTATCTTAATGTCTGATAGTAGAAGCCCATTGACGCTCTAATTATTAAAGAAACCAACAAAGAAAACCACAACCCAGCAAGGCCAAGATTATTAATATATGCATAAAATAATAAAATTGATCCTATAAGTGACCCACAAATAGTTATTGTTGCAAAATGTTTTGAAGAACCTAAGCCAAGCAAAATCCCATCCCATAGAAAAGCAAAAAATCCAATGGTTAAAGTTGCTGAAACAAGAAAACGAAGATCTTTAGTGGTCGAAGTTAGTGCTTCTGTATTTGATAAAGTCTCAACAATATCAACTAAAAATGTTGAAACCGCTAAGAAAACTAAAATTGAAAGAAGAAAACAGATTTTTATCAAAGATTTACTTAAGTTACTTTTCCAGTAAAAAGAATTATTTATAATTTTTTCAGCAACAAGGGTTTGAGAAGCAACAGCAACAGAGTCAATTAACATAACAAAAATATTCCATATGTACAACAATATGTGATTTAAGGCAATAGCCTCTGAAGAAATTCTCGATGCAAAATTCTTCATCAACGTCATCATTCCTACCAAAAATAAAGATCTTAAAAAAATGGCAGAACCCATTGAAAAAAAACTTTTTCGTACATCTATATATGAAGAATTTTCAACACTAGTAAATGCTGCGATTTCCTTTTTAGAAATAACATGTAAATAAATTGCAGAAACAAAAAAAGCTAGGGTACTTGCTAAACCTATTCCGAACAAACCTAAATTAAATATATAAACAAAAACAAAATCAAGAATTACATTAATGAGAGCAGCTATAACTGCTGACACCAAAGTTGCTGAAGCCTTCCTTAGTCCTCTTAGCACTGCAGCTGTGTGTAAAATATATAGATAAAAGATACAGCCGAAGGCTCTGGGTATAATGTATGTCCTAGCATACTCTGATACTTCAGGAACTGGTCGAAATACAGATATTAGGTGATCAGAGTATAAATAAATTACTAAAAAAGTAAAGGTGCCAAAAAAATAAACAAGCTTTCTTCCAAACGCTATCAATTTAATAATATTCCCATAATCATTTTTTGACCTTAATGATGAAACAAGTGGAGTTGTTCCGTATGCCAAAAAAATAAAACCCCAAACTAAAACTCCATATATTGACTCTCCTACACCTATTCCGGATAACTGAAGTAGTCCTAGTCGACTTCCAACAAAGGAATCTACTAAAGACACTGCTGGTTCAAGAACAAGAGCAAAGAATACAGGATATGAATTTTTCCAAATATCTTTATAAGTTGCGTTAAACAAAAATATTATCCTCCAGTAAACAATTGGACAACAATTAAACCTAGAGGTCCTTCAACTACTCCTACTCCAATATATCTAAATGATGAACTCTCAACAGTATCTTTATGTTTAGGAGACTGAAGAATACTCTCATGTGCTAAATCAATTGAAGCAGCTAGAGCAAGATTTTCACCAATAGAATTAAAGTTAATATTATTATTTTCTAATCTTTCCTTTGCTTCTGAACTGTCTAAAGGATCTTGATGGCAGAAAAAGCCTTGAGTGTACATTTTATGAGCATACTCTTCAGCCACATCAGATAAATTTTGACGACTTTCTAAATAATCGAGTGAAAGGTCTACCCTGTGTTCATTTATAATAGAAATTAATTCTAAAGCTAAATCTGGTCTTAATTGAATCTCTACTTCTATTGCTCTTCCAATTTCTAAACATCCATCAACATATGATGAGCTTCCTGTAAGTTCAGTTATTTTATTTATTGACATCAAAATATCTGTACCAGTTATTCTTGATAGAGCCTCTTGTGGAAATGATGCTGCACTTACATAAAAAGTAACTAGTTTTGATTCTTGATTAAATTTCTGAATTGAAGAAGGTAGTGAAAAAAGACTTACGATAGTAAAAACAATACACAATAATAAATTAACCCAAGCAAAAGAAAAGATGCTTCCAAAAATTCTACTTCCCATATCAACTGGATTGGTTTTAAGCTTGGTTGGAAGAATAGAAATGGTAATAGAAGATAAGGTAAGAACACCCAAAAAAATCACTGTTCCGGCTATTATCTCTGAAACTTGTTTTTCTGAATTCAGCCAGCCTTGAACGAAACTTCCTACATAATCTGAATATCGAAAACTTAAACCTAAACCTGCCACTAAAGTCGAGAGGTAATAGAAATTAATAAATGAACCCTTCTTCCAGCCCTTTATAACTCCATAAAACAAGAAAAAATATAATAAAATGTCTAAATAGTTCTGATTTCTAAGCAGAATTAAGAGATTCTCAATATCCATACCCTTATGAGTATAAAAAATTATATATCTTATTGAGTTGTATTAAAAAAATGGTATTGTTGTATAACTATTCCTGCTTTATGTAGGAATTTTTTTTATTTAATGAAAGGGAAAATATATGAGAAATCGCAAAGCGATTGCATTAATTGCAGTATTAGCGATTTTCGCAGCAGCCTGTGGTACTACAGCTGAAGAAGTAGAGGAAGCTCCAGAAGCTCCAGCTATAACCTCAGCGCCTGCTACAACAGCTGCGCCCGTGGAAAGTTCTGATCCTTTAATATTGGCATCTCTTATGCCTTTATCTGGTGATCTTGCATTTCTAGGCCCTGGTATTGCACTAGGTGCGACACTTGCTGTTGAGCATGCAAATGCAGCTGGCGGTGTTAACGGACAACCCATTACCTTAATCGATAGTGATAGTGGTTGTGATGGAGCTGTAGCTCTATTAAGTCTTCAAGATGTTGTTTCTCAAGGAGCGCAAGGAATTATGGGTGCTGCATGCAGTAGTACTTCACTTGCAATTCTTGACACAGCTATTGGAGCTGGAGTAGTTATGGTTTCGCCGGCAAACACTAGTCCCCAGTTTACAAAAATGGACAAAAAAGGATTATATGCAAGAACTGCCCCGTCTGACTTGTTACAAGGTCAGGTATTGGCAAAGCTTCTAGCTGATGATGGAGTAAAAACAATTTCTATTATTTCTAGAGCTGACTCTTACGGAAGAGGTCTTGCAGAAGCAACCGCAGCAAATTTTGAGGCTGTAGAGGGACAATCAGTAAGTACAATTGTGTACCATGCTGTTGATGCAACTGAGTTCGCTGCTGAAGTAACAGCAGTAGGAAAAAATAGCGTAGATGCTATAGTTGCAATCTTGTTTCCAGAAACAGGTTGTGGTGTGCTAGGCGTAGCATACGAACAAGGTTTGCTTGATACACCTTGGTACTTTACTGATGGTGTAAAGGATGCGAAACTTGATTCTAGCTGTGGACTTAGCGGTGCACTAGATGGAATGAAGGGAACAGCTCCTGGAGCAGCCGCTGGAGAAGCAATGATTAGATTTAGCGCTGCATATTCAGCAGTTAGTGAAGATGGAGTAGATACATTTATCTTTGCTCCACAAGCATATGACGCTGTAATGTTGATGATATTATCAGCTATTACAAACGGAGTTACAGGATCAGAAATTGGTGCTGGACTTGTTGCCGCATCAGGTGGAGGTACACAATGTATAGGTACAGACTGTATGGCCCTTGCTGTAGCAGGTGAAGACTACGATTACGTTGGAGCATCTGGAGATATAAATCTCGACATAAATGGTGACCCAACAGCTGCTACATACGATATTTGGCAGATTACTGGAGATGAGAATCCGACACTAGAACAAGTGGATTTTGGTTCATAAGAATCTCTAACAAATTAAAAAAAGGCCTGTTTTCACAGGCCTTTTTTTTATAGTTTACCTAAATATAAATCAACAACTCTAGGATCATCTAATAATTCTTTTCCCGTTCCATGATATGCATTCCTACCTTGATCTAAAACATACCCTCTATCGCTAAAATCTAATGCTCTTTTAGCGTTCTGCTCTACGAGTAAGATTGAAACTCCTGAGTTATTTATTTCCTTAATAGTTTGAAATACATCATTAATTGCAACAGGTGATAAGCCTGCAGATGGTTCATCTAGAAGTAAAATTCTGGGCGAAGTCATCAATGCCCTTGCAAGAGCCAAAAGTTGTCGCTGTCCTCCTGATAAATTTCCTGCTCTGTCTCCTTTTCTCTCATACAGTAAGGGGAATTTATCATATATATTGACTAAAGCAGCAGTTGTATTCCTTTTCAATATCCATCCTCCTATCTCTAGGTTTTCTTGAATTGTGAGAGAAGGAAAGATATTTGCTGCCTGGGGGACGTATCCCACCCCTTCTTCGACTATCTTATGCGTAGGTAGAGAGGTTCTTTCAAGCCCATTTAAATAATATCGACCTGCGGATGTTTGAATCAATCCCATTACAGCTTTCAATAATGTTGATTTCCCTGCTCCATTTGGGCCAATAATAGCTACCGTCTCTCCTTCAGACACAACTAAGTCTATGCCCTGCAAAATGTTCAATCCTTCAACATATCCAGCAGCAACTCCGTTGACTTCAAGTATGGGTTTACTCATTCGTACTTCCAAGATAAGCGTCTATAACTTTTTCATCAGCTCTAATTTCATTTGGAGATCCATCGGCAATAATCTCTCCTTGAGCCAT
>Ga0115002_10004790_pt1 | contig 16205 bp, 17 predicted proteins | sample ArcticOcean_MG_C_8_FD_89576 | JGI IMG/M metagenome (GOLD analysis project Ga0115002, IMG submission 89576) | Marine microbial communities from western Arctic Ocean - ArcticOcean_MG_CB11_86 | ecosystem: Environmental > Aquatic > Marine > Oceanic | place: Arctic Ocean: Canada Basin | collected... | reverse complement strand
TTCCCGCCGGTTCAGGCTCGTTATAGATCGCACCAATGCTCGATGGCCTTTTTGCTCCGCTCCAGTGACCGAGGATTTCGCGGCTCTCTTCACGAATTAGGGAAAATTGTATTTTGTTGGGGATTAACTGGCAGATTAAAACGCCGAAACTAGCCCGGTCCTGCCTATCGCGACGCTCGAGTCGAATACGAATAATCCGCTCCTTGCGATCTGCTGAGACTTCGACAATACGAGCCTTTACTAGGTACTTTTCAGGACCTGACCCAGCAGACCAATTCCCCGGCCACGGCCCAGGACGCAAACACATAACGCCTTCGCGGCCACCCACCGCAAAAAACCACCGATCTGCTCCCGCACCAGAAAACGCGAGTTCGTTGTTGCGGGCATAGGCTCGATCGATCACAGCGCCCGATAATCGGCAACGCAACTCGCAGGCTAATGCCTGAATCGTAAAATAGTCAAATGCCATAAATAAGTGACCTAGGTGCGGTTTGAACCCCTATAAAAAGCTATTCGCCTATTTTCCGATGAGTATTAGACTGGCGTTCAACTTAGCAACATTCACACGATATTCCTCTTGTCGTTGCCGCTCTCGCTCAACGACCTCAGCCGGCGCTTTACCCGTAAATTTCTCATTAGATAGCTTTGCATCCAACCCCTTAAGCAAACCGGTAAATTTCTGAATTTCCTTTTCGAGTCGCTTCCTTTCTGCGTCTAAATCGATCAAACCTTCGAGCGGGACATAAATCTCCGCATCAGCCGTTACCGCACTTCCAGATGCTGCAGGCTGGGTGATGGCCTGGCCAATTTCCAGAGTTTCCGCACGGCACAAAAGCATCAGATAAGGTTTCACTTGCTGTAGCGCTTCCTCGATTTCCGGCGAGGAAGCCGAGATCTTAACCTGGATCTTTTTGGCCGGGGGCACATTCATTTCACCACGAATCACCCTAACCGCTGTAACAATCTCCTGCAATCGCTCCATTTCCACTTCGGCATCCGCATCCAATAGCGCAGCATCAAAAGTAGGCCATTGTGCAACCATAACACTTTCTTTCGCCCCTTCCTGCGGCAGAGCCTGCCAGAGCGTTTCGGTAATAAATGGCATAATCGGATGCAATAGGCGCAGCGCATGCTCCAAGACCCGCACCAAGTTGTCTTGTGCGACATTCCGCGCCTCGCCATCTCCACCTTGCAAGCGAACTTTGGCTAACTCGAGGTACCAATCGCAATAATCTCGCCATACGAAATCGTACACCACCCGAGTCACATCGCTAAAGCGATAGTGTTCTAAGTGTTCGGTCACATCGCGCACCGTCGCCTGCAAGCGACTCCAAATCCAACGATCAGCCCATTGTTCCGAAGCGCAAACACCTGGTTGATAGCCCTCGACATTCATTAGGACAAAACGCGTGGCATTCCAAAGTTTGTTGCCAAAATTGCGCCCAGCTTCCGCGCTGGTCGATGATTGCACTTTATTATCGGCGATCTCGGCGTCAAAACGCACATCCTGCATGGCACCGGCTTGTGCCAATAAACTGTAACGCGTCGCATCGGCCCCGTAGAGATCAACCAAATCAAGCGGATTGAGCCCCGTGCCCAAGCTCTTGCTCATCCGCCGACCGTCTTTGGTCAGAATTGTCGGATGCACCAATACCGTTTTAAAGGGTATTTGCTCGCGGCATTCGAGCGAGACCATCGCCATGCGCAAAACCCATAAATAAAGTATATCACGGGCAGTAATCATCAGGTCCGTGGGATAAAAATAATCGAGATCCGCCGATTCGCGTGGCCACCCCAGTGTCGCAAAAGGCCATAGTGCCGAAGAAAACCAGGTATCGAGGACATCTGGGTCCTGCACCCAATCCTCTCCTCCGCAATCTTCGCAGCGCGTCGGTTTCTCGACACTGACGAAGGGTTTCGCGCCATCGGCCACCGATACCCTGAAACTGCCCTGCCGCAGCGCTTCTTCTCTTTCCAGATCCCCCATGGGCACTAAACCATCGGCACTGCATTGCATACAATACCAGGCGGGAATGCGATGGCCCCACCATATCTGCCTCGAAAGAGCCCAATCGTGGATATTGTCCAACCAATCGATGGCGTATTGGCGAAAACGATCGGGCACATAGTTGATTTGTTTTTCTTCGAGTACCGGTTTCGTTTTCTGCGCCAGTTCCTTCATATTCATAAACCACTGTTCCATCGGCAGTGGTTCAATAACCGCTCCGCATTTATCGTGGTGCGGAACCGCGTGCTCATGGTCCTCTATCTTTACCAGCAAATTGGCTTCTTCCAAGGCTTCGACAATAGCCTTGCGACATGCATAGCGGTCAAGTCCAGCAAAACGCCCCGCCGCCGCCGTCATGATCGCGTCGAAACCGATTACCTGAATTTGCTTGAGTTGATGTCGCTGACCGATTTCATAGTCGTTTGGATCGTGGGCTGGCGTCACCTTGACCGCCCCACTGCCCATTTCAGGGTCGGCATACTCATCGGCGACAATGGGGATTGCCCGGTCCATCAGGGGCAATTCGACTTGCTGGCCAATCGCGTCGGCCCATCGTGTGTCACTCGGATGCACGGCTACCGCCGTATCACCGAGCATAGTTTCGGGACGTGTGGTCACGACGACCACATCGGGGCCACCATCTTTGCCCGGGTAGCGAATATGCCACAAATGCCCCGCCAACTCGCGCTCTTCGGTTTCGAGATCGGAGATTACCGTCCGGCACTGCGGACACCAGTTGATCATCCGAGTCCCGCGATATATCCAACCTTGTGCCTGAAAGCGCTCAAATGCCTGCAAAACAGCCTCGACATAGCCCTCGTCGAGGGTGAAACGCTCGCGGCGCCAGTCATAACTCGCGCCGAGTTTCCGCAACTGACTATAGATGGCATCGCCATATTTGCCCTTCCATTGCCAGATCAATTCGAGCATGGCCTCTCGGCCAATATCGTAGCGATTTTTCCCCTCAGTTTCCTGTAATTGCTGTTCGACCTTCATCTGGGTTGCAATCCCCGCGTGGTCTGTGCCCGGTAAACAAAGCGTTTCATAACCCTGCATCCGTTTCCAGCGCACCATAAGATCGTGTATTGCGTGTTGCATCGCATGTCCCATATGCAATTCACCGGTCACATTTGGGGGGGGAATCGTTATACAATAGGCGGGTTTGTCCTTATCAAAATCAGCGTTGAAAAAGCCGTTTTCCTCCCAAATCCCATACCATTTACCCTCAATCGCTGCGGGATCATAGGTTTTTGCCAATTCTTCAGTCATGCGTTTTTTCCGCCATTCGTTATAAACCATATTTACGTAACTATGTGGAATTAATCTGGGTCAAATATAACTTCTCCCCAAGCAATTGACAATCCTATAGCATTATATGGCCCTGATATTGCTGATATCATCTTCGCTATCATTCAACTCGGAGGATTTTTCACATGTTGAGAGTCATGAATACCGGCCTTTCAAGCGCAGCTTCTCTCTTTTCAGTGCTTTTTGCCCTGTCTACACTTGCCTTATCTTTTTGCGCTCTGCCCGTACTGGTGCTCGCCTTATTCTGGTTGGGTTGATTTTTAGGAAAATCCCGCCTCCTTAGTGGTATTTTCTGCCGCTATTTCCTTTCTGCCTATTTATATATAAGCCTCCTTGCTTTATCTTTAGACCTGCGCATATCATCCCCCTCTTTATAAATAAATGCACTATGGGAAACTGGTCTAAACTACTTACCGAACAAAGAAATCCGGCGAGCGAAAACCTCGATGAGATTTCGACCCTCGAAATGTTGGCCATAATAAATCGGGAAGATGCTCTAGTCCCGAAGGCCGTTGCCCAACAACTCGCCCCGATAGCGCAAGCGATAGACCTCATTTCTCAGCAGATCGCCAAGGGAGGTCGACTCTTTTATCTTGGCGCGGGCACCAGCGGTCGCCTTGGGGTAATGGACGCCTCCGAGTGCCCACCCACCTTTAGCGTCTCCCCAGAGATTATCCAGGGTTTGATCGCCGGCGGTTCCAGCGCGGTCTTCAAAGCGGTTGAAGGGGCGGAAGACAACATCGATGGCGCGCAAAGCGACCTATCTCAACGAAGTTTAACGGCCGATGATGTAGTAATGGGAATTGCCGCCAGCGGCGTTACACCCTACGTCCTCGGCGGCCTCGCATTCGCTAAAGGAATCGGTTGCTCGACTATTTTCTTTACCTGCAGCCCCACCGCCAGCCATTTAGTCGAAGCCGATATCAAGATTATTCCCGAAGTCGGCCCCGAGGTGATCACCGGTTCGACCCGCTTAAAAGCCGGTACCGCTACAAAGCTGGTGCTAAATATGATCAGCAGTGGGACGATGGTGAAGCTGGGGAAAACCTATGGCAATCTCATGGTCGACTTGCAACCGACCAATGCCAAATTACGCGACCGCAGCGAACGAATCTTTGCCCATTTGACCGACCATACGGCCGAGAGCGCAGCTGAATGCTTAAATAGTGCGGATGGCCACCTCAAATGGGCCCTGGTCATGGAACTATGCCAAGTGGACCTCAAGCAAGCCCAAGCGCTGCTAGAAGAGCACGCAGGCATTGTGAAGCATGCCATTAGAGCCTGGAGCAAAACATCAAGATGATCCGATCCGCATTGGGAGATAAAAGCCTACAGGTCTCGCGACTTGGCTTGGGCACCGTGCAACTGGGCATGGCCTATGGCTACGATAAGCAACCCCCGCCCCCCGAAGACGAGGCAATTCGCATTATTCGGCAAGCCCTTGATATGGGCATTAACTTCATCGATACCGCTCCAGCTTATGGCCATAGCGAGTATCTCGTCGGCAAAGCCTGTAAAGACCTAGCGGAACGGCCCGTTATCGCGACCAAAATCTCCATACGAGATCCGGGAAGCGGGTGTTTCTTATCTGGCCAGGCCCTTCGCGACTCCATAGAACAGTCGCTCAGCTCAAGCTTGCGGCAACTCAAGCTTGACGCGCTCGACCTAGTGCAAATACACAGCCTTGCAACCCGCTTCATCACCAGTGAACTGTTAGATATGCTCGCCGATTATAGAAAACGTGGGTTAGTGCGTTTCTGGGGCGCGACGACTTATGGCGAAGAAGCTCCTCTTGAGGCGCTCGAATACCCCGAATATTTTACTTCCGTGCAAATACCCTACAATGCCCTTGACCGTCAGATGGAATCTCGCGTGTTGCCCCGTGCAAAGGCTCAATCTATCGGCGTAGTCTTTCGTTCGGTCTTCCTACAGGGGGTACTTTCACACCGTCTTGGGAGGCTTCCCAAGCACCTTATCGACCTGCAAGAACTCGCAGCCCCGGTCGCACGCTTGGCCGATGTTGCCGGAATCGGTCTCGGGGAGTTGGCCCTGCGCTTTGCGGCCTTTTCCCCATGGGTAAATTCCACTATTTTTGGCACGACGAATATCGAGGAACTAGCGGACAATATCCGCGCCATACACTTAGGCCCACTGCCGCTCGAATTGACCGAAGCCCTATCTCGCACCGAAATCGCCGACCCCAACATGCTCAACCCAGGCAACTGGCAAAGCTGACCGCAAAAGGATTCACAATGGCTGAAATTGGCTATGAAAGCTGGGCCTTCCTGCCCGACGACAATGCCCCCACGACCGGCGAACCGAGTTCCTTTAACCCGCCGATGATCACGACCATGGCCATCGACGAGAAAACAAGCCTCATCTTTAAATTTCCATCACCAATCGCAACGCTCAATATTGCAGTGGAAAGCACCGCCCTTTCTGCCGAGCAGCCCGGAGAGGGGTTTTTCTATATTCTAACCGGGTCTGCACCTCAGCAGTTAAAACAATTGGATCATCCGAATTGGGAACTCAGCTACGACGGCATTTACGGAGTATTTTCGACTCAAATCAGGCAGTGCGAACAATATCTGAAATTATATTACAATCAACGACAAAACATCATACTGTCTAACGTTGGATTCTCTACCCCATGAAATCACCAAATATCGGCCAAGACTTGGCAGAATTGGAAACCCCGACCCTTTTGATCGACCTCGATCTTTTCGAATCCAATATTCGCCAGCTCTACTCGTTTTGTAACGATAACGGCAAAGCCTGGCGTCCTCACAGCAAGGCCAATAAGTCGCCGGAGATTGCCCGCTTATTGATTGATCATGGCGCGATCGGTATTACTTGCGCCAAATTGAGCGAAGCAGAGTTGATGGTGGAGCATGGCATTCAATCCATCCTGCTCGCCAACCAAATCGTCAGCCCTGGTAAATTCGCTACATTGGCTCAATTGCAACGACGCGCTGAAGTAATTGCAGCCATAGACAATATCGCGGTTGTGAAAGCCATGGGAGCAGCCGCAATTTCCGCAAAAACCACTATCCCCATTTTAATAGAACTCGATATCGGGCTGAAAAGGGTGGGCATAGAACCCGGCGAAAAGACCCTTGCTCTGGCCAAAGCCGTCTGCGGTCAGGACGGGCTTGAGTTCCGAGGATTAATGGGCTACGAAGGGCACGTGCTTAACATTTCTCCTCCAGCCGATAAACAGGCGGCTTGCCATCAGGCCATGGACCTTTTGATCCAGAGCAAAGCATTGCTTGAGGAAAACGGCATCGAGGTCGAGATCGTCAGCGCCGGCGGCACAGGGTCCTATGAGATAAGTGGCCTCCACGAGGGCATTACGGAATTGCAGGCCGGCGGTGGCATCTTCATGGACGCCATGTACAGACAAGCTCTGCATGTCGAAAGCCTTGAACAGGCCCTGACCGTTCTGGCTACGGTGACGAGCCGTTCCACCGACCACGTCGTGTTAGATGCTGGTTTTAAGACATTGTCTTCTTACCACCACCCTCCCGAGGTGCTGGACAGGGACGACCTAAGCTTCAGCTATCTCTCCGCCGAACACGGCGTCTTCGCGATCAATCCTGGCTGTGACGGCCCGGCCCTGTGTGAGCAATTGCGCCTGCTCGTCGGCTACTCGGATTCGACGACTTTTTTGCACGATCATTTCGTAGCCATACGAAACGGGCGCGTTGAGAAAATATGGGATATCGCCGGTCGGGGTCTTATTCGCTGAAATGTTAAAAAATGACCGTTAATAAATGAGGATATGACATGACAAAAGCCGACATTGCACAACAACTAGCCCAGGCCACCGGCCTTTCCCAAGCCGACACGACCGCCGTAATAGAGGGATTTATAGAATCCGTATGCCAAGCCCTTTCCAAAGGCGAGCATATAGAAATCCGCGGCTTCGGCACGTTTAAAGTCGTAGAACGCGCGCCGCGTACCGGCCGCAATCCCAGGGCTGGCACATCCGTTTCGATCCCCAAACGCAAGGCCCCGACTTTTAAGCCCTCACGAGAAATAAAAGCCCGAGTCAACAGCAATCCCGCATGAATCTACTGCTGATCTCGGTCGATAGCCTTCGCCTGGACTTCGCACCTGGAATCAGCGCCATGGTGCGCGCACCGAATTTCTGCGAACTAACCAGGGACTTCCATCTGTCCCAACATTGCTTCTCGGTATCCTCGGCCACACGCCCAGTTCATACTTCGCTATTTACAGGACTATATCCCTACGAACACGGGATCGAAGGACAACAATCGCCGGCCATGCGCCAAGGCTTTCCCGATCTCTTTGACCTTTGCCAAGAGGCCGATTTTTCGGTCCACGGTTTTTCAGAAGCAACCGACATTTTCACAGGTCTGCGCTTCGCCCGACATATCGCCCCCTTTCCCGCACACCCTCACGCCCTTTCAAACTTGACTCAAACGGCCGATCCGACCCTGCTCTTTCTCCACTACTGGGGCGTTCACACACCCTATGGAGCTGCTGATGGTCTGGCGTTTGGTGAAATCGGCCGTCTATTGGCCTCCGGTCGGATCGACCTGGTCCAAGAGCGCTACTGCGCAGCGATTGAACGCCTTTTTGAAATCCGTATCGCTCCGATCTTGGCCGGATTGGATCTAGAACAATGGTCTGTATTTATCATTAGCGACCACGGCGAAAGCTGGCGCCCCGATGAACCCTATCACGGCCAAAGCCTGCGCAACGACGTGTTGCGGGTTCCCCTCTACTATCACATCCCCCAGACAGGCAACCCGCCCCCCAACCGCGAATTAATATCGCTGATAGACCTCTTCCCCACCTTTCTTTCCCTTTTGCAATTAGACCACGGCTACCAAGGCTTCGCCCGCGATATTCACAACGGGGAAATGCCCAAGCATTATTTGGCCGAGATCGATCCGGGTCCCATGGCCGACGGTCCCGCCCACTCGACGGACCTCTTTGCCGGCAATACCTTCGGTCGCCAATGGGCACTCTTCGACGCCAACGCCAAATTTACCTACGATGAATCTACGAGACGCGAAGAATTCGTCGCCACATTCAGCGAGCAGCCGATTGTCGATTTGAGCGACAAAAGCTCATACCATCAAGCCTATGACGCCATCAAGGCCGCTTCTAAATATGCCCATGCTGATTTTTCGTCGGGAGCAGATCGGGAAGTATTACAGGAAAGACTTAAAAAACTTGGTTATCTCGCTTGAGCAGAGAGCACTTCAATACGATCGAACGTCCCGTCGGCCAGATCATAGAGCGCAAAAACACTCGCCCCCAATCGCCCCATCAACTCCCCGGGGTTGAACAATCGCGTTGAACCGATTCTCTCGTCGTGCGCTAGGTGGTCGTGTCCATAACACACCAAGTCGTAGCTAGCAGAAGCGGCCAATGCACGGGCGATATTCGGATAATGGTTCATTGCCACCCGCTTGCCGCCTATCTGCAAATCCGCCATTTCCCCGTGTAGTGTCACATGGTCAAATCGGCTGGCCTGTGTCGTCAACGACCACTTGTCCCCGTCGTTGTTGCCCCAGACGACGTGTATCGGCCGCGAAAAACCTTCCGCCATTTGCATCAAGGTAAAAGGGGCGCAAAAATCCCCCAGAAAAAGTAACGAATCCGCCTGTGCCATTTGCGGCAATGCCTTTGCGAGCGCCCAAACATTATCGTGCACATCTGAACATATGGCCAATTTCATTAAGTATCACCTACCGTTATAAAGCTCGGCTTATATACTTGATAATCCGCGCCCAACAGGGCGAAAATATCCAGCCACCGCCTTGTATAAGAGGCATGGCTGTCATCTGGAGCAAAACCCAATCTCAGGTAACTGCAAAGGGCGGGGACCCGGAAATCATCCGTTAAAAGGTAAATCGGCCGCGCCCCCAATTCCAACGCCCGGGCTACCGCCGTGCCCACGATCAGCTTGCCGATGCCCCGGCCCTGAAACGCCGGGTCAACGGCGACCCAACCGATCTCCCAACAAGGCTTCCCATCCCGCTCCTTGTCATTCACACCGGTGCAGGCGACGATCTTGCCTTCGCATTCGACGAAGAATTGCTCGTGGGTCGCGAACAACACCTTTTGTACACGGGCTCGGTCCCAGTCTCCCAACGCTCCATTTTCTTGCAATAACTCCAACCAGCCATCCTCGTCACCCGAGCAGAAGTTTCGCACCTCGCAACGGTCAACCTCACGAATGCTTGGAGCGGCCGCTTGCTGATACCACATGACCAACTGGGGGGGGGGCTCCTTTTTGCCGCCGGAAGCCATCATGCGTTTGAGTGTTCCAACAATGGAGGGCATTGAGACTACTGCGACCTGATGCCGCGTCGAAATAGCGATGATTTGAACTTTTCGGGATGGTGCGGGCCCAGTACAACCAGCTGACATTGTGGAAAGGCCTCAGCCAAACCAGGCGGACGGCCCTGGTCATAACCTAGAGCGATAATATCCGGGGCGATATCGCTGACCACCCTCAATAAATTTTTTCCTTCATACCCCAGACGGACATCGTCGATTTGCGGCAGTTCCTGCAAGGCCAACTTTCGCTCTTCTTCCGTTTGGTCTGGATAGTGTCCTTTAATGCGTTTCACATTTTTATCGCGGGCAACGACCACGAATAATTCGTCCCCCAGAGCCGCAGCCTGTTCAATAAAAGAAACATGGCCGGGGTGCAGATAATCGAATGTGCCACTGCATAACACGCGCATCTATTCTTCCGCCCTTTTATCGATCCAATACTCAACGCCGCGATCGGCCGCAAAAATACGACCGAAGCGCTCCGCGTCAGCAAGTTTAGTAAAATAACCTATTCTTACCCGCAAGCCTTCGGGACTCTTACTACCATACGCAGGATACCCTTCACTCTTTAAAGCATGGACGATTCGCTCGGCATGTTTAACCTCCCGATAGACGCCGACCTGCACGGTGAATTGGCCATCGGGATCAAAAAAGACCGCAGCATTCGCCGGCTCGCCACTAAGATCAGCGGGAAGATCGACCGGGGTCAAATCCCCGCTTTCATTCGCCGGCGCTAGCACGACCAACTCAAAACGGCCATTATCCTCGGTCACCAACTCGTCCTCGCGGTCTATGCCCTCATCGGCACACCCACTGCACGCAAGCGCCAAGCAGACGGAGAAAACGCTACTAGTAAGGATTTTCGGTGGCTTCAATGTACTTCCTTGAGCGCCTCAAAATGCGCTCGGAGCGTTTCGTCAATGTCCAGATCGGTGTGTGCAAGCGAGGGAAACATACACTCGTATTGCGAGGGCGCCAGATATACGCCTCGGTCTAACATGGCCCAAAAATAACGATTAAATCGCTCTAAATCGACAGTGCCGACCGCCGCAAAATCACCGACGGCACCATCGGTGAAAAACATGCACAACATACCGCCGACACGATTGATCGCATAATCTAAACCGAGCTTGCGCAAATTCTCCGCCATTCCGTCCGCCAAGCTCGCCGATATCCGTTCCAAGCGATCATATACGCCCGGCTCCGACAGCATCTTTAATTGCTCGAGACCTGCAGTCATCGCGAGGGGGTTGCCCGACAAAGTTCCCGCCTGGGAGACCTTCATTCCCAACGGGGACACATTCTCCATTATATCCCGCCGACCTCCATAGGCCGCCGCAGGTAACCCGCCTCCGACAATTTTGCCGAGACAAGTCAAATCGGGCGTTATGCCAAATCGCTCTTGCGCACCACCTAGCCCGACTCGAAACCCCGTTATGACCTCATCAAAAATAAGGACAATCCCCTCTTCGTCGGCGACCTGGCGCAACCCTGCCAGAAAACCATCGTGCGGTAAAACCGTGCCCATATTGCCCGCAACCGGTTCAACGATAATCGCCGCAATTTCTGCGCTATTTTCCTTCGCCGCCTTCCGCACCGCTTCGATGTCATTATAGGCCACCGTCAGGGTCAAATCGGCGACTCCTTGCGGAATACCCGGACTATCGGGTGCCCCGAGCGTCAAAGCGGAAGACCCCGCCCGAATTAAAAAACTATCGCCGTGCCCGTGCCAGCATCCCTCAAACTTCAGTACCTTGTCGCGTCCGGTAAAGCCACGCGCCAAGCGCACAGCCGACATCGTCGCCTCGGTCCCCGAATTCACCATCCGTACCATATCAATCGATGGCACGCTGGCAACGATGAGCTCGGCCAGTTCCGTTTCGACCTGGGTTGGAGCACCAAAACTAGTCCCCTTGCCGCAAGCTTCCTGCAAAGCACTGACCACACGCGGGTGGGCATGGCCCAATATGAGCGGCCCCCACGAACAGACATAGTCGATATACTCACGGCCGTCGATATCGTACAAATGCGAACCGACCCCTCGGTCGATAAACCGAGGACCGCCGCCAACTGCACCATAAGCCCGGGCCGGGCTGTTCACTCCGCCGGGGATGACTTGTTGTGCTTGCGCGAATGCCGCTACTGAACTAGTTTCCACACACCTCTCCTTGCACGCCAATAACGGACATTCAGCCCGTAAATGCTGCGTTTAGTTGTTGCTGATCAGTAATAAGATATTGGAAGCGTGATGCCATGGCCAATCTGCTGATGATTGACGACAATCCGCAATCGCAGAAATACCTAGGTCGAATTATCCGCCATCGCACATCCCATGCGTTGGTTTTTGCCGGGGATGGGCCTGAGGGGATTGAAAAAATTGTCGAGCAACGTCCAGACTTGCTCTTTCTGGATCTCTTTCTGCCGGGCACCGATGGATTCGAGCTCTTCACAACCCTGCGCAATCATCCGGCCACCCACAATGTTCCGATCATCATCCACACCGCCATCCCCTTCGACGATGTCACACAAATCCGCCTGCGGCGGATAACCCATGATGGACTAGTCGAATTCCCGATTGAGGCATCCGAACTCAATCGCTTGATCAACATCGCCCTCAAACGCAATTCCAGCCAAACTCAAAAGTGGGTCCCACCCAGAGCTTAGTCTATTCCGACTCGGTTCGCTGGGTATCCGGGTTGAGATGCAAACTGGTGATGCGCACAGCCATCAGATCTGTCACCACCACGACTTCGCCGGTGGCAAAAAGTCGGCCGTTTACGCGAATATCAAAGGCCTCACCCGCGAGTTTCTCCAATTCAATGACATCTTGCTCTTTTAGATCAGCCAGCTGGTGTACCGACATTTCTTTACGTCCCAGTTCAACCGAAACTTGCACCACCACATTATTGAGCAGGTCCGGTTTTTTATTGACTTTGGGTACGGCCTGTTCCAGCTGGGAAAAACGCACGGCAGAAATCCGGTCGGCATCCTCACTTTCTTCAAGAACATGCCCTCCTTCTTCCCACGCTTGCAGTGCCTCTTCAACACCCGTATCACCGGCAAGGCCGTCGTCGATATGAGAATTTTCTTCCTCTAGCCGGGTCGCTAGGTGATCTGCACTACCGAATGCGTCATCCCTGGCCTCGATCTCAGCCTCAGCCTCAGCCTCAATCTCGGTCTCAATCTCGGTCTCAACATCCCCCATCGCCATTTCCATATCCGGATCTTCAGCGGATATTTTATCAGCTTCGGAAAAACCTTCAGATTCCGTCATGCCCTCGCCTTTATTTCACGATCTGGCTCATAGACCAAAATACAACATAGGATTTTAAAAATCAAACCCTTAGACATCCCACCCGACCTGTAAAAGCTCGGGATCAATCTCTTCCAAGCGTTCGAGAATTAACAAGCGATATTTCCGACCTTGTTCCTGTAAACCTAGGACCGCAAGAACGACAAAGGGGAAATTCATCTCCTCTATTAGGCCAATATAACGATCAAAATGCTCAACTTGCATAATCGCTACCCCACCAAAACGCAATATACGTGCCAATTCGGTAAGCTCTGCAACCGGATCCCCTGCCGCAAAACCGAGTACATAATCGATTAAACCGGCTTTTAAAGGCAGCTGACCTCGAATCGCTACTACCCCATTTTGTATTTTCGCCCCGTGTCTCTGCTCGGGCAAAAGCCCCAAAAGCAATCGAGGCCTGAAGAGTTCGCCTATAGCCGACAACTCGTCGGAATCGCGCCGCGCCCAAAGAACGCGTGCATCGCTTTGCATCGCCAATAATCGAGCAAGACAATACGCTACGGCACGACTGCCTGTATTACCCTCACCCAAACGCAAAACCAACAAGGCCCTATGGCCTGTAAGTTGCAGGTGAAAGCGCAACAGACGGCTTCCACTACCTTCGCGCAAACCGTGTTTTTTGCGCAATATATCACGGACTGCGTGCACGACTTCCGCATTGCTAAAGCGATACCGGCCTTGCAAGGTTACACTGAGCGCAAATGCACCAGTATCGACCTCACCGGGCTGCGCACGCGCGAGGCTTTGCACCGCCGCAAGATCAATACGCTCCACCCTCTCACAGATACTCTTAAGCCCAGGTTGTCCGACGGTTACACGATGCATCTCGCAAATCAACCCCGCTAAATGCGAAGCAGAATGCAAATCCAACAACTGCAAAGGGCTACGGCGGTAGGTAAAGAAGATCTGGCCGAAACGGCCACCGGGCTCGACATTGACCCCATCCAGATGAACAGCCACCTCGCGCAACTCATCAAGAGCGACCTCTTCCAAACCGCTGGGTACCGTTAGCATATATCGATAAATCTTGTCCGCCGTCATCCAACAAGCCCCTTGGGGTGAATATGCACGGACGCCATTGGCCCAACAGACAGGCAGCGCTGCAGGGCCTGCTGCACATGCTCAACGGCAATGTCTTCATAAACATCGAAATAATCCCAAGGCTCGGCCCCGTTGCCCACTGCCGAACAAAGCAAATTCGCAATTTCTTCGACTTGCTCACACGAGCGCACCAATTGACCGTAGGCTTTGTGTTTGGCACGACGAAAATCCCCTTCGACTTGGCCTTCGATCCGGGTTAATGTCGCTTCGACCACCTCGGCCAATCGCTTCCCGTGCTCAGTATAGCCCCCTAAGGCGCAAAAGAAAAAACTCGGCTCTGCATATACTTCGGCACCGAAATCATCACCGACATTTAGCCCTTCGCCATATTGCTCAGCAAAGAAATCACTCGCCGGCCCAAAGGCAATATCCAGCGCCAACTCAAACGCCAGTTCCCTCTGGAGCAATTCACGCCCCGTTCTCACGGCACGGTCTTCGGCAAAAAAGAAAAGGGAGTAAGGCCGGTTAATAGGCAGTTGTAGACCTGCAGACGTCTGCAGCGCCGGGAAAGTAAACGGCCTGGGCGTGCGCTCCCATACCGTCTCGCCACACGGATACTTCCGCAGGTTACCCTCTACCGAGTCGGCGATTTCTCTATAATCGAAATCACCGCAAAGAAATAGCGCCATGTGTTGGGGACGATAAAAAGCGCCATAGGCCGCTCTCAAGATATCTATGTCGATCGCGGCTATGGTTTCGGCCGTACCGGCCATATCCAGCGCCATAGGCACTTCACCATAAAGCCCCCTAAGCCCATGCATAAAACCCATCCATTCCGGATCGTCACTTCCAGAGTACAACTCGCGCGCAATGACCACGCGCTCGCGATCGACTCCAACGGTTGAGATCTCGAAGTCTAATACTAATTCGAACAGCAAATCGAGATTAGCTAAGAAATTATCAACACAGGTCAGAGAGAAAACGGTCGCGGTAAAACTGGTGCTGGCGTTGACATCACCGCCGAGCGCGTTGAAGCGGTCGGATATGTCACCGTCGTTCTTCTCAAAGAGACGATGCTCTATAAAATGAGCGGTCCCCGGCGGCAAATCCATTGTCTGCCCTGTCGACAAGGCGGACAACTGCACATCAACCGAACCAAAATCCACACAGAGCACGGCCGCTTTCTGTCTGCTTAGCGAACGCGGAACAGCCCATAGATCGAATCCGTCCCCGATACGATCATGATACACTTCTTCCCCTATGCGCGGATCGACCGTTTTATTCATATCGCGATCTTCGCTCCCACCCCACCGTGCAGCAGATAAGCCGTATCGGCCTTGAGATGGTTAGCGACCCGCACTAGATCATCGATTCCGACCTGTTCGACGCTTCGCCACAACTTTTCAGGTGATTGGCCGCCACCGACCAAACCCTCTCGAAGCTGAAAGCGAAAAAAAACTTCGCGGTCCTCTGCGATCCCCAACAACCGCGCCTGCAACAAAGACCGAGCTGATTCGATTTCAAAATTCTCGATATAGCCCCGACGCAGCGATTCTATTTGCCGCTCGACAATAGTTTTTGCCCGATGGTAGGTCGCAGACTCTATGGCTGCGACAACAAAGAGTAAACCGCTCAGCGCTTCGACATGGGAAGCGGCATAATAACATAAGCCCTCTTCCTCCCGAAGATGCTTGAACAAGCGCGATTGGCCATCGCCCCCCAAAACCAAATTAAAAAGAACCAGAGCGGGATAATCCTCCATCCCGTAGAGGATTGAGGTGCGATATCCAAGTACCATTTGCCCTTGTTGCAACTCTTGAAATTCGAAGATTTCCCGTGCTGGGCCGAGAAAAGGTTTTATCCGCGGTTGTACAACAGAATCAGGCTCGCGTCGTTCCCAGTTTATAAAACCCTCGAAGGTCGCTTGCATATATTCGGGATCGAAGTCACCACTGACAAAGACGTCGATGCGGTTCGACTCAAGCAGCCCCCGATGAAAATCGAGCAGTTGCCCGGCGTCTACGGCAGCAAAATCTCCCGGGTCGCCAAAGGCAGACAAGGCGATTGATTCCCCACGGCACATTTCCTCAATACACCGCTGCTGTGCATACTCGGTCTTATCGTTAAAGGAATCCAAAATCTGGCGGGAGAGAAAGTGTTTTTCCTGGCTTAGGTAGTCGGGTTTGAATTGCCTGCCGTCTCCTGCGGGAGCGAGCA
>Ga0115002_10004788_pt1 | contig 16211 bp, 16 predicted proteins | sample ArcticOcean_MG_C_8_FD_89576 | JGI IMG/M metagenome (GOLD analysis project Ga0115002, IMG submission 89576) | Marine microbial communities from western Arctic Ocean - ArcticOcean_MG_CB11_86 | ecosystem: Environmental > Aquatic > Marine > Oceanic | place: Arctic Ocean: Canada Basin | collected... | reverse complement strand
AGTAAAACTTACTGTTCGAAGTATGAATATTTATGATTTGGTGATTTTGATTGTAAGATATTGTTTTATATTGAATTGAAATATAATGCCAAAAAGTTGACTTTGGATCTGCTCAATGTCGGTTAAATGATTATATTTTGGGTAATAAAAAGCGGGCCGACTACGGCACACAAACAATAACACTGTTGGCTGAAGAAGTTTGAATGAGTCAAGCGTTGTTGTATCAAACGGTGGCTTTTTATCGTCTGGAGCCAATTTTACACGCGCGTGTAAAATTAGGTTGGTTCCGTTATCGGATCTTGTTGCGGGCACCGTCTTTTGAGGCTCAAAAGTATTTTGGCGGTGTGGATTCTTGAGGCTGAAGGTGTGTGAGGCAGATTGGGTCGGGGTTTATTTGGGCGGTTATTTTGTGGCACCCGGCGTTTTGGGTTGGCACGGTGAGTACCCGAAGCTGGGCGTGTGGATTTGTTGCTGTGGGAAATTTCTAATGATTTGTCCGGTCAACCAGGATCACTCTGAAGGTCTCATTGCAATTGCGGCAGCGATTTCGGCTTTTAGCTCTTCGATAGTTTGGCTGCCTTCGTGAATTGGAATGCCTTTTTTTAGGAAGCGTCGCCGTAATTCTTCGCGGTGGACGTCGAGAAGTTCTGCCGCTTTTCCGAGATTGATATCTCTGTCTAAATATGCACCAATCACGAGTTTTTCAAGGCGAGCAGGGTCGGAAGCTTGGAAATGATGGATTACATCGTCGATGACACTGGGGTCGATCTCGCTCATTTTTTCGAGCTGTTTAATTTGCCAAGCAGCCATTTATTGCTCCGAGGAAAGGTGGAGGGTTCACAAGAAACCTTGGAATACTATGGAATATGGGCAAGGTTGGAATGAATTGCAAGTCTGGACACAAAAAAACCGCGAATCTGACGACTCGCGGTTTTTTATTTATTGGGACCTACATTTTATAGTCTGGCTCCGTCGGCAGGACTCGAACCTGCGACCCAGTGGTTAACAGCCACTTGCTCTGCCAGCTGAGCTACGACGGAAGCCTTAAATCCGGTAGGCAAGAAATTTACAAGAAGTGACATGTTGTGTCAAGGGTAAATTTGGAAAGCATTGAAAGTTATGGTGTTAGGTCTGGACGTGTCTGTTTTGGGGGAGATTTGGATTGGGATTTACGGGCTTAACTTTTTAAGAGACAAGGTATTATGGTGGGTATTGTGCTTGACAAAAGCAGATTCAGGGTCTATGTTTTTCGCGTTTTAATGGCCCTATGAATTAGGATATGTACTATGAATGTAAAACGACAAATTCGCAATCCGTTTGGGCGACGACGTGCGGCGACTGGTGGGGTGTTGCGCCCACCTGTGATGCGCATTGCCCACCGAGGTGCGTCGGGCAAAGAGTTGGCTCCCGAGAACACATTGGCCGCGATAGAAATGGCATTGGAAATTGGAGTGGATCTGGTTGAAATAGATACCCACTTGACTGCCGATGGACATCCTGTCGTGATTCACGACCGGAGTGTAGATCGTACCACCAATGGCACGGGTTTTATTGATACGATGACGCTGTCACAAGTGCGGCAGTTGGATGCGGGCAGTTGGTTTGGTCGGTCTTATCACGATGAGCGTATTCCAACCTTGGAAGATGTCTTGGACCTGTGTCGCCACAAAGTACCTCTATTAATAGAAGCCAAAACGGTGGAATCGGCAGAGGCGGCGGCGGTTCTGGTTCGGTCATTGCGTGCACAATCGCACGTGGTCCTTCAATCTTTTCACGGGGCCGGTGTTCGTGCGGTGAATCGACTGGATCGGCGTATTCCAACGGCGTTTTTGATGAGTGGTGGCGAAGCGGTTTTGAGGCGTAAGACGGGTGTGGTGCGACGCGTATTGAAGTTGGGGGCCAATGCGTTGGCGCTCAAATATACGGCTACAAGCCCCGAGCTGATTGCCATGTTTTTGGCGCGTGCGATGGGGTTTTGGGTGTGGACTGTGGATGAGGAGGAAGATATGCGTGCGATGATCGACATGGGTGTGGGGGGTATTATCACCAATTATCCAGATCGGTTAAATAAGGTGTTGGAAGAGGAATAGGGTTATTGCCACAGGGATGCCCAGTTTGGCGAGCCAATAGGGCTGGGCAGGCAGGGGGCTTGCCCCAACGGTCTGTCCTGACGGATCATGAAAAAGTGCTTTATAATTGGATCTTTATAGAAGTGAATCGTAAGCGTTATTGTAGTGAATCTTGACTCTGGGTATGTGAGATGGATGAGGGGTTGATCAAAAGGATTGTAGCTGAGGTGGTGCGCAGGCTTAAGGCGTTGGAGGGGGTTGCCTTAAATGAAGCGAACGACCCGCCTGTGAATTTGGTGACAGAAGATGTGGTGAAGCAGGTGGTTGCACGGGGGGGCGATACGGTATTTGTGACACCCAATGCTATTGTGACACCCTTGGCGCGTGATTTGGTGCGGCATCAGAAGGTAAGGTTGGTGGTGGTTGCCGATGAAGATGCGGTTGTCGCGGCGGAAAATCCAAAGTCATTTGCAATTGCGATTGGCGCAGATCATCGTGGATATGCTTTAAAAGAAAAGTTGAAGGCGTGGTTGCAGGATATTGGTCGTGAGGTGATCGATTGTGGGGAACACAGCCCACAAGAAGGGTCTTATGTGCCGGTGGCAAAGTTGGTTGCTGAATGTGTGGTGGCTGAAAATTTATTTGCGGGCATTATGATTGATGGCGGCGGTGGCACCTCGGCGATCGTGGTGAATAAGGTGAAAGGTATTCGAGGTGTGGCGTGTCACGATGTAACGGTTGCCAAATATGCACGGGCGCACGTGGATGCCAATGTGTTGTGTTTGGGCATTGGGGCCGTGGGTGAGACCGTGGCGCAGGAGATTGTGGCCACGTGGTTGAGCACGCCGTTTGAGGGCGGGCACTTTGCCACACGGGTGCGAGAAATTGGTGAAATCGACCACGGAGAATGAAGGCCCGATCTGATGAAAACGGGTCTTTTTATGTCCCTTTATGTCCCTTTATGTCTGTATCTCTGGCATAAATGCAAGGCCAAAAAACTGGGAAAGATTTGTTGACTCGATACGGGTAAAAAGGTATATTTCCTCCCCCCAAAGGGGTGTAATTTCTCATAATAGCACCAACTTACGGTTTTTTTTGTGCAGGATGCCAACGAAGCTGGAATGCGCTTGGCACTGGAAGAAGCCAAAGCCGCTGCTCAAGAAGGTGAAGTGCCTGTCGGTGCGGTGATTATGTACAAGGGTGAGATTATTGCCCAAGACCACAATCGCATTGTTCAAAATAATGATCCAACTGCACACGCAGAATTGTTGGTGATTCGACAGGCGACACAAGCATTAAATGTGCGTTGGTTATCTGATTGCACACTCTATGTCACTTTGGAACCTTGTGCAATGTGTGCCGGTGCGATGGTTTTGGCCCGGTTTTCGAGCCTTGTTTTTGGTGCCTTTGATGCCAAAACGGGGGCGTGTGGATCTTTGCGCAATGTGGTTGCAGACCCTCGTTTGAATCACCAAATGGATGTGACTGGCGGTGTGTTAGATGCCGAATGTGGTTCTTTATTAAAACGTTTTTTTGCAGCGTTGCGTCAAAGTAGAAAAGAAACAAACTAAGAATTTTGAGATTTTGGAGAGGTGCTAGAGCTGGTTGAATAGGCCGGTCTCGAAAACCGGTGTGCCCGTAAGGGCACCGAGGGTTCGAATCCCTCCCTCTCCGCCAATTTTTAAGTAAAAAGTAAAAAGTAGAAGTCTGGAGAGGTGCTGGAGCGGCCGAACAGGCATGATTGGAAATCATGTGTACCTTCACGGGTACCGAGGGTTCGAATCCCTCCCTCTCCGCCATAATAAGTAAAGGTCACGCAAGTGATTTGGGGCCGTAGCTCAGTTGGGAGAGCGCCAGAATCGCACTCTGGAGGTCGTCGGTTCGATCCCGATCGGCTCCACCAAGTTTTAAGGGCAGAGATCAGGAATCAGATATATCCTTTCTATTAATGGATCGGACGTATCTCACTCCTGCTCCCAACTTCTGACCCATATGATGTAATTGCTTTTTAGGTCGTGCTAGATGGGGCGGTAGCGGTGCCCTGTACCCGCAATCCGCTATAGCGGGGTCGAATTCCACGTCTGAGGGCTGTTTGTTTTGGTGCGCGACCAATGAGTATGCGGTGTTGATCACCAGGTCCTGCGCAACGAGTCTTTGCTGAACCCCGTCAGGACCGGCAGGTAGCAGCGGCAGGCAAGTCGATTCGTGTGCCGTAGGGACACCTGGTAGGAGTCAGCGCTCGTTGGAAGCCCCGGGGCAACGGTTCGAAGCGCGGTGCACGGCCTTTTTTTTCTTTCAAAACCATCCCCAAATTCCTTTCTCAAGCCCAACAGACCTGTTATTCATGCCTTTGCTTTTCCAACCTACATAGAGGTTTGTATGTCGTATGTTGTGATGGCGCGCAAACGACGGCCCAAGGTATTTGAAAATGTTGTGGGCCAAGACCATATTACCACAACGCTTCAAAATGCGATTCGCCAAGACCGTGTGGCACAGGCCTACTTGTTTTCTGGGCCCCGTGGCACAGGCAAAACCACATCTGCGCGGCTTTTGGCCACAGCTTTGAATTGTGAAAATGGGCCCACACCCGAGCCTTGTGGGGAATGTGCTGCTTGTACTGCCATTCAGCAGGGCAGAAGCATGGATGTGCTGGAAATTGATGGGGCATCTAATCGCGGTATTGATGAGATACGACAGTTGCGCGAAGAAGTAGGCTATGCTGCTTCAAAGGGCAAGCGCAAAGTGTATATTATTGACGAAGTCCACATGCTCACGACGGAAGCGTTTAACGCATTGCTCAAAACGCTTGAAGAACCGCCACCACACGTGGTTTTTGTTTTTGCAACAACCGAAGTACACAAAGTGCCCGAAACGATTTTGTCGCGTTGTCAACGATACAGTTTTAGGCGCATACCCGCTGAAACGATTGTTGAAGAACTCAAGCGGGCTGTTGCAGAAGAAGGTGTGGAAGCCGAAGAAGCGGCCTTGTATCAAATTGGTCGCAAAGCAGATGGTGGTATGCGCGATGCGTTGAGTTTGTTAGATCAAGTGGTGGCCTTTTCAGATTCTGGGGTGACGGTTGAAGCCGTGCAAGATCTGTTGGGCATTATACCACGAGACCTATACTTTGAGTTGACGAAGGGCATCCAAAACAAAGCGAGTGCAGAGGTTTTGGGGGTGGTTGAACGATTGGTCCAAGAGGGTGGGGATATTGGTGAGTTTGTTGAAGGGCTGATGGAACACTTTCGACATTTGTTGGTGGCCTGTGCGGTGGGTGAGTTGACCGATGATGATTTGCCTGCAAGTGATCGCCAACGCTATACAGAAGCCGCAGCCCATTTTGATGAAACGGATTTGGTACGCATGTTAAACACCGTTTCTGAGTTAGAAGCGCGCATTGGCCGTGTTTCAGAACCTCGATTTTGGGTTGAGTTGACCGTGATGAAGCTGGTCAAGATGACCGCCAGTGTCGATTTGGCCGTGCTGTTGGCAAAACTCGACAAGCTCGGGCAGGGTGGTGGGTCTGTGGAAGGTGCCCCATGGGCAATACCTCGAAGACCACAAAGCGCACCTGAACCCCCTGCTCAAAAACCGGCTGCCCCCCAAATACAAACACCGCCTCCAGGGCTTGCGCGTGCCCGAGTTTCACAAGCACCGCCGATTATGGAAGAACCTCCGAGAATAGAGGAATCACCCAGGATTCAAGAACCACCCAGAATTGAAGAAATGCCCCAGCAAGCACCCGCTACGCAAGCACCCGAACCCGAGGTTGTTGCGCTTGGGTTGAACACCGACCCCCCCACTTTTGAGGTGGTCAAATCACGCTGGGAAGATTTTGTAAAAGAAGTGAAAGGGCGTAAGATTTCGGTGGGTACCTTCTTGTCTGAGGGATATCCCAAGTCTATGGTAGACGAGCAACTGATGGTGGCGTTTAAAAAAAATAAAGACTTTCACGCCAATCAAGTGCGCCGCAACCGACCGTTGGTGGAAGAAGTTGCTGCGGTGGTCTTTGGGGGCGTGGTAAGGATTGAGTGCAAAGTGGATTATGATATGCCATCCAACGAGGATGGATCGGAGGCAGACCCGCGTGCTGAAGACGATGAACGTGTTCAGATGGTCTTGCAGGTGTTTGGGGGCGAAGTGGTCAGGTGAAATTCCCCTGTGTCCCTCTCTTTGAAAAGGGGGATGGCGATGATGGGTACGGACAGTAAGCGTGAATCCTTTTTTAATTATTGATTTATATGAAGCAATACCCAGAATAAAGGAGTGATGATATGGCAAAAGGTATGGGGGCGATGATGAAACAAGCCCAAAAGTTGCAGGCCAAGTTGGCGAAGGTGCAAGATGAGTTGGGTCAAAAGGAAGTAGAAGGCACTGCTGGCGGGGGTATGGTGGTGGTGGTGGCCAATGGAAATCAGGATATTCTCTCGGTTAAAATCAAACCAGAAGTCGTTGACCCAGAGGATGTTGAGATGTTGGAGGATCTGATTATGGCTGCTATTATACAAGCCAAAGAAAATGCAGCGGCGATGTCTGAAGCGGAAATGCAAAAGGCCACGGAAGGGTTAATTCCACCAGGTATGAATATTCCCGGATTGATCTAAGGGGCATTACGTATGGCCACAAACGCCATTAATCGTTTGGTTGCGGCATTGAATCGTTTGCCTGGGGTTGGGGCAAAGTCGGCCCGCCGAATTGCCTTGGATATGTTGACTTGGGATACGGATGCCGTGCGTGAATTGGCCGAAGTTATGGTGGATGTCAAGACCCGTGTGAAACGGTGTACTGTTTGTTTTAATCTGACAGAAGAAGACCCTTGTGAGGTTTGTGCAAACGTTCGTCGCGATGCCACCCAAGTGATGGTGGTCGATTATGTGGGTGATTTGTTGGCGGTTGAACGCACGGGTGTGTATCGCGGGCATTATCATGTTTTAGATGGGCGTATATCGCCTTTGGATGGTATTTCTGCAGAAGATTTGAATATCCAAGAGTTGTTAGATCGGGTGCGTCAAGGCACGATCCAAGAGGTGATATTGGCCAATGGCCCTACAGTTGAAGGCGATGCAACAGCACAGTACTTGTCGCAATGTTTGAGGCCGCTTAAGGTAAAGACAACACAGGTAGCACGTGGGTTGACGGTGGGGAGCGACTTGGCTTTGGCAGATCAAGTGACCTTGTCACGGGCACTTGAAGGACGTAGGGAGTATTAAATATGGCGCGTGTGAATGCATTAGAGCCCAATCGGTTAGGAGATTCTCCAGCAGATACGACGGATCGGTTTTGGACCACGCCCAATGTATTGACTGTGTTGCGTATTATACTGATCCCTGTCTTTTTGTTGCTGATTTTTGCCGACAGTTGGTACTATAAAATTTCGGCCTTGTTGGTCTTCACGCTTGCCTCTTTAACAGATTTTTACGATGGGCGCATTGCCCGACGTGATGGTACCATTACCAGTTTTGGCCGGTTTATGGATCCGTTGGCCGATAAGTTGTTGGTGTCTTCGGCTTTGATTGCTTTTGTGATGTTGGGCATGGTAGAGGCGTGGCTAATTGGTGCGATGTTGGTGCGCGATGTGGTGATTACGGCGTTGCGAATTTATGCTGTGCAACGGGGTAAAGCTGTGGTGACATCACGGTTGGCCAAGTGGAAAACCATGTGCCAATTGGTGTTGATCTTTGGTTTGTTGGTCTTTTTGAATATACGTATTGTTTCTGCTGAGTTTTATAGCCAGCCTGCGCCATTGTTTGGCGATATGGCCTATTGGGTGATGAATGTGTTGGTGGGGTTGGTCACGCTGTTGGCTGTTGTTTCTGGTGTTCGATATTTGATTGAAAATCGAAAGACGTTTTAGAGCAGGAAAAAGAAAAAAAGGAAAAAGGCACATTATTTGGTGAATCGACAGATTTGTTGTTTTACAGGCTTTAATAAGAGGTACGTATGGGACAGGCACCATCAGAACCCCCATTTTTAATCCGGTTGATTGCAACCGGATTTTTTTCTGGGTATTCGGTAATTGCACCAGGAACAGCAGGCTCGGCAGTGGCTTTGGTGATTTATTGTTTGTTGCCCCCATTGGGGTTTTGGGCTTGGGCTGCTCTATTGGTGGTTTTGACTTTGGTGGGTGTGTATGTGTCGACTGAAGGGGAAAAGGCCTGGGGCAAAGACCCGGGGTATGTGGTGATAGATGAGTTTGTCGGTTTTTTTGTGACGGTATGTTTGTTGCCACAAAGTATGCTGATGGGCATTGTTGGTTTTTTTCTTTTTCGGGTGCTTGATATTATCAAACCACCCCCAGCCCGACAGGCCGAAGGTTTGCCCGGTGGGTGGGGTATTGTGATGGATGACGTGTTTGCGGGTGTGTATGGCAACCTCATCTTACGTGGACTATTGGTATTATGGCCGACATTCGGACTTTTATAGCTTTTGAATTGCCTGGTGTGGTCGCCCAACGTGTCACCGATGTCATACACCGATTGTCTTTTTTGGGTGACAAGGTGCGATGGGTGAAGGCTGATAACGTGCATCTGACATTGCGTTTTTTGGGAGATATATCTCCCGAGTTGGTGCCCGAGATTGTTACGATTGTGCAAAATGTGACACATGAGATGGCTCCGTTGACATTATGTGTGGCGGGTTTGGGCGGTTTTTCAGATTTAAAAAATGCCCGTGTGATATGGTTGGGTGTGCAGGGTGACGTGGATCGTTTACGTCATTTACATGAGCTTTTGGAAGCACGATTAACGCCGTTTGGGCTTGAGCCTGATCGGCGTAAGTATTTCCCACATATTACATTGGGACGTGCTCGACGCAATGCTGTGGATGTTGATGTAGCGCGTGTTGGACCTGTTCAACCCATTCATTTTCGAGTGGACCGATTAACGGTTCTGAAGAGCGAATTGAGACCTGAAGGGACAGTATATAAACCGCTTGGATATGGTCTATTAAAAAAGTGAACTTTTTCTTGACCTATATACAAATGTTCACTATATTCGCCATGCATTCAAAAAGTGCGGTGTAGAAAAAAGGTGTGAGTACGGTCTGTGCTCAATGGGCTACGCCGTGATCCGATAACTTTTTTAGATGGAGCATTTTGTTATGGCAAAGCGCGACGCAGCGGCTGACAAAGAAAAAGCAATTGAAAGTGCAATTTCTCAAATAGAGAAGCAGTGGGGGCAAGGTTCCATTATGCGGCTTGGTGGTGAAAAGAGTAAGCGTGTACCCACAGAAGTGATTCCTACAGGTTCATTGGCTTTGGATGTGGCTTTGGGTGCAGGCGGTGTGCCTCGTGGGCGCATTGTTGAAATATTTGGCCCCGAAGGCTCTGGCAAAACGACCGTTATTTTACACATTATTGCAGAAGCACAAAAACGCGGGGGTGTGGCTGCTTTTGTTGATGCAGAGCACGCGCTCAATGTTGATATGGCCGAAAAATTAGGTGTGGATTTTGAAAATGTCTTGATTGCTCAGCCCAGCACGGGTGAAGAAGCCTTAGAAATTACAGATACATTGGTGCGCAGTGGTGCCTTTGACATTGTTGCCCTCGACTCGGTTGCAGCTTTGGTGCCCCGTGCGGAGTTAGAAGGCGATATGGGCGATTCACACATGGGTTTGCACGCGCGTTTAATGTCGCAAGCCTTACGCAAATTGACAGGGTCCATCAGTCGGTCAAAAACCTGTGTGATCTTTGCCAACCAAATCCGCATGAAAATTGGCGTGATGTTTGGCAACCCCGAAACCACAACGGGTGGACGGGCGTTGCCCTTTTATGCTTCTGTGCGCTTGGACATTCGCCGCATTGGCTCCATTAAAGATGGCCAAGAAGTGGTTGGTAACCGTGTGAAGGTGCGTGTGGTAAAAAATAAAATGGCACCGCCTTTTAAAGAATGCGAATTTGACCTGATGTTTGGGCTTGGCATTTCACGCGAAGGCAGCTTGCTCGATATGGCCGAACTGCACGGGTTGGTACAAAAAAGCGGTACTTGGTTTTCATATGGTGATGAACGGTTGGGACAAGGCCGCGAAAATGTAAAGCGATTTTTTATGGAGAACCCACACGTTGCGGCCAAGCTCGAAGGGGAAGTGCGTGAGGCTGTGGGGTTGTCGGTTGATGATATGGTAGCGGTTCCCGAAGTAAAAAAAGCTGACGTTGCAGAAGCAAAAGAAGCTGTATTGGAAGAGGAGAACGCTTAAACGAATCGTATAAGACCCAAAGGCTTATGGATGCCCAAAGGTCGATAAAATCGCATTTTACACTTGGACAACAGGGTGGGTTTACCTATTTTATGTAACTCTCGCCCTGTTGTTTTTTTATGGGAGGAACGGGTTGTGGAAATACACCCTGAATCGGCGAAGATGTTTGTGGTGGATGAGGCGGTTGAAAAAGCCAAGGCTGCTGCATTGCGCCTGTTGAGCATGCGTGCATACACCCGAAAAGAGATTAAAGACAAGCTGATCAAGCGCGAGTTTGCAGCTTCAGCTATTGATGCGACTTTGGTTGCGCTCGAACGTTTGGCACTTCTTGATGACCGTGTATTTGCAACCCGATTTGTTGATGAAAAATTACGCCTAAAGCCTTGTGGCCGTATGCTTTTGTCGCGAGACTTAAAGCGTCGTGGGGTGCCTGTGGAAGTGATAGATGAGGTCATGGACGAGGCATTTGAGGCTGTTGATACTGCTGCACTTGCTTACGAGGTGCTTTCGGGTCGTGCAAGGCGTTATATTGGGTTGGAGAGAACCAAGGCGATGAACCGGATGTACGGGTTTTTGGCGCGGCGGGGTTTTGATGGGGCTGCCACACGCGAGGCGACGTCCCGAGTTTGGAATGAAATAGAAAATCAATGAACGGCAGTTTAACGAGCCATTGCTCAAATAGAGCAGAATCTAAGATTAGGGCAAAAAAGATGAAGACAGCATCTCAAATTAGAGAAGAATTCCAGGCATTCTTTGAATCGAAGCAGCATACGCGTGTGCCAAGTGCACCTGTTGTGCCGCAAGATGACCCGACTTTGTTGTTCACAAATGCGGGTATGAATCAGTTTAAAGATGTGTTTTTGGGCACGGGAAGAAGGCCTTATACACGGGCAACAGATACACAAAAGTGTTTGCGTGTGTCAGGCAGTCATAATGATTTGGAAGAAGTGGGTTTTAGCCCAAGTCACCACACATTTTTTGAGATGTTGGGCAATTGGTCGTTTGGCGACTATTTTAAAGAAGAGGCCATTGCGTGGGCTTGGGAACTGATTACGGAAGTTTGGAAGTTGCCAAAAAATCGAGTGTGGGCAACGGTATTTGAAGGGGATGCATCGGATGGGTTGGAAGCGGATGAAGAGGCTGAGAATATTTGGAAGACGGTGACAGATATACCTCATAACTGTATTCTGCGCTTGAGTAAAAAAGATAATTTCTGGGAGATGGGTGAAACGGGACCTTGTGGGCCGTGTTCTGAGATGCATTATTATGTGGGTGATGATCCGGCAAGCCAAGCTGAGGTGCCCGACCTGGACGGTCCAGACTATGTTGAAATTTGGAATTTGGTCTTTATTCAATTCAATCGGTCTGCTGATGGTTCTTTGCAACCTTTGCCCGACAAACACGTGGATACGGGCATGGGCTTTGAGCGCATTTGCTCGATTATTCAGGGTGTAAAAACCAATTATGACACCGATTTATTTTTACCCATTTTGGGTGCCATCAGTGAAATTACGATGCAACCCTACAATGCCGAAAATCAAGTACCTATGCGTGTGATTGCCGATCATATTCGCACGCTGGCGTTTACTGTGGCCGATGGGGCTTTGCCGTCTAATGAAGGACGTGGTTATGTTTTGCGTCGAATATTGCGCCGGGCGGCACGTTTTGGGCGCAATTTGCAGATGCGAGAACCGTTTATTTATAAACTGACCGATACAGTTGTCGATGTGATGTCAGAGGCTTTTCCTGGGTTGGCAGAAAAAAAGGATCACATTGCGCGGGTGATTCGGGCGGAGGAAGAAGGGTTTGGCAAAACATTGGACCGCGGGCTTGAGATTTTTGAAGAAGTAAGCAAACGTGGGCATATTTCTGGAGAAGATGCTTTCCGATTGTATGACACATATGGTTTCCCGATTGATTTGACCCAGCTAATGGCTGCCGAAAAAGGGATTGGGGTGGATGAAGCCGGGTTTGAGCAGGCGATGAAGACCCAGCAAACACGGTCCCGTGAAGCGGGTAAAAAGACGTTTGCGTCTCAAGAAGCGATGGTTGAAGGGTTTTTGCCAGATGAACATTCTACGTTTGTGGGGTATGACACATTAAAAACCCCTTCGAAGATTGTGGCTTGGCAACCCGCCGAAGGTGGGCTTGTGGATGTGTATTTGGATGTGACCCCCTTTTATGCCGAGTCGGGTGGTCAGGTAGGCGATCACGGCTGTATTTTGAGCGATGGTGTACGAATAGACGTGCAAAATACCTTCAAACAGGGTGAAGCTATTGTTCACCGGGGGCGCGTCGTTGCAGGAGAGCCAGAAACCTTACGTGATTTGGATGTGACAGCAGAGGTAGACACCGTTGCACGTCTAAACGCCGCACGAAACCACACGGCAACGCATTTAATGCATGAAGCCATGCGACAAGTATTGGGTGAGCATGTACACCAAGCAGGGTCAATGGTTGCCCCCGATCGTTTGCGTTTTGACTTTACGCATTTTGAAGGGGTAAGCCCTGAACAATTGCAGGAGATTGAACGCATTGTAAATGAAGTGGTGCGTGAAGATTTGGCCGTGGATATTTCTTATGCAGATATAGAAAAAGCAAAAGAAATGGGCGCGATGATGTTGTTCACTGAAAAATATGGCGATGTGGTGCGGGTGGTGCGGGTTGGCGATTTTAGTTTGGAGTTGTGTGGCGGTACACATACCAACAGTACTGGCCAAGTGGGACTCTTTCAGGTGACGCAAGAAACGGGCACCGCAGCCGGTGTGCGTCGCATTGAAGCGGTCACTGGCTCGGGTGCCGAAACACGGGTGCGTTCCCAGCGTGGTGTTTTGGCAGATTTAGAAGCTCAGTTGAGCACTTCTGTGGATGAACTGCCTGAAAAAGTATCTCAGTTGCTCAATCGCAACAAAATCTTGGAACGCGAACTGCAAATACTGCGCCGTGAACAAGCGGGTTCTGAAATGGACGAATTGGTCAACACAGCTCAGGATGTGAATGGGGTGCGTGTTGTGGCGATGCAGGTATCACCATCGGATATGGATGGTTTTAGGGATATGGGCGATGGGTTGCGCAACGCTTTAGGCAGTGGTGTGGGCGTGATCGGTGCCAATTTGGATGGCAAAGCATCGGTGATTGCGGTTGTGACGGATGATTTGATATCTCGTGGTATTCAAGCTGGAAACATTGTAAAGGCAGTGGCCCAACTTGTTGGAGGTGGGGGTGGTGGCCGGCCTCATCTGGCTCAGGCGGGTGGGAAATTCCCTGAAAAAATTAGTGAAGCATTGGCACAGGTACCTGAAATTGTGCGGGCACAGTTGGAAGGATAAGGGTTTCATGACGACGTTTGATACGCTATTGGCAGCTTGTGCACGACGTGGGGCAGGTTTTTTGCCCTATATTGATCCAGATCGGTTAGACAAGGCCGATTTGGCAAAAACGGCGGCTGCATGTGAAGCACAAGGTGCCGATGCGATTTTGATTGGGGGGAGCTTTTTGCTTTCGACCCATTTTGATCGGATGGTTCAAGAGGTCAAACAGGCCGTTGAGGTGCCTGTGATTATCTTTCCTGGGGACACCAGTCAAATCGCCCCTGCCGCCGACGCCATTCTGTTTTTGTCTTTGATCAGTGGCCGAAATCCCGAACTGCTTATAGGGCAACATGTTAAGGCAGCTCCGTTGTTAAAAGCCCACGGCATTGAACCGATTTCAACCGGATATGTGCTTGTAGACTCTGGGCAACAAACGACCACCGAGTACATCAGCAATACCCGCCCAATCCCTCGCAATAAGCCCGAAATTGCAATGGCACACGCCCTGGCAGCTCAATATTTGGGTATGCAGTGTGTCTATTTGGATGCTGGCAGCGGCCCCCAGCAAATGGTACCTGAAGAGATGGTTTTGGCAGTGAGCGAGTATACCTCTATTCCACTGATCGTGGGGGGCGGCATTCGCGAGCCCGAAGCGGCGAGAAAACGCGTGGCGATGGGCGCATCGTTTATTGTGGTGGGCAGTGTTTTAGAGGATCGCGGGTGGGATCCTGGGCTTATGGGTGCATTTTCTGATGCGATTCATCAGTGCAATTCGTAGTGGGTTTCGTCTCGAGTTGATAGGTTTTGTTTGGGGGCCGCTTATCTTTAGGCGGCTTTTTTTTTGAGTGGGTTTATGGAAAACTCTAATACAATGGGCCGCGTGTTGTGTTATGGTGTGTTGGGTGTTGATCAATTGGTACAAATTGCACACCTGCCCGAGCAAGATGGGCATACACGTGTGTTTCAAGATGAAGAATTTATAGGTGGAGAAGCGGCCAACACGGCTACTGTGTTGAGTGATTTGGGTGTGGATGTGCGTTTGATGGGCAATGCACTTGGCGATGATCGGCGAGGTGCCTTTTTTTTGCGTGCAATCCAGGCATATGGCGTGGATGCGCGGGGCATTGATGTGGATTTGAGCGTGCGCACCGGGCACGCGATTGTGTTGTCTGATTCTGATGGGGCACGCAGTATTTGCGGTTTTTTTCCCGATTTGAGAAGCCGGGCTTTGACAAAAGACGATTTAGAGGGCACGGCATTGTTGTCGGTTGATCCGTTTTTGGGAGAAAACGCCGTCGCAGCGGCAAAACTCGCACGCGAGATGGACGTGGCCGTTTTTGCCATTGAATTGAGCCCCGAGCATCCATTGGCGGCGTATTGTGATGTGGTCATCAATTCGGCAGGATTTATGCGTCGGCACAAAATGGGTGATCCCTCGGATGTGGCTGTGGGGTTGCTCAAAGCAGGCGTCGAAACGGTTGTTGTGACATTGGGGGCCAGCGGGTGTCGGGTATTTCAAGACAATGGAAGCAGTTTTGACCAGGCGGCTTACCCCATTGAAGTCTGCGATACAACTGGGGCAGGTGATGGATTCCGGGCTGGGTTGATTTATGGATATTTGAGGGGGTGGACCCTCACGAGAAGTGTGCAGTTTGCCTGTGGGGCTGGGGCACTTGCGTGTACTGAAATAGGTGGGGCTGGGCACGGCATTCATGAAGACCAGATTGCGCGTTTGATTTGTTGAAACTTGACTGATTCTGGATTTGTTTGTTTATTTAACGTCTTGAATTTTTTGATTCTTATCTGATTTGGGTGTTTGCCTTATGCTTGAAAAAAAAGCCACGGTAAAAAATAGATTGGGCATTCACGCCCGCCCCTCTGCGTTGTTGGTACAGGCCGCTTCAAAATTTTCTTCGGAGATTATATTTGAAAAAGAGGGATTGGCGATTAATGGCAAAAGTATTATGGGTGTGATGATGTTGGCTGCTGAAGTGGGGTCGGTGATTGCGGTGCGAACAGATGGCGAAGATGAAGAAGTGGCGCTTAAAACAATGACAGAGATGATTGAATCGATATTCGATTGAGGCCTATGGAACGTTTAAATGGTATACCCGCATCTGAAGGGATCGCAATTGGGTCGGTGTTTTTGTATGACCCAGATGATCTCAGTGTTGATTATCGCCGGATTGTTCCTGCAGATGTGATACCCCAACTCAAGCGTTTGCACGATGCGATTGCTACCGTGTCGGAAGATCTCAAGGTTGTGCGTGAGCAGGTGGAAGAAAATATCGGCAACGATCATGCACAAATATTCGACGTGCATTTGATGATTTTAGAAGATCAAGTCGGGTTGGTGGGGCCCACTGAGATGCTGATCAAAGAGAAATTTTTAAACGCTGAGCACGCATTCTGGCTCACATTCCAAAACTTGCGCAAACAGTTTGAGACCATTCAAGGTGATCAATTTAGAGAGCGCAACACCGCCGACCTTTTGAGTGTAGAGAAACGGGTTTTGGCCAAGTTGCGCAATCAAGAAAATACCGGGCTGTCTGATTTGCCTCACAACGTGGTTTTGGTGGCTCGCGATCTTGAACCTGCAGATACGGCCTTGTTAGACGCAGATCGGGTATTGGGTATT
>Ga0115002_10004786_pt1 | contig 16212 bp, 14 predicted proteins | sample ArcticOcean_MG_C_8_FD_89576 | JGI IMG/M metagenome (GOLD analysis project Ga0115002, IMG submission 89576) | Marine microbial communities from western Arctic Ocean - ArcticOcean_MG_CB11_86 | ecosystem: Environmental > Aquatic > Marine > Oceanic | place: Arctic Ocean: Canada Basin | collected... | reverse complement strand
CTGCAGGGTTTTTTAATCTCTGAACTTGGCCATCGCTCGTTCTCGTCGTCGGAACGGCTGGTGTGAGTTTTCAGCTCGATTATTGAGCCGCTGGCCGCACACCTGAGATGCGACATTGCCAACCATTTTCATTGCAGCACCGTATGACCGAAGACGGTCTGTTGCGATCAATTGCGGCCGGCCGTAGCGCTTCATCGTGCGCTTCAGGAAATTCAGAGCAGCCCAGCGATCCCGCCGTTTCGTGGCAAAGACTTCGAGCACTTCTCCTTCGTGATCAACGGCACGCCAGAGATAATGAATCTGGCCGTTGATTTTGACGAACACTTCATCCAGGTGCCACCGCCACCGCGAATACGATCGATGGCGAACACGTCGTCGCCTGATCTCCGCTGCGAACATCGGGCCGAAGCGGTTCCACCAGAACCTCACCGTCTCGTGGCAAATATCGATGCCACGTTCAAATAGCAGATCCTCGATCTGCCGCAGCGACAGCGGATATCGGATGTACATCATCACCGCCAGGCAGATCACCTCGAGCGAGCTGTTGAAATATCGGAAAGGATTTTACATTGACGGAAGCTACGGGAGCTATCCAGGAGCCTCAATGCCAATTTTCTCTGACAATGCCCACCGGATGGTTGGTGGCGGCCAAGACTTCCAAGATCCCCCGGGTAATTTTCCAGTTGCGCTCGATGGGCTGGTAAGGATCGGCGTTGGTGCCATGGCCAGAGGCGCGCACTTGTACCGGGGCTTGGCCAGCTCCCGGGTCAGCAGCGCCGGGGCATCGGGCTTGGCCATCAATTTGGTTTTGAAATCCAGGCCAGCGGACAGGCCAAAAAATTTATGGGTGGGCCGGGCGAAGCAATAGATGCATCTGTGCTCGCAACCGCGATAGGGATTGATGGATCGGTCGAAGGGAACATCGGGGATGTGTCGCGGGCGATGACGGTCTGCGGATTGTCTGCCCGGACGGTGGTGGCAAGGCGCGGGGGCAGGTCTTCGTCGTCGCGGTGATCCCAGCCGTTGCCGAAATCCCAATCGCGATCTTTGGCCATCCTTGTGAAGGGCTCAAACCGCCCCGATGGATTGGCCTCGGCACCCCGCCCACGACGCAGTGCCGGGTCGGTGGGATCAAGCGTTCGCAGCTCTGGCTTCGCTCCCATTTTGGCAGTTTAGTTGCTTTGCTAAAAAAAAGAACATAGCAAGAGCAGAAATAATTGGGTGTTAAGACGGCGGTGGAGGTTGCATGACCATGGAGCCAAAAAACCGGGCCATGGAGTCCTTCAAATGCTGGCGCATTTCGTCTTCCTGGTCATCGGGGAGGTCGCGCAACTTGGCCATTTCAGCGGTCAGCAGCAGAGATTCCAGCATGATCTGGATGACTTCTTCCGGGTCTTCGGCCCCGGCGGCGATTTGCACGATCAGCTGGCCCAAAATCATGCGGACAGCCAAAATGTCGGTGGAGGTCTTCTGAGCTTGGTCGAGTGCCATGGGTGGTTCTCCAATTGATGGGAAACCAAACCTACCGCACTGTGGGGGCATCGCATCCATGCTTCGATAGGCTCACCATGAGGTTATTTTTTGGCCTCACCCTGAGCTTGTCGAAGGGCGAGGCTTCCGCTGCTTTCTTCTTTCGTTCAGATTCACGTGCCGCAATGTTGCGGAGCAACGATTCGAACAACGCGCGGCACGATCTCCACTCAAAATTTCATTCAGATTCACGTGCCGCAATCGCGGCACGATCTGCACTTAGGACTCTAAAAGCCGTGGGATCATTTCCGGCAGATTGCAAGGCATGTGGCGCAGGTCTAACTGAAACCGCAAAATGCCATCCCAGGCGTCCTTGCAGGCGCTGGGCGATCCGGGTACGGCAAACAAAAATGTGCCCCCCGCAATGCCCCCAGTGGCCCGGGATTGCAAAGACGATGTGCCTACCTTTTGGAACGAGATTTGGCGGAACAATTCGCCGAAGCCATCGATCTTTTTGTCGTACAGGGATTCCATGGCCTCGGGCGTCACATCCCGGCCGGTGATGCCTGTGCCGCCGGTTGTGATCACCGCTTCCACCCCGTCACCGGCGATCAGTTCTTTGAGGCGGGCGACGATCTTTTCGATGTCGTCGGTGACGATGGAGCGGTGCGCCAGCTCGTGGCCCGCAAGGGTCAGACGGTCCACCAAGGTTTGGCCTGATTTGTCGGTTTCCAAGGTGCGCGTATCGGAAACCGTAACCACCGCGATGCGCACCGGTTCGAATTTTTTGCTCTCGTCAATTCCCGCCATCTCGAAACGCCGTTTGTTGAATGCCGTCCACAGATTGATACAAGGGTGTCGCGCCACCGGCCATGGAGTCAAGGGCCGGAGCGTCTTGGCCCAGGCGCGCCCGATACATCCAAAAATTTGCCAAAACCCGTTGGACGAAATCCCGTGTTTCCCACAACGGAATCTTTTCGATGAAAATCAGTGGATCGTCAGGTGGCCCCCCGGCGCGCAGCCATTTTCTGAGATTTCCAGGGCCGCCGTTATAAGCCGCCATCATCAGCACCAAGTTGCTGCCCACGTGTTCGGTGTCCATCAGGATTTGCAGGTACTGCTGGCCCAGGGACAAATTGTATTGGGGATCGAACAGGCGGTCGGAATTGCGGCCGCGCAGTGAATTGTCGCCGGTGATAAAGCTTGCGGTGCTGGGCATCAATTGCATCAACCCGTGGGCTCCGTCGACGCTGTACGCCCGGGTGTTGAACGCCGATTCCTGGCGCACAAAAGCCAGCACCAAGGCCAGGTCCAATTCAAAACTGTGATCCCAGTTGGGCACCGGGTACAGGGACCGGCTAAAGGCCTCGCCGGAGAACGTCAGGACGTCGCGGCTGACCCGCAGTTCAGATGACGCCATGCCGTAGTGGGTGATCACAGCCAGCAAGGGACGGGAAATGCCAAATCCGGCGGCAGCATAGACCGCGCGGATTTCTTGGTCGGCCATGTAGTCGTTGCTGATTTGGGATAAAGCAATTGCCCGGCGGATGGCGGGAACGCCTTGTAAGACCAGGATCTCTTCGTCGGTCACTCGGGCCGGGTCCCAATCCAGGCCTGCGGACAATCCCAACTGGCGATTGGCCAAAATCCCGTACAAGGAATGCGGTGCCAGCGCCGCGCGTTGTAGCCAGGGGATCACCGCCTGGGGTTGGTGGGCGGCCAAACTGGCCCGGGCGGCCCAAAATGCGGCGGCTGTTTTCTCGTTGCTGTCCAGGCCTTCGGCCTCTGCATAGCGTTCAAACCGTGCCAAGGCTTGGCCGTAATCCCCCAAGTTCCAGGCCGCCAGCCCGGCGATCCAATCCACCTTTGGCGCATACCGCAATGTCGACTCGGCAATGCCGCTGGCCAGTTTCAAAGCCCGGGCGTCCTGGCCGGTTCGGAATAATCCCGTGATGATCATCGCCGCGACCAAGTCCCGTTCAGTGTCGTCCATGCGGCTATTAATGCTGACGCCGTTTTGTAGATCACCCAAGGCATGTTCCACATCTAACTGGCGCAGATGGCCGTGCACGTGGGCAAAGGCTTCGCGCACCTTGCGGGCGTCAGACGACGACCGGGCCATCGGTGACCGGTATGTGGGAATCCTTACGGATTGAACGCGATTGGCGCCGTCGCCCAAATTCGATGCGCCGTTGGTATGGGGCCGGGTGGGCGCCAGCGGTGCTACCGCCGACGATGGCTTGCGGCGCAAAGCCAAATTGTAGATGCGCTCCGCCCCCGGCAAATCCCGGTAATGTTCCAGCCAGTGGGACAGTTCGGAAAATTTCGACCGGTATGCGGTGGGGTGCATATACCGCTGAAACTGCACATGCCCCATTAAGATCGGATTGTAAATGCCGTCGATCAGGACATCGGCGTCGGCCAAGTTTCCCGCCTCTTGGAGCGCGAAGATTTCTTGATACGTTGCGATGTCAGCGGCGGAAAGCTCCGCTGGCATGGGGGCCCCGTTGGCGATCTCTGCCGCACTCGATGGGGCCGGAGACAGAGCGATCAAGGCGATTGCCGTGCTGGCAATCCATGCCAATACCAAGCGCCAGATCGCATGCAAAGGGGGTGGAATTCCAATCAAGGGTAAGCCTCCGACAAGGCTGGTATGAAAAGCGTCATATTCCACCAATCGAATCCGGTAAGCCAGAAGCAAGTGATGGATCGAATGACTAGGCACCACCCAAGTCATCAAGGCGGCGGCGAATTTCGCGCAAATCGCGCCAAGCCTCGCGCTTCATCCCTGGCTTACGTAGCAAATAGGCCGGATGAAATATCGGCATAGCGGGGATGGGACCAGCATTGTCGGACCCAGCCCCTGCGCCGGTGTAGTCGTGCCAACGCCCACGCAAGCGGGTGATCCCTTGAGAGGCCCCCAATAACGCCTGGGCAGAGATGCCGCCAACCAGCACAAGAATTTTGGGGTTTACCAGTTCGATGTGGCGTCGCAGGAACGGCAAACATATGGTCACTTCGTTAGGGGTCGGTTTGCGGTTGCCCGGAGGCCGCCAAGGCAGGATGTTGGAGATATATGTACTGGAACGGTCCAAACCGATGGTCGCCAACATGCGATCCAATAGCTGCCCAGCCAAGCCCACGAAGGGCCTACCCTGGCGATCTTCGTCGGCACCTGGGGCCTCGCCAATGATCATGACTTGGGAGTCCGGATTGCCATCGGCAAACACCAAATTTGTGGCGGTGTCGCGCAAAGCGCAGCCATCGAAATTCGCCAATGCTTCGGCCAAGGCCGCCAGATCCATGGCTGCTGCTGCCATTTTCCGGGCGCTTTTGGTCACGTTGTAGGTGGATGTCAGGCTGGATGGCAGAGCCGAAGGCGGTGGGATGGAGTCCGTAGGCGATGTGAATGAGGCCGATGGAGGCGGCGATGAGGTTTGGGTCGGCGTTGAGGCTGGTGCGGGGCTGCCCACCCGGGTCGGGGCCCGGTACCGATTGACGGGCACCTCGCCGATGGCTTCATCTGCACCAACCTCCACATACCAGGACAGTAATTCGCGAAGGTCTTGGGCGGGTTCCATACAGGCATTCTATCACAAGATCCGGCCATGACGGATCGTGGGGCCCCGCGAGCGCATGGGGTTCGACGTGGTGATCGTCGGGGCGGGCCCTGCTGGGCTGGCGGCGGCGGACCGAATTACACGAGTATGTGACGCCCCGGTGGTGGTTTTGCGTTGACCGAGGTACATTTGCCCACGCATTTGACCCAACGGATCGTGTGAGACACCGATGACAGACAAAACCATGGCCCATCAGGCTGGCTCGAAACAACGCCGCCTCGGCAAACTTGCATTGACCCTTGCTGCTGGCGTGAGCATGGCGGCGATTGTGGGCGTCTCCCAGCCGACCCCGGTCATGGCCCAAAAAGCCGGTGAATCCGCCAAGCTTGGTGCCTATTTGGCGGCCCGGGTCGCTGGAACTGGCCGGGATTTGGGTGCCGCGGCGGAATACTATGATCAGGTGTTGATGGTGGACCCGGACAATCCGGAGTTACTGTCAGCGGCATCCCTGTTCATGCTCGCCGATGGTCAGGTTGAAAAGGCGATTGCCGCTGCCGAGCGGTTGCTGGAATTCCGCCCAGATGAGGGGCCTGCATTATTGTTGGCCTCGGTCGGGAAGGTGACCGAAGGTGACTATGCCGCCGCCGCGGAATTGGTCGCCGCCGTACCCTTGACCGGGATTAATCGGTTTTTGGGCCCCTTGGTGGAAGCGTGGATCTTGGTGGGGCTTGGGCAGGTTGATGGTGCATTCGCTGCGCTGGAAAAGCTCAGCATCAATTCGTCGTTTGCTCCTATGCAACTCTATCACACCGCTTTGATCATGGAATTCGACGGTCGGATTGAAGACGCCGAAGCGCAATTTCAATTGATGCTGGAGGGTGGGGTTTCCAGCCGAGGTATCGAAGCCTATGGCGGGTTCATGGAAAGCCAGGGCAGGGCGGACGAAGCCGTGACGTTGTACCAAAATTTCCTTGCCGTGGCCCCCGACGACGAAATCATCGGGGCTGCACTGACGCGTCAACAAAGCGGTGCCGCAGCTACGCCGTTGATTGCCGACGTATCCGCTGGTTTGGCGGAAGCGCTCCAAGGCATGGCGGCGTCACTCACCCAAGAAAACGCCTTTAATCCCGCGCGCAATTTCGCCCAGTTGGCGCTGTATTTGTGGCCGGGTTTGGAGCCGGCCATGACCGCCTTGGCCGACACCATGGAGCAGGAAGAACTGTGGCCGTTGGCAAATGAAGTTCTGGCAAAGGTCCCGGCGGACTCTGCGTATTCGTGGGGCGCGCGTATGCGTATCGCCGTGAATCTCGGGCGCATGGACGAGGTTGATGCCGCGGATGATATTTTGGAACAAATGGCTGGTGAGCGGCCGGACAGCGTGGAAGCGCTGATCAGCCTCGGTGACATCATGCGTTCGGCTGGACGGTTCGAAGATTCGGTCGCCGCCTATGACCGCGCTATGGATCGCATCGACCAGCTTTCGCAAGGCGACTGGGTGCTCCTTTATACACGGGGAACGGTGCTGGAACGGTCAGGGGATTGGGAACGGGCCGAGGCGGATTTTCTTCAGGCGTTGGAGCTGGAGCCGGATCAGCCGTTCATTCTGAACTACCTGGGATATTCGTGGGTCGAGATGGGCCGCAACGTGGAAGAAGCCACCGAGATGATCGAACGGGCGGTGGCCCAGCGTCCCACGGCTGGGTTTATCGTCGACAGCTTGGGCTGGGGCCACTACATGCTGGGAAACTATGAAGAAGCCGTGCGCCAACTAGAGCGTGCGGTACAGTTGACCCCCGGCGACTCGACAATCAACGAGCACCTGGGAGACGCCTATTGGCGGGTCGGCCGCAAGCGCGAAGCCACATTCCAATGGCAACACGCCTTGGACCTGGGCCCCGAAGACGACCAACTACCAATCGTCCTCAAAAAGCTTGAACAAGGGCTCGATATTTAGCCTGTCTACCGTGGCGGCCAGGCTCGACAGCGCGGTGACGCGGCGGGCACCGGCGAAGCTTAATCTGTATCTTCATGTGTTGGGGCAACGTTCCGATGGCTGTCACCTGCTGGACAGTTTGGTGATGTTTGCAGACGTTGGCGATGTGATCCGCGTTGAAAAAGCGCCGAAGCTGGCCCTGGAAATTTCCGGTCCATTTGCCGCCGATCTTGCGGCGACTGAACCAGAAAACAATTTGGTTATGCGCGCTGCTCGGGCATTGGCGAGCCAGGGTGGATTTCAGGCGACCGCAACCATAACCCTGGAAAAGAACTTGCCTGTATCAGCGGGAATTGGTGGCGGGTCGTCCGATGCCGCCGCCGCACTGCAGGCGCTGAAGGCTCTGTGGAGATTAGACACGTCAAACGCTGATCTGGCGGCGCTGGGAATGGAAATCGGCGCTGACGTGCCAGCGTGCTTGGCGGCGCAGACTTTGTATATGGCAGGTGCCGGGGAACAAATTGATATGGCTCCCTCCTTGCCGACTTTGTCCCTGGTTTTGGTAGGACCAGGCGCACCGTTATCAACAGCACAGGTGTTTAATGCCCTTGGTGCGAAGTGGTCTGAACCTGGGCGGCTGGCCCCCACAGATACGGCGGAGGATTTCGTCCAGGAATTGGCATCACGCCACAACGGTTTGCAGGCCCCGGCAATGGCTTTGCAGCCGGTAATAGGTGATGCCTTGAGGGCTCTGGAGGCGGAACAGGGATGCATGTTAGCGCGCATGTCCGGCAGTGGATCGGTGTGCTTTGGAATTTTTCAGTCTGCAAAGGATGGCGAACCGGCCGCCGCACGCATCGCCCAGCAACACCCGAAATGGTGGGTCGTGGCTGCCGAAACGGTTGAGGGGCAGGGTGAACAATGAAGCCGATCCGAATAGCGGGGGTGATCATGGCTCTAGGTCTTGGTGGGTGTGCCCAGCCTCTGTTCCCAGCCCTGTCCGATATCGAGCGAACTTGGGCTACCGCTGTTGTGGCGCTGCCGGCGCTGTCGGCCGATGCGCCATTGGTTTCCACAATGGACAGTCCGGCAATGACCAGGCGACTGGCGCTGTTGGCTGACGGGGAAGCCTTACCCGTTGTGGTGTACATGCATGGGTGCACAGGGATCGGCAATCTGGATTTCATGCGCAGCTTGGCGGACGAAGGATTCGCGGTGGTTGCTCCGAACAGTTTCGCCCGATCCTTTCGTCCCTTACAGTGCAAACCGGAAACGAAGACCGGCGGCTTCAATGTTTTTGTCTATGATTTCCGGCTGACCGAAATCAGTTTCGCCTTGGAAAAACTGTGGTCTGCCGAATGGGCCGACTGGTCCCGCTTGGTGTTGGCGGGCGCATCGGAGGGCGCCGTCGCGGTGGCGTTGTACCGCGGCGATGAATTCAACGGCCGGGTGATCGCCCAATGGACGTGCAGCGGCGCCCCGTTGGTTGCCGGAATCGACGCGCCATTGGATGAGCCTATTTTCGCGGTCGTGGCTGCAGATGATCCCTGGTACGCCGATTTGGCCGAAGGCGAGGAGCGAGAGGACTGCAGCAAATATTTTGAGGATCGACCGGAATCCCGATCGGAAATTATTCACAAGCCAGAGGGCCACAATGTTTTCGAGAATGCGGCCATAGTCGAGGCCATGTTGTATTTTCTGACGGCGGCAGTCGACCGGTAGGCGGCGAAATTGCAATACTGTGGCAGGAATATCACGCTCCTAGACGTCAATTTGGGTGCAATCCGGGCTTTCTGCCCATTGGAGGGGGTTTGATAGCAGCGGAAGAATAAGGGATGTTGGCGTTCAAGTGCTTGATCATTCGTGAGGATTTGGCTAGGTTGCCTATCAGAATACAAGTTTCGCTAACGGCGCGTAGCATTGCGTTAACATAATTAATGCGTAATCAAGTGGGTCTTCGTTCACCGACTCGCTTCTAGTTTCAGGGGGTTTGCGCCCATGCAATTGCGAAAATTAGCAACCGTCGCCGGCTTGTCGGCATATATGGCTTTTGCCCCCGGATTGGCGATTGCGGCTGAAAATGCTGTTCTCCTAAACGATTTTAGGCAGAACGTGGAGGCACTTAAACAGGTGCCGGGTGCTGCGGCTGGCCAAGAGGCAGGCGCTGGTGCCGGAGGCGGTGGTGCAGGCGCTGGTGCAGGCGCTGCTGCTGCGGGTGGCGTTGGCGTTGGCGTTGGCGTTGTCGGGGGCATCGCGATCGCCGCGGCTGTCGCGGTGGCCCTCTCAGCAATAATTGCATCGTCCACGGCATTGGCTGCGCAGAGCAGTACATCGACATCGACAACGACTTCGACAACGACTTCGACTTCGACGACAACGTCAACGTCAACGAGTACGTCGACGTCAACGTCGACAGCGACGGCGACGAACTAGTCGGAAGCCATTTAATAAAGGGCACTGCTTCGTTCCGGGGTGGTGCCCTTTTCGATTCTGGGTCCTACTTCGCTGGCTTAAGAATTTCGGTTTCGATGGGCGGCACGTTTCGAACAAAGTGCTGCACCGATTTCCACAAGAATCCAGAATTAAAATCAAACCAAAATTGGTTTTTAAAATTCCATCGAATTGATGTTGCCGAATTTAATTCTTCGATCTGGATCGTGTCCTTGTCTTGACCAAGAATTTGGATGGTCTCTCGACCGACAACCTCAAACGTCGATTCAATGGGGGTGCCGTAAAGTTTTCTTGGGTCTGCCAGGTCCACGGTGCGGGTATGAAGACCTTCAAAGGCGAAAGTCGCCGCTGCTACCGGATCGTTCTCCAGCCCCTGCGTGTCCAGCAAGTCCATCCCAATCCCAAAGGTAGCTTTAACCCTGCCATTGCGGGTGACGATCACCGCACGGTCCGCCGAAATCCAGTGCATATCAGAACCCTCGTTTCGCCCCAAAACCACAAGGGATCTGGGCCCCTTTCCGATCTTTGCGGCCATAGAGGCGTATGGTAGGTTGGCCACGTATTCGGGCGAAATGGGTACATCTGGGGGCCCGGCCAGGGTCCGGGCTACGTTGAATGCGTTTCCAATCACCGGTGGCACCGTGCATCCAGAAACAACACAGGCACCGCTGCCCGCAAGCAAGTGGCGCCGTGTCACACCGTTGCCATCCCCGCTAATTCGTTGGGCGAAGCCAATTTTGGGAGCTGATATCATGTCGCGTTTCTCCGCATTTCAGCGGGTCAAAGTAGGCCATTTCTGGGCGGCGGTCATTATCGCTACCGCAACGGTGGCTTGGTCTCCGAGTTCAGCACAAAATCCCGATGGAATTCAGCAATTGCTGGAGGATTTCTTAGGGGACCCCGCTGAGGCTTTGGGCGGGTTAGGTGGAGGTGGCGGGGCTCTCGACAATGCAAGGAACCGCGCTGCCCAAGGTAACCTCACTTCCCCCTTTGCGGGCGCAGAGCCCGCTGACCTCGAGCGTGTGACAGCGGGCCTTACTCCCAACCAAGAACTCATTGTTCGCCGGTTCTGTGAGGGGCGCTTGACGCTCGCCCAGTCCGAAATGCTTACATTGGTTCCGACTTTCAGCCCGCTGGAGCAGGATTATTGTGTCCGCGCCGACGAAATGCTTTTGCAATTTGGCTACGACATGTTTGACGGCCCACGTAGTCCGGCGGTGCTGGTCAACGGTGCAATCCCTGACACCTACCGCCTCGGAATTGGCGACGAAATCGTCCTGACGTTTCGGGGCCAGATTTCTTCGACCGCTACAGCACATATTGATCGTGAAGGCCGCATTATTCTGGCTGATCTTGACCCCATTTCCGCTGCGGGTCGCACCTTTGGCGAATTTAAGGACGAGTTAGAGGCCAGAGTTGAGGCAGCGTTTATTGGAACCCAGGTTTTTGCTTCATTGGCATCGGTGCGTTTGGTTTCTGTTTCGGTCATAGGGGAAGTCCCCTCTCCTGGCCTTCACCAACTCACCGGGCTCTCAACCATTTTGGATGCGTTGGCCTCAGCAGGCGGAATCAAGAAATCCGGCAGTCTGAGAAAAATCAGGATCGAGCGAGAGGGCACGTATTTCTGGGTCGATCTTTATGAACTCCTGATTACCGGTTCATTGGACCGTGACCTTGCGCTGTACGAAGGCGATCGCATTGTGGTGCCAATCTTGGGCCCGACCGTGGCTGCGGCTGGCAAGATTATCCGGCCTGGGATTTTCGAAATGGCTGAGGGTCGGATCAATCCGTCGATCGCCGATGTGATTGCCTTGGCCGGGGGAACAATACGGCCCAGGGGTTCCCGGCTTTTTCACCGGACCTTCGATGAAGCAGGGCGGGAAATTGTTGTGGAGGCACAGAATCCCCAATCCACCGCAATGTCAGGTGGCGACCTTGTTGTGGTCAATTTCGGCCAGGATGTCGAGGTTGGCACTGTGCAGCTGGATGGGCATGTTAATCTGCCTGGTCGCCGGGCGATTTCTTCGGCACCCACTATCCATGCTCTTTTGGGTGGCACGGAGTCCCTCGTCGAAGGTGCGTATCTGCCCTTCGCCGTTCTTGAAACCACAGAGCCAGCGACCCAGGCGCGCCGATTGTTCGCGGTCGATCTTCAACGCATCCTGGCTGGTGTGCAGGACTATACCCTGCGCGAAGGTGACCGGTTGGTGGTCCTGAGTGTCGATGACATTAGATTTCTTTCCTCCAATGCTGTGCAAGCGGCAGTATCTGAAGGTCCAAATGGGGCTCGTGCCCCCACCCAAAACGATCTGGCGTCTCTGCAAAATACGATTGATCAATTACGAGATGATCTTGCGGCCGTGCAGCACCTCCGGAATTGCCGTGGCTTGGACACCCTTGCATCGATCGTGAAGGTCACGCAGTCGGGCCGATTTAACGGTGCCATTCAGGCGATGGATGTTATTGGGATAGGTGCCCTGCCGACTGCAGGACTGGATGCCGTTTCCGGTCGTGAGATTTGCCCAGTGGTTTTCGATGTTTTCCCCGACATGCTGCCTTTCGCGTTGGAGCATGTGGCGGCAATTAGCGGCGAAGTTAGACGACCCGGGGCATATCCAATTACCGATGGGATAGAGATTGCATCGGTGGTTGCCTTTGCCGGCGGCGTCACCCGGGATGCAGACTTGGCCATGGTTGAAATCACCCGATTTACGCCCACGGCCCCTGGCGCAGTCTCTCCCGCCACACGAAATTTCGTCGATGTGTCTGGGCAAGGGGCCGCGGGTGTCACACTGAACCCCGGCGATGTGGTCCGGTTCAATGCGGTGTTCAGCGACCGCGAAAGCGGCCCCATATTGCTGTCGGGGGAATTCGTCAGGCCTGGTCTGTATGAAATTCGCCGGGGCGAACGGCTGTCCGAGGTGGTCGCCCGGGCCGGGGGCATCACCCAGCAGGCATATCCCTATGGGGCAATCTTTACCCGAGAGAGTGTCAAGCGGGCGGAGAGGGCGGGACTTGTCAGAGCCGCGCATGAATTAAATTCGGCGGCGGCATTCGCCGCAACGCGCCAAGGAGCAGGTGCCGGGGCGATCGCTGCCGTCCGTGACATCGTTGCTGAACTCACTTCGGCCGAGCCCCTGGGCAGGATGGTCATGGAGGCTGATCCAACAGTGCTTCAGGTAAGGCCAGAATTGGATTTGGTGCTGGAACCTGGGGACACACTGTTTATGCCCAAACGTCCGAATTCTGTTTTGGTGATTGGCGATGTCCTCAATCCTGGGGCTTTGCAGTTTGTTTCGGGAACCACAGCTGAGCAGTACATGAACCAGGCGGGAGGGCTTCAGGAATCCGCTGATCGGGATCGATTGTTTTTGGTTTATCCCAACGGCATAGCACAGCCCATCAGCTTCAACGTTTGGAACTACCAATCGGTTCAGGTGCCACCGGGCAGTACGATTGTGTCGCCCAAAAATCCGGCGCCCCTCGATCTTCTGACGTTTGCGACTGACTTGACGTCGTTGTTCGGGCAATTGGCGATCACTGCTGCCTCGATCGCGGTTGTAGCCAGGTAGCAAAGATATCCAACGTTAGCCATGGCGCCCTGGAACGCGGTGTCACGCCAAGTGGCCATTGGTTTGGTTGTCATAGGGTTCGGCTGGGCGTCATCCCCCTCGCGCGCGCAAGAGGATGCGCCTCACCCAGAAGAAAGAGTCTCAGTCGGCGATTTCGGCGGTATCGGACTTTTGGAAATGCGCACCGCCCGTTTCGGCCCGGACGGTCTTTTTAACATTGGGTATTCGCGGGTCGACCCCTACAAACGCTATGCGTTGAATATCCATATTCTGCCGGGGATCGAAGCGACGTTTCGCTACACAGAAATTCGAAACCGTTTGTATTCGAATTTCGCATTTTTTAGCGGCCAGCAGACTTACAAAGATCGTGGTGCGGATCTAAAATTCCGCCTTTTGAAAGAAAGCGAATGGCTTCCAGCGGTGGCGATCGGCCTTCAGGACACCCTGGGGACTGGAATTTTCGCCGGTGAGTACCTGGTAGCCAGCAAACGCTATCGGGATCTGGATTTCACCCTGGGCATGGGCTGGGGGTATGTGGGGTCGCGCGGCTCGTTTACAAATCCCATGACCCTTATTGCTCCCTTGTTTCGAACGCGAACCCCCGCCGAGGGTCTGGGAGGTGTCCCGGCACTGTTCAGCATGTTTTCAGGGCGAACCGTCGGAATTTTCGGCGGCATCGAGTACAATACGCCCCTCGAAGGGTTGACCCTTAAAATCGAATACGATTCCCACGAATACACCAGCGAAGCCCTGGAAAACATCCTACCCGACACTGGGCCCATCAATTTTGGCCTCAATTTCCGGCCCGCTCCGTGGATCGATATCGGGTACGGCTTTGAACGATCGCGCAGGATGTTGCGGGTTACGCTTCGATCCGATTTCAACGCCGACGGCGTGCCAAAATTTGATCCGCCGCCGTCGCCCATTGAACCCCGCCCACAGCTAGCCCATCTTATTTCAGATGATAGGGCGGAGACCGTGCCTGATCCCGATGCCGTGGCCCCACCACCATCCGTTGACCCGGCCTTGATCGTTTTTGATTTGCTGGATGATGCCGGGTTGCAGGTGGCAGACATTTCAATCACATCCAACAGCCTTGTTGTGAAGATTTCGATGGATGCCGGAGTCGCCAATGGCCCGGAGTTAGAGAGAATAGCGGCTGCGGCTTTGGCCTCTTTGCCTGCGGACATCGATGAAATTTCTTTGGTCCACGAAGCATTGGGGATCACAAGCAAAGCCCAGAGAAACGCTAACCCACAGTCCGATGCGGCGGCCAGAATGTTCCAGATGCTTGCGATAATGGGGCTGGATATTTCGGGTGTCGAAATGGACGGGGCTTTAGTCCGCGTCACCGTTTTGCCATTGGACCCTGCTGCAATACTCGATTTCGGCCAGGTGGCTGGGGCGGTCAGCGGCGCGATGCGCCTAGCTGAGGCAACCATTGTCGATGGGCGCACCGGCAACAGCCAAACATGGGTCGACTTCGGTAGCCGTCTGCGCGGTGCGCCCCAGGCAGTAGGCGTGCTTGTGGCCGAAGTCGGCAACAGGCGGCCATTGTTGCCGCCAGTCGATCCAGACTATTCCCCAGATGAGCGAGAAGCGGTCGCAATCCGGTTGGCGGCGGCCCTTGAATCCCAGGCATTTTTCTTGGAGGCGCTGGAGATATCAGGACGGAAAGCAACCGTGTACATGACTTCTGCACGATTCCGTCAGGTGGCCAAAAACATCGGTTATTCCGCCCGCATCATCGCCAACAATTTGCCGGCGCCCATCGAAGAAATCACGATTGTGTCTTTGAATGGTGGCATGGAAACCAGTCGCGTCATGGTCCTGCGAAGTGATTTGGAACGGGCTGACAAGCGTATCAGCAGTACCGAGGAAATTTTGGCGCGTGCAGAAATCACAGCGGGCCTACCCTGGTGGCCGGGATCCAATGTCCGGGTGCGGGGCCGGTACCCACAGTTTGGCTTTTCTATAGCGCCCCAAACCCGTCAACATATCGGCGGTCCCGATCAGTTCATTCTGTATCAATTCTGGCTGTCCATGAACTTTGGGGTGGACATTGCCCGTGGTCTTTCGCTTACAGGAATCGCAGGGAAAGATCTTTACAACAATTTTGACAAAATAAAATTGAAGTCCGACAGCGTTCTGCCAAAAGTTCGCAGTCACATCAAAGAGTATCTGCAACAAGGGAACGACAACCTCGTCCGTCTGCAATTGGACTATATGTTCAAGGCGGCGGAGGACCTTTACGTGCGAACCTCTGCGGGAATATTCGAAGAAATGTTTGGTGGTATAGGCGCAGAAATTTTGTACCGACCGTTTGATTCCCGCTTGGCTATCGGGGTGGAGGTGAACCGGGTTCACCAGAGAGGCTACGAACAGCGGCTAAAATTCAAGGCCTACAAAGTCACGACGGGATTTCTAACGTTCTACTACAACATCCCGTACAAAGGCCTGCTGGGCGTTGTTTCAGCGGGAAAATATCTTGCTGGCGATCGTGGCGTCACCCTTGATCTTTCTCGACGCTTTGAAAGCGGAATAAGGGTGGGTGCCTGGGCGACGCTGACCACCGTGTCATTCAATCAATTCGGCGAGGGTAGTTTTGACAAAGGGTTCTACTTTGTCATTCCGTTTGAATTGTTCTTCACCAATTCAACGCCCGCGTCTGGGGTGTTTGGGTTCAGGCCGTTGTTCCGCGACGGTGGCCAGAGGCTGGTGATGGGCAATCGGCTGATCGAAGTTACCGGCGTCGCAAGTCACGGCGAAGTGGTGCGCGACTGGCCGCAATTTTTTAAATAGGCGAAGTGGGCGTGGCAAAAGACTTAGGTTGATTTCCCGCAACCTGCTTGACCTCTGGCTCGGCATCGAACCGTCCGCGCACGTATTCCACTATGGACTCCACGCCGGCATCCACATCCAAGGCCATGGTGTTGACCTCCAGATCTGGCTGATCAGGAGCCTCGTAAGGTGCTGAAATCCCTGTGAAATCTGTGATTTCACCAGCCCGAGCCTTAGCATACAGGCCCTTTGGGTCACGGGATTCGCAGGTGACCAAATCCGCCTTCACATAAATCTCGTGGTATCGATCTCCCGTCGCCTTCCGGGCCCGGGCGCGATCTGATCGGTACGGTGAAATGAACGCAGTAATCACCACCAACCCCGATCGGCTCATCAGGGCAGCCACCTCGCCAACCCGGCGGATGTTTTCCGCTCGCTCTTCGGG
>Ga0115002_10004785_pt1 | contig 16213 bp, 14 predicted proteins | sample ArcticOcean_MG_C_8_FD_89576 | JGI IMG/M metagenome (GOLD analysis project Ga0115002, IMG submission 89576) | Marine microbial communities from western Arctic Ocean - ArcticOcean_MG_CB11_86 | ecosystem: Environmental > Aquatic > Marine > Oceanic | place: Arctic Ocean: Canada Basin | collected... | reverse complement strand
TGCCCGAGTATCAGAGCTGGGGTATCGGCCTCGCGCTCGTCTCGCGTTTGGTACCCGATGCGCTGAAATGGGGCATCCGAGAAGCCGAATTCTCTTGGGTCCTGGAGAGCAACGACCTCTCCTACAAAACACTCAAGAAAGGCGGAGCCAAAATCACGAAGAGCTATCGCATTTACGACTACGGCCCACTCGACACGACGGCGAACGCGAAGTACATGAAGCAGTGAGGCGCACGCCTAAAAAGCGTAGCGCACGATGCACAACATCGCGTTCAGCCCGTCGCGGATGCCTGTTTTTTTACCTTCGTCATAGCCGCGGCTGTGGTAGGAAATCGGCACTTCGACGATTTTGTGCCCCTGCCGTGAGAGCTTGGCGGTGATCTCTGGCTCGAAACCGAAACGCTCCTGCTCGATCTGCATGTCGGCGAGCGCCGCGCGGCGGAACACCTTATAGCAAGTCTCCATGTCGGTCAGTTTCTGACCCGTCGCTCGATTTGAAAGAGCGGTCAACAGCCAGTTGCCGAAACGATGCAGCCGGGAGGGATCTTGGTGCACGTTCGCCAAAAAGCGTGATCCGTAGACGACGTCCGTCTCACCGCGCTCAAGGGGTGCTAAGAGCTTGGGATAGTCGGTGGGGCTGTACTCAAGGTCGGCGTCCTGAATCAGCACGACGTCGCCCTCAACTTGGGCAAACGCCGTGCGAAGTGCGGCACCTTTGCCCCGGTTGTAGCCATGCATCAAGACGCGAATATCGGCTTGCTTTTCCAATTCTAAAAGCACTTCGCGGGTGCCGTCGAGACTGTAATCATCGACAATGACAATCTCGTGGTGCATGTCAACCGCTTGCACTTGGCGAACAATTTCGCGGATCGTTTCTCGTTCGTTGTAGACCGGAATGACGACCGAGACCGCCAGGACCGTTTTTTTGGTGCCTGGTGTGGCGGTGCCGGCTACGGCTTGCTCAACCTCATTGAGCGTGGACTCCATGCGATCCAGGTACGATTTGTCGGTTGTCGGCGCGGTGGGCGCCGGCTGCATTTTGGTGATTTCGTTAGAAACTGTCACTGCCGCTCCTCTGGCTGTACTGCGCCCGGTTACCGACCGCAAGTGCGACCACCGTGGCCCACTTCAGCCACCAGTATTCCTGTCGGGCACGACTAGCGTGAAGGGCGCTTTCGCTGAAGTGCATGGAGGAAGTTCTCAGTGGGACTGATCGAAGCCGCTCGCACTCGGAAAGATCGGCAATATCCGAACTCCGTGTGGCAGCGGCGTATGCTTGTTTAGAAATCTACCCCACTTAAGCAGCGAAAGAGGCTCCCTGGCGCCTACGACTTTACGAATACCCCCTTCTCGTACTGAGTCGAATAGTCCAATCAGCATGACCGCCAAAAACGGCCCTGTTTTCGCCACGCTAGCAGTTTCATAGGTACTATTTCCGCTAGTCCAGGTTTCTCGCTTGGCACATTACCGGCCTTTTGGTATTTTCCCATTCCACTCGTCAAGAAGAATCGATTCTAGGAAGATAAGTTCTAGAAAAACAAGGCGGTGGACCCATGCGGCAGGATACGCATCGACAGGATTTACGTCGGTTGGGCGATGAATACTTCTCACCATGTGGGAGGTTGCTCAAACGACTGAAAGAGCTCGTCCTAAACGGTCAAGCTCGACTAGCGACTGTAAGTTCAGTAGCGCCGGCGGAGACATTTACCGTCAGCTCTAGTAAACAAATCAAGACGATTGAACCGAGGCCGACACGGAAGGAGGCCGAGATGAGTGCTGACCCAAAACAACAATTGCGCGTCCACATTCGCTGGATGATACGACGTGACATGCCAGAAGTATTGGCAATCGAGCGGGAGAGCTTTGAGTTCCCCTGGTTCGAAGAAGACTTCATCCGTTGTCTGCGCCAACGTAACTGCATCGGCATGGTCGCCGAGCATTGCGAACGTGTCGTCGGCTTCATGATCTATGAGCTGCACAAAACACGATTGCATATTCTCAATTTTTCCGTTGACGATGGAGCACGCTTGCGTAGCGTCGGTCGGCAAATGGCCGAGAAGCTAGTCAGCAAACTATCGGGACAGCGCCGCACGCGCATTTCGCTCGAAGTGCGCGAAACGAATCTTGCCGCGCAATTGTTCTTCAAGCATGTCGGTTTTACCGCCACCACAGTCCTCCGCGCTTACTACGAGGATTCGCCGGAGGATGCTTACGTGATGCAGTTTGAGCACCAGCCCGATCAAGTCGAAACCGTTGCGGCAAATCGGATTAACCGGTACGCGGGTTAGCCTAGGCAGGTCAACACGCCATCTGCTGTGTAGGTGCTCTAGTGTCTGGTCAAGCCTAACTTTTGGGCTAGCGATCGCAGTATCTCTCGGCAGATCAAGAGCTTTCGCCGGATCGCTAGCCCAAAAGATTAGTTTGGCCAAGTTCTAGGATTGCGCTGCCAATAGACAGTGTCCAATGGAAATGGCCATGCGACTCAAGCTGCATTTGGAGTGCTTCAGAGATGAAGCGAGTGCGACTTAGCACTGGGCTCTTTCTAGTGCTTCTTGTTGTTGTGAGTATAGCCGCGAATGCGGCGGCAGCACGTAGCCGTGGGCGTCAGCCCACGGAAGGTAAAACACCACCCCCTATCAGCCGCGAATGCGGCGACAGCAGAGTCCGCCTTGCTTTCACCGCCTTCGCGGCTAATGGTTCTGATTAACCGTATCACCCCAGCTCACGCTGGGGGCTAACTGCTTTCACGGCTTCGCCGCTGTTGGATTCAGCGTGCTCTAATTACGAATTTTGGCAACGCTGTCTAGAGTGGAATGATGGTTGCCGTCAGCTTAAGTAACTCAAACATAAAGCTGTTGCTCTAGTTCCTTGATGCAATGCTGCAGTTCAATCTCGACCGCCTGCACAGACGTGGCTGAGGTAAAGGTGGTGAGCACTGGCTGGCCGATCGCGATTTCCGTACCTCTAATTGGGATATCGGCCAACCGAGGCCAACAAATACTGCCGGCATCGCTTAACAAGGTCTCACAGAGCTGGGCATTCATCGTGAGCGGTTGCTTGGCAAACAGAATTGCTTTTCCAAAACAAGCGTTTGTATCGGCATGCGCTCGTTCTACGATTTCGACCGCTGCAGTGTAACGCGGATTGACTTCAATAATCCACAATTGGTCACCGCTGTCGATCAGATCGATACCATACCAACCCGTCAGCTCAAACTCTTGGCACAATCGCTCGCCCAGTTGCTGCAAATGCCGTTCACGCTTGGACGAGAGGAGCCAAGGGCCGATGGAGCCGCAGTACTGAAACTGTGCTGCACCGGCCCAAGGTTCTCCCACGAGCTGCCGAGTGACGCCACGCAATTCGCTGCCTTCGAATACGGCCGACAACGGCGTGCCTGACACGCGGCGCTGCCAGTAGGGTACATCGTGGGGCGCGCCGGTGGCCAAACTCACACCGTTTCCGCTACTGCCTTGGTAGGTTTTGCCTAGCCAACGACCTTGACGCAATCGGCCCGCTGTCGCGGCGACAGTTTCGGGGAAAAGAAAGTCTGCCTGTTGCAACACTTTTTGCAAGAGCAGGGGGTTGCGCACCCTGCGAAGACTTTCACCACTATTCCCTATCAAAGGGCGGATCTTGGCCAGCCTATCGACCAACTCAGGATAGTTTTCGAGTGCACCTGTATAGAGCCAGCTATCGCATTCCACTTGAGCCAGCCAATCAGCAAAACCATCGGGATAAGTCGCAAGGCGCGTAGCCGGGCAACAACGGGCGAGATCTGCATCGGCAAAGAGATCGGCTGCGACAACCTGGTATCCTGCTCGCAACAGCGAGAACGCGGCTGCACGGGCACTCGCCCCTGCCACTGCAATCGTAGCGGCCGCTTTAGTGCTCACCGGTTGTCCCGTAGCGCCCTCGGAACTCGTCGGCCGGATACTTGAGCGCGTTTTTCAACATCTTCGCTCGAAGTGTGCCGGCAACATCGATATCCAGCGCATTCGCCAAAGCTAGGCAGTAGCTGAAGACATCAGCCAGCTCCTCACCCACAGCCGCCAATTTTTCGGGGTCCTCACTGATTTGCCGAGAAGTATCGACATCGATCCACTGAAAATGCTCCATCAATTCTGCGGCTTCGATAGCCAGCGACATAGAGATGTTTTTCGGGGAATGAAACTGCTGCCAATCGCGCTCATCGACAAACTCTCGGATGAGTTCGCGAAGCTCTCCGATGGTCGTGTGCGCGTCGGTCATACTGAGGGTTGATATAGGGGGAGATGACATGCGGCCGGATCGAATTCGAGGAAGCCCGGCAAAAAGAGCTGACGGGGCGGATCACGCCGCTCATGATAGAGCTGACGGTAGCCGTCTGCCAAGTGGCCCATCACTTCCAATACCAACAAATCGGCCCGATTCATCACGTGGCGGGCACTGCGGTTGCCCAGGCCTTTCACCAAATCCTCAAGGACATACACGTGCAACTGCATCGCCCGTTGGGCCGAGATGCCCCAATCGGCCAAAAGTTTGGCGAGCTCCGTCATTTCGGCCTTCAGATTACCGGCGCCCATGATCACATACGTGCGCAAGAGTTCGTCATAGTGCGACACCAGAGAAGCTGGCAATTCGATACAAGCGTCCGCGCCGGCCGTCGCAGTTTTTGCCAGACAATCTTCCAGGGCCCCGTCGGCATCGGCGGCGGATTGCGAAGCCGATTTTTTTTCACCGCCGAGAGTTTCTAAGTCATCAATGAGGGCCCGTTGTTGGTCGAGGAGCCGCTCTGCTTCGTGATGTTCTTGCTGCAGTCGCTGACGTTCGGCCTGAACCAACCGACGATTCTCTCGGACCAATTGATGACGTTCGATGGAACGGGCAAACTTCCACAGCAAACCGCGCACGGTCGTTTCGGCGACGCAGCAATAATCGTCCGCTCCCACTTCATAACACAGGGCGTCCACTTGCTGCACGGAGTCCGAACCAAGCAGGATCACCGGTTCGTCGTTGCCCCCGCCGCGCAGGCCTTCGACTAAATCGAGTGCGTCGAGCACGCCCGGTTCATGGCTCACGAGCACGGCATCAAAAACTTCGTCACGCAATCTCGCCAAACCGGCCGTGACGCCCACGACCTCTTCTAACACAATTTGAGAGGCGCTATCTGAGGCAAAAGCTTCGGCGAGCCAGCCACCCGTGCGGTGCAGCGTGGTAATGTAAAGCACCTTCATATGAGTCGGCAGACTGCCGATCGCCGCCATGACCTGCGGGGGGGCAGCCCTAGGGGCTGGAGCCGTAGGAGCAGAAGTCCTAAAAGCAGAAGATCGTGCGGTAGAATGCATTGCAACACCAAAGCCGGGGGAAATTCGGCCAGACTCTAGCAGGACGTGCGAGCAGGGTCAACGCTAGCCGCGTGATCGCCGCTGCAAAGAAGGCCAGAATTACCTAGAATACGAGTGCTTCCATTCCCTGCTATTACCTGGTGAGAACCATGCGGATTGCCTATCTTGATTGTGCCAGCGGCGTCAGCGGCGACATGATGCTCGGAGCGCTCCTGGACGCCGGTGTCGACCTCCCAGCAGTGCAACGTGGCATCGATTCGCTAGGCCTGCCCAGTTGCCGGTTAGCCCATACCGAAGTTAAGAAACAAGGCTTCCGCGCGCTACAGCTCACTGTCGAGCACGAGCCGGAACATACCCATCGCCATCTCCATCACATTGTTGCGATGATCGAGGGGAGTACGCTCACCGATCGACAGCGAGAGTTGGCACTGCGAATTTTCCATCGATTGGCAGGCGCCGAAGCCAAAGTGCATGGCTCAACAATCGAAAAAGTGCATTTTCACGAAGTCGGCGCAATCGACTCGATTGCCGACATTGTCGGCTCGGCAATCGCCTGGGATTTACTCAACGTGGACGCAATAGTCTGTTCGCCTGTGCCAACCGGAACTGGATTTGTGGAGATCGCACACGGCCGCTGCGCTATCCCCGCGCCAGCCACAGGTGAATTGCTGCGTGGCGTGCCGCTCGCCGCTAGTGATGTACAAGGTGAACTCACCACACCCACCGGCGCAGCCATCGTCTCCACAATTGTCGATGACTTTGGTCCTCTGCCCGCGATGACAATTTCGAGGATCGGCTACGGGGCTGGGCAGGCCGACTTCCAACATCCCAATCTGCTGCGACTGCTCGTCGGTGTCGCGGCCGATGAAACTGGCAATGAGCCTTCGCTAGCGGCAATTCATGATCAGATCGTGCTCTTAGAAACCAACCTCGACGACAGCACAGGCGAAGCGATTGGCCACTGCGCAGAATTGCTTTGGCATGCCGGCGCCCTGGATGTGGCCACGTCGAGCTTGCAAATGAAAAAAGGTCGTCCTGGCACACTGCTGAGCGTGCAATGCCGGCCCGCGGATGCGGAGAAAATGGCCCAGATCGTGTTTCGCGAGACGAGCACCTTGGGCCTCCGGCGCCAAGCGCTCGAACGGGTGACATTGCCCCGTCAGACGATGCATGTGACAACAAAATGGGGCGATATTGCGGGTATTGTGGCCCAATTGCCGGGTGGCAACGAGCGTTTCAGCCCTGAGTACGCAGCTTGCCGCGAAATAGCCGATAAGAAGCAGGTATCACTCGCTGAAGTCGATGCCGCCGCCCGAAGGGCGTTTGGACAGATGAGAGAAGCAACTGAGGCCGCCGACCAGTAGGGAGGAAGCCAGGCCGAGGGCGGTAGTTTAATACTTCGTTCCCTCAGCCTTCAACCCTCAACCCTCAACACTACACGATGGATTCCCACATGATCCCATTTGCCGACATCGATCCGGCATGGACGTTTTTCGCCGGTTGCGCGCTGTTAACGTTCGTACTGTTAAAGCGAACCTATCGACATTTTAGTCGCCGTCCGAAATCTAGCTCAGCACCGATTGAACGCGTACACCGACCCGCCACCAAATGGGACGGTGTCCAACGTGACGCGCTCGCCCAAGTCGAACGTCAGAAAGTAGAAATGTACGAAATGTCCCGCGATCTCAACGGCCAGCTTAATTCGAAGATGCTCGTGCTGGAACAACTCATCGCCCAGAGCCAGCGTCAGATCGAGCGGATGGAACAGTTGATTGAAGCGACTGAGTCCGTGCAGTAAACCTCGCAGCTTCAATCAAACTTCCCTTGCGGCACGAGTTCGTCGAGCGCGTGCTTGATTTCATCTTCGCCGCGGGCCGGGGCTTGGCAGGTAAAACCTTCGCAAAGATACAGCGTTGGCGATTCGCCTAGCATGGTCTTGCCTCGTAGCAGATCGGTTAGGGCGGGTGTTATACCGGCCTCAGCGCCTGCAAAGGCCAGTACCTTGTTGGGTAAAAAACGGCCCTGCAAATCTGCCAGAACCTTGCGGCTTGATTCCTGCTCCAAATTACCGGCCAACACGAGCTCATAAGTCGGTCCTAGCTGCAGATCGACGGCAATTAGCGTCTGACTCGTGGCCGACGGCGCACGTTGCATGAGCTCGACGGTCGCCAGCATGGTTTGCATCGCGGCCTCCTGAAAAGCCTGGTCGCCGGTAAGCTTGGCAATCCGCATCAGCACAGTCGCTGCCACCGCATTTCCACTAGGAACGGCATTGTCTAAGAAATCCTTACCGCGGACGATCAACTTTTCCTGATCGTCCGCCGTGTAGAAAAATCCGCCTCCTTTGCCATCGCCAAACTTCTTAAGCACCACCTGCATCAGTGCGACCGCTTGTTCGAGATAACTTGAGGAGAAAGTCGCTTCGTAGAGCGAAACCAAACCGTTTGCCAAGCAAGCGTAGTCGTCGAGGTATGCGGCAAGCTTCGCTTTGCCGTGTCGCCAGGTGTGCAGCAGACCGCCATTGGGTGCGCGAAGCTGCGTCAACAAGAAGTTCGCCGCTTTTTCTCCGGCGGCGATGTACTTTGGCTCACCCAGCGCGGCCCCGGCGCGAGCCATGGCGTCGATCATCAGTCCGTTCCAGGCGACGATGACTTTGTCGTCCTTGTGAGGATGAACTCTTTTTTCGCGAACTGCAAACAGCTTAGCACGGCTCTCAGCTAGTTCGGACGTCAAACTCTCCAGCTCACGGTTAAGTAATTTAGCTTGCTGCGCCAGGGTCTTGGGCAAGTTGAGAATATTCGTGTCTTCGAAATTTCCGGCGTCCGTCACGTCGAAGACCCGGCAGAACGTTGTGGCCGGAGCCTCATCCAATACGTCTCGCACTTGCTGCAGCGTCCATGTATAAAATTTTCCTTCGACGCCTTCGCTGTCGGCATCTTCGGTGCTGTAAAATCCGCCCAGAGGGTCGGTCATGTCACGGAGCGTGTAGTCGAGGGTCTCTCGTACGACGCGCGCGTAATTTTTGTCGCCGGTGACCTGATAGGCTTCGACGTAGGTCACGGCCAATTGGGCATTGTCGTACAGCATCTTTTCGAAATGGGGTACGAGCCAACGAGGATCGACGGTGTAACGAGCGAACCCGCCGCCCAAGTGATCGTAGATGCCGCCCGCTGCCATACGGTTGAGAGACTTGAGGACCATGTCGAGCGCCTGCTGATCACCTCGACGATGCCAATGCCGAAGCAGGAGCTGCAGCGACATCGGCGCAGGAAACTTATTGGGCCCGCTGCCAAAGCCGCCGTAAGTGCTATCGAAAGTGCTGCGAAGTTGCCTGAACGCGCTCGTGAGCAAATCTTCAGAGAGTGCCGCTCCCGTTGCCTTAGTTTGCTCCATGCGCTCCAGCTCTTGCGTGAGCCGATTGGCCTGGTTGGCAACCCCTTCGCGATTGTCTTGCCAAGCGCTGGAGACGTTGGTGATCACATCATCGAAGCCAGGCATGCCGCGCGAAGCGTGGGGAGGCCAATAGGTTCCAGCGTAAAAAGGCTTCAGTTCGGGAGTGAGAAACACGCTCATCGGCCAACCGCCGCGACCGGTCATCATCTGCGTGGCGTTCATATAAAGCTGATCAAGGTCGGGCCGCTCTTCGCGATCGACTTTGATACAAACAAACTTCTCGTTAAGCTGCTTAGCGATCGCCTCGTTCTCGAAGCTCTCATGCTCCATCACATGGCACCAGTGGCATGCCGAGTAACCAATCGACAGAAAGATTGGCTTCTGCTCACTTTTCGACCGCGCGAGCGCTTCGGGCCCCCAGGGATACCAATCTACGGGGTTGTTCTTGTGCTGCAATAAGTACGGGCTAGTTTCGTCGATGAGATGATTTGGCATAATCAGAGATTATAGGACAGGCACATCGTCAATGACATCCGCCCCCAGTCAAAAAGCTGCCTGCTCTCCCTCGGTGCTATGGAACGCCCACCTCACAAGCGATCTTGCCGAAAAAAGAAGAATTCTCTATATCGGCATCGGTTTTGCGAGGCTATTTTTCCGACAAGAGAGAGAGATAGATTTACCATGAATCCCAACAACGCTTCCCAAGAACAACCAAGTGACGACCTAGTAGACGTGGCCGAGCAACTGATCTGGTCATTGCTCGACGAAACCCTCGAGGAGGCCGATATACGTCGCCTGGAAGCTCTGATCCGAGATAATGAAGAGGTCCGGACGCGTCATCTCGAATGCGTGCAGCTGCATTCTGAACTAACTGGGCTTTTTTCCGCACGGCCAACGGTAGAGGGCTCCGGCCCGAACCAATCGCCCGTGCTGGGTTCGCTGGGCGACAATCGGCCGAAAAGCGATTCTTGGCCTCCTGTCGCAGACTAAGCCTGCCAGAAATTTGCCTTCGTCCCAAGGGTTTCCGCCTGTCGGGGAGTTTCTTTCCGGTGCGCTGCCATGTATTCTGCTAGATAGGGTGGTCGCTATCCGCCTTCTTTTTGGTGGTCAGTGCCCACCCTAACTTTCTTTGCGCGGAGACTGAGGCCACGGCTAAGCAAGACAAAAACAAGACGACGGACAAGGACGATTCGAAAAACGAAAAAGTAATCGCCAAAAATCGTAAAGCGCGTCACGATTACCTAGTGCTCGAAACGCTCGAGTGCGGCATCGTGCTTACCGGCAGCGAAGTGAAAAGCCTGCGCAATGGTTTGCTATCAATGGAAGAAGCCTACGGCCGGGTCAACAATAACGAGCTTTGGCTCATGGGCTGTAACATCGAAGAATACAGCTTTGCCCACCAGCTAAACCATGTACCGAAGCGTCCGCGCAAACTGCTTCTCCACCGTCGCGAGATCGGCAAATTCGCGGCGCAGGCCTACGAGAAAAACCTGACGCTCGTGCCCCTGAAAATGTACTTCAAACGTGGCAAAGCCAAGGTGCTCATGGGCATTTGCCGCGGCAAGAAACTTTTCGACAAACGCGAATCCATGAAGAAAAAAGTGATGCAGCGAGACATCGATCGTAGTCTGCGGCGAGGGTGAGTTCGTCGAGAGTCGAGCGCAACTCGCCTTCGAAAGCCAAGGCTCTAATCTGCACTTACCAGTAGGGCAACCGCCTGCCCGGTGAGTTTGTGGTTGAGCGCGAGCACCGCTGGCGAACGCGCGACTTGGGGCTCAGCCACGATATTCACGGGGCAAGCTGGGTCGGATACTTCGTAATTTAGGGTAGGGGGCACGATTCCCTGCTGCAGGCCCAACAAACTGATCGCCAATTCCGCCGCCCCGCCGGCCGCGCCAAGATTCCCCATGAAACTCTTGGGCGCCGTCACCGGGACATCGCCAAGAGTTTGCTGGATGATTCGAGCCTCCATCGCATCGTCTTCGACCGTGCCCAGACCGTGGGCGTTGACGTGGCCGACCTCGCTCGCCGGAACGTGGCTCATGGCGAGTGCAGCTTCGATGGCCTGACCGATCGCCTGGCCAGTCGGCCTTTGGGTGTCGGCGCACGGCTCGCAGCGACGGCCGTGGCCGAGCACGCCCGCCTGCACCTTGGCTCCGCGCTGCTCCGCGTGGACTCGGCTTTCAAGCACAAAAATCGCCGAGCCTTCGCTGCCGACGGCGCCGTCGCGGTCCGCATCAAACGGACGGCAAGCGGCAGCCGGATCGTCGAAGCGACGTGACATGCGTGCACCGCCGTGCCAGGCCAAATCGACCATCGGAAGCATCGAGCTTGCTCCACCGGCAATCATCACGTCGGCATGGCCGCGCGCCACGACATCTGCCGCTTCGATGATGGCCATCAGGCCAGAAACGTCGCCTTGGACGACAGAATTATTGGGTCCCCGGCAATCATGGGCGATGCCGACATGGCAGGCAGTCATGTTCGGCAGATACTTCAGCATCCAAAGCGGGTAGACCTCACGCAGGCTGTCGCCCCAGCGTTGGATGTCGAACTGCTGGTCCTCGCAGGCAGCGTGGAAAATATCGACCAACTCATCAAGCTCTGAACGGAAACTATTGGTGCCAAGCACGACGCCAATGCGCTCTGGGTCGAGACTCGCCGAATCCAAGTCCGCGTCCTCCCAGGCCAATTCAGCGGCCGTGAAACCAAGCTGTGTCTCACGGCACATGACCTTGAGGCTTTTCCGTGGCTTAACGTATTGTTTGGGCTCAAATGCCGGCACCATTCCACCGATGGGGGCCGGATAATTTGACTCGACCAAATGGGGAAGCAAGCGCACACCGCTCAGGCGGCGCTGGACGGCCAACCAAACTGCCTCACGGCCCACACCCAGCGGGCAGACAATTCCAATACCGGTGATAACAACGTCTTGCACGGCAGAAAGGGGTAGTGGGTAGTGGGTAGTGGGTAGTGGGAGCAACCGAGCATTTATGCCCCAAGAAGCAACTGAGGCCGCCGACCGGTAGGGAGGATGCAGGCCGAGGGCGGTAGTTAAAAATGGGGGCGGCGGGTGGTGGATAGTGGCCGGCAGGGAAACTCAATGAGCCGGCTACCACATTTTACATCGAAAATCTTCCATCCCGTATCTTACATTCTCCCAGTCTATCCACGCCTGCGAGGGCCAACAAGCAGCAGCAGCGAGGCGCGCGCCTAGCCATCATGTCGCCCACAAGATAAAATCGACTTTTGAGCGTCATAACTGCTTGTCCCGTGGCGACTGGGCAAGAAAACGTAATCGTTTAGCTTTGCGTGATCGCCGTATTTTGGAGAGAAATTTTGGCCGTTATTGCTGAGCCAGCTGCTGACCGTCCAGGCGAACAACCGGGCGACTTCTCACTCTCCGAGGCACGTCGGATAGTCGGCGAATTCTTTAGTCCCAACCCATGGATCTATTGGCCCGACTTCTTGCTAAGCATGTCGATCGGAATTTTCTGCTTCGGTCTCGTGCAATTTCCCGAAACGGTCACCTCCAACCCAGCCTGGCACTGGCCCATTCGAATAATGGGATTCCTCGTTTCATCCCTCCTGTACTACCGGGCCGTGTTGTTCATCCACGAGCTGGTTCACATTCGCGACGGCCAATTCAATGCCTTTCGATTTGTGTGGAACTTATTCTGTGGCATTCCTTTTTTGATCCCCACCTTTGTGTACTACACCCATCTCGACCACCATCGCCGCAAGCATTACGGCACTGCCGGAGACGGCGAATACATTCCGCTGGCCAACCTGCCGGCTTGGCAGATTGTGTTTTACTTCTCGCAAGTGTTGGTGATCCCCGTGCTGGCCGTATTTCGCTTTGGCGTGTTAACACCGCTCACCTGGATCAGCGGGCCCCTGCGCACTTGGGTTCATCGCCACGCCTCGTCGATGATCATGGACCCCATGTACATCCGCCCGCTGCCGACACCGCGCGTCCTACGCATTATTCGCCTGCAAGAAGTCTGCTGCTTTCTGTGGATCGCTTGTGTCGCGATCCGGCTCACGATGTCGTTTGGCCTGATATTTGACCCGCCGTTGCCATGGACGTTCTTGCTACAGGTGTACTGCACGGGAGTGTTTATCCTCTCGATCAACTCGCTACGAACACTCGGTGCGCATCGCTGGACGAATGACGGCACGGAGATGAACTTCGTTGAGCAAATGCTTGACTCGGTAAACTTTCCGAAGAACCCACTCATCGCCGGCCTCTGGGCGCCGGTCGGCTTGCGATTTCACGCCTTGCACCACATTTTCCCCTCCATGCCCTACCACGCGCTGGCCACGGCGCACCGCCGGCTTATCAAGGAGTTGCCCGCCGACTCGCCCTACCGCCAATGCAGTGCGAATTCGCTCAGCGAAGTTATGGGGACTCTTTGGCGCAGGGCACGAAAGAACGGTTTTTTTAAGCGGCGGAGTGTGGAAGTGGCTGCGTAGATCGCTGTAGCTCACCTCCGCCAAGGATCCGGGGCATCACGGTTAGGCCATGCCACCAGCGCAAGGGCTCCGAAGTCTTGGCGACATCGGCTACAAAAATCCCTCATAGATTTCACCCGGCCGCGATCGACGATGATGCACCGCGTACCGCTTCCAAGTGCTCGGCCAAGAACTCTGCCAGATCGCCCTGGGCAAGGTCAGTGGGCGACTCAAATCGCAGCTTTACCTGGTCGCGATCTTCTCCTGGCGTGATGACGCGTTGGGCGGCAAGTTGAGCAATTCGGCCAGTGGCAAAGGCGCCCGTCGGTCCGCTGAGGACGAGATCGACGCCCGCCAGGCGTTTGGTATACACGGTCGCCCACGGTTCGCGCTGCTCGGCGACCCGCAAGTGCACGACTTGTTGGTTGTTCCAAAGGTACTGCGAGCCGTCGGCCTCAGCACCCGCGACTTCGCCCAAGTTTTCGAGCAAGTCTTCCAAAACCTCGCCGGGCCATTGGGGCGTCTTGCCCGGCGGAAAACCCTTGCGCGCCAGATGCCAGCGTCGGCCCAATACCTTCCAGGGCATCACGTCCTCAGGCTTCTGCTCGATGCGATCGGTAAACTTTTGAAAGCCGGCCAGTGCTTTCTCTAAGAACTCCCAAAATGCGGGCGTGTCGAGCTCTGCGCGACTGTGAGCGGCAATCTGAACCTCTTGCCACGGGCCACGTAAGTTTTTGCATTTCACGCGCGGGCCACGACTATACGCTTCGACCTCCGGCAGGTCGTTGAGCGATTTCAAATCGAGAGCGATCATGAGGTCGTCGCGCTGAAAAGTTTGTTTGGCAGTGCGAAACTTGAGTTTCAGCAGTTGCGGCTCGCCGGTAATGGCGTGGAAAAACCACCCATCGCTCTTCTTTTCCGCGGCAACTTCGACGACGGTTCGCGCATTCCAGTTGGTCTCGCTAAAATCGCCCAGCTCTTGAATGCGCCGTTCGATCATGTCCAGCAGTTTGCCATCCCAATGGCATTTCTCGCCCGCACGGCTCACACGGTCATGCGTATGCCAACGGCGGCCGTCAATCTCCCACGGCATTTTTACGCTTTCGCCCAGTTGACTAATATCAAGATCATCCTTGCGCTTGGCCTGGGCCGCCGCAAAGTCGTAGAGTTTGCGCTCTTTACGGGGACCGGCCGCCAGTACTGGGGCAAGCGCTGCAGCAGTATGGGAAACGATGCCGGATTTCTTTGCAGGCGGTTTCTTTTTATTCCGCAATCCGCGATTCGCAGTCCGAAACTCCTTAACGATCTGTTCCGGCGTCCCCTGTGCAACGATACTTCCACCCCCCGCACCGGCTTCTGGCCCGATATCAATAATCCAGTCGGCTTGCTTGATCACGTCGAGGTTGTGTTCGATAACTAGCACCGTATTGCCGAGGTCGACCAGTCGGTGGATCACATCAAGTAGTTTGACGATATCGTCGAAGTGCAGGCCAGTGGTCGGTTCGTCGAGTACGTAGAGCGTTTTGCCGGTGTCTGGGCGGGCGAGTTCTGAAGCCAGTTTGACTCGCTGTGCCTCACCACCCGAAAGCGTTGCGGCGCTTTGACCCAGGGCGACGTAGCCAAGGCCCACATCGTACAACGTCTGCAAAATACGGCGGATCTTCGGAATATTTTTGAAGAGCTTGAGTGCTTCGCCGCAGGACATTTCTAGCACGTCGGCGATCGAACGGCCGCAGTAACGTACATCGAGTGTCTCGGGGTTGTAGCGGCGGCCGTGGCAAGTATCGCAATCGACCCAAACGTCGGGCAAAAAGTGCATTTCGATGCATAACTGGCCCGCGCCATCGCAGGTGTCACAGCGACCGCCAGGGACGTTAAAGCTGAACCGTCGAGCAGAAAAACCGCGCAGCTTGGCCTCTGGGAGTTGGGCAAACAGTTGCCGCACCAATTCAAACAAACCCGTGTAGGTGGCGGGGTTCGACGAGGGGGTGTTGCCCAAAGCGCGCTGATCGACGCGGATTACTTTGTCGATTTGCTCAATGCCCACGAGCCGGTCATGCGCCCCGGGATTGGTACCAGCGCGATGCAACATCCGGGCCAGCTGCGCATAGAGCACATCCTGTACCAGCGAACTCTTGCCGCTACCGCTCACCCCGGTCACAGCGGTGAGGGTCCCCAGAGGAATCGCCACGTCGATGTTCTTGAGGTTGTGATGACGAGCACCGACGACGCGCAGCGTCTGACATGTGGATAGCGGATTGCAGATTGCAGATTTTTTTGAAGTTGGCCTTTTCTTTTCCTGCAATCCGTTCTCAAAATCCTGCAATCGCCTGTTCTTCGGGACCGGTATCGCCTTCTTGCCCGATAGATACGGTCCCGTGACGCTTTTGCGATTGTCGGCCACTTGCTCCGGCGTACCACGAGCGACGATCTCGCCACCCAAGCGACCCGCGGCGGGGCCGAAGTCGAGCAAACTGTCGGCGCTGGCAACGACATCGCGATCATGCTCGACCACCAGCAGCGTGTTGCCGAGATCCCGCAACCTGTGCAGCGCACCGATCAGTCGCTTGTTGTCGCGCGGGTGCAGGCCAATCGTAGGTTCGTCGAGTACGTAGAGCACGCCGCACAGTCCGCTACCGACCTGGCTGGCGAGACGGATGCGTTGGGATTCGCCGCCAGAGAGCGTCGGTGCTTGCCGGCCTATGGTGAGATACTCCAAGCCAACCTCGACCAAAAAGGTAAGTCGATTGCTGATCTCGCGAATCAATTCACCGGCCACTTTTTTCTCTGGCTTCGAAAGCTTCCATTGCTGAATCATCGGCAACAATTGGCCGAGCGGCAGGCGACAATACTCGGCAATCGTGCGCCCAACGAAACGCATGGCAGACGCATCGTCGCGCAATCGGCTCCCTCCGCATTCGCTACATTCGATTTCGTCCACCAAATGTTCGAGCTTCGCGCGTAAACGGGGCGAAAGGCGAGAGGCTTCTTCGAGGGCCGGGTAAATGCCTTTGTATTGAAAACGGAAAGCGTTTCGAGTTG
>Ga0115002_10004781_pt1 | contig 16222 bp, 13 predicted proteins | sample ArcticOcean_MG_C_8_FD_89576 | JGI IMG/M metagenome (GOLD analysis project Ga0115002, IMG submission 89576) | Marine microbial communities from western Arctic Ocean - ArcticOcean_MG_CB11_86 | ecosystem: Environmental > Aquatic > Marine > Oceanic | place: Arctic Ocean: Canada Basin | collected... | reverse complement strand
TCCTCCGGATTTGGCCATCATGTCGAACTTATTGAAATCGAACTGAGTAAAAATCTACCCCGGCACCGAGCGGTTAAGCCCAGTCACGACATATTACCTACGCCGTGTTTTGCCGGGGCAATTTTTACTTATTTACTAACCAAAAACTATTTGTCGATCCAGACGTCTTTGTACTTCGCTATAGTCAGCGATGAGAACTTGTAGCCCTTCACCCATGACTTCACGAGTGCCTTGGAATCTACTCCCCACCACAGTGGCAGCCACGCGGCATCGGAAACGACTATCTGCTCGGCGTCGTTGTAGTACTGAGCCCGTTTTGTCGAGTCTTGCTCGGTTTGCGCTGAAACGACGTATGCGTCTACCTGATCGTTAGCGTAGCCGCCGTAGTTGATGGCGCTGCTTGATCGGAATAACACGTCGATAAACGTCTGCGGGTCAGGGTAGTCAGCCTGCCATGACAGTCCACTCCATGCTTGGAGTCGTCCACGGTGAAGATCCTGAATGTACGTTGCCCATTCAACCTGCTGAATCTCGATTTCTATACCGAGATTTTCCCGCCACATATCAGCGACCACCTCTGTGGTCAGACCCGGTGAACCACCTGTGCCGGGAACCGTTAGAACGATTAAAGGACGGGTGGATGCGTCGGCGTAGGCAGACTGAGCGAGCAGATCGCTTGCCAGTTCGGGATCAAATTCAAGCCCCTGTATATCTGGCGAGAAGCCGGGAAAACCGGGAGGAATGATGCCATAGGCAGGCTTTACGAGATCTGAGAATACCTGTTGAGCGATCAGTTGCTTATCGACAGCGTGATTGAGCGCCTGTCGGAAGTTTGAGTCGTCAAAAGGTGGCTCGTTCATGTTGAATCCGACGTAGGAAACCGCGAAATTCGGCGGCACTTCTACCAGATCCTTGTTGATCTCTTCTGTCGGGTCCTGGACACGCTCGAGATCGGCGAGGCCGACACCTGTAATGTCGATCTCGTCGTTTTCGTACATTGCCATCGCCACACCACCAGCGAGGTTAAATACAACTTCATCGAGGTAGGCTGTGCGGTCCCAGAAATTATCGTTACGGGCGAGTCGAATTCGCTGTCCGATTCGATATTCCTTGAGAGTGAATGGTCCTGTGCTGACAGGTTCATCTGTCCATTTTCGTCCGAGAGTTTCGACGTTGTTCTTGTTCAGCACGAAAGCTGTCGGGTACGTGAGCTTGGCTATGAAATAAGCCTTGGGAGCGTCGATGGTGAGACGAAGCGTTCGCTCATCTACGACCTCGATTCCCGATGCGGAGGAGGTTTTGCCGTCGACGATGTCCTTGATACCAACGATGTCGCCCAGAAATTCTTCTGCGACGGTTGATGCTGTGTCGGGGTGAGCTGCGCGTTCGAACGACCATTTGAAGTCCTGGGCCGTTACAGGATCACCGTTCGAGAACTGCAGATCGTTACGGAGTTTGAACTGGTAGACAGTGCCGTTTTCGAGGACTGACCATGATTCAGCCAGATCTGGCTCAAACGGGTCAGACGTGTTCGAGCCAAGTCGGACCAGACCTGAGAAGATCTCGATAACTATTCCGTAGGAAGTCCCATCGGTCACCAGATGCGGGTCCAGCGTTGGGGGATCGCTCCAGAGCGTGTTGAACACACCTCCGGTAGCCGGTCCTGCGTCTCCAGCGCTTGCCGAAGCGTCTTCTTTTTCCTGTAGGTCAGGAGCGATCGCAGGCTGTGTGGCTCGTGCGGCAGGAGGAGTTGAGGCTGGGGGAGATGGGGGCTCTGTGGGAGATCCCGATCCGCTGCTGCAAGCAACCGCAGCAACGAGGGCAAGGCTGAGCGCCATGCCAATAATCATTCTTCGCATCGATGTAGATCCTAGGTTCAACTTATTTTTCTCGATTGGTTCTGTTTGCATTGTTGCGACTATGTAATTCTTACGGTTTTACTGCATCTACGGTTTTTATGCTCGTGAGTTCAGATGCGGCAAGTTGTGATTTGATTTTGTTTATTTGCCAGATTCGCCAGAGCCACCAGAGCCAGACGAGGCTGATGCCGACTCCATCTGCGAACTTAGATAGGATTTCAGTAGCTCGTCGATATCGCCATCAAGAACAGCCTGAGCATCAGCCGTCTGATAATCGGTGCGGTGATCTTTGACCATCTGGTAGGGATGCTGGACGTAGCTTCGAACCTGCCTGCCGAACTCGGCTGACACGTGCTCGCCCTTTAGTTTGGCCCGCTCTTCAGCTTTTTGCTTCATATCCAAGTCTACGAGACGTGACAGCAAAATTTTCATCGCCACATCGCGGTTCTGCGCCTGTGAGCGTTCGTTTTGAACTGCAACGACAAGCTTCGTCGGCAGGTGGGTCAGCCTGATCGCAGTCGAGTTTTTCTGAACGTTCTGGCCACCGTTACCGCTGGCACGGAAAACATCCACTCGAAGATCGTCCGTGTTGATTTTCACTTCTTCGGCTTCATCAGCTTCGGGAAGGACCTCTACTAGCGCGAAACTTGTGTGACGTCTGTGATCGGCATCGAATTGTGAGAGTCGAACGAGACGGTGCACGCCGCGCTCTGACCGCAGGTATCCGTAGGCATATTTGCCGTCGATTTTGATCGTGGCGCTCTTTATTCCCGCTTCGTCCCCGGGGGTGAGGTCCAGCACCTCGGCATCGAATCCTCGACGCTCCGCCCAGCGTGTGTACATGCGGACGAGCATTTCTGCCCAGTCTTGCGCATCGACTCCACCTGCACCCTGCTTTACGTAAAGAATTGCGGAACGTTCGTCGTACTCACCGCTCAGTTGTAGTTCGAATTCGAGAGATTCAACGGTTTTCGTGAATTTTTTTAAATCTTTTGCGAGAAGTGCGTTTAGATCGTCGTCGCGCTCCTCAACGGCAAGGGCAAGAAGCTCGACTGTGCTTGCGACATCGGCAGAGAGGTTCGTCCACGTCTCAAGCTCACCGCGAACGGCTGCCAGTGCGCGCATTGTTGATTGAGCGTGTGCTGGACTATCCCAGAAACCCGATTCGGTAGTTTCTTTGTCTAACGAATCGACTTTGCGCTGAAGCTCGGTGAGGTCAAAGTCGCCTCACAATCTGCTCGACGCGCGAGGTCAGTTCCCGGGCGTCGCCGAGAAGTGTTCGCGTGTTCGATGTTGTTGCTTCGTTGTTTGCCATATTTGCACCAGCGTGTGCCAAAAAGCGAACGAAAGAGAGCGATTTGGGCATGAGCACCGCCCGCTTCGTTTCGTACGCAATCGTGAAATTATAGCAACAGGCCGATTTGCATACTCGTGTTTCCGGGTCTCAGATCGGCATATTTTGTAGACCATTCGGGGCGGCTAAATGTTATCTTTGGCTCATCGGGGCGTGGCGCAGTCCGGTAGCGCACTGCACTGGGGGTGCAGAGGCCACAGGTTCAAATCCTGTCGCCCCGACCACATATTAAAGTTCGAAGACCCACCAATATGCGTGGGTCTTTTTGTGCCTTCAAACCCGCCCGTTCCGTGATCTCAGATGTCTAGCTAATTGCGGTTCGGCGTTCCGGCTTCTTGATCGACAGGAACACCATTGCGGCGGCGATAAGCAGTCCGGACCCAACCCACAGCACGATCTCGTACGAACCTGTCACATCGAAAACCCATCCTGCAGTGATCGGCATGCTGAACATGAACACGTTGTAGATGGGTGACAGCAGTCCTCGGATAGTAGCGAAGCGCTTACGGCCAAAAAGGTCACCGACGAGTGCCCAGTTAAGTCCTGATCCGACTTCAGTCCCGATGAAAAGTAGCATCGCTGCAAAGATCGGCCATGGGCCATCGGCAATGTTGAGCAGCATGAGCGACAGCGCTGCTGTTATGTAGCTCCCGGCGAGCAGCCGTGGTCGGCCAACGCGATCGCTGAACCAGCCGAAGAACAGGATCATCGGCACCGCACACAGCGCCATCAGACCAATAAGGTTCGCCGCCATCTGCTGGGATTCGCCCTTCCATACGAGAATGGGCACAAAGTGGACGAAGATCGTGCCGTGAACCGACATTCTCAGAACGGTTCCCGCAGCCAGCGTCCAGAACGCCCGCGTCTTGATGGCATCTTTCGCTGTCCAGTCGTCTTCGCTATCGGGAATCTCGCCTTTTTCTGCCTTTGCGCGAATCACTTTGACTGATTCGGCCGACGCTGTTTTGAGGGGATCGCCGTCTGGGCCTACGCCAATCGATTCGGGTGACCTCTTGAAAAATATTGCGAGCGGTGAGATGAAAACGAGCATCCCCACCCCGACCCAGATTGCGGTGGTCTCCCAGCCCCATCGGAGAACGGCTACCGAAAGCAACGGCACCATGAACGCGCCACCGAGCCTGAAAGCAGCACTGTTGATCGACATGACCATGCCACGTCGGCGAGAGAACCATGTGTTGAGAGCGGTTGTCGACGCTTGCATGAAGCTGGTGGATGATCCCACCGAGATCACGAGCACGTAGATCAACACGAATGACATGAACGTGCTTGTCTGCGCGAGGAGGATGTACCCGATGCCTGTTAGCGGTGTGCCAATCAGCATCAGACGTCGCACGCCGTAGCGGTCGATTAGCCAGCCAGTGATGGGACCCGCCAGCCCGCTTTCAATCCTAGAAAGCGAGAATGGTATTGCCGTTTGGGCTGCAGAAAGTCCAAGACTCTGCGAGATGGGAATGAAAAAGACGGTGAATCCCTGCCAGTGAACGGAGCCACCAAAGCCGTTCATCAGCGCCGACGCCCAGACGATTCTCCAGCCGTAAAACCGCTCTTTTTTCGTTGGTTTTCCTACCTTAGGAGACGCCTGGTCAGGAGGAAGTTCGCCCGAAGTATTGTCACTCGATTCGGCAGCTTCGGTTTCGGCGTCTGGACCGCTCAAGAATCTTTGCTTCTGGTGAGCTTGGCGAGTCGGTCATACATGACGATGTTGACGGTCATACCAAGGTTCAGGGACATCGTGGTTGGAATTTTCACCACGAGTTGGCATCTTTCGAGAATCTCGGGACTAATCGATCCGTTTTCCGGGCCGAAGATGTAGCACGCCCTCTCGGGATGAACGAATGTGGGCAGATCGACGGCATCGTCGGTGAGTTCTATTGCAATCGGGGTGCAATCGTTAGGCATGGCTTCGAAGATATCGTCCACTTCGAGCACGGGAACGTGTCGATATGCCCTACCCGGGTCGGTGGAGAGTTTTCGTATGTCTATTCCCGGTGCTTTCTCGCCGAGAATCACCATTCGGGCTGAGAATCCCAGTGCGGCCCGCAGTGTGTGACCGACGTTCACGCCGTGGTTTGGCCTATCGAGTGCGATGACCGCGTAGCCGCGCTCAGTGAGTGTCGATTTTCGCTTTACGTGACGATCGAACTGCCGCTTTGATTTTGGTGTGGGTCCTGAAGTCAATCTGTTGCTGGAATATCCGTCGGTGGCCGCTGATGCCAGTTGGTGAGTTTTTCGAACGCGTTTCCGACCCTCAGGACGGTCGATTCATCGAACGGGTGACCGGTGATCATCATGCCGATCGGCATGCCGCTTGTGGTGAATCCGCACGGTATTGAGTGTGAGGGTTGCCCCGTTGTATCAAACACTCCGGTGAAGTTCGCTAGTTCCCCGCCTGCGGCTGTTTTACCCGGTGCGGGGGTGCAGTCGGCGATGGTCGGTGTCTGAATCGGCACCGACGGCGTGATTAGGACGTCGACCTTCTTCATCGATTCTGCCATCTGGTGGCTGAACCACTGGCGGGCTCGCTGGGCTCTAACGTAATCGATTGCCGAGACGTTAAAGCCAAACTGAATTCGGTGGCGGACCGATAGCGAGTATTTAGCGGCGTGTTCAGCGAGCATTTTCTCGTGAACAGAGGTCGCTTCGGGGTACATTACTCCCATATTTATTCGCCGCCCTTTGTCGACCCACGGCATTGGAAGATCGACGATCTCGGCACCGTTGTTGGCCATCAGCTCGATGGCAGCATGAACCGATGACACGATTTCTGGGTCGACTGAATCGGTGAAGAAATAATCCTGTGGAACGCCGATTTTGAGACCGTTGAGCCCGCTGTTTATGCCCGATATGAAATCAGGAACTGGCTCTTTCGATGACGCGGGATCGAGTGGGTCGTGACCGGCAAGCACGTTCATCAGCAGTGCGCAGTCTTCAGTCGTGCGAGTCATGGGACCGACGTGGTCCATGCTCCATGACAGGCCTAGAACGCCGTTTCGAGATACACGGCCGTAAGTGGGTTTTAGCCCCGCAATTCCGCAAAGGGCAGCGGGCATTCGAACGGAACCCCCGGTGTCGGATCCCAGCGTAACGGGGATCATTCCAGCGGCTACGGCAGCGGCTGATCCGGAGCTGGAGCCAGCCGTAATTTTCGTGGTGTCCCAGGGATTTTTTACATCACCCGTATGCGGGTTAAGACCGGTTGCCCCGAAGGCGAATTCGACCAGGTTCATCTTGCCAATGAGAATCGCTCCGGCTTCTCTGAGTTGCATGACAACCGTGGCGTCACCCGTGGCGACGTTTCCTGCGAGAACCTTTGATCCACCGGTCGTTTCTTTTCCGGAAACATCGATCAAGTCTTTTAGCCCGACCGGTATTCCATGCAGTGGCCCAAGATAGTCTCCGGACGATATTGCCTGCTCGGCTTCGCTGGCCTGGTCGAGCGCCGAGTCGCCCCAGACTTCGAGAAATGCGTTCAGAGAAGGTTCGAGTTGAGCGATTCGGTCGAGTGATGTGCGGACAATTTCGACGGGTGAGATTTCGCCGCTTTTCACTCGCGGTGCAAGTTCTGCGACCGAGCTGTAGTTGATGTCTTGTTTGCGGGTCAAATCTAGTCTGATTCTCGCTTCGAAGGGGTGGGCACGAAGGTCCCGGCGGCTTCGAAACCAGTCGTATCGATCTCGCGAATTGTCGAGTAGGTTGCAGCGACGTCAGCCATCATTTCTGTGACAGCCGCAGCATCATCAGAAGAAATTACCAGCCGATTGTCTCGGGCTTGTTCGGAGATTTGTTTTGGGTTATTCGCCATGTGATTCGAAGGAGCAATTATCTGAACTTTGAAAAACGTTTTTTCAGTTGCCCGGCAGTATAGACCTGCATTCTTAGTATCGTGCTAATCTGGACGGTCTATGCAGATCACAGACACACTTTCAACGCTCGTCTCGGAGGCTCTTGAATCGGCCCAGGCATCAGGGGTTTTACTTGCTGCCGGCGATGTTGAATTCAAAATCGAACGACCAAAACTCGCCGAGCACGGTGACTTCAGCACCAGTCTTCCGCTCGCACTTGCTCGATCCATGCGAATGGCTCCGATTCAGATCGCTGAAGCGATAGCGAAGGCTGTTGCAGAGCACGAGATGGTTGGCGAAGTGACTCACGCTGCGCCCGGGTTTGTCAATTTCACGCTATCGACAACGTGGCTGCAGTCGCAGATAAAAGTGGTTCGAGACGCTGGAGCCGAGTTCGGATCCGTTGAAACTGGTACCGGAAAAAGTGTCCAGGTCGAATTTGTAAGTGTGAATCCCACCGGGCCACTTCATGTTGGGCACGCCCGTGGTGCGGTGATCGGAAGTAGCCTGGCAAACGTTCTCGTAGCGGCTGGTTACGAGGTGCAACGCGAGTACTACGTTAACGACGCCGGGAACCAGATGAGGGTGTTTTACGACACGCTGTATTCCCGTTATATGCAGGCGGCAGGACACGATATTCCTCTGCCCGACCCTGGCTACCCTGGCGAGTATCTTGAAGTTCTTGCTGCTGACTTGTTGAGAGATTTAGGCGACGGTGCGGTTTCGAAAGACAAGGCCGACGCCATTGCGGATCTGGCGCCCGAATCGCTGAAACGGACGCTCGACGATATTCGCCGAGTTCTTGAATCACTGGGCGTTACTTACGACCAGTGGTTCGCCGAAAGCCAGCTTTTGTCGTCTGGGCGTTTCGACGAGGTGCTGGCGTATCTTGAAGACGCCGACCTCATGATCGAGCGTGACGGTGCTAAATGGTTTGCCGCCACCAAGCTCGGGCTCGAAGAAGATATGGTTGTGATCCGAAGTGGCGATGGTGGCCCGACTTATTTTGGCACGGACATTGCCTATCATCATGAAAAATTCTTCAACAGAAAATTCGATCGGGTTATCAACGTTTGGGGTGCGGATCATCATGGTCACGTTGCCAGAATGCACGCTCTGCTGAAGGCGTTCGGGCTTGATCCCGATCGGCTCACGATTATCTTGAACCAGATCGTCAACTTCAAAAATGAGGGCGAGTCTCTCAAGTTCAGCAAACGTAACAACGTTATGGTGACAGTTGAGGAACTTATTGAGGAAGTCGGATCGGACGCTACACGTTTCACTTTCCTGAGCCGGTCTCCTGAGTCGCACATGGAGTTCGACCTGGGTCTTGCTAAGACGCAGTCATCGGAAAACCCGGTTTACTACGTGCAGTACGCACACGCCCGTATGGCGTCGATACTGCGGACGGCAGAAGAACGTAAGATCGATTTCGAGTCGGCGGACCTTTCGCTGCTCACCCACTATCGTGAGCTAGATCTGATACGCAAGATCCTCGAGCTTCCAGCTGTTGTTGAGCGCGCGGCTGAACGGCTGGAGCCGCATCACCTGCCGCACTATGCGATGGATCTGGCGAAGGCGCTTCAGGGCTTTTACGAAGACTGCAGGGTGATTTCTTCCGAAGATGAAGATCTGGAGATATCACGAGCACGCTTGCAACTCGTCGAGTCAGCCAAGCTTGCGTTGAGCAGGACCCTGAGCCTGATGGGCATGACCTCGCCAGAACGCATGTAGCTCACGTATGCAGCTATTGGGCACGGGTATCGGGGTCGTCGAGTCCGGCTGCTTTGTAGCTGGCAATTCGGTTCACGTAGAACGCCGCCGCCCGATACATTAGATCTGTGTGCCGCTCTTTGACTGTACCGAGCGCTTTGCCGGGGGTTCCGCGTACTAGGGCATCGTCTTCGAACACGGAGTTTTCGGTCAGGCTGCTACCAGATGCGACGAGTGAGTTCTTTCCGATTACGACACCGTCGTTCAAAGTGGAATTGTTACCGAGAAGGCTTCCATCACCAATTGAGCGTGCATGGCAGATAACGCCGTGTCCGATGGTTACGTTATCGCCGATTTCAGCGTCGTCATCGGCGTGAAGTACAGAGTTGTCCTGGATGTTGGTGCCGGCGCCGATCTTGATCTTACCCGAATCGGCGCGAATGACCACGCCTGGCCAGATACTTGATCGAGGCCCAACTTCAACGTCGCCAACGAGATAGGCCGTTTCTGAAACGAATGCGGTTGGATCGATTTTTGGGGATTTTCCGTCGAGCGATCTGAGCATTGATTTTGGCCTCTGGTCTTTTGACCAATATTGTTTTTTCAGACTATTAGTTGTTCGGCAGACGCGAGAATGTCAGGTTCAGCACCTGGTTTGTTGGTTGGCTGACCGGATCCCAATCCCAGGTTTCTTCAGCGGTGACATGATCGCCGTCACGCGTACCCAGATAGAAGTGGATGACACCGTGCTCGAGGTCAGCTGTACTGACCGGGCCGACGATCACGTGGATGAACTCGCCATCTCGAGTTGTCGATGGTAACGAACCACCGTGAATGAACTCGGCGTAGATGTTTTGATCGGCCGGGCCCGGTTCGCCATCAACCGTAAATTGCCCTTCAAAGATGATAGGAAACGGCGGGGGACCAGCGACGGGCGTGAAGTCTTCACGGTCGTACGGAGTTGCTTCAGCTTCGGTTGTAGAGCATCCCACAATCACGTACATGGCAACTACGAATGTTGCAAGAAAAATACGCGTGCGAAGGTTACAGTTGGTCAATTTTTCAGGCTTCAATTTCTTTATGTTCGTCAAATAAGGGGGTGCTTCTGGTGCCAGTTGGTCGCCTGCTCATATGCTGCGGCCGCACGTATTACTGTAGTGTCACCAAACTGTGGTCCGATGACCTGGAGCCCAACCGGCAGGCCTTCCGACATACCGCCGGGGATCGAAATCGAGGGCAATCCAGCGATATTGACCGGGATGGTGCAGACATCGTTCATGTACATCTGGAACGGGTCGTCTGTCTTGGCACCGATCTTGAACGCAACACCGGGTGAAGTGGGTGTTACGAGGGCATCGAACTTCAAGAATGCATCAGTGAACTCGCGCCGTATGAGAGTGCGAACCTGCTGGGCTTTCTTGTAGTAGGCATCGTAGTAACCGGCCGAGAGAGCGTATGTTCCCAGGAATATTCGGCGCTTTACTTCGTCGCCAAAACCCGCGCCACGAGCGGATTCTGTAGCTTCTGCGGAGGTGTTTGCTTCAAGCGATCCGAGACCGTACTTCACGCCGTCGTAACGGGAGAGATTGGCCGAAGCCTCGGAGGGAGCGATGATGTAGTAAACGGCGAGGGCGTGATCTGTAAGCGGGAGAGAAGTTTCGCTTATGTTTGCACCGAGTTCTTCAAGTATTTTCAGGGATGCCTCGAAAGCAGAGCGCACATCGGGCTCTATGCCATCGACGAGATACTCTTTCGGCACCCCGATGTTCATGCCTGCGATGCCGGTACCAATGTCTTTTGCAAAATCGTCAAAAGGTGCTGCTACGGAAGTTGAGTCGCGACGGTCGTGACTTGAAATGATGTTTAGCGCATCAGCGGTGTCAGCGACACTTCGGGTTAGTGGCCCGATCTGGTCGAGTGATGATCCGAAGGCCAGTAGTCCGAACCGGCTCACGAGGCCGTAGGTCGGCTTCATTCCGACGACGCCACAGAGAGAGGCTGGCTGACGAATGCTCCCTCCGGTATCAGACCCGAATGCGATAAAGCATTCCCCTGCTGCCACGGCAGCGGCCGCTCCACCTGAGCTTCCACCGGGTACGCGGTCGGTATCCCAGGGATTGTGAACGGGACCGTACGCCGACGTTTCATTCGACGAGCCCATTGCGAACTCGTCAAGGTTTCCCTTGCCGAGAATTACGGCTCCAGCGTCTTTTAGCAGCTGTACGACTGTTCCGTCGTAGGGCGGGATATATCCCTTTAGAATTTTTGAAGCTGCTGTCGTTTCGACATCTTTTGTAGAGAAGTTGTCCTTGACCATTATTGGGACACCGGTGAGCGGTGTTGGTTCCTGCCCGGTGCCTCGCAGACGCTGATCAGCAATCTCTGCGTCTTTCAGTGCGCGTTCGGGCGTAACAGTAATGAACGAGTTGAGTTGTGGCTCGAGAGAAGAGATGCGGTCGATCATTCCACGGGTGGCTTCGACTGACGATATTTCACGTGCGTCGAATTTCGCTCGAAGGGCTCGTGCCGTAGAAAAGTAGAGGTCGGAGTTGGTCGACTGTGTGGTCATTCGGTAATTCAGATTGATTGAGCTGTACGTGCTCTGCGGAACGTGGTTGAGGGTGCGGTTTTCGAGTTGCTATTCGTTGTTGCTACGAACTGTTTCAGGGAAGTTACTAGAGACGTTATTACAGAACTGGGCGCACTCGCACGAATTCGCCGTCGCGGTCTGGGGCATTGCGGAGAACGTCGTCCTGATCGAGCGGTGGCTGCGGTTCATCTTTACGCATGACGGTGTTCGAGTCGGTGGTATGACCGGTTGCCTCTACCCCATCGGTATCGACGGAGGAGAGTGACGCAAAATGGCCCAGAATGTTGGTTAGCTGCACACGCATCTCTTCCGACTCTTCATCGGAGAGTTTGATGTACGCGAGCTGGGCAATGTGCTCAACATCTTTTGGAGTTAGTGGATCCATTGAATTCCGAGTTGTCCGTTGATTGCTGGTGCTGTCAATTAGTTCCCAAACGGGCCGGGCAGCACGGGAAAATGTGGACGATTATTGATTACGAAAGATCGAGTGTAGCAGCGCGTAAATAGAAGAGGGTCTGGCGAAATGCTCAGAAAGCACCCCTGATCGGTTTGACACCTTCAAATCCTGTTGCCTAGAATCAAGTTCCGTGTAGGGTTTATTACTAATGGACACAGCCAGAGTCCAAACCCCCTACTCGAGGTGCGTGCGATCCCTGCAAATAGCCGTCTGAACCAGATATCGAACCCGGTATTTATTTTCACCTGCATCGACAGGCGCTTACGCTTCCCCTCAGACACACCCCACACATCGGCTGGGTATGATTCCGTTAGCACCCAAGCGGCGGGAGCCAGCTCGTGAGCAAGTTCATCTTTGTGACTGGCGGTGTCGTCAGTTCTCTGGGCAAGGGAATTGCCGTTGCATCGATTGGGCGAATGCTGAAAAGCCGTGACATAACGGTTTCGGTGTTGAAGCTCGACCCTTACTTGAATGTCGATCCGGGCACGATGTCTCCTTACCAGCATGGTGAGGTGTTCGTGACGGTAGATGGTAGCGAGACGGATCTGGACCTCGGGCACTACGAGCGGTTTATCGACGTTGAGCTAACGGAGTTTTCAAACGTAACGGCCGGGCAGATCTACTCGGAAGTGATCGCAAACGAACGGGCTGGTTTATATCTGGGCGGCACCATCCAGACAGTTCCTCATGTAACAAACCTGATTAGAGATCGCATCCTGAAGCTTGCTGAAAAGTCGGAGGCAGATGTAGTAGTCGTTGAGGTGGGCGGAACTGTTGGTGACATCGAAGGCCAGCCCTTTATCGAGGCGATCAGGCAGGTTCGCAACACTGTTGGGCAGGAAAATACTTTCTACGTTCACGTAACCCTGCTTCCTTACTTGGGCGCTACTGGTGAACTAAAAACTAAACCTACTCAGCACAGCGTTCACACTCTGCGGGGAATGGGAATTCAACCAGACGCAATTCTCTGTCGGGCCGACCAGGAGGTGGGCGAAACCGAGCGGCAAAAGATTTCGTTGCATTGCGACGTTGTGCCTGAAGCGGTCATTTCACTACCAACCCTTTCAAGTGTGTACGAGGTTCCGCTCCATCTAGAGGCTGAGGGGTTGGGCGAAATTCTCACCAAGGGCCTGAAGATTTCTAATAAGCCAGCGAACCTCGATTCATGGCGAGCCATGGTGAGGGTCGATGAAGAAGATCATCCCGAAATCGATATTGCACTCGTCGGCAAATATGTTGAACTACAAGATTCGTATCTTTCAGTGGTAGAAGCACTTCACCATGCAGGCCTTTACAACGAGCGGAAGATCAAACTTCATTGGATAGCGGCTGAAGACATCGAAAAAGAGGGTGCTGAACAACTTCTGGGATCGGTTCGCGGAATTGTTGTGCCCGGAGGTTTCGGTGAGCGCAGTTTCGAAGGGATGATTCAAACCGCCCACTACGCTCGCAAATCAAATATTCCGTATCTGGGCCTCTGCCTTGGTTTGCAGATCATGGTTGTCGAGTACGCCAGAAATGAAGTTGGCATAGCCGATGCCACATCTCTTGAGATCGACCCGAACGCGGCGAACCCGGTAATTGCGTTCATGCCAGGTCAGGAAGAAGTCCACTCGACCGGAGGGACAATGCGGCTCGGTAACTACCCGTGCGTGCTAAAAGAAGGCACACGCGTGCGTGAGGCGTACGACAAGGAATTTGTGGATGAGCGGCATCGACATCGCTACGAGTTCAACAACGAATACCGAATCCAGCTGGAAGAAGCCGGGCTTATCGCGTCGGGCACGTCACCTGATGGAACGCTGGTAGAGGTGACTGAGGTTTACGGTCACCCTTTCATGATCGGGAGTCAGTTTCACCCCGAATTCGGGTCAAGACCTGAACACCCCCACCCTCTTTTCAGAGAGTTCGTACGCGTAGCGCGCAACACCCTTAGAGAAGGTAGCCAGCACGATTTTTTTGATAAAGATCAATAAGAGTTTCGGTTGCTGAGCTGTGCCTAAACAGGAGTTGGGAACTCGGGTAGTGGCATTGTTGCCCACGTTTTTGATAACATTGAATAAGTGAGCGGACGAACCAGTTCTGGATCTTCGCAACTCTTTATCTCTGCCCTGACGCACTAATCGCTGATTAACGTGACTGGGCTTTCCCTTTACAGGATGTAGATACCCGCCCATGCGAGCGGTCACGTTAGGTGCATATGTGCCGTGCGTTCCACCACTCTAAAGCGCAACCAAAACCTAGGCTCGTCGCCGACTGGCTCGAAGCAGCACAGTCGTTCCCCAACAAACAGTCTTCCTAACACTCACTTCAATTTTTCTTAGAACATTCGCTGAACGACCACAGATGTAGTTGATTAATGATGATCAACACCACTGAGTGGGGTTCAGCTAATTCGTCCGTATACCAGCAGGAGGAACCTAAGCTGACTACCCAAACCCGATCCCAATCCCGTGGTGGCAACCGCCGTCGTTCAGGACGACGCAGACCCCGTGGAGGTGGTGGACACCCGACCGGACTTCCACAAGATAACTTCGAGGTAGACGAGAGCACGCTACCCGATCTGGGAAACCTGGGTGCAAAAACCAATGACGAGCTCCGCCAGATGGCCATAGACAAGGGCATCAAGCGAGTTCCAACGCAGCGAATGCAGTTGGTTCTCGAGGTGCTCGCTAATGTGGCCGAATCTACCGACCAGTTGGTCGGAGCCGGGGTGTTGGACCTGCTCGGTGACGGGTACGGGTTCCTTCGTTCACCCGGTAAGATTGATGGCAGCGAAGACATATACGTCTCGCAGAGCCAGGTTCGCAGGTTCGGACTTCGCCAGGGCGACATGGTTGCCGGGCAGATACGGCCTCCCACCGAAGGCGAAAAGTACTTCGGACTGATTCGCGTGGAACTCGTGAACGGCTACGACCCTGAGTCGGCAATCAAGCGACCCAAGTTTGACCAGTTCACTTCTATATACCCCAATGACCAGATCAAGCTCGAGACCACTCCCAAGCAGATGGCAACTCGCATGATCGACATGGTCGCTCCCGTCGGCAAGGGGCAGCGCGCGTTGATCGTCGCACCGCCCAAGGCCGGTAAAACCGTTCTGCTCAAGCAGATCGCAGCGGGAATCTCGGAAAACCATCCTGAGATATACATGATCGTTGCACTTATTGGTGAACGACCTGAGGAAGTGACGGACATGCGCCGCACCATCACCGGTGAGGTGTTCAGTTCGACATTCGATGAGCCCATTGAGGATCACATCCGAACTGCGGAAGTTGCACTCGACAGGGCTCGCCGACTGGTCGAGAGCGGTGAAAACGTGGTGATATTGCTCGATAGCATCACCCGTCTGGCTCGTGCGTACAACCTTTCCGTACCCAGCAGCGGTAAAACGCTTTCTGGAGGTATGGACCCGAACGCGCTGTACCCGCCAAGACGGTTCTTCGGAGCAGCCAAGAACTGCGAAGAGGCTGGAAGCCTGACTATCATCGCGACTGCGCTGATCGATACGGGTTCACGCCTGGACGACCTTATATACGAGGAGTTCAAAGGTACCGGCAACATGGAGCTTCATCTCGATCGCCGTATGGCAGAACGCCGATTGTGGCCGGCCATCGACATCGAGCGCAGCGGAACACGACACGAAGAGCTACTGCAGGACGAAGACACATTGAAGCAGGTATGGCTCCTTCGCAGAATGATGGGAATTATTGGGCAAGATTCGAATAGCCCAACAGAAGCTGCCGAGAGAATCCTCGAACGTATGGCGAGAACCCAGACGAACGAGGAGTTTCTTGGATCGATTACTAAGCCCGAGAAGGTTTAGTAAGAACAGGCTAGATTGCATTTGTACGATGAGTTACGTTCTCGTGATGTAATTCTTCGGTAACGCAAACTGGCTTTATATTGATACGGTACTCGTTGACACCGGTTCAAAACGCTCTTTATAGTTCATCGCAACAGGTTTTTGTCGCTCTGGTGCACATGTCCGGTATACGGATGCGTGACATCCATCAAAAATTACAAAAATCATCAAAGGGCGTATACCGAACGGGTTGACATCGTTATCATTGCGATGATTAAATCGCTTAGGTTTGTACCGAAGTCTGATGCTGCACACACCGGTTGGCTGGCATTTGACTGGACAGAAATAACGGAACCGGTAACCCTTCCGCAAGTTGCGGGAGGAAAAAAATTTGAGATCTCCGGGTTTCATACCATCTGGCAATGGCGGAAGAATATTCAGCCTTCTGCCATTGTTGTGGATGAATACGCGGATGCAAGGAGGACTGAAGCTGTGAAGCTTTCAGTGAAATTGCTTTCCGGGCTTACGCTTATAGCGTTGGTCGCGGTAGCTGTTATAGGCCTCTCTCACTCCGCCAGTGCTGC
>Ga0115002_10004776_pt1 | contig 16230 bp, 16 predicted proteins | sample ArcticOcean_MG_C_8_FD_89576 | JGI IMG/M metagenome (GOLD analysis project Ga0115002, IMG submission 89576) | Marine microbial communities from western Arctic Ocean - ArcticOcean_MG_CB11_86 | ecosystem: Environmental > Aquatic > Marine > Oceanic | place: Arctic Ocean: Canada Basin | collected... | reverse complement strand
CTTCGCCTTTTGCGAGCCTTCATTTACCGCCTCCTTCGCCTTTTGCGAGCCTTCATTTGCCAAATCCTTTGCCTTTTGTGTGCCTTCATTTGCCAAATCCTTCGCCGAATCTATTCCTTTGCTTGCTAAATCCTCTGCTTTATGAACAACTTTATTTGCCGCTTCTTTTGCGCTTGAGAATACCGAACCCATTTATAATAAAATGATATATTATTTTGTTTGAGGAGCCCGTTTATAAATCTCTAAAGCAACCAAACCCCCTGCAACCTGCGCTAAAATATAGGGTATAACATCATTCTTTGTTTGGCGCCCAGCCACAGCCAACATGATAGTAACCGCGGGGTTGAAATTACCACCAGAAATCGCGCCACCTAACAGGATTGAAATAGATAAAGCACCACCAATAGCCAAAGCCGTGCCAACTTTTCCAAAAGTGCTATTTTTAGCGGTTGCAACTAAAATTACGTAAAGAAAAAAAAGAGTGCCTAAAAATTCTACCAAATATTTATTCATTATACTATATTTTAAGAAAAGTTTTTGGCGGTTACTTGTCTATTACCTGTCCCAGATAATGCTGAACCCCCTCCACTTCTAAATTTATTACAAATCGCACCCTTCTTCTTGGGTGCCACACATCCTCCACCACGAACACGTGCAAGAGCCCTATTACGGGACGTTCTGTCATTACTCCTAAATGATAAAGGAGCATCAATGGGTAATCCTGTTTTAGTGGAACTTTTCCCAATTGCATTAATTTTTTTAAGGTTAATATATTGTGACGCATCATGATAAGCTTGTCCGCCGCCTGCATCTTTGCTATACACACGACGGTTGATAGAAAACATACTATCTCCTGCGGAAGGATAAAATTTTTGTGGCATGGCCATTTTACTAGTTAAAACTGCGTTGTTGGTTGTCTTACCAGAAAGTAATAAATTACACGTTTTATCTGCCATATTTTATTATATAAATAACTATAAAATAAAATACATTACATATCTAAATCTTGTCTACAAATAGGGCATGTATTATTTCCATGTCTTATCCAGGACGTAATACAATGGGCATGGAAAACATGATTACACGCAGTTGTTGAACGATGAGCGTAACATAAATTTAAACAAATGCTGCATGTTTGTGGATCAACGGAGGTGTTTTGTTGTCTTTCTGGAATATTGACACTATTTCTAAAGCTTCTCCTATCTAGGATTACGTTTCCCTTATGTGCCAATCTTAACTGTGCTTTTGCCAATAATTTTACAAATTGAATATATTCGAACTCATATGCAGCAACAAAATCATGTTCAGATATTTTACCTATAACGCTCTGTTCAGTATAATAATCAATAAAAAAATTATGAACCCCCATAGGAAGCCACTTATTGTTTATATCATATATACCAACATTAGATGAGAGCAATACCTTTAAATGTCGTGGAGGCATATAATAAAATTATAGATTTTACTGTGTTAATTTTTCCCTAAAGAACAATACAATATTACATAAAGATAGGTTTTAATATTAAAATAATGGTAACCACAATACGAGATGCTAATCAAGCGTTCAAAGCCTTTACTTATGCTTATAATGACCTAATTATCGTGATTTTTACACATAAATTATTGCGCTTTTTTTGCGAATATTCAATTCTTGCTCTTCAATGGGGAGCCGTATTTACCTGTTTTTTTAGTGTTATGACGAATAACGTAATATTGAGAGTAACAGGTAATATTTTAAATTGGACAACAACTGTTTATCCCAATAATCCTAGACGTCGTGTCATCACCGATCGTGAAACCAATGAGAATTATCTAGAAAGGTATTATCTATTTTTGAAAGATAGACAACAATTCCCTTTCAATATTTTTCTCCATAAGTTTTGTAAATCAGACCCAGCAGATTTACATGATCACCCATGGGATTTTGCACACCTTATTGTTAGAGGTGGTTATTGGGAAACAGTAGCAATTAATAACGATCCAAAAAACACAACAAGAATATGGCGTGCTCCAGGATATTTTAATTATGTGACTTCCAAACACACACATAAGGTAGAATTAGACCCCAACGAACCGTTACCAATAACCTTATTTTTTCCATTTAAACGGTCTGAGGTATGGGGTTTTTATAAAGTGGAAACGAACCAGGACGTTAAACACGTGAAATATTTAGACCATGAATTATATTTTAAACTTAAAAAAACAAAAATAGAAGACTAACTTAAAAATATAAACAATATAAATAATAATGAACAAATCCTACAACAATGAAAATAAAACACAGTGCGATATACGTGTGGGATGTGGGAAATTTAAGTTTTCCTCGGAATTCACTAAACGTCAACTCCGTGCTTCTGGGATACGTTCTTCAACACGCCCGAAACGTTGCCGTGAATGTATACAGCGGGAATTAATCTGTCGTGAAACCATTGCACAAACAAAACGTCTAAAAAAAATGGCTGGGTGCAATGCTATGCGCGATTGTCCTGGACCTAGTGGCAGTGTGAACCGACGTCGTTGTCTGGTATGCACACAATATTATAATATCATGCGTTCACCAGCTGACACCAAGGCAGATATTATAAAAACAAATAATTATATTAAGTATATAACAAATGAAGCTAGTATTATTCATACAACATTTACTATTCGGCAACCCATTTGTTTAGGCTTACGAACAGTGGCATTTTTGTTTAAAATGCCAACACCAACACAACTTGACAGCGAACAATATAAGAATGAATTTGGACGAATTTTTATAAATGATGACTCTTGTGATGATATGATAAGACTTCGTCAAATATGTGATTATACTGAGACATACGACACCTTATGTACAAAGATCGCCGGGGATTTTGCAACAAATGGTGACAGAGAATGTAATACTTGCCGTGAGCGCGCAGCCTTTTTGGGTTTGCTTATTGGACGTCCCAGCAATGACAATCCAACAGGGTTGGTCTTTTGCACCAGTACTATAAATCGCAATTATAATCAGAGATTTGCACGTAATGCTGTAAAAAAAATGTTGTATATTTTAACTGAACTAAATGTTCCTCTTGGTATCCATATTATTAGCAATTGCGATCCCTGTATTTTGGCACGAATACATAGCGGCAACGAACCTAGGCAGTTGTGTAAGGAATGGATTCATTACAGCGCACAGTGTGACCGCAAGTCAGATGTAGGAATTGATGGTCCCCTTTATCAAGCTGCATATTCTCAATATATGTGGCAAGCATTGGAAATGCTTAATGGTTTCTCACACCAGTATAACAATTGGCGTGAACCATTACAGCTTATTAAGAATCTTATTCGCGGAAGATGTGATAATTTACCACCATCATTTTGTGAACCGATACCATATGCAAATAAATATATTCCTTGCATTGATTGGATGCTTGAACTTGTCAATGACTGGGAGGCGGTGGGAGACTATTCGTCATTTAACGAACAATATTTAAAGGAACAAATAGTAATTGCCAGCGCTATTATTAGAACAGATGTTTGTACCCAAGCAGGACAAACAATCATGTCCAACTTCACTGAACGACATACGATTATTGGCTGGTTAAATAACGTCAGGAGTGCTGCAGAAATGCGATCAATAATAGTATGTCATGTTAATCCTATTAATCATATATTTCCAACTAATACTCTTGGGACAAAACAAATTTCACAAGCAATAAATATGCTAGGTAATTTTCACATGCGAATGATGTTGGTTGAAGAGGCAATGAAGTTGGGTGCATCAAAACTTATAGGTGAGGGGGCTAATATGCAAAATATAAACTATTCGTCAAGCAATGCTATGCGAGACTTAATGGACAACGCACGACATAAAAATAATCTAGCTAGTTTTGCGAATCGTATGAACTCCTCAAGCCATGAATGGAAAACCAATTACGAAGCAAATCTCACTATGATTATGTTGCACCAACAAATTAAAAAAGGAATCATTTGGAAGTTGGAGGTAAACACGAGCGATAACACGGTAGCTTATGCAGCAACCACCAATTTGGATTCTTGTAACTTATGTGTTCCCCATCCATGGGCATTTATAAATAATGATAGAACATCGCCCTTTCGGTTTAACCAATATAAACCGAAAGGATATATTAATAGGTTAGACCAGACCAGCCCGAACAGTGCTTGGGGTGAGGTTTCTCATGTTTATCATATCCCAACAACCGACGACAAATATTATATTAATATATTTATTTTAGTAGATGGTCGTGAAGTGCTCAAGCATGGTGCTGTTGCAGGTAGAAAAATTCCTAATTGTTGTATCCCTTCCTTTTTAACTGCTGCTTGCAGACGAACTTGTGGTTCTACCTTTGAAGCATTAAATGACACAATGGATGTTATTATTCCTGACGGACCTCTAGCAATCGGTATTGGTGTTAATAATATTGACAATACTGGTATGCTCGCACAATTTGTGCAAATAAAGATAAATAATGAGAATCGTTGGCGTTCTATTACTCATTCCTTTTAGATTTTATGGAAAAAGCGAATCAAGGTTTCCTAAAAAATTGAAAAAAAATGTTATATTATTTTTATCAATAAATGGCATTGTGGGAAGAAGAGGGACCAGATGCTAACTATGTCCGAGATTATATGTATAAAAAAATTCACAATCAATATTCTGTATTACCCGACCTTTATATCAAACGAGTCCTCCTAACACACATACCCGATACTTTACAGACGCTCACGGTAAGAAACTGTTATTTTGGTTCGTGGAGAGGCTGGGCAACCTTTGGAATGCCGGCACATATTGGAAAAGCAATTGTGGTTGATTTGGACAAGGGTTTGCAAGCATTAAATAAATTAGAACAATTATTCTATTGTCATTTACAACATTATTTATATAAACCAGGCAGCATCCGGATGCAAAACATACAAAGAGTGAGTCTTATAGGAAAACCCCAGGTATAATACAACCATTACACATATTCTAGAATCGTATTAGTTTGTCCTTTGCCTTTTTAAAATATTCAATATGCTCTGCATGCAATGGGTCAAAATAACCGCTTACACAAACCCAAATAGCCATTATATATATATATAATGGTTAAAAATAAGTTATTAAAGATACCTAAAATCTAATAAGTATAAAATGAGTCATACAAAACTACCCATTAATAGGTCACCCGATGATGGTCGTGACTGGTGTTATAACGAAGAACTTTCTTTGTCTGATGTTATTCCAATTGCATTAGATTTGCGTGATAAACTAATGCCTATTCGTAATCAAGGCTCTCAGGGCACGTGTGCTGCACACACTGCTGCCTGCATGAAAGAATATCAGGAATTATTAGACAATGGATTGAATGCTTACATGTCTCCACAATTTATATACAATCACCGCATTTATTGGAATAACGGAATTCAGGATGGTGATGATGTCAACGAAGATTACGGGATGACCTGCAGAGATATTATGAACATTATGAAAAATGTTGGGGTTTGTCCCGAGGATACATATCCATATGGTCATAAAGAATATTCTAAAGAAATCCCACAGTTTATTTTAAATGTCGCTAAAAAATATAAAATAAAGGGATATTCCAGAATTTATAACATCGAGGAACTAAAGCATGCAGTATACAATAATGGTCCCTGCATGGCTGCTTTTCCTATTTATCATTTTGGAAAAGACATGTGGACACCTACTATTAAAAATCAGTTGGAAATAGGAGGTCACGCAATGACCATTGTGGGCTATGATGATGAGGGATTTATTATTCGTAATACATGGGGTGAATCATGGGGCGATGATGGTTATTGTATATATCCATATGCGCAATGGGGATGTCATTGGGAATTATGGACTATGGTTGACGATAAAACTAACAGGGAGGTAAAAGAGGAGACATTGGAAGAAAAAAAAGAGGAATTTATAAACGAATATGACCCCGAAATAGGTTCAATTGTCACAGACAAGGACGACAAATGTTGTTCGTGTTGTAAAACGTGCTAATCGGTTTATTTAGAGCGTAATTCTCTTACATATTTTCCTGTAACCCAAATTTCTTGATCCTCAATTTCATCAAGTTCCTTATCCAACCGCTCACGGTAATTTGGGTCAGAATTGGACTCAATCACGGTGCGTGCTTCATCGCCTCGCTCGACACTCTCATAACATTCTGCAATTGCAGGTTTAATAACATCATAATAACGTTTAGACCAATCAATAGCACCTCTTTGTGCTGTTGTAGAACAATCTCTAAACATTTGTGGCATTCCATTTTTATCAATCAAACGATAAAGACAATTTGTCGCTTCCTCCACTGTTTCATTGTAAGATTCCATAGGACTATGTCCTTTCTGTCTGAGTAAATCGTATTGTGCTTTAAATGCACCTTGAATCATTCCCATAAGAACAGACCGTTCACCAGTTAGATCACTGTAGACTTCTTTTTTAAAAGTTGTCTCAAAAAGATATTTAGAACCAATGCCATAAGAGAGTGATAGTACTTTATCCATTGCTGTACCTGTATGGTCTTGATAAATAGCATAAGACGCATTAATGCCTTTATTTCCTAAGAGAAAATTTTCACGAACAAGTGTTCCTGGACCTTTAGGAGCAACCATAATAACATCAACATTATGGGGAGGTATAATTTTAGTTTGGTCATTATACACAACACCAAATCCATGTGAGAAGTATAGAGTTTTACCAGGTTTTAAATATCTTTTCACGAGATTCCACTGTTTAATTTGTCCTGCATCAGAAAGTAGATATTTATAGATGGTGCCTTTTTGCAAGGCTGTTTCAATATCAAACAGATTTTCGTTCGGGTCCCAACCATCACGAATGGCATGTTCCCAGCTTGCTCCATTTTTCCTGAGCCCTAAAATAACCGGGTAATTTTGATCCCTAAGATTGAGTGATTGTCCTCTGCCCTGGGAACCATAACCTAGCACAGAAATTTTTTCGTTTTCAACCACCTCGCGGGCATCGCCCAACTTAATAGTTGTAAGGTTGAGAACATTTTCAATAGTTCCTTTAATATTATAGGTTTGGATTTTTGGATTAAGTGTCATTAAAGAATGAAATTTCATTAAAGAGTTCATATATCATAAGTCGTAATAAATCTTTATATAATATTCAAAACTGTAAAAAAGTTTTGAATATTCAAGGAAGTAATATTAAATCGGGCATATTTATAAACCCTTTCGCTAATTTAGCAAGCGTAGATTCGTAATTTTCTAGTATATGATATTCGACAAATATTATCAATGCTGTAATTAACAATCCTAAAATGGCAACCATATTATCATCGTTAATATGTGCATTTATCTTTGTCATAAAATAATTAACCACTCTTGCTGGGGTAAGATAGGTCAAGAATAACATAACAGCACCCATCCCCCATCCTATAAAAAAATCCTTGTGCTTTACTGATTTACCTATTATTATAAATGTTATACCCAATAACGACATGTAGTTAATAAATATTTGTGTAAACAAACTTGGCATGGTTACAGGGTTTTGGAGGTACAGATGTTTGAAAATGTCCCATGGTCCTTGCCACCATGTAAGAACATTTGCAATAAGGTCTATATTTGGTATATATGCCAGAAATAATGTATAAAATTTTTTTTTATATAAAAAAATTGGTATGGCTACAACAATAATGGCAAAATATATTACAAATCCTGCTATGAAGGAGTAATAGTATTTTTCATCAGATATTTTCGATATTCCCGACCTTCTCGTTATTCCAGATATCCCATATGTTTTTTCTTTTTTTATATCATTCATAATATAATAAATTAAAAAAAATATGGACCAGCAATTTTTGTTTCTAAAGACGATAAAATATCTTTCTCAAAAAATCGTCCAATTTCCCAATCCAATATTACATATGTTGGGGTTGGAATATTTGTGATATCTCCCGAGTATACATTATTATTTTTGAACGTAATGTCTATCTGATTATCTGGTTTTATGCGTAAATCTAGTCTTCTTTTACAAACACCATCGTCGTCCAGCTCTGTTGTTGTAATAAAGGGAAGCTTCCTAATATTTATAAAAAAGGTAGAAATAGCCTCATCAGGATTAAGTATTTCAGTTAAAAAATACATCCAGGTTTCGTCTTCTTCAATACATTTACAAACAACTGTGTTCTTGGCTATGGTTTGATATTTGTTTAATACCATTTTTTTTGACAATTTATATGAGCTTGAGAATATTTCTGTTGTCTTTCCTGAATAAATTTTGCTTTTTAAAATAGGACTGTTTTTGTGAGGCAAATTGGATAAATTAATATCAATTGGTCCTAAAAAATAAAAAGCTGGGTCAACAATAAATACTCCCGTTTTAGAATATGGAATGGCTAAGGCGACATGAGATATATCTAAATATCCTTCAAAAGATATACTGTTAGGAATTGTGGCAGGAATTAGATATGATATTACCTTCTTTTCCTTTTTTAAATATTTTTGAATGGTCATTGCTAAAGAAACACAATTTCCACAATTGTATTTTAATGACTGTTTTGAATTTTTATGGTCAATCAAGTAAGGAAATGTTGAGAATGCTGACGTCGAATATATTAGTTGCAAATAATAAATTAAATCGTCCTCTGTTATTGTCTGTTTTTTTAATAGTTTAGAAAAAGAACGGGTTTTTAATTTTTTATAATACATTATATACTTTTTAGAAAATTAGTTTTAGAAAATTATAATTCTTCTATAATATTTGTAAGTCAGCCAGCTTCCAATATTCAGAACCCCCATTCGGAAGTGGACGACGAATGATAAAAGGGATTAATTTTGCATTTAACTCCATTTCAGCAATAATATATCCATCAATAATATTTCTGACATTATCAATAAAGGGTCGCGCTCCAGAATTAATCTGTTTTGCTCGTTGACCAAGAACCCTGGTTCTTTCATACTTTGATAAGAAAGGCATTGTTGTGTGTAATGGGTCCTTTATATTATTATCCCTATCCCTCACAATGTATGTAAGTGTGCTAATTTCTTCATAATTATGCGCTCGGACTTCGGGATGATGTTTTTCAATTAAATTATTTCTAACACTTCCATTCAGTTTTTTTAAATAGTCCTCGTCTTCCGAATCATCGTCTAAGTCTTCCTCAAGAGTATTGTTAATATTTAAGATTTCATTAACATTTTTTTCAACAATGCTGACATCTTCATCTTCCTTAATTTTTTCCTTTTTAACTTCCTCTTTATCCTCTTCGCCAACACCAGACCCGTTATCATCATCATCATCATCCGAATCATCTCCAACATCAGATCCACTGTCGTCATCAATATCATCCGCTTCTTCCTCATGTTCTAAATCATTGCTTTTAATTTCATCATCAGACTCGTTGTTTCCAAATTCGGTTTCTTCTAAATTATTTAAAGCTTTACCTTGAATAGTCGATTCGTGAGTTTCTTGCTTAATGTAATTTTCCATTATATATTATTATTTTAATAATATATAAGATTCAATTTATAAATTAATTATGTTCAGAGGTTTTCCATGTAGTATCGCAAACTGTACATAAATAAACATATTTCATGTTACTATCGTCATACCGAATATATATAATATCTGGATTTTTTGTGGTTTCTAAAGACTTACTCACGCATTGACTATTTGGACATGGAATATTATTAATCCGTGGTAGAGTTGGGTCCAGTTTTGTGTAAGGATTAATAATTCTTGAATATTTTTGTTCATTTTTTTGGATCTGTGTTTTGGAAACACAGATATTTTCAGCTGTTAAAATACTGTCTTCGTTTCCGCAATTTCTACAATAATATACTAACTTATTGCCGTCGTCATTGTTTAATTTAATATAGTACATATTCGAACAGTTATCGCAAAAATGCATGGTTATATATTATATTCTACATTTATTTAATTCAATTTCTTCTATTATTTAATAAGACTTTGATATAAAATTTCCATATTTTCTAATACATCACTATAATTAATATAAGCCGACATTCCATAAATACCAACAGAAACCACATTGACCTGATTCATCTCTTCATATTTTGTCTCCTCACTACCACTGTCTGTCTTATTCGCTTCCTCCATTATGGACACAATATTCTCTACATATTTGGGATAATTTTGCAAGTAAATAGCAACCATTTTATCGTGAAACATATAAAAAATTTCTGGCAAGTATTGTTTATTTAACATGCGAACTAGGGCGACCTCATAATTTTTAAATCGTATAATATCATTGTAATTTTTAAAATCTCTATGTGCTTCTTTTATACCAGGCTCATTTAAAAGGGGCTTTTCATTTAATATTGAACTAAGTGTCAACAATATTGACGATATTGTTTGGCAACCAGTCCAACCTTCACCACGCCATGTATTTAAAATAGATAAACAAACCTTACCCGACTTGTATAAATTTGGATTAAATCTAGTATTACCATCATTCGTATAATAAGTCACCTTTGGAGGACTGTGTGGATAATTATGCGGAAATTTAAATTTAAAAAAATAAAAACCCCCATAATAAGGTGTGTCTTCTGGACCAACAATCATCGCATACCCCTGGAGAATATTCTCCTCATCGTGTTCGTAATATATGTTATTAATATGCAAAGGATTCTTTATAATATCGCTAATATCAGAAACCAGGCGATTTATCGTTTTTTTTTGAATAACAACATTTCCATCTGCCATATCCAATTCATCTTTAGATATATTTATGTTTCATTTTTATAGTATTAATTAAGGTCTTAATTAAGGTGTTAATCGCGTAACCGATTTTTTTTTGGTTATAATTTTAAAAAAATTGAGATAAAAATATCTAGTCATATTATATTCAATAATGCCCAAGCCTACGTTTCAATCATATTTAAGTTCACACCATATACAGAAAGGTCAGGCGTTTACGCACACCAGAATAGGAGCGAAAAATCCTAAAATTGTTGGAGGAACATATGAGTTCACCAATTTGCCCACATTTTGGTCAAACTATTATCATCATATATTTGTTGACGGTAACATGGAGTACCTGACTGAAAAACAACTGATTGAAAATGGACCAATTGTTGTCGACATTGACCTACGCTATGAAACAAGTATAACAACACGACAACATACAAAAGACCATATACAAGATATGATTTGGATGTATATGGAAAAAATTAGCGCGACTCACAAAATTACTGATGGTGCGAAGGTCCCTATTTATATTTTAGAAAAACCAAATGTTAATCGATTAGAAGAGAAAACCAAGGATGGTATTCATATGATTATTGGAATTAAAATGCACAGAGCTCTTCAAATGATATTGCGTGAACATGCTGTAGCAGAGTTATCTAACACCTGGGAAGATTTACCAATTACAAACACCTGGGATAATGTATTGGATGAGGGTGTAACTAAAGCACACACAAATTGGCAATTGTTTGGCTCTAGAAAGCCTCAAAATGAAGCCTATGCTTTAAAATATTATTTTACAGCCGAATACAATACTGATGGTGACGAATGGGAGCTAACCGAAGAAAAAGTTGCTGGATTTTTAAAACCAACAACCTTTCCCTTGTTGAGCGCACAATATACTGAACATCAAGGGTTTGAGATGAAGGACAATATCAAAGAGAAATTTGAAATAAACAAAAAGAGCTTAACCGCCAAAAAACGAAAAATTATACTGAAACAGGGTCAGGACAGTGTTCCGTATGACCAAATTAAAAATAATACTATGTTAGATGCGGAGCTGGCTCGTTTATTTGAGGATATTGCTCCAACAGATTATATATTACAGGAAGTTCACAATTATACAATGACTTTACCAAAACAATTTTGGGGTGAGGGTTCATATGATAAGTGGATTCGAGTGGGGTGGGCTCTTGCAAATACTGACAAACGATTATTTCTTACTTGGGTTAAATTTAGTTCCCAATCAAAGGATTTTTCTTGGGAAAATATCGGAGAGTTTTATAAAGATTGGCGAACGCTTGCACCAAACGGTTCTGGTGCATTAACCAATCGTTCCATTATGTATTGGTCCCGTGAAGAGGTCCCAGATAAATATAGGAAAATTCATTTTGAAACGGTTGATTATTTTATAGAACAAACAATTAAAACAGACAATCCGACAGAAGTTGACTTAGCAAATGTTTTATATCAATTATATAAGGACGAATTTGTGTGTATTAGCATTAAGAATAATGTGTGGTATGAATTTAAGGGTCATCGTTGGTTCGAGATTGATTCTGGAACCACACTTCGATGGCTTATATCTAAAACCATGCATGATATTTATGTCAAGAAGATTCAACAACAAATGGAAACAATACAGGTTATAGACCAAGCAGATAAAAATTACGAACTTATTCGTAAAAGAGGTCACAAATTAACTATTATTGGAGAGGTTTTAAAGAAAACCACCTGGAAAAACAATATTATGAGAGAAGCACGAGAATTATTCTATGACAAAGATTTCGTACAAAACCTGGACAATAACCCATATTTATTATGTTGTAATAATTGTGTTATCGATATTAAAAACAAGGAGTCGAGGCGTGGAAGACCAGATGATTATATTTCAAAAAGTACATTAATTGATTTCAAACCATTTTCACAGGAAAAATACGGCGACACAATGCGTGAAATTATAGATTTCATGGAACAATTATTTCCTGTCGAAGAGTTAAGAAATTATATGTGGGAACACTTGGCTTCCTGCCTTGTTGGGACCTGTGACAATCAGACATTTACAATTTATACTGGTGATGGACGCAATGGAAAATCTAAACTAGTCGACCTAATGGGCAAGGTGCTTGGGGAATACAAGGGAACTGTCCCAATTACTTTAGTAACACAGAAACGAACCAGTATTGGTGGAACGTCTTCAGAAATCGTCCAATTAATGGGCTGTCGCATGGCTGTAATGCAAGAGCCCACCAAGGGAATGAAGCTAAATGAAGGTATTATGAAAGAAATTACTGCTGGAGATCCCTTACAAGGTCGTGCATTATTCAGAGATACGGTTACCTTTGTTCCGCAATTTAAACTTGTTGTGTGTACCAATGTTCTTTTTGATATTAACAGCAATGATGATGGCACATGGCGCCGTATTAGAAAGGTAGATTATATGGCCAAATTTCTTGAAAAACCTTATGAGGAAGAAGTGCAATTTCCAAAGACCGAATATCCGTACCAATTTAAGGTTGATAAAAAGCTTGATTATAAATTTGACCGATGGGCACCTGTTATGCTTGCTTTACTCGTGGAGAAAGCCTATGTATGTCAGGGAATTGTTACAGATTGTCCGATGGTTATGTCGAGCAGCGATGAATATCGGGACAGCCAAGATTACTTGGCAGAATTTGTCAAAGAAAATATTGAACGCAAGACGGGTGGGAGAATTAAAAAGATGGAACTCATGACACACTTTAGTGATTGGTATCGGTCTAATTATGGTCGTGGTGCTCCTAAAGGCAAGGAAATATATAATTTCATTGATAAAAAGTTTGGACTCATTCGTGCAGATGGTTGGCGTAATATAGCAATTATTTACAGTGGAAACAGTGATGATGAGGGCGATGATGATGATGGCGAATGTTAATTTAAATGTCTATTTGTGTGTGCAGCAGTAACAAATTAATAGTTTTTTACTATTAATTTATTAAACATGGGTTGTATCGGGTTTTGCAAGATTAAGATAGATATCTTTTGGACCTTTTTTATTATAATAATCTACAATAGATTGGGACAACACAAACAATTGCACTGTAAGCCAGTGTAATGCAAATGGAAATAATATATATGCTAGAATCACCAACCATATTTTCCAATTTTTATATTCTTCACGGTCAATATATCCGCCAAATATAATGTAGACAACTAACATTATAAAGTATATAACCCTCAATATCGGGGTATATTTTTTTGTTTTATCAGCTTGTTGGTCTGTATACCATGTTTTTCTGTCACTTGTAACACTTTTTCCACGCTGTCCGTCAATTTTATCTTTGAGCTCACGATTTTCGTCATTTAATTTTTTAAACAAATCGGTCATGCGTTTTGTATATATCGTTATAGCTGTATAATCAGTGCTTAATGTGCTGAGTTCTCTCATAAATTCATTGTGGGCTTTAATTGAACGCGCCTTAATTTGAGCTGCTGAAGCTTTATAGCGTTGTAATCTTAAATTCTTATAACCATCTTCACCATCTTTAAAAACGTAAAAATTTCTTTCCGCGCTTTCAAGATCATCAGGTGCAGTATCAAACACATTAATGGCAGTAGTTAATTTAACACCTAATCCCTTTAATGTATCGTCGCGTTCCTTAGCAACTGTATCCTTATCTTCGGTAATGCTTTTTACATATTTTACCGCTTTAACAACCGTATCCTGTAAGCTGTCCACTTGTTTAATTGCCTTATCAACATTTGTGTTAACGGCGTCCAAATCAGATTGTTTAATGTCGTCACAATAGTCGTCAACATTTACCATAATTATATATTTGCGATATTTTAAACGGGAGGAATTATTCGCTAAAATGAGTACGCCGTGGCCGCTAGGTCACTACCAAAAGATGGTCTGACAGCAGAACCACTACGAAAACTTTCAATACCACTTGATGAATCCACCACACAATCTGACCCATTCCAATAAGTGCCTGTAGCACAGCAGCTGGAACCGATGCAACCAAAATCATCAATAGACATACTGGTTAACTCGTTATAATCATCTTCTATCGTAGCCTTCACACCCTCTAATTGTTCTTTGTCGTATTCCCACACGGTTGGTGAATTTGCTTCCGGGTCATTTCCCCAATCAAGGAAATTATATTCGTCATAATTCATGTTATCGCGCCGCGATAAATCATATACATTGATACTAACTATAATTATACCAATTGCTATAATAACTCCGCTTAATGTTTTTGCTAAATCCCCGCCAATTTTATCCTTTTTACTTAAAACAGCCAACAATAAAAGAGGAACGCATATTATAATGATTATTTTCATTAATTTGGTATGTGCCTGATAACGTTTTCCGTAATAGGTATTTATTTCAACCATGCGCAACTTGTTATTTTTAACAGTAATAAGAGAATTCATGTTTTGCTTGGCGTTATTTAACTCCGTTTCCATAACTCCTGTAACCGTCATTTCATCAACAAGATCCCCACGAGTTTCTGCAACTTGAGAATGAAGGATTTGGGTTAATGAGAGCAGCAATCTTTGAATACCACGTCGAGCATCGGTCATGGTGTTTATTTCATTAATTGTTTCTTGCATTGTGGCTTGTGACTCGCCTGTGCTGCTTTGAGATTGTAATTTAAGCAAAAGTACTTTTTCACGCGACGCTAATTCTGATTGTAATGCTAATTGTTCCTGGGCCTGGGCTTTTATTTCGTTTAATTTCGTCTTGGATAAATTTTCTGAAATAATTTCTGAAACGGATGATGTTGAAGACATATATATATATTATCTTATAAGATAATATTTATTATTTTCTAGATAATTTTATGCCCGCAATTACAAAAACAATTGCTAAAATGCTCCATAAAATATATTTATAATTATCTGATATTAATAAAACATCGGTATCTTCCTCTAAAGCAGCAACATTAGTAATTGTATCTTGAACATTTCCTAAATTAGCGCGAATATATTCATAATCTTCAAATCCTTTGCGCCTCTTTTTTACCTGGTTTTGCATTTCACCAGTTAGAGATAATCCTGTATCTGTTAATGAACTTAATTTATCTTGAACATTATGAACAGCCTGGTTCAATTTCTTGTTCGCTGTATTATAATGCTTCTGCTCATTTTTTGTATTATGCGCTAAATCACACTTATAATCATGTGTCATATTGTCTAAAATATCATAAGAATCCCAGAGATTACTTGGACCTCCTTGCACAACTTTATTACATGACAAATTATTTTTTACTGAAATATTTCTAATATACATATCCGTCCCCGCTGTAGGAATTCTTGTTACATCACTTGATGGATACATTTTACTATAATATTTATTGTTTGAAGACCCCGCATTATCTGAATATGTATACCCAACACATCTATCACCCAGTGCTATGCAATTACTTGCCATGTCATCTGGACTGCTTGTTGCCTGTGACGATGATAAACCCGACGAGTTTAATTCTGTATATTTGCCCGCCATCATATAAGCAGGCGATTTAGTAAATGTATTACCTGCTTTGGTTATCATATTATTGGGGTATTCTTTAAGTTTGCCATCATCGGTT
>Ga0115002_10004775_pt1 | contig 16231 bp, 12 predicted proteins | sample ArcticOcean_MG_C_8_FD_89576 | JGI IMG/M metagenome (GOLD analysis project Ga0115002, IMG submission 89576) | Marine microbial communities from western Arctic Ocean - ArcticOcean_MG_CB11_86 | ecosystem: Environmental > Aquatic > Marine > Oceanic | place: Arctic Ocean: Canada Basin | collected... | reverse complement strand
TGGACGGGGAACACCGGACGTACGATGTCGGGTGGGTTAGATGTGAAGGCTCTCGATATCCCCAAAAAGATGTTCGGGATGGCCCGCCGGTTTGATGAAGGTGGGTCGTTAACCGTCGTAGGAACCGCGCTGATCGAAACAGGCAGCCGCATGGACGAGGTGATCTTCCAAGAATTCAAAGGCACCGGCAACATGGAAATGGTGCTGAGCCGTGATTTGGCGGATCGACGAATTTGGCCTTCAATCGATATCTCAAAATCTGGGACTCGACGCGAAGAGAAAATTCTGGATCCCGATGTTCTCGATGGTGTGATCATGCTGCGTCGCAGCCTTGTTTCAATGAGCCCGCTTGAGGCAATGGAACAATTGATCCGTATCTTGGAAAAATATCCCACGAACGCGGAGTTCTTGGAAAAAATCAAAGCTGTCTTGTAACGGTTTTTTCAGCGAATTTATTCGATGACTGACGGCATGCCGTCGGCTTGGAGCGGACACCTAGGTGAGCGGGCTTTGAATGGCTTGCTGAAATGCTTTCCATTGCCCGCCGACGTTTCCTTGGATGTAGCAGACGTATACAAAATCGCCTTCCGTCCAAGCAACCGATGTGAATTGGCCCGTCGGTGAAGAGATCGGCTGAGCCGAGTAATAAGTTTCGGTTGGGGCTGATTGAACTTTCTCTTTGGGAATCACTGTCAAAGAACCGCTAATTGTTCCTCGATGCCGCGTAGGAAACTCGAAGAAAAATATCGCGCGGGTATGTTTCAAATCGCCTAAGAGAGGTTCTCCTTTGGGGCCGTCGAGAGACAGTCGAGAGGAAGTCCAATTACCATCGTTGGGAAGGGCGACGGAGAAATTCTGGTCGAACTCGGTGAGTAATACCGAATCGGTTGCCGGTGGGGTGAGGTTGTTTAGGACGAGTTGTTCTTGCGAAGCAGGCAATGCCCACCAAGCCACGACTCCTAATATTAAGCAAGCTGTCGTTGTCGCGAAAACTCGAAAGCCATTTCGTCGAGTCGAAACGGTGGAGCTGCTTGGCAGCGATGTTGTTGCTTCAGATTGTGGTTCGGCAGCGAGAACTTCGAGCAGGCGGTCTTTCAGTTCTTCGGGGACGTGCACTTGGCGGATGGCCTGGCCGATTTGGGCATCGGTGGAAACCTGCTGTTGGAAGAGCTCTTCGCATTGGTCGCACGATTCGAGGTGCAATGCAGCCGAGACGATTTCTGGTTCGCGCAATTCGTTTGAATTGGGGCGAACAACTTCCAAGATTTCTCGTGCAGTTTGGCAGTCCATAATTTCTTCTCAAGAATCTGTAGGAGAGGTCGGTACGGTTGATTGTGTTGAGTTTTCAGATTTTTGTTCGAGCAGTGCTTTTAACTGAGATTTTGCACGGGCCAACCGGCTCATGATGGTTCCGATGGGTAGCTCTAACTGAGCAGCGATTTCCTTGTAGCTAAAATCGTCAAAGTAAAATAAAACAAGTGGAACACGAAAATCGACCGGTAGTTCGTTCAATGCGTTCTGTAGTTCTGTCTGATCAAAGTCGGGCTCTTCTTGGGGGATTACAGCCGGGTCCTGTACTTTTTCAAGTGAGATTGTTGGCGAGTTTTTTCGACCTCGAATACTTTTTAAAAACGTGTTTCGCACAATGGTTAACAACCAAGACTTCGCGTATTCGGTTTCGCGAAGTTGGTGGAGATTCTTTTGAGCGCTTAAAAACGTTTGCTGGGTGAGATCTTCCGCATCGGCGGCCGATCCCGATAATCGGTACGCGAATCTATACAGCAGTTGATAATGCTGCTCAACCAATTCAGTCAACTGACAAGCGTCCAAGCCTTCCTCCATAGCCGTTCCTGTTTTCTTTAGACCCGCTAGCGCCCCGGTTTATTCCCGCTTTGGTCCAAAGTTTTAATTGATTTTTCTCGTTTTTTTCGATGACTAGAAATTTACCCGTTCTAGAATCGCTGTCTACATACATTATTCGGTAGGTTGGGCTTGGAATATAGGGGCAAATTCACTCTGAAGAATAAATGTGAAAGTCAACAGATAGTTTACCGGATGTGTGGCTTCAGAAAAATATGCAATTTTTTAGAAATTGGGAATAGAGCGACCGCGTTCAGGGTCTCATACTGTGGGAGACCTCAGTGAAGTATTCTCAGTACAGCTAGTGTGCTGGTTTTTCGTCTTGTGGTAGTTTGCAAACAAATCAATTAAGGAGTGACAGATGAAGAATTTACTATCGTTGATTGCTGTGTTCGGTTTATGTGTTTATGGAGTTGGGTGTTCAGGCGGCGGTGAAGGCGATGCAGAGAGTAATGCCGGGGCTACTCAGTTGGTTGACGAAGCGCTTGAATTAGGTAAGGCAGCCAATGGAGAGGCAGCAGCCAACGGTGAAGAACCTGCCGCCAACGGCGAAGAAGCCAAGGAAGAAGGCGAAGCTAATCCGGAAGAGAAGGCTGAAGAAGCCAAACCCGCAGAGAAGCCTGAAGCTGAGGAAAAACCAAAGGCTGAAGAGAAGCCCGCCGAGAAAAAACCTGAAGCCAAGGAAGAAGCCAAAAAGTCCGAAGAAAAACCGGCTGAAAAGAAACCTGAAGCCAAGGCTGAAGAGAAGAAATCCGCCGAGAAAAAAGAAGACAAATAATTGTCTTTTCGTTTCAGTGCAACCAGAGAGTCGTTCGCGGCTCTCTGGTTATTAATGCGAGAAATGGATTTGGTTTCACTTTAAACTGACTTTTTCAAGCGTCATTTTATCCAGTCGCTGTGGAACAGGTTCAGGCAGGGTTTCGGATGCTCGTATGCCAGGGACGCCGTCTGCCGTGCGGATGAGTTCTAAGGGCGGGTTTGACAAATCTTCGTGGTAGAAGCGGCTGCTGGGGAAAATATCGGCGGGGTAGGTGAAGTTGTCGAGCATCGCCAGTGCTGCACAATGGGCGGCCCCGGTCGCACTTTCCAACATGCCTCCTACCCAACATGGTATTCCCGCCTGCTGGCAAACATCGTGAATGGCGACCGCGTTTGTCAGTCCGCCGACGCGGCCCGGTTTGATGTTCATGTAGCCGCAACTTTTAAGTTCAATGGCCTGCTCGGCACGTCGGACGGTTGTCATACTTTCGTCGAGACAGACGGGCGTTTTAATTTCCGATTGCAGTTTTGCGTGATCGATTAAATCGTCGTGCTGCAAAGGCTGTTCGATCATGCTTAAATTGAATTCGTCGATGTGTTGGAACAATTCCGTGTCGCTTAACCGATACCCGCTGTTGCAATCGATGTGGAAAACTAAATCCGGAAATTGTTTACGGACGGCTTGTAGCACCGGGGTATCCCAGCCTGGACGAAATTTGAGTTTCACTCTGGGGAACCCGTCATCAATGGCTTGGCCAATCAACGGCAATAAATTATCAATGTTGTCCATCACTCCGAAATCGGCACCGACGGGAACTTCATTTCGGGTGGCACCCAAGGCTTCGTGTAGTGGCTTGTTCGAGATTTTCGAATGCAGGCTCCACCAAGCGTTATCTAAAACTGCTTTGGCGAACAGGTTGCCTTTGTAAACGGCCAAGTGGTCTTGCAGTTGTTGTCCCGATTCAATGTTTTTTCCTAACACTGCCGGGGCCAACCAGTCGCGGGTCACGCCGAACAGGCCGCCCGCGCACTCAGGTGAATAGCAAGGGGCGGCAAACGGGGCACTTTCTCCCCAGCCTGAAACCGAGCCGCTTGTCATTCGACAAAGGACTGCATGAATGTCTGCATCTTCGCCGTATGCGGTGCGCCAAGGAGAAATTAAAGGCATGGCGACGTGGAATAATTCAATGGAATCAATTTTCATTTCTGAAACTTTCCGGTGGTTTGTTTGAGGGTCAAGTGGGGAGGCGGAGGCGAGATTTCTATTGGGCTCAGCAGGATTTTACTCAGTCATGTTCCAAAATTCTTCTTCGCCGGGATCATTTTCAGGCGAAGCCTGTCGTTTGGTCCGATTTGAAGGTTTTTGTTGAACCCGCTTGTTCGCTGAAGGACGTTTCTTTTTAGCGGATTCTGACGTTTTCTGTTTTGAGCGGGCGGCTGCGGAAATTGTCGGGCGGCGGCGAGCTTTTTTCGATGCCGATTGACCGCAGAGTTCACATTCGCCGCGTACATTTAGCGGCTCACCACACTCATTACACAGTGGGATAGGCCGGTCGGCATCGCTTAATTTGCTGATGGTTGAGGGTGAGTCCGTGATTTTGGTGATTTTTCGTGCTCGAGCTTTTCGAGATTCTGGGATTTGAGTGGTCGGTTTTTTCTTGGTTGAAGATTCTTTTGAGGCTGCTGCCGTGGAGGTGGGTTGATCAATGTCTTTGAGATCTTCCTGGTCGTCGATTTCAGTAAAGTCTTCAGTCTGTTTGGTTGTTAGATTTTCTTCCCGAATAATTTCGGTTGTTGCCTCTTTACCGCTGGTCACATCTTTGGCAGAAACGTGCACGCGTGCCTGGGCATCGTAGAGGATCGTGACGGCAATTTCTGATCCTTCCGGCAAATCGAGAGGCAAATCATGGATTGAGCAGGTGCCAAGTTGTGCGATTGGCTTATCGGGGCCTGTGCCACTTTCGACAATACAAAGGCGAACTCGTTTTTGGTTTTTAACGACCGTGCCATAAGAGTGGGTGATCGATGTCGGCAGTGGAGTGTTGGCCGGGATAAGATAATGCGGCACGCGCGTATCGTTTTGGTTGGGGTCTCGAACCAAAATTCCCAAGCCGCGCGCGTTGACGCTAACTTGCTTAACTTGCGCCAGACGTTTGGTCGCCTCTTTGTTGAGAATTGAACGGGCGAATTTACTGTTACTTAACACCATGCCTGCATAATAGGTGGCACCGTGTGCGATCGATTGGTCGGGTGAAAGAGACGTGTTTAAGGTTCGGCCACTGAGTTTTTTCAGGCGGTCGCGAATCATGGGCATTCGCGATGCGCCGCCGGTTGTCAGGACGGCATCGACGTGGGCCCAGCCCATTTTATTTTCTTTCAGCATCCGCAAAGTGATTTCTTCGGTGCGGTTGACGAGTTCTTCGGTGAGGTTTTCAAATTGTTGCTGCTCGACTTGGTAGGTTCGCCGGTTGCCTTCGTGTTGACAGGTGAGGGCTGTTCGCGGTCGGACCGACAGGCTGCGTTTGGCCTGTTCGACTTCTATGGCCAATGCCTGCAGCGAGAGTGAGTTCTTTCGCGGGTCGTCTTTGTATTCTTTTTTGAATTGACCGGCGATGGCGTTAAGCAGGATTTCGTTCCAATCAATTCCCCCTAAGTGTAAATCGCCGCTACTGGCGATGACGGTGACTTCGTTTTTTTTGTAGTTCACCAGCGAAAGGTCAAACGTGCCGCCGCCTAAATCGAAAACTAAAATTCGTTGTTCTTCAGCGAGTTCAGAAAACCACAGGCCTTCAGTTCCTAGAACGTGGCACAGCGCTGCAGCAACCGGTTCGTTGATAATATCGACTTGTTTCAGCCCTGCACGAAAACCGGCATCGACGGTTGCCTTGCGTTGGGCGTCGCTAAACTGAGCCGGGACGGTGATGACGGCTTGTTCGATTTTCCCTAGTTTTTCTTCAGCAGCGCTCAGCAATTTTTTCAAAATGTATGTGGCGATGTCGGTCGGTGTGAAGGGTCTGCCGTCAATCAACCAGCGTTTGTTCGGGTCTCCTATCCAGCGTTTGGAATTCACGATCACCCGTTGAGGTTGGACGATGGTGTTACGTAAGGCTTCTGTGCCGACGATTGCTTCAGCCCCGTCGAACAAGACGGCGGAAGGGGTCGAAAGCTCACCCTCCTGATTGGGGATTGTGGCTGGCTCTCCATGTTCATTCAAATGGGCGATGCAGGAGTACGTTGTTCCTAAATCGATACCGACGGCTTGAGTTTTATTCATCACGCGTAGAATTCTTTCAGAGCAGATAGGGTTTGAACCGAACCTAAAGACATGGTCTTTGAGACCGTTCTATGGTAACATTGCAGGTGAGGACACTCCAGACATTCCACCTTTTTCTCTTGAATTCAAATGATAGAGTCCGCATGAGGTCGGTCGTACCAATTTTCGCTTGTGTGGCCCTGGTGATTGCCGGGATTGGGGTTAGTTGCGGTGCAGAGACTATCCGATACCGTACTGGGGTTGGCTTTCAGGTGGAACTCAAAAAACCAATTTCAGGTTCTTGGAGCTTTGTTGAGTACCGAGGCGTTTTGGAGCGAATTTCGACCTCTCGCCAAGTGGCAATTTTGCTCGACCGCCGTATCGACCCCAGCCAAGAACTGAACATTGATATTGATGAGCCATCGCTGTCAGCGGCACTTGAGAATATCGGAAAGCGATCAGGTGCCGGGTTAAGCCTGTTAAAAAGCTTGGCGTATCTAGGTCCGCCGCGCTCGGCAGCGATTTTGCGAACGCTCATAGAATTACGGTTGGATGAACTGTTTTCAATCTCGAAAGAACTTCCCAAAGGTCGGCATTTCAAGCTGGCCGAACGTCGTTTAGTAACTTGGGACGATCTGACCGAACCGGCTGAGGTTCTTCAGCTTATTGCCAAGCGGTATCAGCTGAAAATCGAAGGCCTTGATCAAATTCCGTACGACCAGTGGGCGGGGGGCAATTTGCCGATGGTGAATTCATTGGAAGCCTTTTCCTTGGTATTGATTCAGTTCGATTTGACCTTCGAATGGCTCGAAAAGGCTGCAGGAATTCGAATTGTCCCACTTCCGCGAAACGTTGGCGTGGTCAAAGAGTATTCGCCGCGAAATATGACCGCGCAAACGGCACTCAAAAAATTGGGAGCTGAGTTTGCCGGGCTGAATGCAGAAATTCGAGGCCGTAAGGTTCGAGTGTTCGCTACTGTCGAACGGCACGAAGCTGTGAACTCATTGCTGCGGCCTGGTTTCAAATCGACTAAAAAACCGCAACCAACGGCTGGTAAAGCCCCCGTTCCCTTAAGTCGCAGGCGGTTCGACAAGCTCAAAGTTGACCGGGTACCCGTGTTGGCATTGATGCAAAAACTACAGCAATCGCAGATTCAATTCGAATTTGATGCTGAGAAAATGAAAAAGGCGGGCATCGATTTCAACCAGCGGATTACCCTCGATTTGAAGGCAGCAACGGCTGAAGAGGTGTTTCGTGCCATGTTCGACCCAATTGGGGTTTCATTTCAAATAGAAGGCGTGACGGTTACCCTTGGTCCAAAGTGAATTACTACAATGGGTTATGTGAATTGATCTGGTTATTGTGTGGGTTCATTTGACGAATTCTGCCTTTCCGCCAAAACCGCATCCCTGCAGTTTTGAATTGCCATAGCCAATCCACTATTATGTTGCCATTAAGCTTCCGCCAAGTTTTTTTGCGATCTGCTCGCAGCCGCTCAAGCGTACCGAGGGGAATGCGGAAGTGTTTCACAAATTAGGATTTACAAGGCTGCCGGTCCGTGGCTTCTTGAAGCCCGGTAGGAATATAACGAGGAGTCAACGTGTCGAGTGCTAAGAATTTACTGGTTGCCCAATCGGGTGGACCATCGCCGGTCATTAATAACAGTCTGCGTGGACTGATTGATATGGCCCAAGACTTACCGGAGATCGGCACAATTTACGCCGGCTGGCATGGAATCGAAGGGGTTCTCAAAGAAGAACTACTCGATCTGTCGGCTCAAGACCCGCAGGAAATTGCCTTGTTACGGACAACGCCCGCAGCAGGTTCAATCGGAACGTGCCGCTACAAGTTGCGAGACCACCAAACCGAGGACTTCGACCGCGTGGTTGAAGTTCTCAAAGCGCATAACGTTGGCTACTTCTGCTACATCGGCGGCAACGACTCGATGGACACGGCCAACAAGGTCGCCTTGATGGCCCAAGAAAAGGGTCTCGACCTAGTCGGAATTGGCGTGCCTAAAACCATCGACAATGATATCGGCGACAGCGAGTTCAAGCTCATCGACCACATTCCCGGTTACGGCAGCACTGCCCGGTATTGGTCGCACATGGTGCAAATGGCCAACGAAGAAAACCGAGGCAGCTCACCCGCCGACCCCGTTTTAGTGTTACAAGCAATGGGACGCCGCATTGGTTTCATTCCCGCCGCCGCCCGTTTGGCCGATCCGGACCGCCAAATTCCGATGCAAATCTATCTTGCTGAAAGAGAAATTTCCGTCGAACAACTGTTAGACAACGTCAATGATCAACTAAAACGCGATGGCCGTTTAATTATGGTGGTCAGTGAAGGTTTGAAGTTGGGCGATATCGGAGAAACCACCGATTCCTTCGGTCACACGCAGTTCAGTTCCAGCCAAATGACGGTCGCCCAGATGATTGTCAACTTGTTGAATGAAAAAGGGCTGTCGGTCAAAGGAGCCGCCCGGGCCAATGTTCCGGGAACCGACCAACGGCACAACATGGTTTACGCCTCAACCGTCGATTTGGAAGAAGCTTACCGGGTTGGTCAGAAAGCCGCCTTGATGGCCGCCGCTGGTGAAAGCGGTTACATGGCCACAATTTTGCGTGAGCCGGGCAAAAACTATCACGTTCGGTACGATAAAGTTCCGCTGGGAGAAGTGGCGAATAGCGAACGAGAATTTCTCGAAAGCTGGATTTCACCCGATGGCACCGATGTGACCAACGAGTTCATTGAGTACGCCAAACCGCTCATCGGTCAAGACTGGGTCAGCATGCCCATTATCGACGGTCGATTGCGGCTGTCACAATTGCAACGTAAGTTTGCCGACCAAAAACTGCCCGCATATATTCCTCAGGCGGATCGAGAAACTGAATAGTTCTTTTCGTAAAGCACTGGCAGAGCCAGTGGCACACACATTCACACAAACCAATAGACTAAAACGATTTTTCGGAGTGACAGAAAACGTGTCGAGTAACCCCTTGGACAGTTTTGAACGGAAACACGAGTTTTTAATTGGTATCGATTCAGACGGTTGTGCCTTTGATTCGATGGAGATTAAACACAAAGAATGTTTCATTCCAAACTTTATCAACTACATGAATTTGCAGCCGGTTTCAAAATATGCCCGCGAAGCGTGTGAATTCACAAACCTGTATTCTAAATGGCGTGGGGCGAACCGCTTCATCGCTTACTGTTTGGCCCTCGATTTATTGGCTGAACGCCCGGAAGTGCAGGCTCGAAACGCGGTAATCCCGAAACTGGCTGGCGTCAAGGACTGGATGGAACGCGAAACCAAACTGGGTAACCCGACCTTGCATGTCGAAGTCGAAACAACCGGTGACCCCGATCTAACATTGGCCTACAAATGGTCGGTCGCTGTGAATGAAACCGTGGCCGACTTAGTTCACGGCGTGCCTCCGTTCCCTGGCGTTCAGCAAAGTTTAGAGCGATTAAGCACGGTTGCCGACATGATTGTTTGCTCGGCAACGCCCAACGACGCTCTGCAAAAGGAATGGGATGAGCATGGCATTTCAAAGTTCGTACAGGCCATTTGCGGTCAAGAAGCTGGTAGCAAAAAAGAAACATTGGGCGAAGCCATGTCTCACGGATATGAGAAAGATCACGTTTTAATGATCGGCGATGCCCCCGGCGATATGAAAGCCGCCCAAGCCGTCGGTGCCTTGTTCTACCCAATTAACCCGGGAAAAGAAGAAGCCAGTTGGGAACGATTTTTAGGCGAAGCCTGCGATAAATTCCTTAACGGTGAATTCGCCGGCGAATACCAAGACAGTTTAATCGCCGAGTTCGATACCTACCTGCCTGAAGTTCCTCCTTGGAAATAAACAATCCGGATTTCAATCAACTGGTCCGGCAACGTTCGATACATTTTTTAGACGAAAGCTTTAGAGAAGAGATTCCTCACATGGCAAAGCACGATATTGGTTTGGTTGGTTTGGCAGTAATGGGCCAAAACTTGGTTTTGAATATGGCCAACAACGGCTACTCGGTCGGCGTGTATAACCGCACGACGGCCACCACCGATGAATTTCTAGCCGGTTTACCCGACCGCCCGGAAGGCGTAGTCGCTGAAGGAACCGACGAACGAATTACCGGGTATCACTCGTTAGAAGAACTGGTCGAAAACCTCGCCTCGCCTCGCAAGGTGATGTTGATGGTCAAAGCCGGTCCTGCCGTAGATAAAATTATTGACCAGTTAAAAACTTTACTAAGCCCCGAAGACATTATCATTGATGGCGGGAATACATACTTCCCAGACACAAACCGCCGCACGAAAGAAGTCGAAGAAGCAGGCCTGCAATTCGTCGGCACAGGCGTTTCCGGCGGTGAAGAGGGCGCGCTCAAAGGTCCCAGCATTATGCCCGGCGGATCACCGGCCGCTTGGCCTCACGTGAAAGGCATCCTGCAGAAAATCTCAGCCAAAGTCGAAGGCGATGTGCCTTGCTGTGAATGGGTCGGCGAAGCAGGGGCCGGCCATTATGTTAAAATGGTCCACAACGGCATCGAATACGGCGACATGCAGCTCATCTGCGAAGCCTACTTCATTCTGAAGAATGCACTAGGGCTTTCTAACCAAGAACTGTTTGAGGTTTTCAAAGAGTGGAACGAAGGTGAACTCGAAAGTTACTTAATCGAAATTACACGCGACATTTTCACCGTGATCGATGAAGAAACCGGCGATCATCTCGTTGATAAAATTCTCGACACGGCACGTCAAAAGGGAACCGGGAAATGGATGAGCCAGCACGCTCTCGATTTGGGTGTGCCGACGACGTTGATCACCGAAGCCGTCTACTCGCGCTGCCTGTCGGCTCAAAAAGACGAACGCGTGCGTGCTTCCGAACAGTTATCTGGGCCGGATACAAAATTTGAAGGCGACAAAGCCGCGTTCATTGAAGATGTGCGGCAAGCATTATACGCATCGAAACTTTGCAGTTACGCCCAAGGCTATGTGCAACTTGATGCAGCCGCGCGCGAGTTTGGCTGGAAACTGGACAACGGAAACATCGCCCTGTTGTGGCGAGGCGGGTGCATCATTCGTTCGCGGTTCTTGAGCGATATCAAAGCCGCCTTCGATAAAAACCCTGAACTCGAAAACCTGCTGCTCGATGACTTCTTCAAATCGGCCATCGACAAAGCCCAACCAAGTTGGCGGCGCGTTATTTCGACGGCAGTTGAGTTAGGCTTACCCGTTCCCGGTTTCGCCGCCGCATTAAGTTACTTCGACGGCTATCGCCAAGCCCGCCTGCCAGCGAACTTGTTACAAGCCCAACGCGACTACTTCGGTGCTCACACCTACCAACGAGTCGATAAGCCGCTTGATGAAGCCTTTCATACTGATTGGATTCGGAAACGACAGATTGGGGAGTGATTGCTGCGATTTCTGAGAAACACTATTTAGCCCCGGGTGATTACACCCGGGGTTTTTGTCGTACTATTCAGCTAGTCGCTAAATTGCTTCTCGTCTCTCGTCAAATGAGAAAATCTTCTGCAACAATCGGACGCGGAAGGTGAGGCTTCTTGTTGCTTACGCAACCCAGCCGAATTTTCGGCTGGGCCACCCTCCTGATGAATACGTGTAAGCGTTCGTGTCATGCTAATCGCATGATCTGCAATAATGAGATTGCCCTGAGTGGTTGCATTCGGTGGTTCTCTTATCTACTGCTACTGAAATTCGACTACTATCAAAGTTGCTCGCTAGACTAGATGGCAACTGGTACGATTCGTCTTTCATGCTGAATTATATTTTTCGAGAGATTAGATCAGGATTCACACTTTGAAGCCGGAATTTGTTGAACAACTTGTTTGTCCCGAGTGCTCGAAACGACTGGTATTGAACGCTGATGAGCTGGCTTGTCAGGCATGTGGTATTCACTTCCCGGTGGTTGCAGAGATTCCACGCTTTGTTTCGCAGGATCATTTGGCGAGTTTTTCGTTGCAATGGAATAAGTATGAGGTGGCCCATGATGAAGAAGACCGGGCGACCTTTCAGGCCAAAACGGGAATTCGCTTGGAAGAACTTTCAGGGTTAAGAGTTCTTGATGCCGGTTGTGGCGGGGGGCGGTACAGCAAAGTTGTTGCAGAAGCGGGCGGGCAGGTGGTTGCCGCCGACCATAGTACGGCGGTCGAGAAAGCAACCAAGCTGTGTGAGTATCTTGAAAACGTCGATTTTCTGCAGGCCGATTTGAAAAAACTGCCTTTAGAACCTGAATCGTTTGATTTCGCTTTTTCGATTGGCGTGATGCATCACGATGCCGATTCCCGTGCGGTTTTTGATGCCGTTGCCAAAATGGTTAAGCCGGGGGGGCGTTATTCGGTTTGGTTGTATCGTAAAAATCAGTGGTGGCAGGAAGCGATCAATAATTGTCTGCGTAAACGCACGACAAAAATGCAGTCGGAAAAACTAGAACGCTGGTGCAAGTTGGGGGCCTGGTTGGGAGGCATTCCCGTTGTTAATAAAACGCTCAATAAAATTGTGAACTTCAGCAATCATCCCAATTACGAAAATCGGGTGTGCGACACGTTCGATTGGTTTGCACCCGATTATCAGTACCATCACACCGTTACTGAATTGTGCGAATGGTTTGAGGCGGCTGGTTTTGAAAACTTAACCGTTTTACCGCCGGAGAAATCGGGGCCGGTTTACAATTGGACGTACAACCGCAACCTGCTAATTGGCAGCGGCGTGAACGTGACCGGGGTGAAGCGATCCGACGACAAGTCGTCGGCTTAGAAGTTATTTTGCTTTCACGTCGTAACACAGCAGTAAATCTTGATCGCGTAGGTACAGTTTTCCGTTGGCGATTACGGGGTGCGACCAGGAACTGGCGTTGCTGCGGTTGGGTTGGTTGAATCGGCCTTTTTCGAGATAGGAACCGGGCTTGGCTTCGACGAGTGCGACAGGGCCGCGTTCACTTCTTAAGTAAATGTGGCCATCAGCGAAGGTGATTGATCCTTTTCCGACCGAGCGATTTTTCCAGGCGACTTTTCCTGTTGTTAAATCGATGCAAGTAAGGATGCCGGGGTCGTTCGAGCCGTACAGGTAATCACCCAAAATCAGCATGCCGCCGTGATGGTTTTTCATGTCGTCAGTATGGTAAACCTGCTTGGCCGCGGTGCTGTTTCCGGTTGAGGAGAGTTGAACCAGCGTGCCTCCAGTGCCGTAACCGGACGAACTGAAGACATGGTTTTTAGCGAACACCGGCGCGGAAGCGTTTGCCGTTCCGTTTGCCGAACTGGTGTTGCCCCACATGACATTTCCGCTGGTGGCGTTGACGCCGATGACCGAATTACTGGTGAAAGTGATGTACTGCCTCACGTTTCCGACTGTGGCGATGATCGGTGAAGAATAGCCGGCCCGCGGGTTACCGGGTGCAGCCGCCTTCCAGATGACGTCGCCGCTGTTTTTGTTCAAGGCGACCATCGTTGCTTGCTTGCCGCCGGGTGAGCAGATGAGTTTGTCACCATCAATGAGGACCGACTCGGTAATTCCCCAGGTAATGTTTGAACCTTCAAATTGTTGAAGGATATTCATTTTCCAATTCACTTTTCCTGAGTTTGCGTCGAGCGAGAATAGGTCGCCGCCTGCCCCCAATGCGTAAACGTTGTCGCCATCAACGGTCGGCGTGCTGCGTGGTCCGTTGCCAGAACTTTGGCGAACGGATTGGCTAATGGTGACTGACCACAATTGGCTGCCGTCTTTTTCATTGAGTGCGATGACAATTTCGTTTTGCCCTTCGGTTCCCATCGTGTAGATGTGGCCTTTGGCGACTGAAAGGCTGGAATACCCCGAACCCAATCCGCGAGCCGTCCAAGCCAACGGCGGCCCATCGGTGGGCCAGCTTTTGAGTAGCCCAGTTTCTGCAGAGATGTTGTCGCGGTTGGGGCCGCGGAATTGATGCCATTCAGTTTCGGAAGAGTTCGCTGTGCGATTGCTTGCAGCCGTTGTTCGTGAAGAACTTTTCCGAGAGGTGGTCGCAGGCTTGGTCGATTTGGTTCCGCTCGGCTTTGGAGTGCTGTCAGCGGTTCGGGCGATGACTTTTCGGACGCGGTCGGTGCTACCGGCCGTGAAGACCGAGACCTTCATGCCTGGCTGCAACTTTGAAAGTTCGCTCGGTTTGTTGTTGAGTGAGACAGACGATGAAGTTGAGAGTTGGAACGTTTTTGTTTTCTTACTTTTCAATGATTGAATAGTAAACTTCTTACCATCGGCTGAAACGGATTTGACGGTGCCTGAAAAAATGCCCGCTTGAACGCTTTGAGCGAAAGCACAGACTACAATGGCAAACAATAGTGCGAGGGCGGCTTGCGGTGTGCGTCGCATGGGTGTGTTCCTTCTGTCTTGCGTCTTTGGCCCAGTGAGCCATTTGGTGAGGAGTGATTATTAGGAGTGAGGCTGTGCGTTTAATATGACAACTTCCCGACCAGGCAACAAGAGGAATCGCTGCAGGAGTCGATGGAGTTCTCTAAGTCGTTGACGGTTTCGTGACGCGCTGATACCTTGCAACGGTGTGGCACGACGGGTTGCTGTGGTTGAGTTACTATTCTAGCCACGAAGGCAAAACCAGTATTTATCAAACGAAGATCAAACTTCCCGGTCAGTCGGAATAGTTTGAACTTGGTTATTCATTAGAGAATTGAAAACGGCAAACCAAAATGTCCTCAGCGCGAAATCCAAAACTGGGTCTGTTGTTTGTTTCGCCTTGGTTGCTGGGGTTTGTGTTTCTGACCGGGTATCCTTTTTTGGTTTCGTTGTATTGGAGTTTCTGCCGCTACGACCTACTGACCGAACCGGACTGGGTGGGCCTCGAACATTATTATCGGCTGCTAAACGAACTTTTCTCTGGGGCTGAATTCGGACAGGCTTTATGGAACACGTCCTATTACGCAGCCGTGGTTGTGCCGGGCAGTGTTGTGTTGGGTGTGACGTTGGCAGTTCTGTTGAATCTGAAAGTTCGCGGGCAGGCGGCGTTCCGCACGCTGTTGTTTTTGCCATCGATTGTTCCCACGGTGGCCAGTTCAATTTTATTTATCTGGTTGTTGGATCCCAAGAAGGGGCTTGTTAACCGCGGACTGGCAATTGTTGGTGTTGAACCGACCTGGCTGAATAGCTCGGCTGAGTTTTTTAACGTTGCCGATTGGCTGGCCGGGACGGCTGAGCTTGGTTCAAAAGATGCGCTGGCGATGATGAGCCTGTGGGGCATTGGTAACTTCATCATCATTTACTTGGCCGGATTACAGAATGTTCCACAAGAATTGTACGAAGCGGCCGAGTTGGACGGGGCAGGGGAGCTGCGCAAATTTTGGCATATCACGCTGCCGCAACTGACGCCGGTAATTTTCTACAATATCATTATGGGCGTTGTCGCCGCCGTGCAGTATTTCACGCAGGCTTATGTTGTGAGTGGCGGAACGGGCGGACCTGCAGGCTCGACCCGCGTGCTGTCGATGCACATTTTTCTGTGGGGGTTCAAATACCAAGAAGCCGGTTACGCCAGCGCGGTGGCTTGGACACTGTTCTTGCTGGTGATGGGTGTGACGTGGCTGCTGTTTCGTTCTTCCGGACGCTGGGTGCATTACGGAGGGGCAGAATGAAAGTCAAAGCCGCTGTGCCTGTTCTCATATTAATTGCCGTTGGTTGTCTGTTATGGCCGCAGCTGTTTGGAAATTCTGCAACGAACCAAAATGTTCCTACTGGACGCGAACGTGTCGTCTTCTGGCACTTCTGGGGCGGACAGGAACGTAAACCGGTGCAAGAAATCGTACAGCGGTTTAACGAATCGCAAAACCAGTTCTGGGTCGAAGAAATTGCGATTCCCGGCCAGAACCTCGACATGAAGTTTTTCATGGCGATTGCCGGCGGCGACTTTCCCGACCTGCTGAACCAGGACGATCAGATTATCGCACAATGGGCACACCGTGACGTGCTGATGCCGATGTCCGAATTGACTGACGACGATCAAGAATATCAGCAGCTAGTGAACTGGCTGAGCCCCGCTGCGAAAAAAATCGGCACGTATCAAGGAAAACTGTACGCCCTGTGTAATGCCCTCGATATTCGCACCATTATGTACCGCCTCGATATTCTTACCGATGGCAACACACCGACGGGTATTCAAGACTTCGATGAGATTTCTCTGCGAGCCAGCCACAACGAAAATTCAATTCCCTATTTACCCGATGACCGGCGGTTGTGGGCCTGGGGCGTAGCATTCGGGGGTGATTTCTACGACGAGGAAACCGGCACCGTCACGGCCAACCATCCGAAAATTGTAGAGGCACTAACGTGGATGACTTCCTACAGTCAATTTCACGGCGTAC
>Ga0115002_10004774_pt1 | contig 16235 bp, 12 predicted proteins | sample ArcticOcean_MG_C_8_FD_89576 | JGI IMG/M metagenome (GOLD analysis project Ga0115002, IMG submission 89576) | Marine microbial communities from western Arctic Ocean - ArcticOcean_MG_CB11_86 | ecosystem: Environmental > Aquatic > Marine > Oceanic | place: Arctic Ocean: Canada Basin | collected... | reverse complement strand
CTCGCGCGCCGCCAGCGTGAGCAGTGCCGCTTGCGCATCGAGGTCCGCTTGGGCGCCGCGTAGTTTGTCGGCAAAACGATCGATCGACGCTTGCAACTCCGGATCGTCGACAACTGCCAGCAGATCGCCCTGCCGGACAATGTCGCCTTGCCGGACATAGAGGGTGGTCAAAGTTCCAGGCCACGGCGCCGAGATCGCGGTCTATGTGCCTGCCACAACTCCGTAGCCAGCATTTTGCAGAAAGGTGCTCCAAAGGAGGTAGCCGCCGGTGCAAACGCAGATTAACAAAATCGTGGCAACGAGCAGTCGGCCCTTGGGTCGCCCTGAGACTCGCGGTGCGGACCGCACGGGCTGAGTCGTTGCAGTTAAGGCAGGCGTTTGCGCCAGTTCGATAGGTGCCGCCGTCTCCTGCACCTGCTTGCGGTCGGAGGTACGACGTGCAGGGGCCGCCTGCGACTGAGCCTTGCTCGTCGGACCATCGCCGGCAGCCAGTGGCTTAAGGAGTCTACTTTTCAGGACAACGCTGCAGTGAGAGCAAGAAGTTATAGCATCGCTCGAGGCACACACTGAGCGGAGCCGAGGATTCTTGGGACTACCAAAACGTACGTCACCGCAGCGACAGAGATGCACAATGCTGCCAGGACTCGCACGGCAGAGCCGACGACGTAATCGTCACAATCGGCAGAACAGAAACACGGCCGAACTTAGGGCTAAGACACAATGTCTCGCCGGCGTTCCAGATAATCCCACACGACGTAACGGTCAAGGTCGTGTCCCGCGGTGAAAAACACCCGGCCGCGCGTGGATTCTGCCAGGCGATAAGCGAAACGCACGTCTTCCTGTGTCTGTGACCAACTGGGCAACAAAAACATGTTGATCGTGATACCCTCGCGATGGCAAAGTAGCCCTTCGCGCAGGGTGGCTGACTCGGTTTGCGGGTCGGGCGGGTACAGCAGATACAACATCTCGCCTTCGAAGTGTGCGGTGGGCAGTCCGTCGGTAATCAGAATGATCTGCCGATTGGGCGTGTCTTGCGTGGCGAGCAATCGCCGGGCGGTGGCCAGGCCGTGTTGGATATTCGTAAAGTGGGGAGGCACTTGGTATTCGCTCACATCATCGCGGCTCATGTCGGCCCGCAGTCGCACGACCGGATCGTGCACTGTCACCGGCTTGGGCATCAGCTCGACAATCCGGCCCCGCTCCACCAGCTTGGCAAAGCTAAATAATTCGACAAATTGCAAGTAGTCGCCCGGGTATTCGCTACGGATAAGTCCTTCGAGCGTGAGTGCCATCCGCTTGACGTTGATGTACTGACCGTCGTAGCGCATCGAGCCGCTCATGTCCATCAAGACGCAGGTAGCACACTTGGGATTGTTGCGCGTGGTGTGGATTTGAATGTCGTCCGAATGCAGACGAAAGGGGGAGGGACTAGGCAACTTGTGTGGGTCTCTCGCCTGTTGCGTTTCGTCATTCTGCCCGGTTTCTCCCGTGGTTTCGCCCGCCTGACGAATTAGCGCATTGATAAACGTACCGGGAATGTCGAGATGCGCAATTGAATCCCCAAACTCATACTGCTTCGTCTTTTGCGTTTCGACGGCCCCTTCGCCGATGACAGGGCCTTGATGCCGACCGCTACGCGATGATTGCAAGCTGCTAAATAACCGGTCGATGAGCTTGGCCTGAAAGATGCGATAGGCTTTGGGCGTTACGCGAAACTGACCTTCGTGTTGTTCGAGGCCTTGTTGCTCAGCCATTTCGCGCAGATAGTCTTGCACTTGTTGCTGGAGTGCACTGAGCTGGTCGATATCGCCTGGCTCGGCAAATTCGGCCAGAGATTCCAAATCAATAAGACCGATTTGAGCCGTCTTGGCGGCTTCTTCCAGTTGTTTGATCAGCTCGTCAATCCGCTCCAGTTCGTCTTTGATCAGAATCGCTTGTGGTACGGTCATCGCTTCGTGGCCCGTGAAATCGTAGCGGGCGGCCAATTCTTCGATCTGGTATTTGTCGCCCAATGTTTCGATCAATCCCACCAGCGCACGCGCAAACGCAGATTGGTCGTCCCCCGTGGCATACCATAAGCGTTCGAAGTCGCGCAGCTGCTCTTCCTGAACCGCTTTACGGAATCGATCGCGATGCTTTTTGGGCGGCTTCACGCTCTGGGTATGCTCAGCAAATGCGCTATGTGCCCGCTGACGAACTTTGCGAGTTTCGTAGCGTGCGAGGATCTTGCGCCGACGCTCACGCAGCAGCGCTAACAGCGCATCGATACTTGGCCCCAAACCTTGGATCTGGCTGGGATCAATCTGCACCGCACGGGCCAGTTCTTCCTCAGTCAGGCGGCGCCGTTCGCCAAACATCAGCATGTGCTCGAAAGCCGAAGACACCATGTCGGGCGGCGGCTGCGTCGGGCTAGGGAACCGCCGAGGATCGTACCGCTGGTACGTATGAATAATTCCGCCGAGCGTATCGCGATTGGCCATTGAAGATTTCGGATTTGGGAAGCAACCGAGTACTTTTCCCCTACGGCATAAGCACGCAGGGCGGTAGTTAATAAATTCAGAATTATTGTAGCACATTGTGGCACGATTCTCCGAATCGCGAGTTTTGCATCATTCGCACACCGATCTTAGATCTTCGCGGTTTGACGGTGCCAACCTCACGTCCACCAATCTGCACCAAGCAATGTTGCCCAGCCGACTTCCTCACCTACCGGCGATTACTCCGGCGGTGGTCGAAATTGTCGGTCGATGTTCAGCCTACTCCGGCGGTCCCGCAGTTATCAGCCTGATCCGGCATGGAGGCTATGGAATCGTGTCTCTAAATCTAGACCTCTATGCAACATTCACACCCTAGTGCTAAGTTGCAGTGGCAGTTCCCATCTTCCAGAAGCAGTAATATCTTGAAACAGAAGCAGTAATATCTTGAAAGCACCCAAACGAATTCAACCCCTGATTGAAGACGGTCTGGTTGATGAAGTCCTTCGTTCCCTGATGAGTGGCAAAGAGGCGCAAGTCTATCTTGTCCGCTGTGGGCAGGAGATTCGCTGCGCTAAGGTGTACAAAGAGGCGGCCGATCGCAGTTTCAAAAATTCGGTGCGGTATCAGGAAGGCCGAAAAGTCCGCAACAGCCGCCGACAGCGAGCGATGGGAAAGCGTTCCAAATTCGGTCGCGCTCAACAGGAGATTGTCTGGCAAAGTGCCGAAGTTGACGCACTCTACCTTCTCGCCGAAGCGGGAGTACGTGTCCCTCAGGCATACGGTTGCTTTGATGGCGTGTTGTTGATGGAGCTGATTACTGATGCAGACGGCGAAGTGGCTCCGCGTCTCAACGATATCAGCATGTGTGCAGAACAAGCCGTGAAAGATCACGCAACGGTCGTGAATTTTGTCTTGCGCATGCTGTGTGTCGGACTGATCCACGGCGATTTGTCCGAATTCAATGTCCTTCAGAACGAAGAAGGTCCCGTCATCATTGACTTGCCGCAAGCCGTCAATGCGGCAGGAAACAATAGTGCCAAAAGTATGCTGCAGCGTGATGTCGACAACATCACTCAATACTATGCACAGTTTGCTCCGCAGTTGGCGGATACCCACTACGCAGAAGAAATTTGGGAGTTGCACGAGAAAGGTGAACTCAAGCCCGACTTAAAACTAACGGGTAAGTTTGAGTTTCCGACAGAGGCAGCCGATGTCGATTTGGTGTTGCACCTCATCGACGTTGCCTATGAAGAAGAACAGGAACGACTGAGTAACGAGTGATATCAAATGGGAGTCGGAACTTTTCGATAGACGTTGACACATCAAAGAGGCCTGACCCCTTTGAATCTCCTACGACACAAACCGCCGCAGAATGTCGTTGGCGTGGTCCTTGAACATTGTCACGTGCCCGGCCTTGGCGTCGATGGTTAGATCGCTACCGGCGATTTGCTTGTGAAAGTAGTGGGCCATCGAGGGCGTGACGATGGGGTCGCAACCGCCTTGCCAGATCGATACCGGTACGCCTTGAATCTCGTTCAGGCAAAATCCCCAATGGCCACCTAGCAGGCGAATGTCGGTCACCAAACCTTGAGGACCGCGGCGCACAGATTCGCGCATGTTCGCGATCAGATCGCGATAGTTTTTTGGATTGCACAGAATAAGCTTTCGGTCGACTGCCGCCAATTGCTCGGCCACTTTGGCCATTATTTTATCGGGCTTCCGATCGAGTCGCCGGCCAACCACTTTCAATCCGCGTTGTCCCAATCGCGGTCGACGAGCAATCAACTTAATTTTTCGGTCCTGGCTTCCCGGACACGTACCGCTGGCGCCGATCGGCGCATGGCCCGAGACGATTGCCACGTGGGTTAGGCGGTGCGGTATTTTGGCGGCACATACGGCAGCATACGGTGCGCCGCCTGACAGACCGATGATGCCAAAGCGCGAGTCGGCATAGCCGAGTGCGGCGGCCAGTTGCTGGATGTCGCCCGGCCAATCCACGATGCGCCGTCCAGTTTGGTAGCTCGATTGGCCGATGCCAGGTCGATCGACGGCGATCACACTCGCCCCAGAGCAGCAGCAATCACCGTCGCATAAGGCGATTTCAAGTCGCGAACCGGGCGTGCCGTGGAAGTAGAAAACTGGGGGCCCAAACCCTGCGCCGTACACGCGGTAGCCCAGCCATCGTCCGTCGGCCAGACGCCAACGGCCGTCTTTTGGTTTTGTCGTGGCTGCGGCCCACGCGCGCGTACCGGGCAGGGTGGTCGCCAAAAGGGCTCCTCCGGCAGCAAGTACTTCGCGTCGCGTTAGCATGATTGGGTTCCTGTCTGCAGCTGATAATCCTGGACAATTGTAGTGCGCAATCGCGCTTTGGGCGGCAAGAATTGGCTTTCGGCGAGAATGGTCGTATCAGTTAGACCGCCGGCGACCGGCGAAATGTGCCAGTAAGATCACCGCGAAAAGCCAGAGAGTCGTCGGCTCGGGCACCGCGTCGAAGACAAGCCGACGTATGACGCCGTCGTGCTTGTTGGTGATATAGATTTCGCCCGGTGAATCGTTAAGTGGATTTCCGAAGGTGAGAACAGAGCGGCAAGCATGGAGGGTTTTAGTTGTAGGTCCCGGGCTAAGCCGCAAGCGGCCGACCGTTTGCGGCTGTCCGGAGCCGACTTATCCGGTTATCCTGTGACCGATCTTCCCGTATCATAGAGGGTTTGAGAAGCCAACTATTATAACCAGCACTCCGGCATGACCAGCACTCCGCCGCCATCTTCTAATGAGCAAACTTCCCAAGCGGTCCAGCGTTTGATGGACCAATACACGGAGATTGCGCGATTGGCAGGAGCATTGGCACACGAAATCAAGAATCCGCTTTCTACTATTCGGCTCAACATGGAACTCTTAGCCGAGGACATGGAACCGGCGTTGTCGCCGGCGCAACAGAGGGCGTCGAAGCGAATCGGCTTGGTACATCGTGAGTGCCAAAGGTTGCAGGATTTGCTCGACGATTTTCTTAACTACGCCAAAGTACGTCATCTTGATCTACAGCCCACTGACTTGAATGCCGAAGTGATCGAAGCATTGGAATTTTTTGAGCCAGAGGCCGCAGAATTCGGAGTGGAGGTTGTGCATTATCTCGACTCAGAACTCCCCAGCGTGATGCTCGACCACGAGGCTTTCCGAGGAGCCCTTTTGAACCTAATGCTGAACGCCAAGCAGGCGATGCCCAAGGGGGGGCAATTGGTGGTGCGCACTTTGGCACTCAAGGACAATGTCGCCTTGTACTTGATTGACACCGGTTGCGGCATGGACGAGCACACCGCGGCACAGATGTTCGACGCCTTTTTCTCGACCAAGTCGGCAGGTTCTGGGCTCGGCCTGCCGACCACGGCCAAAATTATCGAAGCCCACGGAGGCCGCATTAGTGTACAAAGCGAGGTGGGACGAGGAACCCAGTTTACCGTTGAGCTGCCTGTGCCGGCTCGACTGGCCAGTTGATTTTCGTTTACCGCTTGTTGTAGAACTACGCCATGCCCGCTTCCACCACCACCGCCAGCACCGGCCCGCCGATCAGGGCTCTGATTATCGACAACGATGAAGCGCATGCTGAAACAATGGCCGATAGCCTGTCTCGCGTCGGCTACGCCTGCACGGTCGCCACCTCTGGCACTCGAGGCGCCGAGTTGCTCGGAAAAGACACGTTTGAGATCGTGGTCAGCGATCTGAAGATGCCCGACGTCGGAGGATTGGAGATCCTGGCCCGCGCAAAAGAAGTCCTACCCGATGCCGAAGTGATTTTGGTCACCGGCCATGGCACGATCCAGTCGGCCGTCGAAGCGATGCAGCAAGGAGCCTTCAATTATTTGCTAAAACCGCTCGACTTGAAGCAATTGCGAGCGGTTGTTGACAACGCTTCGCGCAACCAACATCTTCGCCGTGCGAACGCGGAGTTGAATCGTCGCCTCGACGAGAAATTCGGCTTCGAGGGTGTGATTGGCAACAGTCCGCATATGCATGAGATGATTGATCGGCTGCGCCGCATCGCACCCACCGACGCTACGATTCTTATTCATGGCGATACGGGCACAGGCAAGGAACTCGTAGCCCAAGCGATCCATCAAAACAGTCCGCGGAAGAAACGCCCCTTTGTCGGACTTAATTGTGCGGCCTTGAGCGAAAATATTTTGGAAAGCGAATTGTTTGGGCATATCCAGGGCGCTTTTACGGATGCAAGTGCCGATCGCATTGGTAAATTTGAGTACGCTCACGGCGGGACGTTGTTTCTCGACGAGGTTGGCGACATGCCGCTGCCGACGCAGATCAAACTACTTCGCGTCCTCGAAAATCATGAAATCACTCGTGTGGGATCCAATGAGCCAATTTCGGTGAACGTCCGCATCCTGTCGGCGACGAACCGAGATTTGGAACAAGCGATTGCTGCCGGCACGTTTCGCGAGGATTTGTATCATCGGTTGAAAGTCGTGTCGATCCGTTTGCCCCAACTTGCCCAGCGGAACCAGGATATTCCGCTGTTGATTGATCACTTCGTGAAGATGCACAGCGGTCGCCACCAAAAAGATATCAAAAGTATGTCGACTGCGGCACGGCGTAGGCTCATGGCGTTCGATTGGCCTGGCAACGTACGACAACTAAAAAACACGGTCGAGAGTATGGTCGTTGTGGACTATGACGGGGTGCTTGATCTGGATGACCTGCCCCCCGATATGTTTGGCGACGACACGTCGGTGGCCGACGCCGGTGGCCAAGGCCTGAGCGATTTAGTGGGCAAATCGATCTCGGAGATTGAAGGATTATTTATCGCCGAGACGCTCAAATTCACCAGCGGAAACCGCGAAGAAGCCGCCAGCGTCTTAGGTATCGGCGAACGCACGTTGTATCGCAAGATCAAGGAATACAATCTTTAGCAATCCGAAACCACTCATGCCTACCATCCAACTACTAACGGCGAGCGTGATTAATAAGATCGCGGCAGGGGAAGTCATTGAGCGCCCGGCGAGCGTTGTGAAGGAACTTGTGGAGAACTCGCTCGACGCCGGTGCGACGCGCATCGATGTGGTGGTGGAGAAAGGCGGCGTGGAGCTGCTGCGGATTACGGACAACGGCTGCGGCATTGCCGCCGACCAATTGCTGCTCGCCGTGGCAAGTCATGCCACGAGTAAGATTGTCAGTGCCGACGATCTGTTTCAAGTCAAAACGCTTGGCTTCCGCGGCGAAGCCCTGGCCTCGATTGCTGCGGTTAGTCGTTTGACGCTTCGAAGCCGGCCGGCTGAGTGCGAGGCCGGAGCCGAGCTGGAAGTCGTCGGCGGCCAGGCCGAACCCATTCGCCCGGCGGGCTGCCCTCGGGGAACTTTAATCGAGGTGCGCCAGCTGTTTTTCAATACTCCGGTCCGGCAAAAGTTTTTGCGGACTACGCAGACCGAAGTGGGGCATATCACCGAAGCGGTCACCCGGCTAGCGCTGGGCAACCCGCAGGTGCATTTTGCGCTCACCCACGGCAACCGGCTGGTCCATGACTTGCCGCCGGTTCAGAATCTCCGTGACCGTGTCGCCGCTCTATTTGGTGATCCGTTGGCAGAAAACTTGATTGAGATCGATAGTCCTGGCGAGGAGATTCGTCTGCACGGCTACGTGGCCAATCCAGCGCATAGCCGCGGCAACAATCGACAGCAGTATCTGTTTCTTAACGGCAGGCACATTCGCGACCGATCGTTGCAGCATGCGTTGGGTGAAGCCTATCGAGGCTTGCTACTTAGCGGCAGGTATCCCATCTGTTTTTTGCGTTTAGAAATTCCACACGCGCAGGTGGATGTGAATGTGCACCCTTCGAAACAGGAAGTTCGCCTTCAAGACGGTGGTGCCATTTACAGTCAATTACTCGGATCGCTGAGATCCAAGTTTTTGACCACCGACTTAGTTGCCCGTGGAAATATTCCCAGTCAGGCGACAGGTGGCGGTGAAGATGAAATTGCCCAAAGCACACCCCAAACGAGTGAGCTGTTTGATTGGGCGAAGCACGAACTGGGTCGAACATCGCCTGCGAGCCGTTCTCCGCGCCCGTTCATTCCTTTCGACTCGCCAGCGAGCGGTGTGCGAGAAAAACTGCAGGTCGGCACTCTATCGCCGCCTCGTCGAGAGGACGCGGCCGACTTGGCCCTTGGGACGGACTCCTTGCGTGTTGATCCAGCCTCGTCAGCCGTACCTGCGGCTCACTTCGGCCCGGCTGCGCTACAGATCCACGATCGTTACCTCGTCGTGGAGAACGAAGCGGGACTCGAAGTCATCGATCAACATGCATTGCACGAACGGATCCTCTACGAGCAGTTGCGCGTCAAAGTATTGGCAGGCGGTGTCGAAAGCCAGCGTCTACTCGTACCCGAGCCGGTCGACTTGGCGGCCAGCGAAGCCGCTGCGGTGCTGGAAAATCGCGAAGTCTTGGCCCGCCTGGGCTTAGAGGTGGCACCATTTGGCGGTCAAGCGGTGCTAATTTCAGCCTATCCGGCCATGCTGGTCCACGTAAAACCCGCAGAAGTGCTGCGTAGTTTGGTCGAACAATTGCTTACCGACAGCAAGCAGCCCGAGCGCCGGGATGTGCTCGACGAACTTATGCAAGGAATCGCTTGCAAGGCCGCAGTGAAGTACGGAGATAGTTTGACGCCGGAGGAGGTGGAGAGTCTGCTTGCTGAGCGGCATTTGGCCCAGGATCACCACCATTGCCCTCATGGCCGCCCCACAACGCTCGTGTTTACTCGTGAACAACTCGATCGTCAATTCAAACGCATTTGATTCGCCGCCCGAATTCAATCACAATGGTGGGGACCTCAGCGGCCCGGGACGAATACTAGCGCAGTTCCAGGCGAACAAGCAAAATCCCACAACCTAGTACCCAAATATTCAACTACCGCCCTCGGCCTTGCTACGCAAAGGACTACCGCGATCCGACTCGCTTCCTCGCTATTGCTCGGCGTCGTCACTTGCTTCCTCCCTACCGGTCGGCGGCCTCAGTTGCTCCCTCAACCCTAGACCCTCCCCATGATTGTTGTTGCAATCGGACGAAGTCGCCATAAACATTTGATGGCCGAGCATCGCCATTTGGCAGAGCAAGGCGCACAGCTAGTCGAATTGCGGCTCGACTATGTGTCTAGCCGAGTGAACATCCGTCGTCTGCTGTCGGAGCAAGGCGATAGCGATTGTAAAGTGATTATCACTTGCCGGCGGAAAGAAGATGGCGGCAAATGGGCTGGCACCGAGGAGTCTCGCGTGCTGCTACTACGCGAGGCCATTGCCGAGGGTGTCGACTACGTCGACTTGGAAGAAGACATTGCCGCGCACATTCCCCGCTTTGGAAAAACCAAACGGATTATTAGCTATCACAACTTTCGCAAGACGCCAGAAGATCTGCGTGATTTGCACACGCGGATGTGCCAGCTTGATCCAGATATCATTAAGCTTGCCACGATGGCCAACGATCCGCACGACAACTTGCGGATGCTAGAAACCATTCAGGAGAGCGAAGTTCCGACAGCGGGTATGTGTATGGGAGATATGGGGACACCGTCGCGCATCTTGTCGGCAAAGTTTGGCGCCCCCTTTACGTACTCCACTTTTCACCATGAACGCGCCTTGGCTCCGGGGCAGTTGAGCTACAAGCAGATGATCGACATCTATCGCTACCAGGACATTGGCCTGGAGACGGATGTGTATGGCGTTATTGCCGATCCCGTAGGACATAGTTTGAGCCCTCATGTTCACAATGCAGCGTTTAATGCAAAAAAAATCAATTCTGTCTACGTACCGTTTCGTGTTCCTCCTGACAATTTGGGGCAGTTCATGGCGGATGCGTCCCGGCTCGGTATTCGCGGGCTCAGCGTGACGATTCCCCATAAAGAAGCCATCGCTCGGTATTTGACGAAAGTTGATCCTGCGGTCAAGAGCATCGGAGCTGTGAATACCGTTGTATTTGATGGTTCGGATGTCGTGGGTTACAACACTGACTATAACGCCGCGATGGACTGTATCGAGCGCGCTCTGGGGACGATTGGCGCAAAGCCCAGCGCCGTCAAAAACAAACGGGTGTTGGTCCTGGGTGCTGGGGGCGTGGCCCGTCCGATCGTCTATGGGATGAAGAGTCGGGAAGCGCTTGTAACCATTGCTTCGCGCACCAAACAGCGTAGCGAACGACTCGCCAAAGCTTTCGATTCAAAGGCCATTGACTGGGATGCCCGGCAGCGCGTGCAGTGTGACATCCTCATCAATTGCACCCCGATCGGTATGCACCCGAACGTCGATGAATCCCCGGTTAGCAAGACATTCCTGAAACATTCGATGCTAGTATTCGACACGGTCTACAATCCAGAGTCGACGTTGCTTGTCAAAGATGCCCGTTCGCGAAACTGCCAAGCGATTACCGGCGTGGACATGTTCGAACGACAGGCCATGCTGCAATTCTTTCTGTTCACGCGCCAAGAGGCGCCACCCAACTTAATGCGCGAAGTGCTCAAGAAAGCCATCGGACCTATCGGCGGGGCGATTTAGATTTATTGAGCAGTGGGCAATAGCTGCGACTCGACGAGTCGCCGGTGCGTTTCCGATCCTACGGTTCCAACCATTGGCAGCAAAATGTCTTCTTTGACAATCGCATTGATAGGCTATCGCGGCACGGGCAAGACGACCGTTGGGCGGTTGTTGGCGAGGCAGCTCGGTTGGGATTGGGTGGATACGGATGTCGAGGTTGAACTCCGCGCCGCCAAATCGATTGCTGCGATCTTTGCCGAGTCGGGTGAAACGGGTTTTCGAGATCTGGAGGCGGCCGTGGTGGCCGACCTTTGCTCGCGAGAAAAGACCGTCGTGGCCTTGGGCGGTGGCGCGATTTTGCGTGAAGAAAACCGCCGATGCCTCACGGAGTGCCAGTCGGTGGCTTGGCTACAGGCCTCTGTCGAGGCGATTCTGGAGCGGATTTCGGCCGATCCGGCGACCGCCGGTCGGCGTCCTAACCTGACTAATCATGGCGGCCGGACCGAAATCGAGCAGTTGCTCGCCGAGCGGGAACCGATTTACCGGGCATGTGCTACGCTTGTGGTCGATACCGAGAAAAGGCGCCCGGCCGAGATTGCCGACGAAATCGTCGCGGCGATTCAAGCCTAGCCTTTTGACAGCTTTATATTTATTGTTGACAAAGCACTCGGGCTGACAAGGTTAAGTTTCCCGCTTCCACAACTGCGATCCTCCGCATGGTCCCGCTTGCCGCGCTCCCTTCGTCGCTTTGCCAAATGGCTGTCTGCTTAGTCGGCATGCTGCTGGGGTCGCTTGTCAATTGGGCCATCTACCGGTTAGCTTGGAACCCGCGCGAGATTTCGCCCTGGGGACCAACTCCCACAGGCGCACCCCTGCGCAAAACGAGCGACCGTATTCCGGTGCTTGGTTGGCTTGGCTTGCGGCGCGAGCACAAGATTCATGGTCAGGGCTTCTGGATTCGTCCACTAATGATCGAGCTCATGCTCGGCTTGGGGCTGGCGACGCTCTACTGGTGGGAAGTTGGCGAGTTGCGTCTGATCTTGCCGCAAGTGAACAACTCTTTGCAGGCTCCCATAGCAAATGCCCCCGGCATTGTTTCTGCCTGGCTTACGCAGCAAGAATTCATTAGCCATGCGATTCTGATTCTGCTAATGACGGCCGCCAGCTTCATCGACATCGACGAAAAGATTATTCCCGACGAAATTACGGTGCCCGGTACCCTGCTGGGGCTCCTATTGGCGGCGCTGCTCCCGATGAGCTTGTTGCCGCACGTCGATGTGCGCGCGGTGCCACCCGCCGTGGGAGCAACGGTGACCGTACCGGGCGCGATTCTTGATCCGGGCATCCAAATTTTTGCTGAGCCGACCACTTTTGTGGCCCCCAACCATTGGCCAGACTGGCTCGAGGGTGCGCCGCGTTGGGAATCGCTTGCAGTCGGCCTAGCGTGCTGGTGGCTCTGGTGCTTTGCGCTAACACCGCGCATTTGGCGCGGTCGGCACGGGCCCAAACGTGCCCTAGAGCTTATTGCTCGCCGTGTAACCCGCGAGCTGACTCGACCTCCGCTTGGCGTCACCGCCTGGGTCGGCAGTCTCGCCATCGCTGCCGTGTGGTGGTGGGGCGAAGCGGCCTGGGTCGGCTTGTTAACTTCGCTAGTCGGAATGGCCGCAAGTGGCGGACTCATCTGGATCGTACGCATCGTCGGCAGTGCGGCGCTTGGCCGCGAAGCCATGGGGTTTGGCGATGTGACGCTGATGATGATGGTGGGGACGTTTGTCGGCTGGCAAGCCGGAGTCGTTATCTTCTTTGTCTCGCCCTTTGCTGGACTGATCGTGGGAATTATTCAAATGATCTCACGGAGTGACGATACCATCCCCTACGGTCCGTTTCTGTGCTTGGGCAGCTTGCTGGTAATCGTTAAATGGCCAGCGGTTTGGAATTTGGAGATGCAGGACCTCTTTCGCGTGAGTTGGCTGATCCCAGCGGTGCTAGGGGTTTGTTTCGTTTTGTTGGGCGTGATGCTTGTGATCTGGCAGCAAATTAAGAGTAGGCTTTTTTGAATGCGTTTCACCACAATCGATAACCTCCACGACGGAAGCGACCCGCTTCGCCAGGGGCGGTATGGGGTGATCGAAACGACTGCTGGCCAGTTGGTCGCTATTCACTTACGACATTGGCCCAAAATGCTGGCTTGGCCAGAGCTTTGGCCCGTGGGGCCTGCTTACCATGGGCGGGGCGCCGCCGACCGCTGCCTGCTCTATTACAACCAGCCCAGGTCCTGCCCAAATTATTTGGCATTGAAGTACGTGGTGACGAGTCAAGCGACTCCCTATGCGACCTTCCGCGCTGCGATCACCACGCTCGATGCTATCGCTGAGCTCAAGCGGAGCGACGCAATCTTGTGCGATGCCTTCAATAGTCGGCTATCAGATCGTTTTATGAAACGGTTGGGCTGGCAGCCGCACAAGCCTCAGCGCTGGCATCGCAATTATATCAAACGGTTTTATGGGAGCTATCCCGAGATCCGTTGCCGATAGGGCACTCGGGTGCTACTGTGGGAGGACTGTAAAGTCATCTGCTATCTTGTTTGAATGACCAATGTCCAAGCCCCAATGACCAATGAATCCCGGATTTACCGCTTTAAGAATTGGTCATTGGGATTTGGTCATTGGTCATTCCTGCTCGACCTAACGACTTTGCAGTTCTCCTGGGTGCTACTGCTGACGTGCTCAGCAGTAGCACCCAGGTACCCGCTTGGCGCTGCTAGAAAAGCTAGCAGCGCTGCCCGCGTGCGCACACAGCTGATCTTGCGAGCTCTCCAGGTGCTTGCTACGGTCCCCGCCCTGCGCGGACCCTATTTGTGTCTGCCGGCGATTTGCGAACCGATTATTCACCTAAAAGTTCTACGGATCACTCCCGTGCTTCGAGCCGCGACAGCCTTTGGACTTGTCCTGTTCACCGTTACCAGCGGGTGCGGTCGACTTGTCTATAAACCTAGCAACCCCAACGCTGGCACTGCCCAGCAGCAGATGCAGGTGGTTGCTCAGCAGAATCACGAATATCAAAGTCGCGCCCAGTCGCTTGACAAAGACAACCAAGAGCTGGAATCACTTTTAGCTCAATCGCGTCAGCAAATTCAGCTTCTCACCGACGAAGTCAACGCGACGCGCGATCAGTTGCGCACCACGACCGATCAGTTACTGGCGATGCGTGAAGACAATTCTCAGTTGCAAACCAAAACTTCTGCTTTAGTTGCTTCAGCGCAGCAGCGTGCGAGCGGAGAGATTCGGGCGAACAATAGCTTACTTAAGAATATCACACTCGACCATATTCCTGGCGTATCGGTTCGCCAGGACGGCGACGTAGTGCGCGTCGAGGTGCCGAGCGACCAGATCTTTATGCCGGGAAGTCCCTATCTCAAAAACGGTGCGGAACAATTGCTTCACGGCGTAGCCACCGACTTGCGTCGCAACTTTCCCACCAATATCATCGGCATCGAAGGCCACACCGATGACTCGCAGACGCATTCGCAACAGTATCCTAGCAACCACCATCTCTCGGCTGCCCAGGCACTCTCGGCCTACAATGCGCTCGTCGATCGCAACATTCTGCCGGCACAGCAGGTCTTTGTGATGGGCCATGGCTCCAACCATCCGATTGTCTCCAACGCCACCGACTCCGGCAAAGCTCGCAATCGGCGCCTTGAGCTGGTCGTTTATCCCGAGCGGATCGCTAGCCGATAAGCGCTGAGCATGATACCTGTATTATCCGCGCTAATCGCCTTGATGACATCTCGTCACGCCGCGGCGTGAGCATTGCCCTGTGTCACCCATTTGCGCTCAGCCAATTCTCGGCTAGAATCTTGACTATTGCTGGCCGAACTTTCTTTTAAGGTGGGTGTCTCTCGAGGTATGATCGCGATTATCGACTACCAAATGGGCAACCTGCGCAGCGTTCAAAAGGGGTTTGAGCGCGTTGGGCATGCGGCGGCAATTACGAGCGACCCGGCCGTACTTGCGGAGGCTAGTGCTCTTGTGCTACCCGGCGTGGGAGCATTTGCCGACGCGATTGCTGAACTCGATCGTCGTCGTTTAGCCCCGCTTATTCGCTCAGCGATCGCTTCAGGCAAACCATTCTTGGGGATTTGCCTGGGCCTGCAGATGTTATTTGACCGCAGCTATGAGGATGGCGTTCACGAGGGACTGGGGATACTGTCTGGCGAAGTACGACAGTTCGAGGTTCCCCGTGAGCTGAAAGTGCCCCATATGGGCTGGAACCAAGTGCGTTATCGCCACCGCCCGCCAATCTTTGAGGGCATCGAGGATGAGTCGCATTTTTACTTTGTCCACTCCTACTATGTCGTGCCAGAAGACAAGGCCGTCGTGGCGGGCGAGACAGCCTATCCGGACCCTTTCTGCTCGATGATTTGGCGCGACAATCTGTACGCGACCCAATTCCATCCCGAAAAGAGCCAGAGCGCCGGACTGCGGGTGCTCCGTAATTTTGCCGAACTTGCCTAAAGAATTGCTCTTGGCACCAATATCGGCGTCCATCGAAAGTTCCTTCATTTTCTGAGCTAGCCCGCATATTTCATCCGCTCCTGCTCCGGCAGCATAAGTCCTTTCCTGGCTGCGCCGGTGCTTCGGCCCGCGATCCTTGACGTGTCTAGCCATTACGTGGCGATGGTTGAAAAGCTCGGCGTAGTATGCGATATTTACGGCTTGGAACTCCCTTTCTTGCGCATACACCCTCCCGGTGACGAAGTATGCAGATTTGGCCTGCCATCGATCTATCAGGCGGAAAATGTGTCCGTCTGCAGCAAGGGGATTACCAGCGTGAAACCGTTTTTGCCGACGATCCGGTTGCCGTGGCCCGGCAGTTTCAGGACCAAGGTGCACAACATCTTCATTTGGTAGACCTCGACGGCGCGCGCGAAGGTCGGCCAGTCAACCTTGAGGTCGTGTCTCGGATCGTTGCAGCGGTTGACATGCAGTGCGAGCTAGGTGGTGGTATTCGTGATGTGGAGAGCATCGAAAAGCTGCTAGAGATTGGGTTGGGCCGACTCGTGCTGGGCACTGTAGCGCTCAAGGAGGCCGAGTGGTTCCGTGACATGTGTCGGCAATACCCGGGGAAGTTGGTACTCGGTATCGACGCCCGCGGCGGGATGGTCGCAACGGACGGTTGGCTAGAGACCAGCACCACGCCTGCCACCACATTAGGCGACGAGTTTCGGGG
>Ga0115002_10004773_pt1 | contig 16235 bp, 19 predicted proteins | sample ArcticOcean_MG_C_8_FD_89576 | JGI IMG/M metagenome (GOLD analysis project Ga0115002, IMG submission 89576) | Marine microbial communities from western Arctic Ocean - ArcticOcean_MG_CB11_86 | ecosystem: Environmental > Aquatic > Marine > Oceanic | place: Arctic Ocean: Canada Basin | collected... | reverse complement strand
TGTATTTTCTGATCTCCAGCAGCAGTGAGTACTACATCAAAAGAGTCTTTTTCTTCTGGTGCGTCATCACTTCCTGCAACTGGTGCAGCAGGTGCAGCAGGTGCAGCAGCAGTTACATCAAATTTTTCTTCAAAAGCATCTAGGAATTCTTTCAGTTCTAAAACTGACATTTCCTCAATAGCCTTCAGAAGATCATCACTAGTTAGTTTAGCCATTCTTATTCCTCCTCATTATTTGTTTGATCGTCATTTAATTTTTTTTGCTCTAACAATGCTTGTAAAGCGTACGCTGGTTTACTGAGCAGAGCCTTCCCAACACCAAAGAATTTATTGAGTGGAGCGATAAATCCACCAGCTAATTTAGCAAGTAAAACATCTCTAGAATCTATAGTTGCAAGTATCTCAAATTTATCTAGTGTTAGGTCCTCCCCCTCCATCATTCCTCCTTTGATTACAAAAGAGTCATGTTCTTTTGAGAAAGTTTTTAATACTTTAGCTGCTTCTACAGGGTCTGAATCTATTACTGCGACTCCAGTCGGACCATTCAAGTAATCAACTATATTTTTAAAACCTATATTTTCTGCTGCTCTTTTAGCTAGCGACATCTTTACAACATTAAAACTTGCTCCAACATTTTTCAATTCCCTTCTTAATTTCATCTGTTGAGATACACTCAGCCCACGATATTCTGCAAGTATTAGTGATGAAGCATCGGAGAATAGGGTTTCAAGCTGTTTTACTCTTTCGACTTTTTGCTCTTTTACCATAAAAAAAATCCTTATATCAAGGACCGGTCGTTCTACCTACGCTAGAAATTAAGGATTGTCCACTAACGGTCTTTGGTTTATTTTGTTTAACTATATTATCAATGTGCTTGATTTAAACAATTAGTTTTATTTATTTAAATCAATATTTATAGAAGGACCCATAGTTGAGGAAATATAAATTTTCTTTATAAAATCTCCTTTTGAAGATGCGGGCTTAGCCCTATTTACTTCAGCTAAAACTTCATCAAAATTCTCTAATAATTTATCTTCTTCAAAAGAAGCTTTCCCAATAGACAAATGAACATTTCCTAATTTATCATTCTTAATTTCTACTTTTCCCTTTTTAAAGTCTGTAACCGCTTTTCCTACATCTGTTGTTACGGTTCCAGTCTTAGGATTAGGCATTAAACCTTTTGGCCCTAGAATCTTCCCTAATTGTCCTACTTCACTCATCATTTCTGGAGTTGAGATAATAACATCTACATCGATATCTCCTTCTGATTTTACTTTTGTTGAAAGGTCTTTACCTCCTACAATTTCGGCCCCTGCTTTCTCTGCTTCTGAAAGAGCTTCTCCTCCTGCAAATACTCCAACTCTAACTTTCTTTCCCGTTCCGGCTGGAAGAGAAACTGTTGTTCTAATATTTTCTTCAGCAAGTTTTGTATCTATACCCAGTACAATTACTAAATCTATAGACTCATCAAACTTAGCATTTGCCATTGATTTACTTACGGATATAGCTTCTTGTTTACTAACTGAATCAATAGGGACTTCCTTAATTAATTCATTATATCTTTTATTTTTCATTTTCCTCCTTTTGGTTCAAACGACTTCGTCTCCCAAAAATTAATCTATATATCTACTGTTATCCCCATGGATCTTGCAGTACCGGCAATAATCTTCATAGCTGCATCAATATCATTTGCATTAAGATCTTGCATTTTTGTCTCTGCGATTTCCTTTAATTGATCTTTTGATAAATTTCCAACTTTTTCTTTGTGGGGCTCAGCAGATCCTGATTCTAATCCAAGTGCTTTCTTTATTAGATAAGATGCAGGAGCTGTTTTTGTAATATATGTAAATGATTTATCAACATAAATGGTAATCTCTACAGGAACAATTTCGCCTTTTCTAGATGCTGTGTCATTATTGAAGGCTTGAACAAAGTCCATAATATTTACCCCATATTGGCCTAAAGCAGATCCTACCGGGGGAGCCGGTGTCGCCCCTCCTCCGGGAATTTGTAATTTAACTAATGCTTCAATATCTTTTGCCATAATTTTCTCCTTTAATTCTTCACAATGTCTGTAAATGCTAACTCTAAAGGAGTCTCTCTACCAAATACATTAACTAAAACTGTTACTTTTGATTGATCTAGATTAATTTCTTCAATTATTCCATTAAAATCTGCAAAGGGCCCGTTCGTAACCCTTACTGTTTCCCCTGTCTCAAAGTCAGGCTTAAATTTTGGAGACTCTTTACTATCTTCAACTTCTTCATTCGTTCCAATAATTCTTTCGATTTCCTTTTTTGATAATGCAGCAGGAAATTTACCTGAACCTACAAAACCTATTACAGATGGTGTATTCCTTATCTCATACAATAAGTCGTCATCGTCAATCATTCTTACCAAAACATATCCTGGAAAAGTTTTTTTCTCAACATTAACTTTTTTACCATTTCTTATTTCAATCACTTCTTCAGTTGGTATAACCACCTCATAAATTTTATTCTCTAGTTTTAAGTTTTTTATCCTTGTTAGTAGATTGTTCCTGACTTTTTTTTCATGTCCAGATTGTGCATTGACAACAAACCACTGTCCCGGTAAATCATATGGATGTTCCTTGATTAAAGTTTCATCCTCTATAATTTCATTTTGTTCTTCAGTTAAAATCTCGTTCATAATTTTATATTTATCTCCCAGAACTTAGTAGGTTAATCAATCCTTGTTTAAAACCAAAATCTAGCGCAAAAATAATAGCAGTTACAGCGACTAGTGTAATTAATGTAACTACAGTGTAAGAAGTTAATAGGTCTCTCGAAGGCCAGTTTACTTTTTTTAGTTCGATTTTAACTTCTACTAAATAGTTGGTTATCTTCCTAATTCTTGAGATTTTTTCCGAATTGTCATGTCGTGAAAAATTTCTGTCAGCTTTTTTTGCCAAACGCTCTTCACGTTCTGCCATTCTTCTCATTTCTCTATTCATATCATTCATAAAAACCTCTTGCAGGGGTGGTGAGATTCGAACTCACAACCTCCGGTTTTGGAGACCGGCGCTCTGCCAATTAGAGCTACACCCCTAAATTATTACTCATCTTCAGATTTATCTATAGCACGATTTCTCATAATCACTAAAGCAAATATAGTAACAATTATAAGTAAAGTAAAAGCTAAGAACCTCACCATTATATTTCTTGAATTCTTTGAGGTTTCATCTAGAGATTTCATAACTTTTGATACAAAATCCTGTGGAGGAGACACCCTTTTTTCAGAATTACTACCTTTCAACTCTTCTAGTAATTTATTAATATCTACTCTATATTTATCAAAAAATTTCATAAAAAACTCTACCTTTCTAAATCTTCCAGCAAAACTCTCAATTTCTGATGAGCACGATGTAACCTTACTTTTCCTGCAGTCACTGTAATACCTAAATATTCTGCTATCTCCTTATGAGATCTACCGTCTATATTTTTTAATTCTACAATTATCCTCTGTTCCAAGGGTAGCTTATTAAGTGCTTGCTTCAATACAAATGAAAGATCTGAGTTGATAGCGATAAGCTCCGGATCTTTCTTTTCATCAATAACTACAGGCTCTTGTGTATCTTCTATGTTCGCTAAATTGTGCTTTTTTGCTTTTTTACGCAAAGTCCATGCTGTGTTAACTGTAATTCTGTAAACCCAAGTACTAAAGGCAGAGTCTCCTCTAAATTTTTCAATTGCTCTCCATGCCCTAATAAATGATTCTTGAGCTATATCACTTGCTAAGTCTCTATTCCCCGAAAGCTTAAAAGCTAGGGAGAAAACTAAATCCTGGTTTCTAACAACTAATTGTTCAAAAGCTTTTTTATCACCATTCTGTGATCTAGAAACTAGCTCATCATCACTAATATCCTCTGAAAAACTACTTGCTTCTAATTTACGAGCCATGGTATAAGAATACTTAATATTCTATTAGAAAGAAGTACTATCTTTTTTCTCTAAATAGACAGTGCTTCCTGCATGAAGGACAGAATTTTTTTAACTCCATCCTATCTGGAGTATTTGTCTTATTCTTATTTGTTACATATATATGTACTTTGCACTCAGTACACAGCATAGTTAATGGTGGTCTCTTATCAGACGCCATATTTTATCTCCTTTTATTTCTTGTAGCGGCGGGAAGACTTGAACTTCCGACCTCTCGATTATGAGTCGAGCGCTCTAACCAGACTGAGCTACGCCGCCGTGAGCCCTCTTCCGGGTTTGAACCGGAGACCTCCGCCTTACCATGGCGGTGCTCTACCAACTGAGCTAAGAGGGCAATTGCTTTGTGCCGGGAGTAGGATTCGAACCTACGAAGGCTTAGCCGGCAGATTTACAGTCTGCTCCCTTTGGCCGCTCGGGCATCCCGGCAAAACAATTAACCCTATAAAGTTTAATTTATTAATAATATTGCGTAAGAGAGAATTTTATTAGATTAGGATTTTATTATGGATAAAAAAATAAGGGATTACCTAGAAAGATGGCAAGATAACAGCATAATTGACCAAGATACTTATGATAAAATTGTTACTTTTGAAGAAAATACCGGTGTAAATCAGAAATCTAATGTAGCAAGAGCAATTACATTAATTGGAGGTTTATTTCTTTTATCTGGTCTCCTCGGAACAATTCCTTTACTTTGGATGAACCTTGCCTATTGGGCCCAACTAGGACTTTTAATCGCTACTACTTATTTTCTATTCTATGCTGCAAGCTATAGCGAGAAGCTGGAGGATGGAAAATTATTTGTATTTAATTCAACTGAAAAAGTTAGCTCTTTTCTATTCTTAATATCCAACATTTCTTTCGGAGGGATTGTAACATTTAGTTTAAATATTCTCCAAGAGGTTGGAGTCATAAATATAAGTGAAGATTTATCGTACGTTGTACTTTCTTTTCTTGTATTAATCTTTGCTACTTATTTATTTAATAGAACTAAATACATTTTTCAACATGCAGGATTATTTTATTGTATTTGTTTTTTCTTAGGTTCTATAGGGAATATAATATTTCCAAATATTGAACCTTGGGGGGGTGGACTTTTCGCTATCGCAATAGGAAGTGTTTGGGGTGTAAATACTTATTCAACATTGCTCAAGCCAAGTTGGATAGGATATTTTCTCTCAACAACAACCATCTCTATTGGAACAATAATTATCATTGATGACCTAATTGGAAATGAAATAATTAGTATATTGATTTTACTTATAGGATCAATATTTTATGTATGGGCCAGCATACAACTTTCTGAGCAAGTAATCTTCTTTATCGGTGGATTAGGTCTTCTAATCAATCTGCCAAGACTCATTAGGGAATTACTCCCAGACAATATATGGCCTCCATTAATTGTTTTCATAATTGGATCAGTCTTGATTGGTTTGGGGCTTTACCTGAATACAATTAAAGACAAAGTTATAGTAGATCCAAATAAGAAAAGTAATATCTTATCTAATATTACTTTTTCAACTAAAGGAACTCTCGGGATAATGCCTCAATCTATATATGAACTAGTTTGGTTAACTATTATAGCTATCGGTTGGATTGCAAATTCTATTGGAGACGAAGTTGTTAATTCTATTTTCAGATTACTTATATTTTATTTAATGTGGTTCTATGCTCCTATGTTTGTAATTAGGGAATTGAGACTAAGAAAAAGAAGAAAAGATTAGGAATACTTTATGTCTCGTGTTGACAGTAACTCAAGGTTTACATTACTTATATCTTTAGGAATATTTGTTGTAACAACAATAGTTGTGGCGCTTTTTGGAATTGTGGCATTACCGGAATATGAAGTCTTAAATAAAGATATAGGGCTAAATGGGAAATTGATTTACCATGTTGAAGTACAAACCCAGAACCTTATTCCTCCTGCCCCAGATATTATGGATGAATGTATTCTCTCCGTTGACCTATCAACTACATCATTTAAAGAAGAGAAAATAATTTGTAGCAGTGACCTTTATGATCTTTCTTATGATATTTACTTCTACGATGCACAAATTTTTGAAGAAGAGAATATCCTACTTAGGTACTGGAATGAATCATCTGGTGATGAAATGGGTCTAGTAATAAATATAGATAGTGGAGAAGTTGTAGAAAAGATTACAAGGCCAAATTTTTCTCGCGAATCAAACAATATGAATGTCTATGGTGAAAAGTTAATTGACCCTTGGGAGACCTCTGATTACAGCTCTAGAGTAATTGGAATCTACTATGTTAATAGAACAGAAACTGTTGAAGTGTTTAATTCTAAAGCACCTTCTAACTATTTTTTTGAATCACTGCATTGGTCTCCAGATGGAGATTATATTGCTGCTTTAGACTCCAAAAATAACCTAATTGTTTTTTCAAAGAACAAAAAATTTAATCCAGCAACTGTTACATTTTCTGAATTAAGTCTTAAAGTTTTGGAGGATGAGGAGAGAAGATTGATTAGCCTAATAAGTTGGTCTTATTAGTTAAATTCTTTTTTTGGCCTTACGCCAATCTCACTAATTACATGTGCAGCACTCTTATTAGCGATTTCTGCTGCGTCATTTATAGATAGCTTTTGTTGTACTCCATACAAATACCCTGCTGCAAAAAAGTCGCCTGCTCCAGTCTTATCAATAACTTTAGTCTCTTCAGCCTTATATAATAGTTCCTCTTCGTCACTGACTACAATTGACCCTTTTGATCCAAGAGTACAAATAAGCTGTTCAACATTATAAAAATTGTCTTTAAAATATTTGATTGCCTCTTTGGTTGAATCCAATTCTGTCAAAGCTTTTAATTCGTCCTCATTACAAAAGACATAATCTATAGATTGGTTTATAAATTCTATAAAACTTTCCCTGTGTCTTTCTACACAAAACACATCTGAAAGAGTGATTGCATTCTTCCCATTGGTTTCAGTATTTAATTCTGAAGCTCTCTTAAAAGCTTCTTTGCTTTCTGGCTTATCCCACAGATAACCCTCAAGATAGACAATTTCTGCATCCAAAATGGAGTTACGATTTATTTCATTCCTTGATAGGAACTCCCCTGCCCCCAAGAATGTATTCATCGTTCTCTCTCCATCAGGGGTAATAAAGATTACACATAATCCTGTTTGAATATCTTCTTCTCCATACACCGTATAGTCAGTCAAATTTGTATTAATCAGGCTTGATTTAAATTGTTCACCTAACTTGTCCTTACTAACTTTTCCAATGAAACCAGCTTTTCCTCCAAGTTGTGATATCCAAAAGGCAGTGTTTGCTGCAGAACCTCCTGCTGCATAAGTAGGATTACCCATATTCCTTAATAAAAAGTTTGATCTTTCTTCATCTACAAGAGTCATTCTCGATTTATTTAAATCTAGCTCGTCTATGATTTCGTCTTCTGTCTCTTGTAATGCATCGACCAAGGCATTCCCAATACAAACAATCACTAAATTATTTCTCCTTGTTCGTTATTCTTATTGATAACATCCTGTTTATATACATTATAAAATTCTCTCATCCCTCCAGCAAGATTTACAGCAGTTATATCATTGTCTTGTAAGTATTTTGAAAAGACTCTTGATCTATTCCCTGATCTACATACAACAACATAAGAGCTTTCTTGATTTAAATTAGTATCTTGAATTGAGCCCATTGGCATGGTACTCATAGGTAAAAAAGTTGCCTCCTTATAATGCCCTGCATCCCATTCGCTTTGCTCCCTAACATCCAAGAAGACATAGCTTTGGTTTACCAACTCCAAAGCCTCTTTGGGGTCTACGTTCTTAATATTATCTATATCTAATGCCACTTGAGCCTTCTCTTAATCTTCTAACTCTTTCTGATGTTTGTGGATGTGTAGAAAATAAACTTCTTTTTTCTTTCCCTCTGAAAGCTTTGTATGGATCAGATATAAATAATGTACTTACTGCGGGGTTGACTTGCAATGGTGCTTTTGAATGAGCATCGATCTTTTCTAGAGCTGATGCAAGTGCTAGAGGATTTCCTGTTATGTCTGCTCCTGTTGAGTCAGCACCAAACTCCCTTGTTCTTGATATTGCAAATTGAATTACCATTGCAGCAATTGGTGCGGCAATCATCCCAATAATTAATAAGGCTGGATGAGCCTTCCTATTTCTTCCTCCACCAAACATACTTCCCCACATATATGACCTAGACATGATTGAAATAGCTGACCCAATAACAACAGCTATTGTAGAAACCAGAATATCTCTGTTCTTAACGTGAGAAAGCTCATGAGCCAAAACTCCTTCTAATTCATCTCTAGAAAGAAGATTCAAAATTCCTTTTGTAACTGCAACTGAAGCATTCTTTGGATTCCTACCTGTAGCAAAAGCATTCGGCTGGTCTGAATCAATTATGTATAGTTTTGGCATTGGCATACTTTCTTTTGAAGCTAAATACTTAACTATTTCCACAACATTTTCATGTTCACCTTCTAGTATCGGAACAGCCTTTGAGTATCTAATCGCAAGCTTGTCTGACTTAAAATACATGAATACATTAAAAAGCAAAGCAATAATAAAAGCAAAAATTAAATCCATGCCTAACAATTGGGACACTACTAAAAGAAGTAGTGTCATAGTCATTAATAAAAGTGTTGTTTTAAATTGATTCATTACTCAATTATTTTATACCCTATCTATTTTCTAGTTGCTTCAAATACATAGAAACTTCCTAATCCACTTTTGTTCGAAATAGTTTTTATACTTAATAAATCACTGGTAATTTTAACTAGATTAAGACCTTCCTCTTGACCTCTTCTATCTGTTAGGCCTTGAATGTAATCGTTTAATCCATTCTCATACAAGAAATCGTATTGAGTAGTGATTTTTTTTTCATAAAGGGAGTCATCAACTACTGCACTTAGGGAAGAGAAATTTATATCGTAAGTAATGTCTGTTTCACCAGGATAAAGCAAGGGATCTGGACCAAGATGATGCTCCTTATAAGTTCTTAATAAACTTTTATATGGTTTAGATGCTCTATTCTCTTTTAAATACCCATAATCAAATAGGAGAATGGCTAGAGGATTAAACATTTCTATAATATCTTGGATATAAGTTTCTGCATTTATTTGTACTTCTACTTCATAATCTGGCTGTTCTTCTTGGAAGTTACTATTTAACCAGTCGTTAACTTTTTTCCTAGGTTCAACTAAGCAATAGTCCAGATTGTTATCAACCAACTTTATAGCTTTTTCTTTCCAGTGACCATCCTCTATTTTTGCGATTGCACATGGGATATTATCCAATATTTCATTACCGATAACAATCAACTCTCCCAACTCTGAAAATGAAGGCTCTTCGATTTTTTTTGAAATATGAGATAAAGGGAACAAGCTTTGTAGCAAGTTGATTGCTGTATCGGACTTTTCGACAAAATGAAAATTCAGTTCTTTATCTTTTATCGAGTCTTTTATAGATTTTGCTAAACTCCCACTACCAGCTCCTAACTCAAGAACATTAAGAAAAGAACCATCAAATTTATGACTAATCCATTTGGCTATTGTTTTCCCAAAATATTTGCTTATTTCTGGTGAAGTAAGGAAACCTCCTTCTTTACTAGACCTAACTAGTCCAGAATTAAAATATCCATTGTTTGAATATAAAGCTAAATCCATAAATTCATCGAAGTAAAGGTGCCTGTTTGACGTTTCTTTAATACTCTCTTTTATTAATTCTAAAGTCTGGAGCTTATCCAATTCTCTAAGGTGACAACAACTGACTTGCTGCTACTCCAAGTAAGCCGAATATATTTGGAAAAAATCCTACAATGATTGTTACAACCAAGGTGAAAATACCAACAAAAGACAATGACCTATCAACTTGTAGGGCTCCTACTGAAATATAAGAAATATCAGTTTCGTCCATCCACATTATTTTTACTATACGGGCATAATAAACTAAAGCTATAACAGCATTAACCGCTCCAATCACTGCAAGGATTAGAACAGCTGAGCTGTCTGCTCCCAACAAGCTTCTAAATACTACAAACTTTGCAAACCATCCACCAAGTGGTGGTATTCCAGCTAAGGAAAAGAAAAACATAGCTGCAAATAGTCCTACCAGAGGAGAGGCTTTTGCTATGTTCCCCCATTTGTATATATCATAAGTATTAGTCATATTTTTAGAAATTAACACTACTGCAAACGCACCTAAATTCATGAATGTATAAATAGCAATATAAGTAACGCTAGAGAAAATGGAATCATAATAGTCATATGAAAAACCTGAAGCCGCGATTGGAGCAATTATAAAACCTGCTTGTGCAATTGATGAATATGCTAAAAGCCTTATGGCATGGTTTTGCTGAAGAGCAATCAGATTACCTACAGTCATGGTGAGCGCCGACATAATCAATAAAATTGGTCCCCATATTGAACCGAATGAAGGAACAATTTTCGTAGTAAAAAGTAACAATGCGACAAATCCTGCAGCCTTAGAGCTAACTGATAAATAAGCTGCTACCGGAACTGGAGCTCCTTGATATGTATCAGGTGCCCAAGAGTGGAAAGGAACAGCAGAAATCTTAAACCCTATACCCGCTAAGACCAAGATAATAGCTAAACTCGCTGCACTAGAATTATTTGAAACCAATTGTGTAGCAATATTATCGAATAATATTTGACCTGTCAGACCATAGAGCAAAGAGAAGCCATATAAGATTAAAGCTGCTGATAGAACTCCCAGTAAGAAGAATTTTATTGCCCCTTCATTCGACTCTGGACTAGATTTTTTCCAGCCCGATAATAGAAACATTGGGCCAGAAGCTAACTCAATTCCTATAAATAAGATAAGTAAATCTCTACTAGACGCAATTATTACTGCACCTAATAGTGAGCATAAAAGAAGAAAGTAGTATTCACCCTGATAATATTCCTCACTCTCAATATATTTAACCGAAAGTATCAAGGTTAGATATGTAGCAAGAATAAAGATTCCTTTAAGAACAAGAGAAAACTTGTCAACAATATAGCTGCCCTCGAATAAGACTCTATTTGTGTCTTTTGAAAACCATAAAGTTAGAAGAGGAACTAAAGAAACTACAGTTCCCATGACTGAAAAAATAGCAATTAAATATTTATTTTTTCTTTTCAGTATCAAGTCAAGAGACAACGCCCCAAGAATGGTCGCAATAAGTATGAGCTCTGTTGCTAAGGCATGATAGTCTATATTAATTTTAGCCTCCGAATGCTACTTGTATAAGACTCACTACTGCATCATTTGTTGAACCAAAAATTATTTTTGGAAATATACCAATAATCACAGTAAATATAATTAAAGGAACCCAAGCACTTAGTTCATAAATATCTGCATCATGAAGGTCTTTATCAATCCACTCATCAGAAGGCTCTCCAAGATTAACTCTTTGAAGCATCCACAAAAGATATCCTGCAGTAAGAACAGTCCCTACTGCCCCAGCAACCATTGATGCTCTAAATATATTTAAGTCAAGACCTGGAAGAGGATTAAATGCTCCTAATAATGCCATAAATTCCCCCCAGAAACCCGCTAAACCAGGAAGACCTAAAGATGCCATTGCGGTAAATGCTAAAATTGCCCCTGTTTTAGGCAAAAGCTTCATATTCCCGCCAAGCCGTGATATTTCTCTAGTGTGATATGTGTGTGACATAGATCCGGCAAGAAAAAATAACAATCCTGTGATGACACCGTGTGCAATCATGCCTATTATTGCTGCATTAATTCCTATTGGAGTTAAAGTTGCAATTCCTAACATTACAAATCCCATATGTCCAACTGATGAAAAAGCAATTAGTCTCTTTAGATCAGTTTGTGCTAAACAAGCCAAAGAGCCGTAAATTATACCAATAGCGGCAAGGATCGCTATTGCTGGAGCCCACTCTTTTGCTTGTTGAGGAAGTATTGGAATTGCAATTCTAATGAACCCATAAGAACCAAGCTTAAGAAGAATTGCTGCAAGAAGAACTGATCCGACTGTTGGCGCTGCTGTGTGTGCATCAGGTAGCCAGGTATGTAAAGGCCACATAGGGACTTTCACAGCAAAGCCTAGAAATAATGCAGCAAAAACAAGAGTTCCAAAAGTTCCAGTAAAAGTATTATTTGAACCAAGAATAATAAGCTCCGGAATGCTAAACGTTTTCTCTCCCCTGTAATAAAGGCCTAAAAATCCAAGAAGCATAAAAGCCGAACCACATAAAGTAAATATGAAGAATTTAATACTTGCGTACAGACGAGTCTCTACTTCATGCTTGATACCTGAGACAGACATTTTTTTACTATCACCCCATATCCCAATCATAAAATACATAGGAAGAAGTACTAATTCAAAAAAGACAAAGAATAAAATTAAATCTAATGCAACAAATGTACCATTCATTCCTGTTTCGAGTATGAGTATTAAAGAAAAGAGACCTTTTGCATTCTTTGGGTCTGGAAGGTGCCCTAATGAATAAATTATAGAAAGCAAAGTAATGAAGGTTGAGAGAATTAGTAATGGTAAGGAAATACCATCTATACCTGTTTCATAGTATGAATTTATACTGGAAATCCAACTTAGCTTACCCCCTAACTGAAATGTATCTGCTTTTGAAAAGTCAAATAAAAACAAAAGTAAAAGACTCAGAAGAAAAACAAAAGCTGAAGTTCCTAAAGCAATAAGTTTAATTATTAATTCATTAGTTTTTGGCACTACTAGTAAACCAAGAGCTCCTAACAAAGGGAAAAAAACAACAATACTTAACACTATATTATTTGTGAGCAATTCCATAATTGAAACCATATTCATAACTACCTCCTAATATAAAACAAAAATAATAATACTTATCAATAACACCCCAGAAAGAAAAAGAGTGAGATACTGTTGAACCCTACCAGACTGAATTAGCTTAACCTTCCCTCCAGCATTATCTGTTCCAACAGAAACAGAGTTAACTAATTTATCTATTCCTCCTTGATCAAAGTTAGAATAGACAATCTTACCTAGAAAGGCCGTTGCTAAACCAACCGTATTAATAAATCTATCTAATACTTTGCTATTAAATTTGTCCACTTTTCTTGCTACTTGTGTTTTAAGTGGATCTACAATTCCTTTGATATATAGATCATCCAAATAATATTTATTCTCAAGTATTTTCCATACTGGTTGTAATCTAATCTTCTCATCTCCTGTTTCTGCATTTCCAAACTTTATATATATAAAGTAAGCAGCAAGAATTCCGGTGACTGCAGAAAGTAAACCTAAAGACATTGCAGTTAAATCAAAACTGTCTGGATGATACTCCTTAATAGCGATCCCTCTTGTTCCTACCCAAGAAGTAAACCCCGTATATATTCCTGGAATATTTACCCAACCAGCCACTACTGCCATTACGCTTAAAACAACCAATGGAATTGTCATCAATTGTTCTGACTCGTGAGGATGGCCTTCCCCTCTATATTCTCCAAAAAAGGTTTTAACTACTGCCCTTGTCATATAAAAAGCAGTTATAAAAGCTCCTATTACGGCAACTATAAAGTAGCCCGCATATCCCTCGTGACTTAAAGAAGCCAAGATCTCATCTTTTGAGAAAAAACCAGCAAGTGGTGGTAATCCAGATAATGCTACTGTTCCTATAATAAATGTTTTAAAGGTCTTAGGCATAACATCCTTTAATCCACCCATCTCTGACATATTGTTTGTACCTACCGCATGTATTACTGATCCTGCGCCTAAAAATAAAAGCGCCTTAAAGAAAGCATGGGTCCATAAATGCATCAAGCCTGCAGTGTACGCTCCTGCCCCAAGTGCAGTTATCATATAACCGAGTTGGCTAACTGTTGAATAAGCCAATACTTTTTTTAAATCATCTTGAACAATTGCGAGACAGCCACCGAAAAATAATGTAAGTACTCCCACTAAAAGTACTAGTTCTTTTGCTGGAGCGGCCACTCCTTCATAGAACGGAAACATTCTAGCTAATAAATAGACGCCGGCTGTCACCATTGTTGCGGCGTGCATAAGTGCCGAAACTGGAGTAGGTCCAGCCATTGCATCAGGTAACCAGACATGAAGAGGAAATTGTGCACTTTTCCCCATCGCTCCAATAAAAAGAAGGATACCAGCAACTACAGCAATTTTTGATATACTCTCATGCCCATGTGTAGCTTTATAAAGGATATCTGAAATTCGAAATGTACCAGCTGATAAAGCTAGCATAATTATTCCAATCATTAGTCCTACATCTGCAACCTTATTTGTAATAAAAGCCTTTATTGCTGCAGACGAATTCTTTTTTTCCTCCCAATAGTGCCCAATTAGTAAATAAGAACAAACACCTACGAGCTCCCACCCTACTAATAATTGGAGAAGAGTTGGAGAAGATACTAATACAAGCATAGATCCTGCAAACAAAGTTAGGGATGTAAAGAAGAAGGTATATCTTATTTCTCCTTTCATATATTCAACAGCGTAAATGAACACCATAAGAGAAACAGCTCCAATAACAAAGAACATCATTATAGATAAACCGTCTACAACCCACCCAAATTCAAGATCTAGGGCTCCGATAGAGCCAATTTGTACATAGAATTCATTTACAACTCCTTTAGAGATATTGAGTATTAATAAAGCAAAGGAATAAATAAATATAAAGAGAATCGATGCCACTGCTATCTCTGCACCTCCATAGGGCATCTTCTTTCCAAGAAATGTAATTGCCAGAGCAGCAATAAATGGGAGCACCACAATCAGCCAAGCGTATTCTGCTAAAACCCCTCCGTCACCAAAACTTTTTTCATCAGCAAGAAAAACTGGGAGGATTGTATGTATATTTACCATTTTAATAAATCAAAATCATTTAAATTAGCTGTCTGACGATTCCTAAATATCATAAGCACTATAGCTAAGCCAATTCCCACTTCTGCTGCTGCAACTGTAATAATAAAGATTGAGAATATTTGTCCTTGTAACAAGACATCCCTAAGGAATGCATTAAAAAGAACAAAGTTAATATTTACTGCATTAAGCATGAGTTCTATAGATAATAAAACCATAACTGAATTTCTTCTCACAAGAATTCCATAAATTCCTATTGAAAATAAAGCTGCTGCAGTAATGAGGATTGGGATAATATTCATATCTGATCTTCCGATATTAAAGCTACGTCTTTCCTAGCTAAAGCAATCCCTCCTATAAGCGCAGCCAATAATACAAAAGAGACTATTTCAAAAGGCAGAACAAATCTTCCTAAGAGTATTAAGCCTATCTCTTCTATGGAGGAGCTCTGAATAACATTTACTTCTCCGCTAAACGAAGTTAGTAAGACATAAGACATTGATAAGAAAATACCTAAAGAGAGTAAGGCCGGAGTAGTTTTATTTACGTTATCAAGTTCAGCATTCCTACCCAGAGGAGCTCTAGTTATCATTATCCCAAATAAGAAAAGTACAATAACGGCCCCTATATATACAAGAACTATAACCCAAGCAACAAAATCTGCGGACAACATCAAAAAAAGAGCTGCAGTAAAAGCTAAGGTGAGAACTAAAGAAATAGCTGCATGAACAACATTCGATGTGAGTACTACTCTTAAGCCTGTGCCTAATATTAAGAAAAGGATTAAATAAGATACAATTTCATACCAGCTCATTGTTATCAATTCTCCAGTGGTTGAGTCTCGGGAACAGTGTCTAGCCATTCGTTTAATTTTTCTTTATCGTGCAGTAAGCTCGTCATTTTGTATTCTGAATACTCATAATCTGGGGACCAGAATAAAGCATCAAAAGGACAGACTTCGACACAGATTCCACAATACATACAGAGAGCATAGTCAATATCAAATCTGTCTAATACTGCCCTGCTTCTTTCCCTCCCTCCTGGTCTAGAAGGAGGCTGCAATTCTTTATGTCCTTCAATGTAAATACACCAATCAGGGCATTGTCTAGCACACAACATACAACTTGTGCAAGCTTCTTCATCAAGTGCAATGACCCCTCTTGCTCTAGGAGTGAGTTTCTCTTTCTCAAACGGGTAGTTAACAGTCACATTCTTTTTAAATAAATTTAGAAAGACGATGAGCATCCCTTTCAGAAATCCTGGTACGCGTAATTTAAATTTAATCATCATAAAACAACCTTCATCACTGAGGTGACAAGAATATTAACTAAAGAAATAGGTATTAGAAACTTCCATGCAATGTTTTGTAGTTGGTCTTCCCTAAACCTTGGGAAAGACCATCTAATTAGGATAAGTACCGAGGCAAGGAAAAAGGTTTTGCC
>Ga0115002_10004769_pt1 | contig 16242 bp, 18 predicted proteins | sample ArcticOcean_MG_C_8_FD_89576 | JGI IMG/M metagenome (GOLD analysis project Ga0115002, IMG submission 89576) | Marine microbial communities from western Arctic Ocean - ArcticOcean_MG_CB11_86 | ecosystem: Environmental > Aquatic > Marine > Oceanic | place: Arctic Ocean: Canada Basin | collected... | reverse complement strand
TTTTAGTTGCAGTAACAACTCCCCATACATCTTCTACAAAGGTGTCCCTCTCATAACTAGATCGCCAATCACTCTCTCCCATGCCACTGAAGCTCATCACCACGAAGTGATACTTGTCTGATAACAAAGCTCCAATAAATTGAAACCAATGAGCATGGGCATGATTGCCGTGCAACATGATAACGCTTTGGTTCTTGGGATCTCCCCACTCCAAATAATGAATATCAGCACCATTAACGTTCACCCTAGAGCTTTTATGTTCAACTTCTAAAGCTTCAGTAAACCATAATGGTCTCTCTGTTATTAGATCCATCTTTACCTTTATATCAAATGAAAAAAGAAGCGATACTAGAGTATTGTGGTTTTAAATAGAATCTTTTTTTTAAGCTATGCCCATGTATTTATGGGTTTGTAAACTTAATTTCCATTTTGGATTTTCCAAACAATACTGGATGGTCTTTTGGGTATTCTTTTCTTTATCGTTATTATCCATAGGCTGCAAATAAAAGTTCTCAAAATCCAGGCCCTCAAAAGAATGGGGAGAAACATTTTTTTGTGGGTAAACTAGTTTTAATTCATTGCCCTTTTGGATCTTTAAACTTGAATCTGCTTTTGGACTAACCGTCAACCAATCTATATTAAGGGGCAAATCCAGTGTGCCATTAGTTTCAACTGCAACTTCAAAATTCTTTGAGTGTAATTGATCGATAACTTCATTATCTAATTGTAGTCCGGGCTCTCCGCCAGTAAACACAACGTATTTATTTGGTTCATTGTTTGGCCACATAGACTCAATCGCGTCTGATAATTTTAATGGGTTAGTAAATTTTCCTCCACCGGGGCCGTCAACACCAACGAAATCTGTGTCACAAAAGTTACAGACAGCTTCAGAGCGATCTTTTTCTCTACCTGACCACAAATTACAACCTGCAAACCTGCAAAAGACCGAGGGTCTCCCGGCTCTTGCGCCCTCACCCTGTAGGGTGTAATACATTTCTTTAACTTGATACATATTTTTTTGAGTATTCTATCGGGTCCACAGCGTTATTTGCATCAAATGATTCAAGTCTTTCATGGCAGGCACCACATGTTCCACAAGCTAATTCTTTTCCTTCATAACAAGTCCAAGTTAAACTGTAATCTAATTCCATTTTTAGACCGATTGCTAAAATATCACTTTTACTCATTGAAATATAAGGCGCTTTCACAGCTATAGGAGAATAATTCGCTATCTTAGCTACAGCATCCATCTTTTCTACAAATTCTGGCCTACAATCAGGGTAAATAGCATGATCACCTGTATGCGCTCCAAACCAAACTTCTTCTGCATCTTTTGTAACGGCGTAACCTAAAGCTAAAGAAATTAGGATCATATTTCTATTGGGAACTACGGTGGATTTCATCGAAACGTCTTCATAATGGCCTTTTGGAATGTCCACTTCATCTGTTAGTGAAGAGCCTTGAAAAAGTTCTTTTATAGAAGAAACGTCTACAATTTTACTATCGATAGATTCTTTGGAACAGAATTGTTCAACATAGTTTAATTCTTTGCTGTGCTTTTGCCCGTAGTCAAAAGACAAAGTTGATACTTCAAACCCCGAACGGATAGCTTCATTAACTAGAGTAAAAGAATCCAGACCACCTGAATAAACGACAATTATTTTTGTCATGAGAATTTACTTATTTTGATAAATCAAATCAGTTTTTGCCGCAGCTATGAAGTCATTCTTATGGAGACCCCCAATCTTGTGTGTCCACCAAGTCACTTTAACTTTTCCCCATTCCAATAGAATTGCAGGATGATGATCTTCTTCTTCAGCTAAATCTGCTATTGCGTTAGTAAAACTAAGAGATAAAACGTAATTATCGAATTTAAATTCTCTTGTTAATTGCATTATGGAATCATTTGAAACAGGCTGCCAGTCAGGTATTTGCTTAATTAACCCAGGCAACTCATCGTCGGTCACTCGAGGAGCGTCAGCTCGACATGCTACACACTTTTGTTTGATTAACTCTTCCATCTTATTTTTTAATACCACCAGAAGTAAGTTTTGTAGGATCTAATAATTTCTTTAATCGCGCTTTGCTTAAATCTGTTTCTTCAAGAGCTACATCTAAAATAGGTCTGTTCTCCTTGTATGCTTTTTTTGCAATTTCTGCTGCCTTTGCATAACCAATCACAGGGTTCAGAGCAGTAACGAGAATAGGGTTCCTTTCTAAGGATCGTTCGATATTGTCATGGTTGACTTTAAAAGTCTTAATGGCTTTAGGACCTAGAATGTTCATAGCACCAGCTAAGAGATTTACACTCTTTAAAACATTATAGGCAATAACCGGTAACATTACGTTTAGCTGGAAATTTCCTGATTGTGCGCCAACTGTAACGACTACATCATTGCCTATGACATCAGCACAAACCATCGCAACTGCCTCAGGTATTACTGGATTAACCTTACCAGGCATAATGCTACTCCCGGGTTGAAGAGCTTCGAGTTCTATTTCTCCTAAACCAGCCAACGGTCCGCTATTCATCCACCTTAAATCATTAGCGACTTTCATTAAGATAACAGCTAGATTCTTCAGCTCTCCTGAAAGTTGAACAGAAGTATCTTGAGCACTTAAACTATTAAAAAAATTGTTACTTGGCTTAAACTTACAATCACTTCTAAGTTTGGAAACTTCTTTACAGAATTCTTTAGAAAATCTTGGATGGGCATTTATACCCGTTCCTATAGCTGTGCCTCCTTGAGGTAAGTAAAGTAATTTTTCTAAGCAGTTATTTAGAGTGTTTTGGGAAGTTGATAGCTGCGATGACCAAGCTGAAAGTTCTTGTGCAAGATCAATTGGCATCGCATCCATCAAGTGAGTTCGTCCAGTTTTTACCGTACCTTTAACGCTCAAAGCTTTAGCATCAATAATATCAATCAATCTTGAAAGTGCGGGCATAAGTTTCTTGGTCATGTCCATGTGACAAGAAATATTAATAGCGGTGGGAATTACGTCATTTGAACTCTGACTCATATTTACATGGTCATTTGGATCAATTTTTTCACCTGCATACTTGCTTGCTAAATTAGCTATAACTTCATTGGCATTCATGTTGGTACTTGTACCAGATCCTGTTTGAAAAACATCTACGGGAAATTGACTATCGTGCTTATTTTGCCAAACTTCCTTGGCTGCCTTTGAAATAGCTCTTTGTTTTTTTGCTTCTAATAAACCCAAGGTTTTGTTTGCTTTTGCTGCCGCATCCTTAATAACACCTAACGTAGTTATAAAAGAGTTAGTAAAAAGAAAATTCATTGAAATGCCACTAACAGGGAAATTATCTACAGCTCTTTGTGTTTGGGCACCCCATAAAACCTTTTTAGGAACCTTAACCTCGCCCAAACTATCCTTCTCAATTCTGAATTGTTTATCTACCATGTGATTACCTTCTACAATAAATTAGTTAAATATATTTATATTTTAGCAAATAAGACTAGAATTTAATTCTATAGGTTAAAAATAGTAGGGAGAATTAAGAGAATGGACAAAATTGATATAAATTTAGGCAAATTACCTCAGAAAGAAAGAGGTTCACTTATGCCTATTGAATGTAAAAATATTGAAGAGGAAAGAAGGCACCAACTTGAAAGATTAGCCAGTGGATTTAGGCTGTTTGCACATTTTGGTTTTGATGAAGGACTGGCAGGACATATCACTCTAAGAGACCCTGAATTCCTTGACCACTTCTGGGTAAATCCTTTTGGGGTCCATTTTAATCAGATGTGTGTATCCGATTTACTTTTAGTAAATCATGAAGGAGACATTGTACAAGGCGACAGGCAGTTAAATACTGCTGCTTTTGCTATTCACTCAAGACTACACATGGCAAGATCGGACCTAAATGCTGCCGCTCATTCTCATTCTATGTATGGAAAAACATTTTCTTCATTAGGAAGATTACTTGAGCCTATTACTCAGGATTCTTGTGCCTTTTATGATAATCACGTTCTATTTGATGACTACACGGGTGTAGTATTAGAAACAGGCGAAGGAGATAGGATAGCTAAAGCACTTGGTGAAAAAAGAGCTGCAATCCTCAAGAATCATGGCCTTCTTACAACAGGAAAAACAGTTGATGAAGCTGTTTGGGGCTTCTTATCCATGGATAGATGTTGCCAATCACAATTGCTTGCTGAAGCTGTAGGACAAATGGAAAGAATATCTGACGAAGTGGCAGAAATGACCAGAGGGCAAGTAGGTTCAGACTTTGGTATGTGGGCCAGCTATCAACCAATGTATGACTTAATGTTAGACAAGGACGACAGTTTCCTAAACTAAGCTTTTTCTACAAAACCCCAGTTACTCATATAGTCTATAAATTTCTTAGAAAGGCCTTCCTTTGCCAGATATTCGGCAGTAACAGGTATCACTGAGGGGCTAAATTCTGGATTGTCTTCGTATAAAAGAGGGAAATTATGGTGAAGTATGGCCCCTCTTCCTATGATGACCCAATCTACACCTGCTTCCATAGCTCTCGTTGCATCTTGAGGCGTTCTTATATTGCCTGCAACACCTAACCGAGTATTGGCTCTCTTTAGTTCCACGAAATGGTCAATCAATGTTTTCCCTTTAAACTCTTCTTCTATAGGCTCCTTAAAAACGTCCCACAAGGACATGTCCAAAAAATCAATCTTTCCCGAAGTCATTAATTGTTCAGCAAGTTCTTTTGATTCTCTTAAAAGAATTCCGAATCTCTCTGAAGACAAACGAACTCCCAACATAAAATCTTCTCTGCAATTAGCACGTACTCCATCAATAATTTCATTTAATAGCCTTGATCTATTTTCTAAATTTCCACCGTACTCATCGCTTCTTAAGTTAACCTCGTGACTAAGAAATTGACATAAGATATATCCATGAGCACCGTGTAATTCAACACCATCAAACCCAGCCTCCTCAGAACGGATTGCCGCATCTATAAAATTATCTCTTAATTGATGTACCTCTTCTAAAGATAACGCTCTGGCTGAGAACTCTTCGTTCTCAGAAGGGCATACAGGATCTTCGCCAATTAACTCTTTTGGCGATCTCATCCCTGCATGATGCAATTGTAAAATAGCAACACTGTTATGAGATTTAATCTCTTTAGACAACCTGGAGAGACCTTCTAATTGCAGATCAGAAAACACCCCCATCTGGCCAGGGAAGCCTTTTCCAATAGCTTGGACATGTGAAGCACACGTCATAGTCAGCCCAAATCCTCCCTTAGCACGCATAGTTAACCAATGAAATTCTTCTTCGGACATAAGTCCATCTTCGTGGCTCTGCGAATTAGTTAAAGGAGCCAACATGAATCTATTCTTCATGTCTGGCCCTCTTGTGAAACTCAAAGAACTTAAGATTTTACTCACTTAGTTTCTCCTCAAAATGATGCGCCATTCTAAATCTAAGATAAAGAAATGCAAGTCGTCAGTATATTTATACTAGTATGTAAAAACATACCTTAGTCACTTAGTTTCTCCTCAACTTGCCACAAAGTGTCTTTGCCAAAATACATCTCGTCACCTACAAAAAATGTGGGTATTCCAAAAACACCCCTTTCAACAGCTGCTTCAGTGTTAGAAATTAATTTCGCCTTTATTTCAGGATCCTGCATTTGCTCCAATAACTTGTTTGAATCAAAACCTGATTCTTCAAATGCTACTTTTATAACCTCGAGGTCATCCATCTTTTTAGGTTCCTCCCACATATGAACAAGAATCTTATCTATGTAATCTTCAAGATAACCATCCTTATCAGCCGCTACTGCCCCTCTAATAATCTGAAGGCTCATAACAGGAAAATGGGGATTCATTTGAAAAGCATGCAAGCTATGCCTCTGAATGAATCTTTGCATTTCCAAAGATTGATACTCGTTTTTACCCTTCACTCCAAAGAATTGCTCCATAGGTGGCTTATTGTTAGTTGCTTTGAATATACCTCCAAGTAAAACAGGAATGTAATTAATAGTAGCCCCTGTTCTTTCTTTTATAGGTGCTATAGCCTTGTGGCTTAAATAAGCATTTGGGCTTGCAAAATCGAAATAAAAATCAACTGTCTTGGTCATCGTCATCTCCTCTGCGTTCCATAATTTTAAGTATATCTGAGTAATCCAGCGTTAAACAATATCCATTATCAAAGCCATCAAATTCTTTTTGTGGAAGATCTCCTCCATAAGACATTGTAAAAAGTATTTGGCATTTTTCTTCTTTCGTTAACCTTTGATCCCCAAACATTTCATCAACCATAGAATTCACTGTCACTTCATTATTGACCATAGTTAACCCTTGGCCGTCCTCTGAGTCTAGAATCATGTATTTTTCTTTCTCTGACCATGCATTCCATTTAGGTAGATCTTTTGATCTGCCTGTGCCTGGATCTCCCGTGTACGCAAACTCTGCCCAGTAAGACATCATTTGATCAGACAATTTTATAGCCCCATCATAAGAGTCTTTGATTACTAGATTTTTAATCAGGATGTTGTCGAAAGCAGCAGGAAAAAGAAAAAGGAGTTCTAAAGCATGAGCAGCGCCAGCCAGGACTCCAAAATCCATTCCATTTATTACTGGCAAATCATCCCAGTCAAACCTATAGACATAAGTACTGGCATGGCCAGAAGCAACGAGCTGCCTTGCTGGAGTATCTGCAGCCCTTTCTTTCCACGAATCAGCAGCGTATTGATTAACCGCATTGTAAAAATCTGGCTTAATTATTTCCAAAGGTAATTCTTCGATACCAGCCCAAGAAGCAGCAGTTGCAACAATACCCTCGCCTTCACCCCACCTTACAAATCTAGGATTTCTCATATTAAAAAGCTTACTTTCATATCTGTTAGTACCAAGAATGATCGGGACTCGAGACATTGTTTGATTAGTGAAAGATTCATCAATACCTTTTTGTCCTAAAACGTACCCGTCATTAAAAACCCTCGTCATTCCTCCTTTCTTTGGTCTTGCTTCTCTGTAGGCAGTCAGCAGTTCCGCAGGAGTCTTGCTTCGAAGATAATCTTCAGATTCTTGCAAAGACATTGAGTCTTGTATATTTCTTGCTTCTTGGAGCGTTGTAGCCTTTTCTTCATTTACCAAAAGCCGATTCAGCACTTCTTTAGAACTTTGAATTCCAGAAACTCCATCTTCGGGATAATAAGATTCTGCCTCATCAAGGTCTGAGTGAGAAACAATCCCACTTTGCACTATCGCTTTATGAAATAAGCCTTTGGTAAGGGGCGAGGCATAAAGTGCCGCCACATTATGTCCTCCAGCTGACTCGCCATAGATAGTTACGTTATTAACATCCCCGCCAAATACAGAGATATTATCTTTGACCCAGCGAAGAGCCATAATATTATCTAAGGTACCAAAACTGCCGGAAGCATCTTCTAAGGTAATATCACCTTGTCTTAAAGAAGGATGCCTAAACCAACCTAAGTTGGACATTCTGTATTGAACAGTCACGACGATGACTTCATTATCAAATACTATATTGCTAGGGTTGTAGGTGGCTGCGCCCCCAGTACTATTTCCACCGCCATGTATCCAAACCATGACTGGAACTTTCTTTTCTTTTAACTCTTCAATTGACCAAGCCGGGGTCCAGACATTCAAGTAAAGACAATCTTCTGATCCGCTCCAATCTTCTCCACCGCCGAATAGGCCTCCGGATTGAAAACAAACATCGGCAAATTGAGTAGCCTCAAATCTTGAATCAAAAGCTTTCGGCAGTACTGGGGCTTTCCACCTTAAATTACCAACTGGAGGTTCTGCAAAAGGAATCCCTAACCAAGCAAAAGTATTATTATCACTTTCTATACCAATCATCTCTCCTTGATTGGTGGTTCTTTGAGATTCTTTAGGAAGTTCACTTGAACACCCGGCCATTAGAATAATTACTAAAATAAAAATTGAATTAATTCTGTTCATTTATCTTCCCTATTCTCTTTGATCAAATTCAACTTATTGCTAAGAAGACAAGATCTTGTTTTATTTACTTGGTTTAAAAAAGTCATGATCTCACAGACGTTTATTTTTGTCGCCTAGATGTATAGATAGAATTTTACATTTTTTTTTAATGAATTTAATACTATCTTCCATTACTATCTTTAGATTGAAATTGAAATCCATATAGAGACTCAAGGAGTATAAGAATGCAAATATCACCAATCGGAACATTATCTAAAGAAATTAATGACATTAGATTAAGAACAGCGGACATAGTGGCTAATAGAATTATCCCTAACGAAGGAATTATCTATGCCGGAGGGGAGAAATCAAAAAAATTAAGAAAAGAAATCAATAAAGAAGTTAGAAAGCAAGGACTCTGGGCACCTCACCTACCTGAAGAATATGGTGGTATGGGCAATGGATTTCTGGTTCACGCCTACATGAACGAGATTCTTGCCTGGTCTCCTCTTGGCAATAGATTATTTGGGGTAATAGCTCCAAACTCTGGTAACCAAAAAATTCTTGTTAAATATGGAACAGATGAACAAAAAAAGAAATGGCTGATTCCTTTAATTAATCAAGAAATGGAATCAGGTTTTTCTATGACTGAACCTGATTCAGCTGGTTCTGATCCTAGATCATTAAAAACCACAGCCGTGAGAGAAGGAGATGAATGGGTAATCAATGGCCATAAGATCATGACTTCAAATGGAAATAGAGCAGACTTTCTTGTTGTGATGTGTAAGACCGAAGAAGATAGCGATGATGGCAATGCTAATTTAAGAATGACACAAATTATTGTTCCTACAGACACTCCGGGAGTAATAAAAGTCCGATCGGTGCCTATATGGGGACACACCGGTGGTGATCATATGGAAATAAAATATGAGAATGTCAGAGTCCCCGTAGAAAACGCTTTAGGTGCTAGAGGTTCAGGACATCAAGCAGCACAAGACAGGCTGGGTGCTGGAAGAGTCTATCATTGCATGAATACTATAGGTCAAATGTGGAGAGCCTTTGACATCATGGTTAAATATTCTACAGAAAGAGAAGTTCATGGAGGAAAATTAGAAACAAAACAATTTATTCAAGGATTCATAGCTGATTCTTATATGGATATTCAGGCCTCAAGACTAATGACCATTCATTGTGCCGAAGTAATGGACAATGGAGGTGATGCTAGAGTGGATATTTCTGCAATTAAAGTCTTTGTTCCTGCTGCAGGAGGACGTGTAGTTGATAGAGCAATCCAAATACATGGTTGGCGAGGCGTATCAGGTGATACACCGCTTGCCGGTATGTTCCAAGGCTTTAGAACTCTAAGATTGGCAGATGGGCCAGATGAAGTTCATAGAATCTTAATTGCTAAAGAGATCCTAAAGAAGTATCACGATGGTTTGTCTTGGGATTTTGGAGTTTAACGCTTAATTTGGACAATCTTTACAGTAGAAGTTGCTGTAGCGACTAAAGTTCCTTCTTGATATAAACGGCTAGACATAAAAGCCGTACTTTTACCTAATTGTATTACTTCTGCTATACAGTTTAGTTTTCCAGGCTTGGATGGAGATAAAAAGCTAACGTTAATATCCAAAGTCATGGGCATTATTCTTTCTTCAAAAAGACCCATTAACAAATGTGCCATTGGAGCATCCAACATACCTGCAACAAAACCTCCTTGAATAACTTGACCATCTGAGTGTGTAAATTCTTGGATTGCCTCAAATTCCATTTCTATTTCAGGTGGTTCTGACTGAAATCTAACAGCAATTCCTTTTAAAGTTTCGATACAAGGGGCTGTTTGGGAATTTAATTTATCTAGTATTGCTGCGTCGTTCATAAAAATCCTTTTTTAGATTATAAAGTCAAATTAGCTAAAATATAAGAGCTTTCAGCAGATAGAATTTTAAAAAAATGGTGGTGAATGATGCTCAGCTGCGCCCAACCAAAAATTAAATTTTTACGAGCCTCATTCACCAAAGGGTGCAGGATGTAGAAAAATCTTCAGCTTGGGCAGCTAAATATGGGTGTTAACTACATCCTACTTTGAACTAAGAGGGTTTACCTTGGAGAGGTTTTTTTCTGGGGAGAAATTAACGCCTCTTAATATCAAAATTATATTAAGAGGGTTTACCTTGGAGAGGTTTTTTTCTGGGGAGAAATTAACGCCTCTTAATATTGATAGTAATTATATATAGTTATAAGTATTTTGTATAGTACTAATTGAATCCTATTATGATAATTTGATGAAATGCTATTTATAAGTTTTATTAGGACTACAACATTTAAACTTTTAAACTTTTAAAGGGTTGGCCTTAGGCTTCTTATCTCTACTTTTTAAAGGCCTGAATAAATCGTGCTGGTTAAGCTAAAGTACCATTTACAGTCATCCATTCCATAAATGGCTTGATGTGAACAGCAAGTTCTCCTTCAATAAAATTAGTACTATTATCTACATGCACAATCCGATGTTTGATCTTCCACTCGCCCTTTACCTTTTCTAAAGTACTCTCGTACCACCCTGAAATGAAGGTGTATACCTTGTCCGGCCGACTTAGCATTCCTGCCAATGTACAACGATGTGTAGCTCTTTCACCCTCGATATCCACAAGGTGATTAGTCATGACATGACGGGTACCAGGGAGCAAACGGATGTGTGCATGGATAAAGTCCAGCAAGGCCAGACGACCAATAAATTGTATCCGATTATCGTCTATTTTGATCTCGAAAATACCATCCTCGGTGTAGCATCCAACCCAACCCTCAGCGTCGTATCCATCTGCCGTGTGCGCATAGCGTGCAAAAACGTCTTCAATCGCAAGCCGCTCTATCAGCAATCTATCAGTCTTTCCCATACATCCCCAATCTCTTAAACAAAGGTAAACTAGTCCCGTCTTAGTTTAATATTTATTTCTTACAAGAGTGTCATCTACCTACATACAAAATAGCCAAGGCTATTAAAAGCAATCCTATTAGGACCTGATACTTTTTTACGAACAGTAAAAACTTATCCATATCTTTCTCCTCAATTAACAACAACTAAATAGTACCACGAGAAGGTCTATGTATACTCTACATGGGAGAAATCAGAGAATACTTAAATCCTCTTAAACTCTTATATAAATGGTCGGGACGGCAGGATTTGAACCTGCGACCACTTGACCCCCAGTCAAGTGCGCTACCAGACTGCGCCACGCCCCGTTAATTCTATTTTTTTAGATCTTGTAATATCTCTTCTAGATCTTTTAATATTTCTCCTGAACCTAGAACGGTTTCAGAACTATCTTCTCTTTTAGAAATTAGATTTTTTTTTGCACCAGAAACAGTTAACCCTTGATTGTAAAGCAGAGATTTAATCTTCATTACCAAAAGGATATCCTTCCGTTGATAGTAGCGCCTATTCCCTTTTCTTGTGATGGGATTTAAATTTTTAAATTCCTTTTCCCAAAATCTTAAAGTGTGAGTTTTCAATTCGCAAAGCCCTGCAACTTCGCTAATAGAAAAATACTTCTTATCTGGTATCTGAAATTCTTTAGCCATTCTGAGAGGCGACCTTATTCCTTAATTTCTGACCAGCTCTAAAAGTAACTACTTTTCTGGCAGAGACCGTAACTACTTCTCCGGTCTTAGGATTTCTTCCTGGGCGCGCTTTCTTTCTAATAAGTTCAAAATTACCAAACCCGGAGAGCTTAACCTCTTCATCTTTTAGTAGAGATTCAGCTATTTCATTAAAGAAGCTCTCTACTATCTCTTTCGATTCACTTTTGTTTAAGCCTAAGGTTGAATGTAAGTGATCAACAATATCGGATTTAGTTATAGTTTTACTCATCAAGATCTTAATTCTGCTTTTATTTCTTTAGACAAGGAGTTTACAATTTTTTTAACAACCTCATCAACATCTTCATCAATTAAAGTTTTACTTCGGGATTGCCATTTTAAATTAAATGCAACACTTTTTTTACCCTTCGGAACATTTTCTCCTTGGTATACGTCAAAAGTTCTAATCTCAACAAGTTCCTGACCAGCCTTAGCTTTTATAAGCTTGAGTATTTGAGTATTAGATATTCTATTTTCTACCACAAAAGCTAAGTCCCTTTGTGAAATAGGATAACGTGAGAAATTCTTATATTGAATTTTACTTTTTTCTTTGAGCGCCTCTAAGTTCAAGGCAAAGACCAAAACTTCATTTTTTAAGCCCTTGTGATTGATTACGTCTGGGTGAATAACTCCCATCCAACCTATTAATTTATTTTTTGATCTGATTTGTGATGACTTCCCAGGATGTAGAAAAGGAGAACTCGTTTCTTCAAATGAAGCATCTATTCGTAAGTTTTTAAATATAGCCTGTAAATCGCCTTTAAGGTCAAAGAAATCTAAAATTTTAGGATTTTGATTCCATTGAGGCGTTACGTCACTACCTGCTATTAAGCCACCGACTTGTTTAATTTCCCTCACCCCTCCTTTCTTGTCTTGTTTAAAAATAGACCCTAACTCAAATATCTTTTGGTTTTCTTCACCATTATTTAAATTACCAATATAGGTGTTAAGTAAACCAGGCCAAAGGCTTGAACGCATAACACCCATATTTTGCGAAATAGGATTAGATACATTTAAATGATTTCCTTGAGTATCAAAAAGACTGGCATCGGTTTCATCAATAAACGAGTAGGTGATAACTTCACTATAGCCCTGTGAAACTAAAAGGTTAGAGATCTTATTACTTTTTGAGATTTCCTTATTATTTAACAGTGGTTTAAAAGGTTCAGTAGGTAACTCGTTATAACCCTCAAGTCTCGCGACTTCTTCTATTAGATCTGCTTCGATACTTAAATCGTATCTCCAAGAAGGGATTAAGGTATCTATGTTCTCCTCGTTAATTTTGGGTGAAAGTCCTAGCCCATTGAGATAGCTCTTAACCTTCGTCTTGGATAGCTTGGAGCCTAGAAGACTATTAGTTTTATTAATATTTAGTGATACTCTATTCTGTTTAGGAAGACTCTTCTGTTCTTCTACCACTTGTAAGGGACCGAATTTACCTCCTACAGAATCATTTAAAAGCATACTTGCTCTTTTAATAGCCAAATCTTGTAAATTAAAATCAACCCCCCTTTCAAACCTTAAAGAAGCATCAGTTTGCAATCCAAATCGCCTTGCCTTGCCTCTAATAACTTGAGGTTTAAAGTAAGCTCCCTCCAAATATATTGATTTAGTTTTATTTGTAACAGCCGAGTCAAAGCCTCCCATAATTCCTGCAAAAGCTATAGGTCTTTTTGTATCAGCGATAACTAAACAATCTGTATTTAGTGTGATTTCCGTTTCATCCAATAACGTTAGTTTCTCGTATTCCTTGGCAAATCTAACGTTTATGTCTCCCTCTAACTTATCGTGATCAAAGGCATGTAAAGGCTGACCCAATTCGAGAAGTATATAATTCGTAATATCAACAACAGGATCAATGAGCCTGTGATCGCTGATTTTCAATCTTTCAGCAACCAAAGCTGGAGTTTTTAATGACAAGTCTACGTCTTTAATGTACCTACCGACATATCTTGGTGCTTCAGAGCAAACTGATATATTTGTAGGGCTATCAACCGTGGATGAAATGGTGATTACTGAGGGTTGCTTTAACTTTAAGTTATTCAAAACAGCTACTTCTCTAGCCACTCCGAGAATGCTGAAACAATCACCTCTATTAGGGGTAATGTCAAGATTGATAATGGCGTCTTGTCCGGTAAGCTTAGATTTAAAAGATTTATAGCCGTCTACTTCTAATCCAGCCATAGTTAATTGTTCACATAATTCTTCCGTTGTGATATTTATATCAACAAACTCTTTAAGCCAATTCTTACTGAACTGCATATTAAAATTGTTTTAGAAATCGATGGTCGTTTTCAAAAAATGCTCTCAAATCAGGTATATTATATTTAAGCATTGCCATACGTTCTGCACCCAACCCGAAAGCAAACCCTGAATACTTCTTAGTATCTATTCCCGCCATTTTAAGTACATTAGGATGAACCATTCCACATCCCAAAATTTCTAACCATCCCTTTTTCCATCGAATGTCTACTTCAGCAGAAGGTTCTGTAAAAGGAAAATAAGAAGGTCTAAAGCGTAATTCCATTTCTTGACCAAAGAAGTCCGTCAAAAAATCATTAAGTAAACCTTTCAATTGAGCAAAAGAAGCTCCCTGTTCCAATACAAGGCCTTCGATTTGATGAAACATAGGTGTGTGAGTTAAATCAGAATCCTTTCTATACACCCTGCCAGGACAGATAATACGAAGAGGCGGCTCTTGTTGTTCCATGGTTCTTATTTGAACTGGCGATGTGTGAGTCCTAAGAAGACTACCATTGCCTAAATAAAAAGTATCATGCATATCTTTGGCCGGATGATCTGCAGGAACATTTAAAGCTTCAAAATTATAGTAATCCGTCTCCACTTCTGGTCCTGAAGCAACTTCAAAACCTAACGACCCAAAGAAATCACTTATTGAATTAATGGTTTGAGTAACCGGATGGATAGTTCCTTTTTTCTGAAAGACCCCCGGCAAGGTTACGTCAATCTTTTCACTCTTTAGTTTTCTTTCCGATTCAATACCGACTAAGTCTCTTTGTTTTTGAGAACAAATATCTTCTATTTCTTTTTTTAATAAATTAAGAGATTGACCGGCATCCTTTCTTTGGTCATCAGGTAAAGAGCCTAAAGTTTTTAATAGATTGTTAAGCTCACCATTCTTTCCTAAAAAAGATTTATAAACAATTTCTAGATCTTTTAGATCAAAAGCTGAAGCCACTGCATCAATGGCTTTTTTTCTTATAGAAGTTATATCCATCTATTTTCTCTTATCAGAAGAAGTCTATTATAGATACAAACCCTCGGTTTAAGGGAATTATGATAAGAGAGATATTATGCGGCTAATTGGGATTTCGCTTCTTCAGCTATCACGGTAAAAGCTTCTTTGTCATTCACTGCTATCTTTGCAAGTGTTTTTCTATCTAGCTCAATACTGGCTTTCTTTAAACCTGCAATTAATTTGCTGTAAGAAATTCCGTTGTCTCTTGCCGCCGCATTAATACGAACAATCCATAATGATCTAAATACTCTCTTTTTAACTCGCCTGTCTCGATAAGCATATTGGCCAGCTTTCATTACAGCCTGTTTAGCTACTTTATAGGTTCGGCTACGCGCACCTCGAAAGCCTTTAGCTTGTTTTAGAACTTTTTTGTGCCTAGCCTTAGACTGGACACCTCTTTTTACTCTAGCCATTCTTTTTTCCTTTTACGTATTTGTTTTAAGCATTCTATCAACTAACTGTTGATCACCTTTAGCAACTTGAGTTGTCCCTCTCAATTGTCTTTTTCTTTTTGTCGTCATCTTAGTAAGAATATGACTTTTATTAGCTTTCTTTCTTTTCAAGCTACTGCCAGTTTTCTTAAACCTTTTGCTAGCGCCACTGTGTACTTTTAATTTTGTCATTCTTTCTTCTCTAAAATTTACTATTTTTTGTTTGGGGCCATCATCATAACTAATTGTCTTCCTTCTAGGACTGGAAACTGTTCAACCTTTGCCATTTCTTCTAAATCTGTTTCAACTCTTTTAAGCAAATCCATTCCTATTTGCTGATGAGCCATTTCTCTTCCTCGAAATCTTAAAGTAATCTTTGCTTTATCTCCGTTCTCTAAAAAACTCTTTATCTTATTAACCTTAATCTGATAATCATTTTCTTCGGTTACTGGTCTAAATTTAGTTTCTTTAATCTGTTGTTTTTTTTGCTTCTTTTTAGAAGCTGCTTTTTGCTTCTTGGCATCAAAAACATGTTTTCCATGATTTAGTAATCTACAAACAAGAGGGTCGCCATCCTTTGCCATTTGGACTAAATCCAGAGAAGCTTGCTCCGCTTGTTTTAATGCATCTGCAAGACTTACAATTCCTAATTGCTCTCCAGACTCACTGATCAACCTAATTTTATCTGAATTTATTTCACCATTAATTGGTAATCTTTTTTCAGGTTTCCTAAAAGACTTTCTTACTGCTATGTGCTACTCCTGTTTAATTATTATTGTTTTGACTGAACTTTTTCAAGAACCATGTCTTTGAAATCATCCAAAGACATCTCGCCAAGATCTTCTCCACCCCTTGCACGGACCGAAATAGTATTATTTTCTATTTCTTTATCTCCTACAATTAAGAGATAAGGGATCTTATTCATTGAGTGGTCGCGAATTTTATAAGCGATCTTCTCTTTCCTCAAGTCACTTTGTGCTCTAAATCCACT
>Ga0115002_10004761_pt1 | contig 16262 bp, 13 predicted proteins | sample ArcticOcean_MG_C_8_FD_89576 | JGI IMG/M metagenome (GOLD analysis project Ga0115002, IMG submission 89576) | Marine microbial communities from western Arctic Ocean - ArcticOcean_MG_CB11_86 | ecosystem: Environmental > Aquatic > Marine > Oceanic | place: Arctic Ocean: Canada Basin | collected... | reverse complement strand
TCCATGGCGCAATTGAGGTGGATCTTTTCGAGCGCCAGTGATGCCTCTCTCAGCCAGAATGGTTGGGCGCCGGGAGTCTCGCTAACTTCTGTAGCACCGAATAATGATGGGGACGGGGTCAAAGAGTGGGGTGACCTTCATCCATCCTGTCCACAAGAAGGGATTCATCTGACCGGGCGATGGGATAACCGTTCTGTACCGATGATGATGGAAAGGATGTTGACCTGTTCGGATTGTGAATTCGCAGAAGGTTTCTTTGCTTCAAATAATGAGCGCTACCGATTTCAATTGGAAACGCGCAGTGGCATTCTTTTTGCTGTCTCTCAAGATGATAACACTCTCGGCTTCACAGAACTCGATGTCTCACTCGCCGCCCCCGGTCTATGGCTAGTTCCGATTGCAGATAATTGGACACATGGTGCATCCGACCATATCTCAGCGGGAGGTGGAATGGTTCTTCCTTCAGCAGATAATAGTTCAAATGGAACCTGGCCGGTTCAAGATGATGTACATTTCATAGTTAATGAAGAGCATATGGATGACCGCTTCAATCTGCTGAACTGGCTTTTGACAGAAGAAGGCCAAATCGAATGGGAGAGTATGGGATTCGTTCGATTGGGATTGATGGCGAGAGTCCTCTCTTGGGGACGGATCGGCGTCGATGCGACCAACATTTTGCCCGACACCGACGGCGATGGCATTTGGGATGGTGCCGATGATTGCCCCGGTACCAACTTGGGCGAAACAATCGACGCGTTCGGCTGCGCACAGCATCAAATTGACGACGATGGTGATGGGATTTTCAATCACGAAGACGACTGCGTAACAGTCGCTGGGAACTCAACCCAACCGGTCATTGGATGCCTTGACCAAGATGGCGATGGTTGGGCAGATGATTCGGACGCCTTTCCCTTGGTGGGGAGTCAGTGGTCTGATTCGGATAGTGATGGATACGGAGATAATTCGAGTGGTTTCAATGCAGATGATTGCCCCGGTTCTTTCGGCAATTCTACGGCTGACCGTTTAGGTTGCCCCGATACTGATGGTGATGGTTATTCGGACGAGGATGGCGATTGGACAATCACAGATGGGGCTGATGTTTTCCCTCTTGACGCTGCACAGTGGGTAGATACTGACTTTGATGGCTGGGGTGACAATCACTCCTTCGACCTCGATGGTGATGGCCTCCGAACTAACACCCAAGGCGATGCCTTCCCTGACGATGTGACACAATGGCGTGACATCGATGGAGATGGCTACGGCGACAATCCTACTGGCGATTTGGCTGATGACTGCCCTAACGCAGCCGGCAATTCTACGGAAGATAGCCTAGGCTGCCCTGACCGCGATTCTGACGGTTGGTCTGATTCTGCAGATGCATTCCCAGATGAGGTGAGCCAGTGGGCCGATGGAGATGACGACGGCTATGGTGACAATTGGAACGGCGCTTCGCCGGACGAATGCATAGAAACGCCCTACGGCGAGCGCAACGATGTCAATTCCAAAGGGTGCGGGCCATCAGAAAGGGATACTGATACTGATGGAATTGTCGATTCAAACGACTTCTGTCCGAACACACCTATAGAAGAGGCGCCATGGGTCCATCCTGACGGTTGCGCCGAGTCAGAAACCGACTCAGATGGAGATGGTGTGTTCAATCCGGTAGATGGGCCAAATGGGCTTTTCAAGAACGAGCCTAGCCAATCTGCCGATACTGATGGAGATGGTCATGGTGACAATGCTGACGGACTGAATGGCGATGACTGTCCTAATCGGGCTGGTGATTCATCGAAGGACCGGGATGGCTGTCCCGACGAAGACTCTGACGGATTTAGTGACCCCGATTCGGAATGGACTACAGAAGATGGAGCTGATGCTTGGGCAGGGGAACCAACTCAGTGGTCTGACATTGATGGTGACGGATACTTCGACAATTACGGTGACCCAACTTGGACGCCCGGTCGAGACGCCGATTGGCCCGGTCAGTATGTTGAGGGCGCAAGGAATCCCGATGCTTGCCCAACAGAATCTTCTCCGTTCGCCGATCCGCCTGGCTGCCCACCTTACAGTGGGGGGGGTAACTCGAACATCGGAGGCGATTCAACATCCGGTGGAGGACTGCCATTTGGCCTCATCGCAATTTTGGTAATAGTGGTCCTAGCAATAGGCGGCTTAGTCGCAGCGATTGTGGTGAAACAGAAGAAGCCGAAGAAGACGAGAGGGCGCCTACAACAAGCACTCGATGTCGTCGATGAGGCTGGCGGTGAGTGGGCTTCCGAGCAGGAAGGCGAGGGCGTTCGGAACGCTCAAGCTGCCGAGGCAGGAGGTGTGGACTCTGCCTCAGGTAAACCACCATGGAAGTTGGAAGGTGAAGTTGGCGACGACGGTTTCGAATGGCTTGAGTGGCCAGAAAACAGTGGGCGCTGGTGGTTCCGCAATGATTCGGGTTACTGGGGCGAATGGTCTGATTGACCAAAAAGTGAGTTCAGAACCGATTTCCCACATTCGATAGCACAACGATATCGCTTCAAATGTATATTCTCATCGAATGTACTCAAAGAGAACGGCTATGCAGCCGACCTCAATCCCCGCCCTATGAGTATTGAGAGTGTCGGCGTCTTAGGTGCAGGTCAAATGGGGAATGGCATTGCACAAGTTGCAGCTTGTGCAGGTTACCAGGTAACAATGGTTGACATCAAACAGGAGTTTGTCGACAACGGCCTCGCCGCAATCGAATTTTCGCTTGGTAAGTTGGTTTCAAAAGATAGAATGACTGCTGATGCGGCGTCAGCGGCACTCGCTAGAGTGACGATTTCGACTGAAAAATCATCGCTTTCAGACTGTGACCTTGTGGTCGAAGCAATCCCCGAAATTCCCGACTTAAAATTCTCAACTTTTGCTGAGTTAGATGGATTATGCAAACCTGAAACGATATTGGCGAGCAATACTAGCAGTATCAGCATCAATGACATCGCTGCTTCAACTACTCGTCCTGACAGGGTTATTGGGATGCACTTCATGAATCCAGTGCCGATAATGAAATTGGTTGAAATCATCAACGGTTCAAAAACTTCCACCGAGGTCTCCGATGCTGTGGTCACTGCTGCTGAAAATATGGGTAAGGTCGCCCTCTGCTGCAATGACTCCCCCGGCTTCATCTCAAACCGACTACTCTGCCCGATGCTAAATGAGGCAATCTTGTCACTTCAGGAAGGGGTCGCAGAGCCAGAAGCAATTGATGGAATCATGAAACTCGGTATGAATCACCCAATCGGGCCGCTCGCATTGACCGACTTGATTGGATTGGATACAGTCCTCCACATCATGAGGGTGTTGCACGAAGGGTTCGATGACGACAAGTACGCTCCCGCAAAATTGCTTGAGGAAATGGTTTCCGAAGGTAAACTCGGAAGAAAGAGTGGTCAAGGATTTTACGAATACTCCTAGAGACCCTACCACTCGGCAGGTTCCACTATCGAATTAGGTAATGCTGATAAGACCGGATGGAGGGGTCGAGGTTGGGGTTGAGATGCCGGGCACGAACAGAGTTGAGATTCGCACTTTGAAGGTAGGGCGGTATGTCGCTCTAGATGATAATGCATTCAAGATATTGAGTATCTCAAAATCGAAGCCAGGTAAGCACGGTAGCGCCAAGGCGCGCATCGAACTTGAGAACCTATTCACGGGTCAGAAGAGGAGCCATGTCGGTACAGTAACAGACAATATCTATGTCCCGATGATTGAGAAGGGTTCGGCTACAGTGACCCACATCACAGGTGAGGAAGTCCATGCTATGGACGCTAAGACTTACGAGATGATGGTGCTACCTCTTGATGAAGGAATGAACATAGTTGCTGGCGGCGAAATCATGTGGATGGAAGCGCTCGGCCGGTACAAAATCATCAGGGACCATTGAACCTCTTACTCAACTGATGACCTGCCTCCTTCGGGGCAATCGTATTGAAGAGAAGCGCGCTGTGACCACCTGCCCCTAAGGGCAGGTGAGTCAATTTGGGGGTGAAGCGTTCTGCATATCGTCAGCCGGTCACTGCCGACGGTTTGAAGGCGATTGAGGACGGCAGTCTGACTTGGCTCGACCAGGACATGTACAAGAATCTCAACACCGGTCTACTCGAACAATATCTCGAAGAGAAGAACCTCGAAGAGGCGTTTGAAGTCAGTCACTGGTCGCTTAGCAAAGTTATCGTCGGGATTTTGATTGGTGCTGTTTTCAGCGGCGTCACCGCTTACATCGGATTGAAGATTGGACTTGCTGTATCCGCCGCTTGGTACATCGCCTATCTGTTTGGCATGGCGATGCGCTGGACCCCCTCCGAAGTGAATATTGCAACCAGCGCTACAACTGGGGCGACCCACGCTTCTACTGGATTTATTTTTACATTCCCAGCAATTTTCCTCCTCGCCTCTAGTCCGAATTATGAAGTGGCAGGAGGCCACCTCATCAACAATGTCGATACATTCCAACTCGCCTTCATCGGCATCATCGCCTCGATGTTTGCGGGATTCCTCGGCGTGATGTATTTCATCATATTCAGACGAGTTTGGTTGGTTGAAGACCCTCTGCCGATGCCTGGATTTGAGGCTACTCTCGTCCTGCTCGACATCGCCTGCGATGTCTCGACCGGAGCGGCGGAACAAGCGAAAGAATCACTCGCCACAGTAGGCAAGTCGACGGTTGCAACAATGTTATTCATGTTCTTGATTGATTATCCAATCTCTTGGAAGCGCCATTTGGATGGAGTCTCTGCCTCTATCATGGATGTCATCGCCCAGAAGTTGTCCTTCGCTAAGACCGGCTTCGCTTCAATCTTCAGCCACCATGCAGTTCACCAGCCCGCCGGAGTTCAGACGGTAGCGGGAGAGCACGGCACATGGGAGGGGGTTTCCAAGGGAGTAACCTACTACGAAGAGGGCAGCATGAACCCATTCATGTACACCTATCTCGGGGTCGAACTCTCACCAACCTTGTTCGCAATAGGGTGGTTTATGCGACTCAGAGTGGCAATTCTCGTCAACTTGGGGACATTGGTCGCATGGTTCTACTTGGTGCCGATGGCAGTAATGCTTGATGTCCCTGTCTACATTGCGAGTTTGGGTGATTACTATCTCCTCTCTGACATAGGTGACCCGGCCACTCAACCTTACAGTCCGTTAGTTCAAATGACGGTCTATGGAACTCTAATTCGGGTTGTCGCAATCGGCGCAATCCTCGGTGGCGGATTCCTCGGACTGGTGAAAATGGCGCCAACTTTCGTCGGCATTTTCGGTGATATTCGAAAGGCTTTCCGAGGTGAGCAAGGGGCTGAATATATTGAAGGAAAAGGGTGGTACGAATGGCCGCTTTACCATCTTCCGATTTTCATACTCATAGCGTTTGTCGCGATGTCGATAATTTTCTGGATAGGGGGCTTCCCTCTGATTCCGAGCATTCTATTTTCCTTAATCGTCGGAGTAGCTACTTTCCTACTCGGTGCGATTGCAGTCCGCGTCATGGGTGAAACTGGAATAGAACCCGTCAGCGGGACCTCATTCATCGTGTTGCTAGGGCTGCTAGGCCTGTTCCTCAACTTGCGTGATACTCTTGGGCTTTCCAAAGAGGAGGCGATTCTGATGGGACTAGTTGGGACTACCGTGTTCGGCTCTGCGATTTCGATGTCCGGGACAGTCGTTGGTGACTACAAAAACAGCCTATACATAGGGAACCGACCCTACCACATTTCCAAGGGCAATATCATGGGGGTCGTACCCGGAGCCATTCTTGGTGCTGGTGTTGCAATCTTCCTCTCGATGATGTTGGCGAGTGGTAAGATAGACCTGCTCGCCCCGCAAGCAAACGCTTTCGCTACATTCACCATTCTACTCGCCGAGAACGAGGGCAACCTGAAGGCCCTCGGGCTCGGATTTGCTTTGGGCTGCTTCGTAGAATGGGCGACAGGAATGGGCACATCTTTCGGGCTCGGCATGTATCTGCCGACCCTCGCAACCTTCCCGATGCTCATCGGTGGAGGATTACGCGACTGGTGGGAGGAAAAGCGGCTCAAACCTAAGGTTGAGAAAATTCGTGAGAAAGAGGGTAACAAGGAGGCTGAGCGGGCGCGTGCAATCATGTTGCTCGGTACATTCATGCTCGCTGCGGGAATGTTGACCGGTGAAGCGTTCCTCGGTGTAGAGAGCGCAATCTTCGCAGTTGTAGATGAACTTCCGACAGGTGACATGGTCGAATTGACCAGTGAAGGTGCTTCAGTCATCGGGCCGGATGGTGAGCCACTCATGGAAAATGTCGTTATGGGCGACCTCTCATGGTATCCATATGCTCGATTTGGAACATTTGTTATGCTGAATGTACTGTTAGCAGGAGCAATTTATGGCCTGTTCAGAAAAGCCGGAATCATCGGTCCAAAAGACCAGTTGATGGAAGCAGAACTCGGATGAGGTGACCAGCCGTGGCGAACCATTCGCCTCCTACTTACGCCTGGTTTATTCTTGGTGCTGCAGTGATTGCTGTATCGAGCGCAGGGGCGGTCTTCCAACTCATCGACGATGTCCCACCAATTCTGAAAGCCTCTTGGAGATTACAAGTAACTGCTCTAATCCTATTACCTCCGTTCTTGTATCAATTGATTGCTTTCAGAAGAGATTCTCCTGACCAATTCCCTCGACTGTGTGAACGGCGAGTAATCCTCGCAGTTGTCGGCTCAGCGATCTGTTTGTGGATTCATTTTGCGAGTTGGGTCTGGTCACTTGACCATACTTCACTGACCCACAGTCTTCTGTTTGTTACAGCGCACCCCCTAGTCATTGTTTCAGGGCTATATCTCATGGGCCGAAGCATCAACCGGAAACAAGCTACGGGCGCGATAGTCGGCTTTCTTGGGGCTGCAATAACTCTTCTAGGAGTCACTACCGAAGGTGATGTCACTTTAATCGGGGATGCGGCGGCCTTCATCGGAGCAATTGCAATCGTAGGATATTTGGTCGCTGGAAGATATTTGCGTGGATGGATGCCACTTTTCATCTACGCCTTCCCAGTCACACTCATCGCAGCAGTATTACTTGCATTATCTTCCATGGTGGTTGAAGGGTCCACACTCAGTGCACTGACAACCACCACATCCCTTCTAGGTTGGAGTGACCTCGTCTATCTCCCGGCGATTGCCTACCTCGCGTTTGGCCCTGGACTTATCGGCCATACAGGTATCAACGCAGTACTGCGCTATTTCCCTCCAATCATCATCTCAGTGGCAGTCCTGTTTGAGCCACTCGTCGGCTCTCTAATTGGTTGGCTTCTCGGAACCGCAGTTGCTCCTGGCCTGTTCACTCTACTCGGTGGACCGTTTTTGGTCGCAGGAGTCATATTGGTGACGCTCGGACTATCAGAAGGTGAGGGGGCAGTGGCCCCACAATTAGAGGAGGAGTAAAGTTGCGACATACAATTTTAATCACAAATGACGATGGAATTGAAGCACCCGGTTTGGGTGAGTTAGTCCAAGGTCTTCACGATGAAGGATATCCGCTGATAATCTGCGCACCTGACCGCGAGCGTTCCGCCTCCACAATGCATATCACTCTTCACAGACTTCTCACGCTCCGCTTGAGAAACGACATGCTAGCAAATTTTGAGTTCGCTGAAGATGGCGCCCCTGTTTGGCTCTTCGACCTCTCTGGATATCCTGCTGACTGCGTATTGACTGCACTAGGTGGGGGCTTACCAGATGGAATCCCGGCTCCCTCTCTCTGTGTTAGTGGAGTAAATCGGGGACCCAACATGTCTGTCGATGTTCTCCATTCGGGGACGATTGGAGGTGCTAGACAGGCGGCGTGTGGTGGATTGCCAGCGATTTCGACTAGTTTAGACAGTTTTGAACCAGTCGATTTCCAAGTAGCAGTCAAGGCGACAATCGAATTGGTCAACCATGTTTGTCAATTAATTCCGGCCGAGCCTGTGAACCTCGGCCGAGTTGACGGCAGTTCCTTGAAACCGAAGGGTGGCGATGAAGAAGAATATCTTCGCAACGCACTATCTCTTGGTGATGTTTTCCTCAATCTCAATGTCCCAGTCGATTGGAATGGGGTGTTTTCCTCCACCCACTTGGGAGGCCGTTGGTATAGGGGGCACACAAGAGTAGTCGAAGGAGGCGATGGCGAATGGTCTGTGAAAATTGGTGCGGCCACAATCGTCGACGAGCCCATTGAGCACGGTGATTCACACTGCATTAGACAAGGAAGGGCGAGTGTTTCCACTCTCGGGACTTGGCCACAAGGTCACCCATTATCGATTTCTGACGAGATTCTTGCCAGAACTGTAACTGCAGATGGATTGCCATCGTGGGTTGTTAAAGGCGATTAAGTGTTCGCTCTATAGAATTGCGGCGAGTTTGCCTGCGCCTTTTCGCTGGCTGTTCCCTTTAGATATCGAGTGGTCGCTGCTCATCCAGCATATGGTGGATTATTCCGATGGCGATATGGCCTTGTATCCATTTTGAGCCGATTGACCGAGCCTCCATCGATTGGGCGAGAAGTATGTTTTCTTCATCAGTGAAAGAGCGGTCATCAGAGAGTACGAAACCGATTTTTTCGGGTATTTCCTTATGTTCCTGTGCTTCGAGAGCGGTACCTTCTGCATCGAGTTTTACCAATGTTACATCTTCTCTTTGCCACTCACCGATGGTCGTCGAGAGGTCACCACCAGAATGCCAGAGGCCTGGCCAAATTTCTACCAATTGGCCGATGGGTGGAACGGGATACTGCAGAACTTTGTTGACCTGACCTGCAATTGCTCGTTCATCGCTGTGCAGCCCTTGTAGTCGGGAGCCATCAAACCAGATTCGCCGAGGTGGCCCCGGTCCACCCATGAGATGGAGTGTGATGTGGCTATCTTCGCGCATACCATGCGAGAGGAACAGAGCAGCATTGACTGCCCTTACTAGAACATCCATTCTGCCGGCGCTGCCCGCTAAATCATTGAGCCGAATTTTACCCGAACTAGTGGCTCTATGGCCAACGATTGCAAACCGTCTTTCCATCGAAGTCACCTACATCGGTAGGTCAACATCGTCGACATCACTCATCATCTGCTTCATCTGCTTGCGCATCTGGCGGTTTCCTTTCATCCCCTTCATCATCTTTCGAGAGCGGTTCCATTGCCCTATCAAATCACGAACATCTTTCTCAGTAACTCCAGAACCGCGGGCGACCCTTCGGATTCTCTCTTGCTTCAAAATGGTGGGCTCGTTCTTCTCCTGCGCGGTCATACTGTCCATGATGACTCTGAATTTCTCGAGGTTTCCTTGCATCTCATCTTTCTGCTTTGATGACATGTTGCCCATGCCGCCAAACATCCCCATCGGCATGTGAGAGAGAATTTTGTCGACGGTGCCAATCTTAGACATCATTTCCATTTGCTTGTACATGTCATTCAATGTGAAGCGTCCTGACATCAATCGCTCTGCTATTCTGGCAGCTTCTTCTGCATCCATGTCTTCTGGAGCGAGGTCGATGAGGCCACGAATGTCACCCATTCCGAGTAGACGAGAAATAAACCGGTCCGACTCAAAGAGTTCGAGGTCGACAACTTTCTCGCCCTCTCCGATGAAACAGATCGGTGCGCCGGTTGCGGCAACTGCTGAAAGGGCGCCACCTCCTCTTGCTGTTCCATCGAGTTTGGTTACAATGACTCCAGTTACTCCGACAAGGTCGTGGAATGATGCTGCGACTGGTCCAGCGGCTTGGCCGACTTGAGCATCGATGACAAGGAATCTTTCAGTTGCATTTGCAACCTTGTGAATCCTATCGAGTTCGTCAAGTAGTTCTTGGTCGAGGCTGTCCCGGCCAGCCGTATCGACGATTACAAGGTCGGCTCCGCCGACTGCGGCGAGGCCATTCTTGACGATTTTGAGTGAATCCGTTTCATCGGGTTCACCATAGACTTCAACCGGAGAATCTTCGAGTAACTGTTGTAATTGTTTGTAAGCACCAGGTCGATGTACATCAGCCTCTATAACGGCGATTTTCATATTGTGTTTCTTACGCCACCATTCAGCAAGTTTGGCTGTTGTCGTGGTTTTTCCTTGACCGAAAAGTCCGACCATCAGGATTGTCTGGTTGTGTGGTTGAATCTCACGAGGCGCACCGAGTATTCGGACTAATTCTGAGTAGAGGATATTCAGTGCATGAGTTTGCAAAGTCAATCCGGGTCGAATTTCCTCATCTCTCATTCTATTTTCTAGCCGTTCTGTGATTTCCTTGGTCTGTCTGACATTGAAATCGGATTCAAGAAGAGCGCGCCGAATGCTGCGTACCATTTCTGATAACTGAGCCTCATCCAACTTGCGTTTTCCTTTGAGAAGAGCGAGTGCGCCAAATATTCCTGACTTGAGCCCTTCCAACGCCATGGCACTCCCTCGCGACCATCGCTCACAACCGTTCCGTTTGAATCCGCCGCTCTATGCGGTTCGCAGTCCGGTGAATACATCAACGGTTCTCAAGTCGGATGTAATATGGCGCTAGGCATCGCTCAGTCAACATTTCAGATATTGACTGCCATCGGCATGGTTGGCATCTTCATCGGTTGGCGTGGTGGAATGCAGCGAATGGCTGGATTCTATGATATGCCAAGCGCCACGAAGCATCTTGCATTCGGAATTGCAATCGGTTCGTTCACTGGCTGGTTCATCGACAATCTGTTCGTGCAACAGGTAGTTGCAACTAGATTTGTTTTGATTGACCGAACAGTCGTTTTCATGCTGCTGTTAGGCTTTGCACAGTCACTGCTTCTTCATTTCATTTTAACTCGCAAAGGCACCTTGAATGCCCGCGCCTGCGCCACCTCAGGTTGGACTCTTGGGCTAGGGATGGGGGCTCTCCAAGCGGTCTATCTGATGATTCGAATGGCGGACCCACTGTGGCCCGGGTTCGTTTCGGGATTCAATCCAGAAATGCTGCTCTTCGGATTTTGGTTGGTCATACATCTGCCGGCACTCGAGGCGATTCTCACTAGTTGGCAAGGCGCCTCCATCATAGAGAAGCGACCTTGGGGTGTTCTCTGGAAGTCAGGTGTATTGAGAGGGTTCATTTTGATAATTGCAACCGTTGGAATAACTTCACAGCCAGTTCTGCTAATCATAATGCTGCCAGCAGCAATTTATGGGTTCAGCATCGCTGAAAAAAAGTGGCTTCCGAGCGCCTTGTTACCAGAAATTAGGCAGGAGTTTGACCGTACTGCAAGAGCATCATCGCAACGGCATCAACAGAAATCCGAAAGAATCCGCGGCGAGATTGTCTACGGTGAAGATGAGTGACACAATTCCAGCGTACCGTTCGTTTATTCTCCCAACCCGACTACCCAATCTAGCGAATTTAAGCATCACCACCTCGTCTCAAGCGACCACTCCCCCGGAAATCGCGTAAAGCCTGTTAGTGGGCAGAAAACGGCCTTCCGTTGGAGAACCGTTTTAGAGCGCTGTGACACACAAAATGAGTAGTGACCCGCTGTCCTTACTGCATGTCACCTACGGTGGCAGGCCAACCTCTCTGCTACGATTGTGGCAGAATCATCAGCGGTTCATCTGGAATGGCTGGTCGCGTCAAGGCATTTCCACCCACTTCGGGGAAACCTGCCAAGACTCGGTACGGCCCTACACCTAGAGAGAAAGCGAAGAGGGCAGCGGTGGCCAGAAGGCGTAAGAAGTCAGGTAAACAGTACAGGAATCTCGTCATTGTGCTCGTCATCGCATTCATCTTCCTTTTCACCCCGGCGCAAGAACATGTGAACAAACAATTGAGCAGTTGGTTGGATGAACTATGGAAGGCAGTTGGCCCGTATCACGAATACCCGGTTGAGTCGTCGTACACTCTTCACAGGACAGTGGTCATCGAAAATTTCGACAATACTGAAAGAGAGTTCACATTCTGGCTCAACATCCCAATCCAAAGGACTAGCCGAGGCACATGGGATACCACCTTCGATAGAGGGGGCTTCCAAGATACCGCTTTCACCTTACAAACTGTAACTTCGATGGGTGTTGGTGCTTCGATTCCTCATATTGGTGTGCCAGTCTTGACTGAAGAATATCTTGAATCTGATAATGCCTTACTTTTGGAGGATGGCAGAACATCAGTCCATTGGCCATCCCTTGGGGCGGGCGACGGCCGCTGTGAATACACTCGCTGCCTGCTTTGGGAGGGGGCGATTCCATCACAGAGTTTTGCGCAACTAATCGTAAGTTACGACATCACCGCGTATTCCTACACTTGGTGGAAGAGTGGTGATGTTGACAGTTTGGTGAATGGGAAGGTAGTTGGTATGGATGTTTCAAATTCTGGAACTTTTGATGACCTTCAACGAAATGGTTGGATTCGCTCCACCACGCAACTGATTGGCGAAGAGTCGCAGTGGTATGACCGCACACATGGGGCTGGCAATCCAGATTGGGCAATCGATGGCACGAATGGAATAGTCATATCAGCCGCTGACAATATTCTTGCGAGTTTGCCAGCATCTCAGCAGAATAATGTGTTCGCATTCTCTAGGGCTGCCTTCGACTATATGCGAGAAAATGTCGATTATGGTGAAGGCAATCCATTCGGTCCACCGCGCAATGGACCGGCTTGTTTGGCACAAGGAATTGGTGACTGTGATGAACAATCGAATGCTTGGATGAGTATATTGCGGGTCAAAAACATTCCAACTTGGTATGAGTTCGGAGCGCTTACTGACAAGGACCATGAGCGGTGGGAACCACACGCGTGGTCGAACATTTTGATCCCTTACAGTCTCGATTGGTGTGATGACCAAGGTATTGACCCTGAGAGCTGTTATCTCGAAGGTTCGGTGGATGTTGTGAATAACAAATGGCTTTTGCACACGCCGACAGCCTTTTCCGAGTTTATTGAACCTGCCAGTCCAAACGGAGAGGCCCCCATGGAATTCTATAGATTGGCCACAGTTTACGCAAATCAATACAATCTTTATCAGGAGTTGGAAACAATTGATGGACCATATAATTCAGGTGGAACATACAAAGTACCGTATATTTGAGATGGTGAATGGCTATATGGTGGTTGCAAGGCGGAAAGATTGCCAAGAGGTGATTCATTGAGGATCGTAATCGGCGGCGCCGGCGAAGTCGGTAGGGGGGTAGCGAAGGCTCTACGCTCCGAAGGCCGCGATGTAGTACTGATTGACCCGGACCCTACTGCAATCAAAGAGGCTCAAGCCCTCGATGTAATGATTGTACAAGGTGACATCAATCGACGCAAGGACCTCAAAGAGGCTGAAGTTCACAAAGCGGAGGTCTTCATCGCCGCCACTGACAGAGATGAAAAGAATCTCATCGCCTGTGCGCTAGCCAGAGATATCAATGAACATGAGGGCAATGGCGTCAAACTGATGACAATCGCCAGAGTTCATGGTGCAGAATTAGTCCATGCTGAAAAACCGGAAGCGTTCAAGCGATGGTCAGGTGTGGACCACGCAGTCTGTTCTGACCTATTGGTGATCGGGGACTTGAAAGCGGGATTGAAAGCATCATCGATGCACGAAGTTCTCTCATTGGGTAATGATGCTTGGGTAGCAGTAGTTCAGGTTGAGCCTAGTGCAGACCAGATGGTTCACAAGACTCTCGAGGAGGCTGAGAATGAAATCGATGGTTTGCCTCGAATCTTTGGCATGAAGCGGCAAAAGGAGAGGAGCAAGATTCCTGGTTGGCAAGAATCGATAACTTCTGGTGATTTGCTCGCCTTCGCCACCATCGGCCAGCACTCGTTTAGACGAATTCTGCAAGCCGCCGGACATACACCACCAAAATATCCAGAAAAACCTAGAGTACTCATTTTTGGTGCAACTCGGTTAGGTCGGCAGATTGCCGCATCTTATCTCAAAGATGGAAGTAGAGTCACCGTAATCAGCCAGAGTTTGGAGGGTGCGAATGAATTGGCTGGTAGCAAAATCGGGGAGGATACCAATCTCGATGTGATGCATGGCGACGCGATGGATGCTGACCTTTTGACAGAGATCGACATAGACAACCACGACATCTCCATAGCAGTTCTTTCTGATGACCACACAAACATGGCAGTCTCAATGCAAGCCGCTGAAATGGGCGTGGAGAGGACAGGTCTAGTACTCGATGACAGTAGAATGGCAACTGTAGCTCGCAGAATAGGACAATCGTTTGCAGTCAGCCGTCGAAGAGTAGCAATCAACAACATTCTCCGCCAAGTCCATAGTAAAGTCGAAGGAAATTATCACCTTCTCTCAAGTGTTCCCGAAATCGTCGGGATGTCTGCAACAATTGGGCCGGGTCACAAGATGCTGGACAAAGAAGTTTCAGTTCTTGAAAGAGAGGGGGCACTCTGCAGAGTAGCCTTCATTTTACGCCCGGTAAGGGGTGGGAAAGAGAGTATGCTCCGCGCCTCGGGCGACCAGGTCTTCAAGGAAGGTGACAGGCTGATGCTGTTTGCCCGGGTAGAGGATATCGGTAAAGTCGAAGAGCGGCTGCTCACGGGAAGTTGACTGAATGCGAAAGGAGATTCTCGCCTATGTGGTGGGCTGGACACTAATTCTTCTCTGTCTGCCCCTCACTATTGCTCTGTGCGCCTCCATCTTTCTCAAAGAGTTAGACCTCACAATTCGTGCGTTCCTTCCTCCTCTTCTGCTATGCATGATTCTTGGCGAAGGGTTGCGCAGATACGGTGGTCGCAAAAGCGGTGATGGGAGCCAACTTCGTGACCGCGAGGCGTTTGCGGCGGTTGCATTTGGTTGGCCAGTTGTAGTCGCCATCGGTGCCTTTCCATTCTGGCTTGGCGGGATGTTCTGGGGTCCAGTCGAATTTGCTGCCGGAGATGCGACCTTTCAGGAGGCGTTGGGTGGCTGGATTCGATCGTGGTTTGAATCGATGTCCGGATTCACTACGACAGGGGCGACAGTCATCGACCCTAGCACGAGCCCGTCCTGTATACCTGCAGTAGTCGATTGCATCAATTCCCAAGGTCGAAGCCTGCTACTTTGGCGCAGCATGACTCAGTGGTTAGGTGGTATGGGAATCATCATGCTCGGGATGTTGCTTCTATCTCGCCACCTTGGCGGTGGAATGAGTATCGCTAGGGCAGAATTGACCGGCCCATCTCTATCTCGGCTACGGCCAAGATTGCAGGAGACCGCCAAAATTTTGTGGGGAATTTACTCATTTTTCACCATAGCTGAGGCACTCATGTTGCGTTATATCGGAAAGTTGAGTTGGTTCGATTCAATCAACCATGCGCTAACAACAATGCCGTCAGGCGGATTTAGCACATATGATGCAAGTATAATGCATTTCGACAGCGTCGCAGTAGAATGGATAATCATTCTATTCATGGTAATCTCAGGAATCAATTTCAGCATCTATCATTTCATTCTTGTCAAAGAGTGGTGGCGTGCTGTTGGCGACCAAGAATTGCATGTTTATTTCGGAGTTTTACTCGGTGCTTGGGTGTTGATGATTCTCAACTTGACAATGACTGATTCTCTCTCTTCAATTGATGCATTCAGATATGGCGCCTTCCAAGCGGTGGCAATCGGAACTTCGACCGGCTATGCAAGTGCAAATTACGCGAGTTGGCCGACTCTTTCGCTAATGATTCTACTCTTCCTGATGATTGTAGGTTCCTGTGCGGGCTCGACCGGAGGAGGTCTGAAGATTCTGAGGTTAAGGATAGCGTACCAACTGGCGAAGAGGGAAATTTCCCGCATTGCGGCCCCACGTAAAGTTCACCTCGTGAGAATGAATGGCGAGGTTGTCCCCGATGATAAATTGTGGATTATCGTTGGCATGCTCTCTTGGTGGGCGGTCCTTGCGATGGGCAGCATGATTATCTTCGCAATGATAGAGCCGACACTCGATTTTGAAACTACCATCTCGCTGGTCGTCTCTGCCCTCGGAAATACAGGTCCTGCGCTAGGAGCGCTCGGACCTACCCATACTTGGGCGGGATTGAGTTGGTTTTCGCTTATTCTTACTACCATCCTGATGTGGCTTGGCAGACTGGAGTTGCTGACTGTGTTGGTTCTATTCTCTCCAAGAGTTTGGAAGAAGTGACCGTTCTATAGAATATCGGCGCTATCGACATTCTGTGTTTAGAGTCACGCCAGTAAGCGTTGAGGCCCAAACCAGACACCACTGAAGCGCAGACCGCCCGTACTGAGGACAGGCTAGGGGGCATTGAGGACAGACCAGCCAGCGTTAAGAATCCCGCAAGTCAAT
>Ga0115002_10004759_pt1 | contig 16267 bp, 13 predicted proteins | sample ArcticOcean_MG_C_8_FD_89576 | JGI IMG/M metagenome (GOLD analysis project Ga0115002, IMG submission 89576) | Marine microbial communities from western Arctic Ocean - ArcticOcean_MG_CB11_86 | ecosystem: Environmental > Aquatic > Marine > Oceanic | place: Arctic Ocean: Canada Basin | collected... | reverse complement strand
TAAAAGAAATCTAACGATCACGTATTTGAAGCAAAGAATTTGCGCGAAGGCAATTTAATGACGAGCTTTGAGCGCTGTCATCAGTGTGCCGTCATCTAAATACTCAAGCTCACCACCGACGGGGACTCCATGAGCGAGCCGTGTAACTTTTACCCCACTCAGCGCCAACCTATCTGTAATATAATGCGCTGTGGTTTGGCCATCGACAGTCACATTCGTTGCGAGGATCACTTCACTCACTTCATCCGCCTCCACGCAATCCACAAGCCTGCCGATATTGAGGTCTTCAGGTCCCACACCGTCGAGTGCAGACAACACACCCCCCAGCACATGATAGCGACCCTTATACGAACCAGTTCGCTCTAGTGCCCACAGATCTGCAACGTCTTCAACGATGCAGATCAGCGAGTGATCGCGCTTCTCGTCCTGGCAGATGAGACAGGGATCGATATCATCCAAATTACCGCACCGAGAACAAGCTCTTATGGAACTTGCAGCCGTGCCCAGAGCTTGCGCAAGCGGCTCCATTAAGCTTTCGCGCTTTTTAAGCAGCGACAGAGCGGCTCGTCGTGCAGAACGCGGACCAAGACCCGGCAAACGCGCCAGCAACTTAATTAATCGATCTATCTCACCCATCCAAAATCCGTCTGAAAACTCTGTCTCTTAAAATGGTAACTTCATACCAGGTGGAAGCTGTAAACCGCCCATCAGCTTGGAGGTTTCCTCTTGCAGCGTTATCTCGAGTTTGGATTTTGCATCGTTGTGCGCTGCGAGGATCAAGTCCTCAAGCATCTCGCGCTCATTTTCAAGGCTCAACGATGGATCGAAGGTCAGAGAGTGCATTTCACTCTTTCCATTGAGGATCACCGTCACCATGCCACCACCTGATCGACCAGTAACTTCAATTTTCGCTAAGCGCTCCTGCAACTCTGTCATTTTTTCCTGCATCTGTTGCGCTTGTTTCATCATTTGCCCAAGATTCTTCATACATTGTCCTTTTGGTCGATAGTTTGGCTATCAGGAACGTCGCCGTCCGGGATTTTATTGCCGGAAATCTTTTTGTCCAACAGTAGAATTTCCTGTTGAGACTTAGATACGTTTTTGGTCAGCATAGTGACACGTGTGATTTCGGCTCCTGGAAACACATCCGTTACTGCCTTCACAAGCGGATGACGTGTTGCGGATTCCCAACGATCCCGTTCAGCGAACATTTCTTTCTCCGCCAAGGTCGGTGAACCCTGTTCCGCAGAGATAGTGACAATCCAACGAGTACCAGTCCACTCCGACAAAAGTGACGACACCCGATTGGCAAGATTAGGTTGCGCGTGATCATCGGGTCGTATTTCCAGCCGCCCAGATTCAAAGCTCACTAGGTGGACATTGTTATAAAGCTGTGCCTGCAGGACCAATTCGCGCTTCTCGGAAAACAGAGCAACCAATTCACCGAAGTTATTAACAATACCAGCCTGGGCGGGCACGTCTGTAATACCGCCTTCAGGCACTACTGTTAACACTCCGTCATCTACTGACTCCGGAAGTTCTGAAGGCATCGTGTCTATGATGGGCGCAGCAGGCGCCGCCAGCTGGCCGCCGCCGATTGTTTGAACATTGTCAGCCCGCATCAAAGTTATCGCCGACGTCGGGTGCGGCGCAGGTGATTCAGATAGCGCGCTAGATGCGGAAAACAGGTCGGTATCATTGGCGTCAGTATTTGATGCTTTCTGTTCCAGCGATTCGCGGATGAGATCAGCAGGTGTAGGCATATCTGCGACATAGGCCAGTCGTATCAAAATCATTTCACCTGCCTGCCGAGGTGATGGAGCGGATTGTACCTCGCCCAGCCCTTTCAAAAGTATCTGCCAAACACGGCTCAAAACAGACATAGGGAGCGATTTAGACATGGCCAGACCGCGGGTCCGTTCCGTCTCCGGCGTCATCGAATCTTTTGCAACCTCCGGAATGATGCTGAGCCTTGTCAGCCAATGAGTAACTTCAAGTAGATCCTGTATAACAGCTACCGGATCCACACCATCGCGGTACATGCAAGTGAACAAATCGAGGGCATCTGCTATGCGACCAGCCATTATTTGATCAAACAAATCGAATATCTGTGTACGGTCTGCCAAGCCCAGCATATCGCGGACAAGCACAGTCGAAATTTTACTATCGCCAAGCGTGATCGCCTGGTCGAATAGTGACAACCCATCACGAACAGAGCCGTCGGCGGCGTGGGCGATGAGCGCCACTGCCTCCTCACCGATGTCAACAGATTCCTTCTCAGCAATTTTCTGAAAATATGTGGTCAATTCTTCAACGTTCACACGACGTAAGTCGAACCGTTGACATCGCGAGAGTACAGTCACCGGAACTTTGCGAACTTCGGTCGTAGCAAAAATGAAATGCACGTGCTCGGGAGGTTCTTCTAAGGTCTTCAAGAGTGCGTTAAACGCCTGCTTGGAAAGCATGTGCACTTCGTCAATGATGTAAACCTTATTACGTGCAGAAACTGGATGGTAACGCACGCCCTCAATCAGCTCGCGGACATCATCAATACCGGTACGACTTGCCGCGTCCATCTCCATAACATCAACATGGCGGTCTTCAGCAATTGACTTACATTGCTCGCAGACACCACATGGCTCGATCGTTGGACCACCGTTGCCATCTGGACCTACACAATTTAGCGCGCGAGCGATAAGCCGCGCGGTTGTCGTTTTTCCAACCCCGCGCACACCGGTCAACATGTAGGCATGGGCGATACGGCCACTGACAATTGCATTTGTCAACGTCCGGATCAGTGCCTGTTGTCCTATAACTTCTTCGAACGTCGTCGGACGATATTTTCGCGCAAGGACGCGATAAGGTGTGGCGGTTAACTCAACTGACATCAGTTTGCGTGCTTCCCATTCTTGGTGTCCCGCGAATACTTCGCGTTGTACCTGGAACCTAGGAGTGGAAGACCGGACAAACGACCCGGACCAATACTCGTTGCGGCTGCTTCCTTCCGGATCTGACCGGTTTGGCGAGCGGCCCGTCCGCAAGCCGGTCTTCCATTTATAGTATATCAGTACTCCGGGACCTCTAGGCAAGAATGGTGAGCCTATAAGTTTGCCGCATTTAATTTTTAATTATAGCAGTACGAGTATTTCAATTGACCAATAATAGAAAGATTGTGCCATGACAAAACGAGGATTGCGCCCAGTACTGTTGGCGTGACAGGGTTAAAGAATGAAATTAGCCAATTATTACGTAGCCGACGAGATCGACCGTGTGTCACATTTTCGACAGGATGATGCCTGGCTCGCAAAGAAGTTAGCCGATCCCACCTCATGCTTTGTACCGGTTTGGCAGTTGCAAAATCTTTTTGCCGTCAACGACGAACGACAGCCGGTATTTTTGGCCAAAGACGACGTGGCTGCGATCATTGCAGATGAAGTTATCCTGCTGGGTGTTGCCGACGGAAAAGCATACTTTGCGCTTGATTTTTCTATTCATAAGGAACCGCCACTCGCGGACCTGGGTGTGTTTTGTGAATTGCGCGCTGTCGATGTCATTTTGCCACGACAGATCAGTTCTATCCTCGCTTTTGCACGCGGTATCGTTTATTGGCACAGCCGTCATCAATATTGCGGGGAGTGTGGGTCACCAACAATTAGCCGACAAGCGGGACACTTACGTGTTTGTAGAAATATGAAATGTGGCGCTACTTGCTTCCCGCGTACTGATCCAGCGGTCATAATGCTTATTCATAATGGCGAGCATATCCTAATGGGGCGCCAAAACCGTTGGCCGCCAGGCATGCACTCAGTGCTCGCCGGTTTCGTAGAGCCTGGTGAAAGCCTCGAGGAAGCTGTTGCACGAGAAACTTTTGAAGAAGCTGGCATCAAAATCACCGATATTTGCTACCATTCATCTCAACCATGGCCATTTCCTGCATCAATTATGTTAGGTTTTATGGCCCGAGCGGTGACAACGCAGTTGGTCATCGACTATAACGAACTTGAAGACGCACGCTGGTACAGCCGTGAAGATTTAGTGACATCTCCGGAGGACTCAAGCTTCTGTCTACCGCGCAAGGATTCTATTGCCAGGCGATTGGTCGATGACTGGCTGAAAACCTGAAAATGTCCCCCAAGTAATCCCAAGATCACTAAGTCCGATCGCGAAATGGGCTCGCTAGATAGGTTCCCAAAATTTTCGTTCTGGATGAGAAATATTGAAGTTCTTCGAACGCATGATTTACCTCGTGTTGGTCCGGGTGGCCTTCAATCTCTGCATAAAATTGAGCAACGGTAAAGTTTGCGTCAACGATATAGCTTTCGAGCTTGATGATGTTGACACCGACTGTCGCAAAACCACCCAACGCCTTGTAGAGCGCGGCAGGCACGCTTCGTACTTGGAAGACAAAACTCGTTATACATCGGCCTGCGCGAGAATCAGGTTCGATACGTCGACGCGCCATGATCACCATACGTGTTGTATTGCCGATGCGATCTTCAATGCGTGTCCGAATTGTTTGCAAACCATAAATTTGCCCCGCTAAATCTGACGCGATAGCCGCAATACTGGAGACACCATTTTCGGCAACCTCCTTGGCGGCTCCTGCTGTATCGGCACGTACGACGGCCTCTAAACCGAGCTCACGAATAACATCGCGGCACTGCGAAAGCGCTTGGACATGGCTATAGACAACCCGCAAACCCTCAAGTGTTGCGCCTTGTGGGGCAAGCATATGATGTTGAACTGATTGAAAATGCTCGCCAACAATGTAGAGGCTGGAATTCGGAAGAAGATGGTGAATATCTGCAACCCTCCCACCCAACGAATTTTCAATTGGAATCATTGCAAAGCGTACTTCCTCATCGCTCACAGCCGCAAATGCCGCCTCAAAGGTCCGACAAGGCAAAGCCGTCATCTGCGGATAGACTTGTTGGCAAGCCAAATGGGAATACGCACCCTCTATCCCTTGAAAAGCAATGCTCTCGCCCGCAATTGCCGTAGGCACGTGCGTTACGGTTTGTCCAAGCCCAGACGGCACCTTTTCTGAAGATGTCACTGAGGAAGCCCCACACTCTCCATCAACTTTAAATTCCACCCCATCGCCTCCAAGTTCTAGCCATAGGCGGCTTTTCTTAGTTGCCTGAGCAATACTCTCTACTCGATCACGAGACGGAGCAAAGGTTCCACGCTCCCAACCGTTGACCGTAGGCTGTGACACATCAACCGCGGCGGCAAGATCTGATTGCGTGAGGTCAGCGTCGAGCCGCGCCTGTTTTATACGTTTAGCTATATTCATATTATTATAATACACTAATAATTTTTTTAAATATAGTGTATTACTATTTATTATTATATTTATTGATAATTAAACCAATAATTAATAAATTTATCTTATTTTATAATTTTTCTTACGGCATTTAAATCAGCTATTGTATCGACACCAAGCGGCATGTTTTTTATCAATGCAACGTCGATCCGCATACCAGCCTCAAGCGCCCGCAGTTGTTCTAGTCGTTCGCGCTGCTCAAGTACTCCCGGCGGTAGCGCCACAAACCGAGCAAGCGATTCCCGGCGATATGCATATATTCCGATGTGATGATAGAGTAGTCCAGGTCCCGATGGAGCCTCAGCGCGCGTAAAATATAAAGCCCGTCCGCTGTTATCGTCCAATGACATTGCTATAATCGCCTTCACAACATTGGGGTCATTACGTTCTTTAGCGTTGGTTATGACTGAAACAAGGGTACCTATATCAACCTCATCACTGGACAACAATTCCGTCACATGTCGCAACGCTCGTGGCTCTATTGTTGGCAAATCACCTTGCAGATTCACTACCACATCGTGTTGACCATCAGGATCAACATACGCTAAAGCCTCGAAAATTCGGTCAGAGCCCGATATGTGTGCTGGGTCAGTTAAAATGGCGTTGCCGCCGACGGAACGAACTACGTCAGAAATTGCTGCATCACCCGCAGCAACAAAGACAGGCCCCACATCGGCCTCCACTGCTCGACGCCAAACATGGACAATCATCGGCACACCATGAATATCGGCCAAGGGCTTATTTGGCAGACGTGTTGATGCCAAACGAGCTGGAATTATGACAATCGGATTGATTGAGCGCGAACGCTGTAGGTTTGTCATATCAGCTCACATGCCACAGAATTTAGTCCGGCAGTAGTCCTAATATTTTCTACTTAGCCTCAACAATGCAACTTTATTCGTATTGCCAACTGACAAAAAATTTCGCGATTTTTAGGTCATACCAACATGCCGTCGGCATTTGACTCTTGATTTGAAGAGTTCCACCGAATATACCGCAAACACATACCACGAAACGAATAATTATAAAAATAAATGCCGATTCGAAAGTGGATGTACGTTTTTTGAAACAAGCAATTCGTTCGGAGCGAAAATATGAACGGTGAACAGCCATTATTGAACAAAATTATTGGCGCCATATTGTTCGTTCACGACGAGAATATGAACGGTGATTCGCTTTTATTAAATAAAATTATTGGTGCCATATTGTTTGCGGGGCTGCTGGCAATCATCTCCGGATTTATCTCTAAACAAGTTTTCTATCACGACGCGCCTGATGGTCTTGCCTTCACAATTGGCGGCAACAATGGAGCCACCACCACCGATGTGCCAAAAAAAATCACATCAATAGGGCCGGAACCAATCGTCAGTTTTCTCGCCTCAGCCGACGCGGAGAGAGGCCGGAAATTATTTAAGGCATGCAAGGCGTGTCACACGCCTACAAACGGCGGCGCCAACAAAATTGGTCCCAACCTTTGGAACATAGTCGGTCGGTCGATGGCAAGTACGGACGGATATAGGTACTCTTCCACGTTCAGGCAAATGGAAGGAACATGGGATTACGAATCATTGAACCAATTCCTATTTAAGCCTAAGTCATTTGCCCCCGGCACCAAGATGACATATGCAGGCATTCCGACGGCGAATAAGCGAGCCGATATCATTGCCTTTATGCGGTCATTGAGTTCCACCCCACGTCCTCTGCCCTAGTCCGCGCTTCGGCATTCCCCAACACAATATTGCAACAATTGTCAACGCGACTTCGGCACGCATCCGTCACTGTAACTCTGAGTATATTATCGCCCACGATTAATTCAGGTAGAGTACCTGTGAATAAACTTTAATGGGATGGCATTGATGAATCGGATCGCTCTTATCTTCTTTGCGGCTGGCGTCATTTTGAGTGTCTCAATACCGGCTGCAGCACAGCAGGTTACTCCTTCGCACGGCATCGCGATGCATGGGGACTTAAAGTACGGCCCTAACTTCAAACACTACGATTATGTCAATCCGAATGCCCCGAAGGGCGGCGACATAAGGTTGGCGGCAATTGGCGGTTACGACAGTTTTAATCCATTTATTATCAAGGGACGCCCCGCTTCTGGCATTGGATTACTTTATGACAGCTTACTCACAAGCTCGGCTGATGAAGCGTTCTCCAGATACGGTCATATTGCCGAAAGTGTCGAAGTTGCTGAAGATCGTTCGTGGGTAATTTTCACGCTCGATGCCGATGCCCGTTGGCATGATGGTAAATCAATTTCTGTAGACGATGTCATTTGGTCATTCAACACCCTAAAAACACAAGGTCGGCCTATCTATCGTTTCTACTATTCCAATGTTTCTACCGCAGAAGAGGTGGGGCCCCGCAAGGTCAAATTCACCTTTACTGGTGGTGAAAATCGCGAACTTCCATTGATCATCAGCGAACTTACAATTCTACCTAAACACTATTGGGAAGGACGAGATTTTAGCAAAACGACACTTGAACCACCGTTAGGTAGCGGTGCCTACAGGATTGCTTCTTTCGAGCCCAACCGATCCATCACCTACGAACGGGTTCCTGATTATTGGGCGGAAGATCGCTCAACGATGGTTGGTAAAAATAACTTTGGCGAAATCCGCTATGATTACTACCGAGATGGAACGGTGGCGCAGGAGGCCTTTAAAGCCGGTGAATTCGATTATCGCTCCGAAAATGGTTCGAAAGCCTGGGCTACCGCCTATGAAATTCCAGCCGTCAAAACTGGTTTGATCAAAAAGGAAGAACTGCCACACAATCGGGTGGCTGGAATGCAAGGCTTTGTCTTCAATACCCGCAACTCTCTTTTTAAGGATAGCAATGTACGGCGTGCTATAGCCAACGCTTTCGATTTCGAATGGTCGAATGAAGTATTATTTTATGGGCAATACACGCGGACACGTAGTTTCTTTGATAACTCAGAATTAGCCGCAACGGGACTCCCCAAGGGCAAGGAACGCGAGCTCTTAGAAAACTATCGCGGACGAATCCCCGACGAGGTCTTTATGGAGTCCTACGTTCCACCAAAAACAGACGGCTCAGGCAATATTCGTGAAAATCTCCAGGACGCATTGCGCCTTTTTAAAACCGCAGGTTGGAATGTGGACACCACAAACCGTAAGCTCACGCATACCTCTGGCCAAATCATGTCGTTTGAAATTCTCCTGGTGAGCCCGCTATTCGAACGGATTATTTTACCGTTTAAGCAAAACCTAGAACGCCTCGGTATCGACGTTACAGTTCGAATTATTGACACGGCACAGTATCAAGAACGACTGAATAGCTACGATTTCGAAATGGTTGTCTCGTCCTGGGGACAATCATTATCACCTGGCAACGAGCAACGCGCTCTTTGGGGATCATCTGCAGCCAATCGTAATGGCACTAGAAATTTAGCTGGTCTGCAGGATCCCGTAATAGATGAGTTGATTGAAATATTGATTTCAGCACCTGACCGCGCGGCGCTCGTCACCGCGACACGGGCACTAGACCGTGTTCTTCAATGGCAACATATTGTCGTACCGAACTGGCACATTCCTTACGATCGGCTGGTTTACTGGAACAAATTTGGCCGCCCAGCGGTTACGCCGGATAGTGGCGCCCAATTCTTTTCCTGGTGGATAGACAAAGAAAAAGTCGAGCAGTTGGAAAAACAACGAAAGTCGAGCACTCAATAATATGTGCACCCACTACGGCCAGGTCGGCTTGTAACAAATGTTGGCATACATCACCCGTCGTTTGTTCCTTGTCGTTCCAACATTGCTTGGGATCATGATTGTCAATTTTGCGATCGTCCAGGTTGCGCCCGGAGGACCAGTCGAACGGTTGATCGCCGAAATTACCGGTAGTGGCGTCGAGGCAACGGCGCGTATCGGTGGGGGTACTGGTTCTGAAGTGGGCGCCGGCGAACGCAATACAAGCGGTCCAGTGGATACTGGCACAACGGGGAAGTATCGCGGCGCGCAGGGACTTGATCCAGAGTTTATCAAAGAAATCGAACGACAATTCGGATTCGATAAACCTGCCCATGTACGCTTCGGGATAATGCTTCGCAGTTATGTAACGTTCGATTTCGGTCAAAGTTTCTTTCGCGATCGTGATGTCGTTGATCTTATCGTTGAGAAACTTCCCGTCTCAATCTCGCTTGGCCTCTGGACAACACTCCTAGTCTATCTCATCTCTATCCCCCTAGGCATCGCAAAAGCTGTGCGCGACGGTACGCGTTTCGATGTCTGGACCAGCGGCGTCGTAATTGTCGGTAATGCCATTCCAGGCTTTCTATTCGCCATCCTTCTCATCGTGGTGTTCGCCGGCGGACGTTATCTTGACTGGTTCCCTCTCCGTGGACTTGTTTCCAACGACTGGCACGACCTGTCGTGGCCAATGCGTATATTGGACTACTTTTGGCATCTCGCATTGCCTATCCTATCGCTTGTCATCGGCGGTTTTGCTGGTTTGACAATGCTTACCAAAAATTCATTCCTTGATCAGATCAATCAGCAGTATGTCGTCACAGCACGCGCCAAAGGTTTGGCAGAGAAACGGGTGCTTTATGGCCATGTCTTCCGCAACGCGATGTTGATCGTCATCGCAAGTTTCCCAGCCGCTTTTATAGGAATTCTGTTTACCGGTGCACTTTTGATAGAGGTTATATTCTCGCTCGACGGGCTGGGCCTGCTGGGATTTGAAGCGGTGATCGACCGCGACTACCCCATCATGTTCGCATCACTATATTTCTTCACTTTGCTCGGCCTTATACTCGGAATTGTCGGCGACATTACCTACATGCTGGTCGATCCGCGCATCGATTTTGAATCGCGTGAGGTCTAGCGGCTGGTGATGCGCGAAAATCTCGTACTTGGTCTAACTATTAAACCTCTAACCCGGCGACGCATTGACAACTTCAAATCCAATCGCCGCGGTTACTGGTCATTATGGCTGTTTCTCGTTCTGCTGATCACTTCTCTGTTTGCAGAAGTCATAGCAAATGACCGACCACTCCTCGTCTATTTTGAAGGCAAAATATATACGCCTTTTCTTGTCACTTATCCCGAAACCGTCTTTGGCGGCGACTTCGAAACAGAAGCAGAGTATGCCGATCCATTCGTGAAGAAACTGATCGAAGCGAAGGGCTGGATTCTGCATACGCCAATCCCCTATCGCTACGATACTCATATCATGGCGCTCGACGTACCTGCTCCGGCTCCACCCTCGAAACAGAATTTTCTCGGCACAGATGACCAAGCCCGCGACGTCGTGGCCCGGCTAATCTACGGTTTTCGCATATCGGTACTGTTTGGTTTGACATTGACAGTGATCAGTTCGGTTATAGGTGTTGTCGCTGGTGCTATCCAAGGATACTTCGGTGGGCTAATAGATCTTTTTGGTCAACGTGTCATTGAGATTTGGTCCGGCATGCCTGTTCTCTTCATGCTCATCATTCTCGCCTCTGTTGTCGAACCTAATTTTTGGTGGCTCCTTGGATTGCTGCTCCTATTCAGTTGGACAGTACTTGTCGGAGTTGTGCGCGCGGAGTTCCTACGCGCGAGAAATTTTGACTATGTCAAAGCGGCAAGAGCGCTCGGTCTTTCCAACTCAAAAATTATGACGCGCCATGTACTACCCAACGCCATGGTGGCTACAATTACCTTTCTTCCATTCATCACTTCCGGTTCTGTCATAACCTTAACTGCACTCGATTTTCTTGGCTTTGGTCTGCCCCCGGGCTCAGCCTCACTTGGTGAGCTCCTAAAACAGGGCAAAGACAATCTACAGGCTCCATGGCTGGGCATGGCCGGGTTTTTTGTTATTGCTATCATGCTGTCCTTACTGGTCTTCATCGGCGAGGCTGTACGCGACGCTTTTGATCCACGGAAAACCCAGCAATGAGTGATCCTATCATGCTCGAAGTGAACAATCTTTCAGTGACATTCAACTTGCCCAACTCAAAGATCGAGGCAGTGCGCCATGTATCTTTCTCAATAAGCAGAGGTGAAACACTTGCGCTGGTCGGCGAATCGGGGTCCGGCAAATCCGTTACAGCCCTCTCCCTTCTGCAACTGCTTCCTTACCCATTGGCACAGCACCCTTCTGGATCAATCCACTTCAACGGCGCGGAACTCGTAGGCGCATCGGAGCGTACGTTGCGCACCGTGCGTGGCAATAGGATTTCGATGATTTTCCAGGAACCCATGACATCACTAAACCCGTTGCACACCATCGAAAAACAAGTTGGTGAGGCACTCCTATTGCACAAGGGTTTATCGCGCTCAGTAGCGCGTACGCACGTCCTAAATCTCCTAAACCTTGTTGGTCTTCGAGACGCGGAACAACGCCTTATGGCCTACCCACACGAACTCTCAGGTGGCCAACGCCAGCGTGTCATGATTGCCATGGCACTCGCAAACGAACCGGACCTACTTATCGCAGATGAACCTACAACAGCACTCGACGTTACGATTCAGGCACAAATCCTGACACTACTGAAGGAACTCCAGTCCAAGTTGGGTATGGCAATGCTGTTCATCACGCATGATCTCGGAATTGTTCGCAAAATGGCGGACCGTATTTGCGTGATGTACGATGGTAGAATTGTCGAATCAGGGCCAACTGCAGATATATTCATTTCACCGCAACATGAATATACAAAACACCTGCTTTCCGCTGAGCCAAAAGGGGGGAAACAGCCCACGGATCCCAATGCGCTGGCCATCATTCAGGGTAACGATCTGCGTGTCTGGTTCCCTATAAAGAAGGGGCTACTGCGCCGGACTGTAGCATACGTAAAGGCGGTAGACGGGTTATCAATCACCATCCACGAAGGCCAGACAGTGGGAATTGTCGGTGAATCTGGATGCGGGAAGACTACGCTTGGCATGGCATTGCTCAAGCTCGAGCGTTGTCGCGGCACTATTTCATTCATGGGACAAGACATGCAGGGTTTCTCCTCAAAAGATATGCGGCCATTCCGACGCGAGATGCAGGTTGTTTTTCAAGACCCATACGGCTCGTTGAGCCCGCGCATGTCCATCGCCGAAATAATTGAGGAAGGACTTAAGGTGCACAATCTAGGTAATAGCGCAGAACGTGACAAAATGGTTGTGCAGGCTCTTCTCGAGGTTGATCTCGATCCCGAGATGCGAAACCGTTATCCGCACGAGTTCTCAGGTGGCCAACGTCAGCGTGTCGCTATTGCCCGCGCCATGGTTCTAAAACCACGACTGGTTGTGCTTGATGAACCGACGTCAGCGCTCGACATGTCCGTCCAAACACAAATCGTCGATCTGTTGCGGGACCTACAGCAACGTCATAAATTAGCCTACATGTTTATTAGCCACGACCTTAAAGTAGTTAGAGCCCTTGCTGACTACATCATCGTTATGCGTCAAGGCATAACAATTGAAGAGGGACCTGCTGCACAAATATTTGATCATCCGCAACATGAATATACCAAGGCATTGATGGCCGCTGCATTCGAGCTTGCGGTTGTCGAAAACGACGTTGTGGGCACATAGCATTGTACACACAACCGGATCAGAAAATATGTCTGTGATTCTCTGGCATCCCTGGCCTGGCATAGAAAATATGCTCAATGCACTCCGCCGAGAACTCCCAAATATGGAGATTCGAGACTGGAACGACAAAGGCGATAAAGCCGATGTTAATTATGCTGTCGTTTGGAATCCGCCAAAGGGAGAATTAAAGACGTTTCCCAATCTCAAATGCGTCTTTTCAATGTTCGCTGGTATCGAACATATGATGCAAGACCCAGAGCTACCGGATGTACCTATCTCACATCTGATCGACAAAGCGTTGACCCATGGTATGACAGAGTATGTCGTCCACAATGTACTCCTCTACCATCGTCGTCGAAGTGAATTTGAAGAGCAACAGAAACAAAAGTTGTGGAAGAGCCTTAGTATTGCACCAGCATCAGATAGACATGTCGGGATTATGGGATTTGGTGCACTTGGGTCCGACGCTGCGCGGGTACTTCTTGCGCTTAATTTCAACATCGCTGCCTGGTCTCGCACACCAAAATCCATGACCGGTGTGACGTCGTTTCATGGTTCCGAAGGGCTTTCGGTGTTTCTTGCACAGACCGAAATACTGGTCTGCTTGCTGCCTCTTACACCCGCAACAGCGGGTATACTAAACCACGATCTATTCTCAAAACTTCCGAAAGGTGCCTATTTGATTAATGCGGGTCGAGGCGGGAGCCAAGTCGAAGATGATATTTTGTCGGCCTTGAACTCAGGACAACTTGCAGGCGCCAGTCTAGACGTCTTTGAGACCGAACCACTCCCAAAAGATCATCCATTTTGGAGTCACTCGAAAGTCACTATCACACCTCATAATGCAAGCCATACCGACGTTGACAGCTCCGCCCGCACAATCGCTGCCAATATAATCGGCTTTGAGGCTGGGAAACCGGTGCACGGGCTTGTTGATCGCAAACGCGGTTACTGATGTGCCTATTCATGAAATAAGTTAATTTCGTGTTTCTGAGCCAAGACACGACAGCAAATAAATTTTTTCTCGCCCTGCCTTAAGGTTTCCAAAATTTTGAGTGAATAACTGCAAACGAGGCGCGCATCGCCATCGCCTCTCCACCTTCCGGTCTCCCAGGGCTCTGACTGGGATTCCATGCCATGATGTCAAAATGCGCCCAAGGCACATCATCACTCACAAATTTTTTAAGAAATAGCGCGGCAATAATGGCTCCGCCAAATGGCCCGTCTGCAACATTATTAAGATCGGCCACCTTGCCATCCAATTGACGACAGTAGGCCTGCCATAGTGGCATTCGCCAAACCGGGTCCTGTTCCACTTCCGAACATTGAGAAAAGTTTTCAGCAAGTTTGTCATCATTACAAAACATCGCAGCTATGTCCGTGCCAACGGCAACCCGTGCCGCACCGGTGAGTGTTGCAAAATCAAGAAGTAATTCGGGGCTCTCTTCGCACGCCATTGCCAATGCATCAGCAAGCACAAGCCGCCCTTCAGCGTCAGTATTACCAATTTCAACAGTTAATCCTTTGCGTGTATCAATCACATCAAACGGACGGTAGGCGTTGCCAGCGACGCTGTTCTCAACCGCTGGCACAAGAACCCGTAGACGCACTGGTAGCTTTGCCATCATGATCATTCGGGCAAGACCAAGTGCGTGCGCGCCGCCGCCCATATCCTTCTTCATCAACTTCATACCGGCAGCCGGTTTAAGGTCCAATCCGCCCGTGTCAAAGCAAACTCCCTTACCAACGAGCGTAAGCTTCGGATGGCGACTAGACCCCCAGGTGATATCGATCAACCTAGGTGCATTGGCAGACGCACGGCCAACAGCATGTATAGCTGGACAGTTTTGGCGAAGAAGATCGTCACCCACAATTACTCTACATTTTGCCTTGAACTCTCGCGCAAGTTGTCTAGCCGTGTCTGCAAGCTCAGCTGGGCCCATATCATTAGCTGGAGTATTGATCAAATCACGAACGAGGTAAGTGGCGCTTACCGTACGTTCTACTTTCTTTCGATCAGCGTGAGAAGGCCATATCAGTTTTGGACACCTTCGTTTTGGTTCCCTATACCGACTGAACTCGTATACTCCAAACGCCCAGCCAATTGCCGCGTTTGTCGCTGTCGTGGTTTTAGGTTGTGGATCGAGCCGATAGCTGCCATCGGGAAGTGCCGTCACGGCGGCACCCCAAGACCAGATATCTCTGTCGTTTACCACACCTACAAGTGCACGAATCGTTGTGTTTTTGCTATCGGCTGGAATCAGCAAAACTGATCCCGGAGCCGCCTGATAATCTGATGCTCGAACCCAATGGCGAACGGCGGCGGATTGCCTCTTCAACCAACCCTTGAGATTAGATGATGTAAGAGGTGTTATAGGAATAGTTCTTTGCGTGGCTCTTGCGGCAAAACAGCTCTTCATAATATCTGTTCCTTCCTATCGCTACGCATTCGGTATACTTCTGTGTCGATGAATATAGTCAGACGCTGCAATCCAGCGCGGCAAACCTAATCACATGCATCGGTACCGTATAGTCAAACGTAAGGCTAAAACACAAACGGCACCCACGAAATCGGCGCCATCCATCTAATTTATCCATCAATACACACTATCGAACGTAGATGTGAACCTCATTCGTTTGTGCACCAATGGTTGTCATTGCTGAAAGTTTTATCCGGTTTGTCTGCAATCCCATATCGGCAAGTGAGCGAAGAACCGCCTCAGCGTGCCGCTTCGCAGCTGTGCTATTCAATGCAACCTGTGTTGCGGTACCCGCCCGCGGGCTTACAGCAACAAGGTCAAAAGATGCGTTAGGTCGACGTTCAAGCGCTCGGCTTACAGCATTGTAAAGGGCTTGTTGATAAGGCACATTATCACGATCAAATCGAATTACTACAAGTGGACGGTCGCTGACAAGTGGCCCCGGCGCCTGTGCCGCTGCACTCGCCAGCGCTTGGTTTTGTGCAAATGCGCGGTTAGCCAAGCTTGTGCCATATAGCTCACCATTCTTAACCGCCAACGAAATGGCCAAGAGGTTACTCCGCTCATTACTCACATAGATGCTTTGTCGGCTCACATCCGCACTAAGTTCGTTCAAAACACGGTCGATGACGACGACAGTTCTATTTACAGAATCTTCAAGCAACCGTAGTTGATCATGATCTTCATCAACCGCACCGCTCACACTGTATGTCGCTCGAACCGTATCAAGAATATATCCAACCATCGCAAATTCAGCAGCCGAATCATTCGACAATCGGTTCAGTAGTGGCAGTCTCGCTGCTATCTGCTCGAGCTGATTCTGCGCCTCGTTCCAACGCTGAACCATCACCGGGTTACCGGGGGTTGTACCGACTTGAAGCTTTGCGTTTATTTCAGCAACGACACTGTGATAGCGTTGTGATGTG
>Ga0115002_10004758_pt1 | contig 16268 bp, 17 predicted proteins | sample ArcticOcean_MG_C_8_FD_89576 | JGI IMG/M metagenome (GOLD analysis project Ga0115002, IMG submission 89576) | Marine microbial communities from western Arctic Ocean - ArcticOcean_MG_CB11_86 | ecosystem: Environmental > Aquatic > Marine > Oceanic | place: Arctic Ocean: Canada Basin | collected... | reverse complement strand
TCTAGATTTGGCCTTAGGAATAGGAGGAGTCCCTAAAGGTAGAGTAGTAGAGATATATGGTCCAGAAAGTTCTGGGAAAACAACTTTAGCTTTGCACATAGCAGCTGAAGCACAGAAAACTGGCGGAGCGGCTGCATTTATAGATGCTGAACATGCTTTAGACCCCATTTATGCACAAGCTTTAGGCGTAGATATAGATGAACTTCTAGTTTCACAACCTGATACTGGAGAGCAAGCTTTAGAAATTACAGATATGTTGATTCAATCTGGTGGAGTAGAAGTTATTGTGATAGATTCAGTTGCAGCATTAGTTCCTAAAGCTGAGATTGAAGGAGAAATGGGTGATCACCATATAGGGCTTCAGGCAAGGCTTATGTCTCAAGCTTTGCGAAAATTAACTGGTTCAATAGGGAAGTCAGGAACCACTGTAATATTTATTAATCAAATTAGAGAAAAAATAGGAGTAATGTGGGGATCTCCAGAGACAACAAGTGGTGGTCGTGCTCTTAAGTTTTATGCATCAGTTCGTATTGATGTGAGAAGGATTGAAACATTAAAAGTTGGAGCTGAACAAATTGGGAATAGAGTGAGAGCTAAATTAGTAAAAAATAAAGTAGCTCCTCCATTTAGGGAAGCAGAATTTGACATAATGTTTGGACTTGGAATTTCAAGAGAAGGAAGTCTACTTGATGTTGCTGTAGAGAGAGGAATAGTAAATAAAGCAGGTGCTTGGTTTACATATGATGACGTTCAGTTGGGCCAAGGAAAAGAGAAAGCAAAAATGTTCCTAAGAGACAATACTGATGTGGCAATACAATTGGAAAATGCCGTTTTAAGTGAGGTTGGGCTGACAGATTCAGAATCAGAAGACACTGAAAATAAAGGATCTGAAATTGAAAAAGACGATAAACTTATAGAGGAAAAATAATTATAAATTATAATTCTTATTAGTGAAACAAACTATACAACTTAAAATAGCAAACAATACTAGTAAACGTACGAATCTAAAATACCATGTCAAAACATTTGGTTGCCAGATGAACGAGTATGACTCAGAGAGAATATCCGGCATTCTTGAGTCAGATGGCATGATCAAAGTTAATGAATATCAACAAGCTGATTTGTTATATATCAATACGTGCACAATACGTGATAATGCTGATCAAAAATTATACGGAACACTAGGGGAATTAAAAAGATGGAAAAAAGAAGATCCGAGTAGAAAGATTATTGTTGGAGGGTGCGCATCTCAAAAAGATAAAGAAATAGTAAGAGAGAAGGCACCTTGGGTTGATATAGTACTTGGAACTAACAATATAGGGAATCTATTAAATTTGATTGACCACTCCGAAGCTGTAGGTCCTATTACCGAAATATATAACAATTTTGATAACTCCATAGATGATGCAAGTCCAATAAATAAATCAAGTGTTACAGGAATGGTAACTATTCAGATTGGGTGTAATAATTCTTGTACATTTTGTATTGTTCCAAGTGTCCGTGGTGAAGAAAAAAGTAGAAGACCCAGCGATATTTATGAAGATGTTGATAATATGTCGAAAGAAGGAATTAAGGAAGTATTACTTTTAGGACAGAATGTAAACTCATATGGTCGAGATTTAAAAATTGAAAATAAACATAGTCCGTATTTTATTGAATTACTAATGATGCTTAAAGACATTAAGGGGATTGAAAGAATACGTTTTATTTCTCCACATCCTAAAGACGTTAATCAGAACTTAGTTGACGCAATAACAAATAACATAAAATTATGTAATCATATTCACTTGCCACTTCAAAGCGGTAGCGATAAAATACTTTTTGAAATGAAGAGGGGGTATACTCAAAAAAAGTATATGAGCAAAGTTAGTATGATTAAAGATTCTAGAAAGGATATTTCAATTACTTCAGATATAATAGTAGGTTTTCCTGGAGAAACAGATGAAGATTTTGAAGAGACACTATCAGTAGTTCATGCATCAAAATTTGATTCTATTTTTATGTATAAATTTTCTTCTAGACCTGGAACACTCGCTGAAGACATGCATCAAAAATTTGTAGATCCTTTGATTGTGACTCAAAGATTTAATGCACTAAAAAATATTCAAATAAAAATTAGTAAAACTATGCTTAATAGATTTGTAGGAACAGATCAAAATGTATTGGTAGAAGGAGTTTCCAAAAAAAATGATAAGAAATCATCTGGTAGAACAGATGCAAACATAACTGTTATCTTAGATAAAGTTTATGAAAAAGGAACCATACAAAACATTAAAATTACAGACAATACCCCCTTCGTTTTGTACGGTAATCATCAGTAATATTGTTATATTTTCTTACTGGGACAACTGGATCAGGCAAATCTGAAATAGCTCATCAGATCGCTCTAAGTCGAAATATTAAAATACTTTCTTTAGATTCTATGTCAGTCTATAAGAATTTAAATATATTAAGTGATAAACCCACAGATGATATGCAGAAAGAAGTACATTATTTTGGTTTAAACATAGTCCAAGAGTCTGAGAATTTCTCAGTTTTTGATTATCTTATGTATCTATCTGAAATAGGACTAGATAAACTCTCACACAAAGAAGATATTATTGCTGTAGGAGGAACAGGACTTTATTTTAACGCTATTGTCAAACAATACAGTTTAAAGAATACAGATAAAAATTACAGAAAATACTTAGAAAACCTTGATCTTATTACATTGCAGAGTCTTTATAACAGTAAATGTAATTCTTATTCTCCTATAGATATGAACAATAAAAGAAGACTTATTAGATCTTTGGAGTCCAAAAATCAAACTATATCAAAAAGTCAATTAGATTTCAATATCCCAAAAAACAAAGTTGGAGTTTTTTGGGACAATCCTGACACAAACCTTAATATACAAAAAAGAACAGCTTATATGATGAATAATGGTCTAATAGATGAAGTAAAAAATATAAGTAATCCAAATAGAACGGTAATGCAGGCAATTGGCTTTAAAGAAATAATTAATCTTAATGATAATATAAATTTAATTGAGGAGATTAATAGGAAAACATATAAATTAGTTAAAAAACAAAGAACATGGTTCAAAAAAGTAGATAATATTATTTTTTTAAAAACAAATCGTAATTCAACAGTTAGATTAAATATGGAAAGATTAATTGATGAAAGATGATACTTACATAACCGGTGCTGGTAATTCTTTTTTTATTGCATACAATATAGGTGCTCAATCTGAAATTGAAATTATTCGCCGCGTAGCTGATTCTCCATTTGATATTGATGGTGTTATATCTATATCTACAGAGGATGATAATAAAAATATATTATCAATGGATTATTATAATGCTGATGGATCTAGGGCTGAACTATGTTTAAACGGAGTCAGATGTGCTGCTAAGTATGCTTATGATAATAATTATACAGACACTAAGTCAATACAAGTAATCACTCCTTCAGGCAAGATACTCACATCCATTAAAGATAAAAATATAGTATCAGGTACAGTAGATGTTCCTTTATTACCAAATGGTTTATCAAACCATACGATACAAGGGTACAGCGGAGTTATCGTAAATGTTGGTAATCCCCACTTTGTAATTCAAGATACTTATATAAACAAAATAGATTTGGATGAAGTCGGTGCTGAATTACAAAATTCTAAAGAATTTGATAATGGAATTAATGTAGAGTTTTGCTCCATTGAAACTACTACAACTGTAAATGCACGTGTGTACGAAAGAGGTGTAGGGGAAACATTGGCATGTGGTTCAGGTGCTATAGCAATTTTTTATGTGTTATATTCTAAAGCTCTTATCGAAGATGACATAAGTGTTATCTATCCAGGTGGAGTTTTAAACTTAAAAATTGACAATAATGGAATATCTATTTCTGGAGAAATCACATATCTCTAAACAAGCAGATTACTTTGCCAATTATTTCATGTGCATTAGTAATAATCGTTTTATTGTAAGCCTTATTTGCTGGCACTAAGTATGGAGTATTATCAATTGTTCTATAATATTTAACCGTGGCTTCATTGTTAAGCATTACAGCAACAATATCATTATTTTTATATTGCGGTGTCTTTTCTATTACTACTAAATCTTTATCATGTATGCCTGCATCAATCATTGAGTCCCCTGAAATTTTAAGAGCAAAAATATCATTGTTAGATTTGTATTTACTCGGAATATTTAATGTACCTGATGTATATTCCTCAGCTAGTAGGGGGTGTCCAGCTGATATTTCTCCAGCAATTTGAACCGGAAATGATGAATTCTCGTAACTATCAAATTTTATTGATCTAGATTTTGACTTGTCTCTAAGGATTTTCCCATCTTCTTCCAGTTTATCTAAGTGATACTGCACAGAACTAGTAGATTTTAAACCAACTGCTTGGCCGATTTCTCTTATTGTTGGTGGAATTCCTGAGATATTAATTTGTTTTCTTACAAATTGAAGAATTTTATCTCGATTGTTCATATATCTATTATAGTACATATGTTCGATATGAATGCAATCCGCTTGCTAATAACCATATATAAATTAGTATATACTACATATGGTATGCCCATTTTGTAATAAGCTTGATACGTCAGTGGTTGATTCTAGAAAGAACAGTGAAGGTACGATTGTTCGAAGAAGAAGAAATTGTCAAGAATGTGATAGAAGGTTTACAACTTATGAAACCGCAGTAATACAACTCATAGTAAAGAAAAAAAATAATGAGACAGAAGATTTTGAGTATACAAAATTACTTAATGGAATTAAAAATGCTTGTGTAGATACAGGAATTGATGAAACTGAACTTATAACTTTAGCTGAGGATATTTCAGCATTGCTACATAGTAAAGGAGCTATAGTAAGTTCCTTAGAAATTGGAGAACTTGTTCTCGAAAAGCTAAAAGAGATCAATGAAGTAGCTTATATCCGATATGCATCCGTGTATAAGGAGTTTTCTGAAGTATCTGATTTTGAGAAAGAAGCAGCAAAGCTAGATTAAGGAAATGGTATTAGCGAATCATACAGGAAATCCATATCAGTTCTAAATACGGTTAATGATTTTTGATATGAATTTTTAACGAATTCTCTGTTTAGTTCAATAGACAATAAAAGTGATTGAGTAGTATCAGTTTCTTTATTTCTTAAAGAAGCTAAGTACTGACCATGGAGTTCATTCGCAATATTAATTGATTGAAATAATGTCTCATTATGATTATTAAATTGAGATAGAACTGGTAGTTGTTCGTAATTTGAAATACTATTTGCAGATACATTGCTTAGATCGATTGTTAATTTATTAATCCCTGCTTTATCTGCTGAAAACGGTAAATTTGGATAAATAAGTATTTCAGTAGTTATTATCCTGTAGGATAATAAGAGGTCTAACTGGTCTATTAGATAAAAATGATTTATTAAATTATTCTCTAACTCATTTATGCCTCCATAGTTGCGTATTTTCTCAAAATCATAGGATACTTCTTTGAATGTATTTTGATATTGTATAAGTTTAGATTCAATAGATTGAAGGTCTGCACTTGAATTTGATATATCGTATCTGGAAAAGAATGGATCAGTCGCAATATCAACTATTTCATCCAATGTAAAATATAAAGTATTAAGTGAACTTGAAAGTAGTATAAATTCTTCAGTTAATGTCTGATCTATTTTTTGATTACTTAAGTATGAATCTACAACATAAAAAGACAAAAATGAAGTAAAAATAATGAAAAATGTAGGATATAGCCATTTTCTTCTTTGTTCAAGATTTATCCATATAGCCTTGAATTGTTCAGTAATATTAGTAGGTTTAAATTCAGTAGTTATATCAGAAGTATTGTATTCAGCTATAAAGTTTCCACCTTTATTGGAAATTTTCTCACTATCGTCATTTGTATAAATTAAGCGATCTGTCATATCACTAATTTCAATTTCAACATTCTGATTCGTTTTAGTATCTGTTTGATAGGTCTTATTTTTAAGATCTTCTTCTATTAAATTTTGATTTGTTGTGTTGCTTTGAATAGTTTCAAAACCAAACATTTCAAGAACATACAGTGATTTATTTGTAAATCTAATTTTTTTAAATATAGAATCTAGTCTATTATTCATCAATGAAAGGGTAGCATTAATGGAAAAGTTAAGTATAGAGATTCAAATTTTGGACGATAAAGCAAAAATGCCAAATAAACAGTATATATCTGATGCGGGTTTTGACTTACATTCAATACAAGAGTACATCATTAAACCGGGTGAAATATATAAAATTTGTACTGGCTTGTCAATTGCTATACCAGAAGGATTTGCAGGACTAGTACTACCAAGAAGCGGTCTGTCATCAAAATTTGGTTTAACTTTAATCAATTCACCAGGGTTAATAGATCCAGGTTATAGAGGAGAATTATTGGTACCTTTAATTAATCATTCTAAAAATAATTATAAAATTAAACACCAAGAAAGAATTGCGCAGCTTTTAATAATTGAAACACCAAATATAATATTTAATACAACCAAAAAATTACAAGAATCAGAGCGTAAAAATAATGGATTTGGTTCCACTGGCGAATAGATACTATATAGATTAGATACATAGTTAATATTTAATTATTGCGGAAGTAGCTCAGGGGTAGAGCATCTCGTTGCCAACGAGAAGGCCGCGGGTTCAAATCCCGTCTTCCGCTCCAGGGCGACGTGGCCGAGTGGTTAGGCAGCGGTCTGCAAAACCGTTTACACCAGTTCGAATCTGGTCGTCGCCTCCAGATTTAGACCTTGTAGCATTGTAAGTTTAGACTTACATGAATTCCTGATTCAATATCCATGTGTGGAAAATATGCAATTGACTGATCATCATAATTTTTTGGTAGTTCTTTTCTCCAGTCCCATTCATTTATGTTATAAAAACCATTTTTTTTAAATTTTGAATGTAGAGAGTCTCTATCGTATATAGTTTTATGATATATAACATCCTTACCAACATCCCATTTTCCATATAAAGGTCCAAGAATATTTGAAGGAGACTTTGTTTTATTGTATACAAGAATTAGTGATTCTAGATTGGGAACTGCAACCCTTAAAATTCCATTTTTTTTTAATTTTTTGTTCCATTCATTAAGTACAGTATCTGCTTCTTCCAAGCTGAAATATTCTAAAACATGAGATGCATAAATCAAATCACATGAATTGTCTTTTATCATAAATAGATTGTCGATAGAAGATTTGTAATCAATATGATCAAAATCTGCAATGTCGATATGTACAAAACCTTCTAAATATCTTTTTCCACAACCTAGATGCAGTTTCATATTAACTCCTTAATTTAAGTTTTATTACTCCATATAAAATCTTAGCACCATCGGTTAATGCATTGACTTTTGTAATTCCAGCATACCTTTCTCTTTCAGTACTTAGTAAATCTAAATAGCTTAAACCAAGGTTTTTTAACAAAACAGGTACTTCAATGCAGATTGTAAAGTCTTTACTTTTCGGTTCAACTTTATCAAAATCTACTTTTTTTATAAATGGGAAAAAAAATAACGAGTCTGTAATATCTATATCAAAAACTTTTCTAACTATATATGTAAATATTTTATTACCTAAGGATCTTATAAATGTATCATCAGGACTTTTAGCACCCCCTTTATAACGTGATCCAAAGATTGCATCGTATTCTTCAATATTTTCTTTCATTTCGATTATTGAAGAGGGCCTATATGAACCATCTCCATCCATGTATGTAAGATATTTGCCTGTCGCATTTTTAAATCCTTCAATAACTGCTGCTCCCCATCCTTCTTCAGTTTGTAAAATTACTTTTACACCATATTTCTTTGCAATAGAGATAGTTTCATCTATAGAATGACCATCAACAATAATTACTTCATAGAAATCATAAGGATCTATTTCTGTTAGTACGTAATCTAAAGAAGATTCCTCATTGTATGTGGCTATAATTAAAGAAACATCACTTAATGAGGTCATTGTTATCCCTTCTTGTTCCATTAGTTATAAATAAAATCGATACTAAAGATATTAAACCAATAAATTGATTAAATATTTGATTAGTTACTCCCCAAGAGCTAGCTTCGATATTTCTATAACCACCTTTTTGATAGTTTAAGCACTCTGCATAACCAGATACTGTTACTGTATTTTCAAAACTATCTTTAAGATTAATAGGTGTAAAAAAGTCATCTGCTGTGAAAATAAGATAACCATCTTCATGCTTTATAGGTGAATTGTAAGTATTAGAACTTCCACACAAAGCAGTTTTTTTGGTTAAACAATTAGAATCAAATCCAGACTTTGAGTTTATATATGGAGAAAGTAGTTCACATGAGATAGAAGTTTCCAATTTAGAATTTAATACTTCATTGAATTTTAATACTTCATTGTATTGCCCTGAATATGTTTTAGGAAAACCAACCATAAATAAAAAATTAAAAATAAATATAAGTATTGTAAAAACTTGTATGTATGTTTTTTTATTTGATAAATAATTGATAATAAATACGGCAAATGAAATTGCAAGAACAAAAGAGTAATAATGTGTTTTCAAAGTATCTCCTTTCTCAGGGTTAAAATTTAAACCAAATATTCCATACGCAGAAAGCAAAAGAGTGAATACCCCCAAGAGGTATAGATAATTATGCTTCACCATTACATTGTTTTTTTTGTAAAAAGTTCCGAATATGAACAATGAAGATAACAATATTGAAATAATTCTTCTCAAATTATTGTTATTAAAAAATTCAATTCTGTTTCTAGAAAAAAGACTTCGTTCGTGGTCCCAGTACCTATCAAAATAATCTCCAAATATGTCGATTAGTGTTATCCCAACAAAGGAATTTGCATGAGTATTTCTATAAGGGTTATTAAATAAATCACTGAAATTTATGTTATAAATAAATGAAAAAGTAGCCCTGTTTAAATATTGATCAGTTTGCGGATGTGTAAACGTGTTGTACCCGTTTACGTAGCTATTTTCAATAAATAAAATAGTAGTGATAAATATTAGTACAGAAGAAGCAATTCCTAAGTCTCTGAATCTAATTGTTTTAATATTAGAGAAGTATAAATATAGTAAACAAATTAACGTGATGCCTATTATTGAACCTTTGCTAGTCAACAGGACAGACAGAAGGGGAGTTGCATAAATTAGATATTTTAATTTTTTAGTCTTGAAATAATAATCAATAGTTAGAAGTATCCATGGAAGTATTGCAAAAGCTAAGATCTCAGGCTTCATAATAAGCCTTGCCCCAAATAGTGGTGGAAAGCAATTCAGGACTGCAAGTGTAAAAAATATTTCATGTTTCAAGTACGAGTAGGATTTTAAAAGAGAATATAAGCCAGCTAATCCTATGCTGTATAAAACTAAGTTTCCAAATTGTATTGCAGAGCTGTATATTGTTTCCCAATCTGTAGGAATATAGTAATTGCTGGATATCTTTATGAATAGAGATATAAACCAATAGTAAAGTAAACCCTGTTCACGCCCAGGAGACTCCAAACCTCCTCTGAAATATTTGATATAATCAAAATATCTATAAAAATCTGTTCCGTCTATTGAGTTATAGAAAATCTCTCCGAGAGAAAAAGTTAATCCAAGGGTAAATAAAAAAAATATTATGGAAATAAAGATTTTATTATTTATTTTATTTATTAATTTGTTCATAAATAATAATTATATCTAATAACTGTATAATATTTTTTATGTTTGACAAATTAGCTCCTTTACCTATACATAACAAAACATATAGAAGGTTAATGGTGATTGGAATGATTTGGTTTTTAGGAGGTGCTTGGCTTGAGGCAAGTGGTCATGCCTACCTAGATGAAAGTTTAGAATCTTTTTTCACGCCTTCCCATGCCATGTTGTATAGCGGCTATCTTTTTGTACTCGTTTTTTATCTTTATGTAAAAAATCAAATGCAAGATTATAGATTTGATATAGGTCTTCTAGGAGGAACGATCTTTGCTATAGGAGGTGCATCTGATTTATTATGGCATACACTTATAGGAATAGAAGTAGGGATTGAGCCTTTACTTTCTGCATCCCACATTTTACTTTTTCTTGGTTCATTCTTAATGCTTGATCATGCTTTTGCTTCAAGACCGGAAAAAAAATCCCTAGATAATACAGCTATATTTGCTATTGCTTCTAGCTATGCATTAGTTTTATGTATAACACAGTTTTTAAATCCCTATTTAAGAGTGGACTTATTCTTTATATATGGAGATCCGTACCAAGTGATCGGAGCAGCCTCAGTATTTATTCAAGCCTTTGTCGCTACGTATGTTTTTGTCTACACCATTAGATTTAATCCTTCTAATAATCAATTTTTTATGTTATTTTTGTCTTCTTTTGCCTATATGTCTATTTTTCACATTTTTGGCAATGAGCCATGGGACCTCTTAAATATTCTTATATTTGGTTTTATATATTCATATTTTGTACGACTAGTAATTAATTGGTACTACAAAACAAATAATGCAAGAAAAATGCAAATATCTGCAGCATTAGTTGCAGGACTGTATGGCTTGGTTGCAGTCTTATTTATATTTTTTCATCAATGGGGAAATGCGTATGTCGGAATTCACGAATCTATTACATGGCGCTTTTACGGACTCTCTGGACTAATAGTTACACCAATGCTTTTTGGATATATGATTGGAAACTTAGGTGTTAGTCCATCAACAGGTGAAATAGTTAGCTCATCTTAGGTTTTCAACTATTTTTCTAAGTTCTTTTACTGCAATAGAATTTTTTTTATTTAAATCTTTACGATCAATTGGAGGTCCAATTGAGATTTTTATGTGTCTATTTTTCTTATTAAGAAGTTCATATATCTGTGAAATATCTCTTAGATTATTGTGTAGTAATCGAGATAAGTAAAATATTATTGAATTTCGGCTATCTATATATATAGGAATGATTTTCAAATCGTATCTTTTTGCAATATTTAATGGTGTCTCATGCCAGATGTAGTCTTTTGTTTTTAATATTCCATATTTAGCTATTCTTCCAGAAGGGAAATAGATACCAATCATTTCCTTCTTAATGAATTCAATCATTTTTTTATAACTGGTTTTATTGGCTATATGAATTTCTTTATTTTTATCCCAATATAAGGGGACCATGCAGTGTTTAAATTCTCCAACAAGATCAATAAATATCTCATTTGCAAAAATATAAATATCATTTCTTACGTCACTTAAACTACTATTTAATGAGATTACATCTGCTGGCCCCATTGGATGATTAGCAACAATTAATGCTGACTTTTCTTTGGGGATATTTTCTTGTCCCGATATCACAACATTTGGAGTGTATTTATCTGATAACCATTTGAAAGCTTCTTGTGATTTCATAGAATTAATTACTTCAAGATTTTTTTTTGTTTCTTCATATCTGAATAATTTTTTAAGTATTAATCTGAAAATTTTTTCGGTAGTATTTTTTTTAAATATGAACGGAGCTCTTTTCTGAATAACCCTATCTAAGTTATTATTCATTAAATCTATATGTTGACTTTTTGCCAACGACTCCATCAAACTTCATCATTAATTCGGTTATTAATTCATCTTTTTGTTGGGAAATATCTAGTGGTTCAAGTAAATTAAAAACTTTATTTTGATAATCTACTTGAACTGGTACAACATCTGCATTTAGCTTCTTACCAAGTAGAATAAATCCCAATCTTAGAACGTTAGTATTAGTTATTCCACCTTCAGGAGCAATGATAAGATTAAAACTATCTTTTCGTTTTAGGATACTCATAATAAATATCAGTTGTGTCATTTTGCCACTTCTAACAACAGGGATACCACCTGCTTTAATAAATATATATTTTTGTATGAAACCTAATGGCCATGGTATCCCTTGCTTATCAGGGTCAGTATATAATCTAAAAGGACTTGCTATTCTACTGAAAATCCATTTCGCAGCTAAAAAATTCATATCTATACCTAATGTAAAGACCATCAAAAACATAAGGTACATATCATAGAACGAGGTATGAGGGATAGCGATCAGAATGACTCTTTTATTATTAGGAAATGAGCCAGTAATTCTAAATCCTGATAATTTTAATAAAGGCTTAGCAATTATAGAAAGTATTTTCCTAGACTTTGTTGCTGTTTTTTCATGTATTTTAAATTTTTTCATTCCTGTATATTTCCTCTAATTTATACCCACTTAGATTTCGTTTATCCTTCTAATCGATTATTCTGGAATTAATTAACTCAGCATAGTTATAACACATCATCCACAATTATGAATTCTTATTTTCATAATTTGATCTGTTGTCAGACTTATTATTTCTATTATTAATTTTTAGGAAATAATAATTGTTTGTGTTCAATAGATATTAGCATTGTTAAGTAGGGCGATTAGCTCAGCCTGGCAGAGCGCTTCCTCGACAAGGAAGAGGTCACAAGTTCAAGTCTTGTATCGCCCACAAGTAAACCCCAACAACCGTAGGCTATCTTGTTACTTGTAAGGGAAGCCCTCTACAAGATAGGACCAATATATCTCTTCTAACTTAAATAGGAAATATATATTTATATTTTCTATTTACAAGATAGAATATTTAGATGAAAAGGATTTACACATTTGGCGGAGCATTAGAAGAAAGAAATCTAACAGTTGCAGATATTATTCAAAACAAAGCAGATGGTATAAAGATGACTCAAGTTACAGCACGTGATGCTGAAGAGGCGAAGATTATCTCTGATCAAGATGTAGATATGATCATCACAGGTTCTGATTGGCTTGCTGATGTTAGACAAGGTGCTCCAAATACGTTCATAACGGCAGCACTATTTGCAGGTAGGTATATTACAAATGACGAGATTCTTAAAGGAGCCATAATGGCAGCGATGGAAGGAGCAGATTCTGTACTTACACCTAGAGGTTTAGGAGTGGTAGAAATGCTTGCGAACGAAGGATTAGCTGTACAAGGACATGTAGGAATGGTCCCTTCTAGTTCTAGTAAATTAGGCGGATTGAGAACTGTTGGGAAAACCGCAGATGAAGCGATCAAAATATTAAATGACATGAGACGCCTTGAGGATGCGGGAGCTTATGGAGCAGAAGTAGAATGTGTTGCAGAAGATGCTCTAAAAGAAATAAGTAAACATACTTCTTTAGTATTGAACTCACTTGGATCTGGATCTGGGGGAGATGTGATCTTTTTATTTTTTGAAGATATATGTGGTGAAACAGGAGATCCACCCGGCAAAACTCCACGTCATGCCATGTCGTGGGGCGATGGAGCTAAAATTAGGGAACAGCTAGATCGAGAAAGGAGAAAAGCAATAAATGGTTTCCATGAAGCTGTAAAAGAAGGAAGCTTTCCAGATACTGACCACACCATATCTATGCTCCCCGGAGAAAAGGACTTACTACTAGAGGCTCTAGACAATATATAAATATTGTGACTGAAGAATTTAAATTATCTGAAGATTTCGCACTTAAACTTGATAAAGAAGATCCACTATCCAATTTTAGGGCACAATTTAATATTCCGACTACAAATCAAGGTATTGAAGAAATATATTTTGTGGGGAACTCTCTAGGTTTACTACCAAATAGAGCAAGAGATGCTGTCTCTGAAGAAATAAATAAATGGGGAAAGCATGGGGTGAAGGGGCATGGCGCAGAAAGGTCAGACATTAAACAACCATGGGTTACATATCATCAACCTTTAAGCAAAGCTATGTCAAAACTTGTTGGAGCATTAGATGACGAAGTAACAATAATGAATACTTTGACAGTCAATTTACATCTAATGTTGATAAGCTATTATATTCCAACTTCTAAAAAGAATAAAATAATCATCGAAGAACAAATTTTCCCTTCCGATTATTTTGCTATTGAATCACAAGTAAGACAAAGAGGTTATGATCCAAGAGATACCATAGTCACGATACTTCCTAGAGAAGATGGTCTTGTGCATCTTGATGATATAAAACAAAAAATAATTGACATAGGAGATGAATTGGCTTTAGTATTTCTTCCAGGAGTCCAGTTTTACACTGGACAAGTATTCCCAATGAAAGAAATAGTCGAGGTAGCACACCAAAATGGTGCATATGTTGGCTTTAATTTGGCTCACGCAGTTGGAAATATAGAACTTAGTTTAAATAAATGGGAAGTAGACTTTGCTGTTTGGTGTACTTATAAATACTTAAATTCAGGGCCAGGTGCCATAGCTGCATGTTATATAAATGAAATACACTTAGACAGATCAGATATGGATAGGTTTAACGGATGGTGGGGAACTAAACTAGATACACGATTTGAAATGGACAAATATTTTGATAAGTTGAGCACTGCAGATGCTTGGCAGATATCAAACCCTCCAATACTGTCAATGGCTCCAATAAAATCGTCACTAGAAATAATAGAAGAAGCAGGTGGTATAAAAGAACTAAGAAAAAAGAGTATTAAGTTATCAAACTATTTCAAATATTTATTATCAAAAGAGTTGTCAAAAGAAATCCATCTCATTACACCTAAATCAATAGAAGCACATGGATGCCAATTGTCATTAAAAGTTATTATAGAGAAAATTTCAGGGAGGGATGTGTTTGATTCATTAATAAATAACGGAGTGTCTTGTGATTGGAGATTTCCTGATGTTATAAGAGTTGCTCCAGTTCCCTTATACAATACTTTTTATGAAGTATATATGTTTGTTCAAATTCTTAAAAAAATTATTTTAGAATAAATAAATTAAAAATTGAATTATACGACACTTTTGTTGGCTACATATATACTATTTTGAATGAGTAGTAGCAATTATAAAAGAAACTAACATATGGGTAATAATTGGAAACCTATTGAGTATGACAAGAAATTATTTTATAAAATTATTAATCATGAATACACTGTAGATGTAGTTTATGAGAACGAAACTACAATAGCATTTCATTGGATTAATCCAGTCGCTCCAATCCATATACTGGTTATTCCAAAACAAGAAATACAAACTATAAATGATATAAAAATAAATGATATACCGCTTGTAGGGGAGTTAGTGTATGTAGCTTCACGGATAGCTTCTGAACTACAAATTGCTTCTGATGGTTACAGGCTTGTATTTAATGTCAATGATTTTGGAGGCCAACATATTAAGCATATCCATCTTCACTTACTGGCAGGAAGGTCTTTTAATTGGCCTCCTGGTTAAAAAAACCCTTATTTTCTAGTACTAATTTACATTACTGATACATTCTTACTCACCCATTTATTAATTCTGTTACACTTTTAACGTATTTATAAATTAAAAAAGGGGGAATAATTTTAAAAAATAAAAAATTTTTAAGCTTATTTATATGTTTATTTCTTATAGTTACAGCTTGTGGAGGTACTGCTGAAGATGAAGTTGTAGTAGAAGAAACTACTCCAACTGAGACATTAGCACCGGCAACAACTGTAGTTAAAGAAACAGCTTGGTACCCAGTAATAAGAACTGCTAACAAACCATTCAAAATTGGATATGGAGATGGTCTAGCGGGAATCTCTTTCACTGATTCTGTCACTTCAAGTTTGAATGAAGTAGCAGAGGCAATGGGGGTAACACTTGTTTACTGTGATAATGCATATGATCAAGAGAAAACTTTTGAGTGTGCTAATTTACATGTCACTCAAGAAGTTGATGCAGTAATTTACGCAAACTGGATAGCTGGAACTGAACAAGCTATTTCAGATATCTATTCAGCAGCTGGAATTGCACAGATGACTTATGATGGCCCACATCCAGGAGCTATTGCTTTTGGTCCAGATAACTTTAAAGCTGGAGAAGAGGCCGGAAAATTCTTAGGTAGCCATGCTACTAGCCAAGGATGGGATCCAGAAAAGACAGCTTTGATTACACTTTGGACACCAGATGTACCTGTCCACGAAGACAGAGCAAAAGGTGCTAAAGCAGGAGTCGCAGCTGAATTTGGCCTTAGTGAAGGCAACATGTTTGATGTTCCTGCCGGTACAATCGGTGAAGATTATGTAAATGTAATGAACTGGTTAACAGCTAATCCGGGATATGAGAATGTCTTATGTTTTGGACATAGTGACCAACCAGGCGTCGACTGTACGAATGCAATAGAGGCTTCAGGCTACACACCAGCTAATGCTGCTGCTGCTGGCTTGGGTGCTTCAACAGAGGCATTAGTTGAACTTAAGCAACGTTCAGCATCAGAATCTGTATTTATTAGAACAATATCATTCTTTCCAGAGCGTTATGGACAGTGGATAATTCCTGCACTAG
>Ga0115002_10004757_pt1 | contig 16271 bp, 13 predicted proteins | sample ArcticOcean_MG_C_8_FD_89576 | JGI IMG/M metagenome (GOLD analysis project Ga0115002, IMG submission 89576) | Marine microbial communities from western Arctic Ocean - ArcticOcean_MG_CB11_86 | ecosystem: Environmental > Aquatic > Marine > Oceanic | place: Arctic Ocean: Canada Basin | collected... | reverse complement strand
CATGGGAACAAAGCCGTATTCAGCTATAAAGTACACGGCACTGCGGTCCTGGAATCCCCGGATGCGATACGGGCGGACAGGGATGCCATTTTTGTTCGCACGCTTCATTTCCCGGAAGGAATCCAAAATTTGAATCTGAAGTTTTTCAAACATCAGACTGAGCACCGCCCTACTTCAGTTGAAAATGTAAAAGGACTTATTCTCACCGCTCTCAATACGCTACCCGGTAGCTATGGCTTAGCAGTCAAGTCTTCCGACCATCTCGAAGGCTTAACGATAGAGCAGTCGGACGATGGTTACCTGTACCTGGCAATCTCAGACCTGAAAGCAGGCACAACCCTGACGACCTACTCGTGGAAAACAGAGCAAGAGCTTCCCAAAATCCAGGTAGTGATCCAGGCCCATGATCCGGTGGAATTGAACGATTACATACGAGGGGGACCCACGCACTGGCCGGAAGAGTTTACCATGACTGGTGAGCTAGGCGAAGGCAAAGACCCCTATGTGATAGATACGATTCCCGTTCCAATTGAAAATCCGTTTGCGTCACCGATGTATCTGAGTGGGGTTAGTTTTTTTGAAAACGGAGATGCTGCAGTAGCAACCTTCTTCGGTGACATCTGGCTCGTAAAAGGAATCGACGACGGACTTGAAAAAGTGACTTGGAAGCGAATTGCTCAAGGGACCAATCAGCCACTCGGCCTAGAAGTCGTCGATGGTAAGATTTACGCCATTTGCAAAGACCAGATAACCATTTTCCACGATCTGAACGGTGACGAGGAAATCGACTACTTCGAAAACTTCTGCAACAGCTTCATCACTTCTCCAGGGGGCCACGATTACAACACAGGCTTACAACGCGACGCTGAAGGAAATTTTTATTTCGCGACAAAACACGCGGGTATCTACCAGGTGTCTCCGGATGGGAAAAAGATTAAGATCATCGCCGATGGGTTAAGGAATCCGAACGGCATTGGGGTAGCACCAGATGCCCGTATCTGGGTCACTCCGCAGGAGGGACAATGGAACCCAACGTCTATGATTTTCCACGTAAAACAGGGCGATTTTTACGGGCATTCCTACCATACTCAGAACAAGAAAATTGAACCTGCGACGGCCTATGTTCCTCGTGGCATTGATAATTCAACCGGCGGGCAACTTTATATAACGACCGACAAGTGGGGACCGATGAAGGATAAGCTCATCTCCCTTTCCTATGGGACCAACACCCACTACCTGGTGTTGGAAGACACAAGCGGCCCCCGCGCTCAAGGAGCGGTTGTTCCTTTGAAAGGAGATTTTATTTCGAGTATTCACAGAGCACGAATAAACCCCATCGATGAACAGGTCTACGCGGTGGGGCTTCAAGGTTGGGGAAACTATTCGCAGACGCATGGATCCTTTGAGCGTATTCGCTATACGGGAAAACCGGTTTATCACCCTGTGGGATTTCAGGTCTTTCAAAATGGGATACGGGTCGACTTTGACCATCCACTTTCTTCACGCGGCACCGAATCCGTTGAGGACATATTTGCACAACAGTGGGAGTATATATATACTATGGGTTATGGCTCACCCGAGTTTTCCATTCGAAACAAAGGAACGTTTGGACACGACCGCTTAAACATTACTTCCACTCATGTCTTTAATGACGGGAAATCGATTTTTGTGGAAATACCAGACCTAGTTCCGGCCATGGTGGTTTACCTCCGAATGCATCTTAGGTTTACCAATGGAATTCCTTATAAGACAGACCTGTTCGCCACCGCCCTGCATTTGGGAAAAGCATTTAAGGACTTTCCTAATCCACTACCTATCGTGCCCGGGAAACCTCAGGAAATTGAATTAACGTTAAAGATGCCGCCGCCGATTCCCGATATAGAGCCGGGCAGCGACCAACCAGGGCGCCCGATTCTCTTGAAAGCCATAACCGGACTGATGTATGATAAAACACGTATTTCCGCGAGCCCAGGAGAACGGATATCCCTCACCTTGGAAAATACAGACGTCATGCCCCATAATTGGGTAATGGTCCGCTATGAAGGTTATGTAAACGTAGGTGAGAAAGCCGATCTCATGGTAAGCGATCCAGATGCCGCAGCGAAGCAGTATATCCCTGAGGACAGGGACATTATGCACTTCACCCGATTGCTGAATCCCGGAGAGAAGCAAACGATTCACTTTAATGCTCCCATCGCTCCAGGACATTATCCGTTTCTCTGTACATTTCCCGGTCATTGGAAGGTCATGCGCGGATATTTAATAGTTTACTAGAACTGGAACTTGTAATCACAAAACAGAACTCATTGTCTAGGCCCCTACCTATGAATTTTCTCAAACCCGGTATTTTACTTTCTGTCTGGATCACCCTGACAGTATCTACCCAAGGATTCGCCCAAAACCACACCCGAACTTCATTTACAAAAGAGGAACTGCTATCCACGGCCTTCATGTGGCTTGCCGACAAGGACTCGGTGGACGAACTAAATATTTACAAGTTGAGCTGCCCAAGTTGTATCCTCGAATTGAAAGGTGCCTTTGACCAGGATCCTAAAAATCTGGGAGCGATTAACTTCAGCACTTTAAAAAAGGAAGACCGGCCTCTCGCTCAAGCGTTACTTGCCACCACTCTTTCCTACACGGACGAAGGAAAACGAGGAGAAACATTTGGTGAGCTGCTAAACCTTTTCGTTCATTCAGCCGACCAATTTCAAAGAAACCCAAAGGAGTGGCTGTCCCTCTGTTTAAGCTTTTGGAATACAGAGGAGGTCGACGTTGGGGACCGGAAGACATGGGCCGATTCACTCAACTGGCTGGACCGGCAAAACAGAGTAAATGTGCTTATGGATTTATCGTCCTTCCCAGGCAGCCTTGAACTTAGAGAGAACAATCTGATCCCCCCGATAAAGCAGCAAACCTATCGTGATCAATACCTCTTTGTGACCCTGTCCGTTCCCTGGTTAAAATATCCGGATGTGCACCCCAATCCAAATCAGGCCCAAGCCGCAAACCACCCACAAAACCTCAAAACGGTAATGCTCGGCCCTCTCGACCAATTCACAACGACTGAATGGAAAAAATATGCCGAGGATGCCAGGGCTGGAGCTTTTTTAAATTTCATTGGTGATTCGGACGTACTCCTACATGAAAGAATGTTGGAATTCCTGGCAGGAATCCTCGATTTACCAACCGACGTAGATCGAAGGGAGGCTATGGCAAAGGCATTCGAAGCGATTGGCGAATCTCGCCTTTCATCAAAAACTAGTCTTCTAGTAGCCCTGCCTCGCGTGAAAAATAACCTGCCGATAGCAGGCGATGAACAAAAACAGGAACGCATGGCTGAAGCCAAACGCATGATGGAAGACTTCCTGATTTATGACCTGATAAGGAGGAAGAAATAATTCTCGATATTTATACTCGATCACGAGCTCCCCGGAGGGCTATAGATAAAGTCCGGAATCATCCAACCCACTCAAAATTTTAATCAACACACATTAACCCCTGATTTAACAATCACAGTAAATAGTATTATGGACAAAGTCGTTTCACGTAGAAATTTCGTAACGAGTACTGCAGCCGCTGTAGCCGCAACCAGCCTATATAATATCGCAGGTGGCGCTCATCACAAAACCGCAACGGTAAAAATAGCCTTGATTGGTTGCGGAGGTCGTTCCAACCGAGACATGCCCAACTTCATTAAAGCCTGTGAATTGTTAGGGAAAAAAGCCGAAGTCGTAGGTCTTGCCGATGCTTATCAGGATAGACTGGATACTGCCGCTCAAAAGTATGGTGTCGATAAATCGAAATGTTTTGTCGGCTTTGAAGCTTATAAACAAGTACTGGAAACGGACGCCGAATTTGTAATAATGGCTACGCCGCCCATTTTTCGGGCCACTCATTTGGAGGCGGTAATAAAATCTGGGAAACATGCGATGATTGAAAAACCGGTCGCAGTAGATGCACCTGGTTGCCGCAAAGTCATCGAGCTCGGCAAAAAAGCGAAAAATAAAGGCCTCGCAATTGTAGCGGGTGTCCAACGCCGTCACGATATAGCATGGTTAACCAACAAGGCACAAATTGATGCAGGAGCCATCGGAAAAATCCTTGGAGGAACCGTTTCCTGGAACGGCACGGTACCTTGGATATGGGGTCGGGAACAGAAAATGGACGACCGCGAATATTTGACACGCAACTGGCTGAACTGGAGTGAAATGTCGGGCGACCATATAACTGAGCAACATGTTCATAATCTCGATGTTGCAAACTGGTTCCTAGGTCGTCACCCAGTTAGCTCAGTAGGTTTCGGGGGGCGCGCACGACGTCAGACCGGCAACCAATATGATTTCTTCAGTCTGGATCTAGACTACGGAGACGGTGTGCATATTCACAGTCAATGCCGTCAACTTTCGGGCTGTTACAATCGCGTCGGTGAATTCTTCCGCGGAACAAAAGGTGAAGCATTTGGTAACGGAAAGATAAAAGGCAAAGATGTTAAGATTCCAGAGATTGTAGTCGATTCCGACGATGGTTCGGTACAGGAAATGGTCGAACTGATCCGCGGAGTCTATAACGACAAACCTTTGAACGCCGCACAGAGTATTGCTGAGTCGACTGCTACAGCCATAATGGGTCGCTACTCGGCCTACACTGGGCTATTGGTGCAATGGTCCGATCTGATGCAGAATCCAAAATCTAAGTTTTACAATCTGACCTCAGGCGCAACTCCAGAAGACTTTGAAAAGGGGAATGTAACAGTCCCGCTTGAAAATGTGGTGGCAGTACCGGGAGATGGTATCGCGGTAAGAAGAAAGATTGCTTAGTCCATTTTCTATTTAACCTAAAGACTCTTTCAACGGCTTCGAAAGGTGCCGGTATTTTGAATACATCTAAAAACTCAGCCTCTGTTGCGCATTGCAATACGCAGGAGGTCCATTTTAAGTATTGCTTAAATACCAGCACCATTCGCGGCCAAAATCTCGGATTAATTGGAGAACTGAAGACAGCCGCAAAAGCAGGTTACGATTCTGTTGAGCCATGGATAGAAAGCATCCGTATCTATTTGGCAGAAGGTGGTTCGCTCAAAGACCTGGACAAGCGAATCAAAGATCTCGGTCTTACGGTTGAAAGCGGCATCGGATTCGCTCAGTGGATCGTAGATGATCCGGTGGTTCGTGTCCAAGGACTGGAGGAAGCCAAAAGCGACATGAACCTCCTCGCTCAGATTGGTGGCAAAAGGATCGCGGCTCCACCCAAAGGCGCTACTGAAAAACCCGGACTTGACCTGAGCGCTGCCGCAGGACGCTTTCATGCCTTACTAGAGGTAGGCAGAGAGATGGGCATCATTCCGATGCTGGAAGTTTGGGGATTTTCCAAGAATTTACACCGAGTAAGCCAGGCCGTGTTTGTGGCCATGGAAAGTGGACATAAAGATGCCAGCCTTCTATTGGATATTTATCATGTTTACAAAGGGGGTTCCTCCTTCAAAGGAATCAATATGCTAAGTAAAACTTCGATGCCAGTAATTCATATAAACGACTACCCAAGTGATCCGCCCTGGGAAATGATCGCAGACAAAGACCGCATTTACCCAGGGGACGGCATTGCACCCCTAGGAGACATTTTTAGAGAGCTGGCATCCATCAATCCGGAAATGGTTTTTTCTTTGGAACTATTTAACCCAGATTATTGGGAGCAAGATGCGCTCGAAGCAGCGAAGACCGGGCTAATAAAAATGAAAGAGGAAGTCGCCAAAGCGCTAGGCCAATAGAAAAGAGAAATGCTTCAACCCGCGGCAAGGCGGATAACGGATAAAACCGGAATGATGGACAGGATTTTGACTTTGACCCTCACACCTCAATCACGCCATTAGCGATGTACCAATCGATTGCTTCCTTAACTGCTTCAAGCGACGAGTAGCGTGGCTCAAAGCCGAGCAATCGTTTTGCTTTTTCGTTACTACAATTCGGGCTATGAGCGACGTGATCGTAGGTCGCCTCAGCAAATTCTTTGTCCAGGGTTTTTTCAAATTCGTTCCAGGGAAAAAACTTGAGATTCGCATCCTTGCCAAACCAACTCGCCACGGCGTCAGCATAGCCACGAAACGTTACAGCGGCATTTGCAACCACATGGAAAGCTTCACCTTTAGACACCTCAGGTTGTTCAAGTGCCAACACTATCAGTTTAGCAATATCCCATGCATGGATGTGATTTAACGTTTCGAGGCCAAAGTTTGGAAGCGTTAGCTCCTCGCCTTTAGCCAAACGAGAAAAGACCTTCGGATCTTTATTACCCTGCGGATTAACGACCTCCCATCCAGGACCAACGATATGTCCTGGATGCAATATGGTGGCAGGAAATTCGTTCGTACGAGCCTCCTCCAGAAGCTCCAGTTCCATGGTGGATTTTTTGATCCCATAATCACCAAACGGTTTGCGAAGATCGTCCTCTAAAGTTGGCACAAGACGGCTGTAACCATGAATCCAAATGGATCCGATAGAAACATAATGCCCCACCTTCCCGCGAAATGCTTCGATCAATTGGCGTTGGCTTTCAGGTGTGAAACAAATCAAGTCGATGACCACATCAGCTAGCAGATCAGCTATGGCAGGACCAAAAGAATTATCGCGGTCCATGGCTTCCCGATCCATGGATAATTTCTCAACCTTGTCCCACGCCGGATGAGGTTGATAAGGCTGACGGTTATTTCGACTAACGGAAACAACATTGTAGCCAAGCTCACAAAGCCAAGGAACCAAATAAGTTCCAATGTGACCTGTTCCACCTATGACAACGGCTTTATCTCCCATCGTTAGCGGGCGCTAAATTTAAAAACGGTAGTGGATTTAAAAACGTCTCCCGGTTTTAAAATGGTTGAAGGGAAATGTGCGTGATTTGGTGAATCCGGATAATGCTGAGTTTCCAGGCAAAACCCACTCCTGGGTTGGTAAGCAACATCTCCTTTCCCGACAAGGTTCCTCATCCCATTTGCGGTGTAGAACTGGACGCCGGGTTGGTCTGTAAACGCTTCCATAACTCGTCCACTGGTAGGTTCATAGACAGTCGAAAAAAGTTCTACTCTATCGGTTGTTTTTTTGATTACATAATTATGGTCATACCCACGCCCCAATCGAAGTTGCCCATTTTCATCGTCAATGTGCTCACCGATACGTTTTGGAGAATTAAAGTCAAAAGGCGTTCCGGCAACGGACACAAATCTGCCGGTTGGTATCAGCCCGGGTTTAACTTCGGTCAACTCAGAGGACTCCAACTGCATCTCGTGATTCAGGACGTTTCCAACACCTCCACCAATCAGATTAAAATAAGAATGATTGGTAAGATTAATAATCGTGGTCTTTTCGGTAGTGGAAGAATAATCGATCTTCAGAGCATTATCGTTGGTCAACCGATAGGTCACCGTAACATTAACTGCACCAGGATAACCGTCCATTCCATCGGCATGAATGTAATGGAGCTTTAGAAAAGCGGTGCTTTGTTCAACTCCCGATTCACCCGTCCAAACTACCTGATCCAAACCTACTGAACCACCATGAATATGAACCGGGATACGTCCTGGTTCTTCTCGGACAAAAAGCTGTACCTGCTCGCCGTCCAATTCAACTAACCCGGTTTCGATCCGGTTAGCGTAAAGACCAACGATTGCGCCAAAGAGAGGATTTCGTTCCACATATTTAGCAAGAGTAGAATAACCCAAAACAACATCTTCCAGGACCCCGTCCCTGTCAGGTGTAGTCAGCGAAACAACAATCCCTCCATAATTCGTAATGTCCGCCTGCATCCCCAAACTGTTAGTCAAAGTATAAAGCGTGACCTCCTCTCCGCTCGGCAAAGACCCCCAAGCTTTTTCGCTCACTTCCCCAGGTGGCGTGCAAGCGGTTTGGCTAGCCCAAAGCAGACTCAATACACAGAGAAACGCGGATGCCCTAAACATCTAATTGAGTCAGCTCTACTACGTGGTCATCGGGATCGTTGAGGAATAATTGCCAGGGTCCATCTGGGCGGTTACGAGGTCCATCGTACTCAATCCCAAGAGAATCCAGGTGAGCCTTGGCTTCAGCCATATCCGGAATCCGGTAAGCGGTGTGGCGTTCCAAAGGAACCGTATAAGAACCACCTTCTTTACAAATGATATGCAGTTCCTGACCCGGACCGGTTTGAAACCACGCTCCCGCAAAATCAAAATTGGGTCTTTCGATTTGTTCCAGTTGAAGCACATCACGGTAAAACGCTACACTGCGTTCTACGTCAACCACATGAATAGCAGTATGATTGAGTTGGTTTATGTTAATCATTCCAGGAGTTAGATGAGTTCAAGATTGTCGGATTAAAAATAGATGCGTTAGCTGCAATCTTCAGAGAAGAGGGTTATTTCCTCTCAGGCAAAAACAAAGTAACAACTGCTACCACCATTCATGCAAAATAAATCCAAAGACGATTTCATGAGCGTTTCCGGTAGGATAACACAGGGCCACGGCGTCGCCTCGGGCCAGTCGGACACCAGCCCCTACAAAAGCGGATCTTTGCGCATGCAGTTTCCTTTCTTTGAAAGACAGAAAATACCTTTGCCCGGATTTTTTCTGGGTACCATCAACGTAAACATTTCACCCTCCTTATTTAAATTAATAGCCTGGGACTACGAAGCCCGCAATGTAGCTTGGACAGAGCTCATTCCTCCTGAAAATTTCCTATTCAGTCATTGTAAGCTTATCAAGAATAAAGCCCTGATAAACGCCATGGTCTACTACCCTTCCCCGAATACCAAGGTGGAGAACTTTCACAATCCCAACATCATTGAAATCTTGGCCCCTAAGATCGGTTCGTTACAATACGGAGATGATGTAGAACTCCTCCTGAATCCAGATCACTGTTCGGTAACTTGAAGCCTAAAAAAAGTATTGGTGGTGATAGAACCGACGAGATTTACCGAGGCGATTAGTTCTTCTCCGATTTGAAATGGATTTCCACTGACTGCCCAAAAGGCCATTTTCAAAGGGGAGGAAACGATTTGGGATAGCACAATTATTCTCCTTTCAAATTTGCCACGGCCTAATTCAATCGTCCAGAAGGCAAGCAGAACAATCCACGGCTTTGTAGAATAAATTCTGCACATCAAACCCGATAACACAAGTTTCGTTACTTGCCTTCTCCTAAGGGATCCCCATTATCAGCTATCTTCCCTATGAATAATAAAACCTACTTCCCAATCGTTCTCGCCCTGAGTTTAATAATTTCATCAATCGCTTCAATCGGAGCGGTTGACGCCGTCGTTCAGGACATGCAAAAAGCCGCTAATGGTTTTCTTGATTCATTGTCCGAAGAACTACGCCACAAAGCAACATACACGTTGAATGAGGACGAACGAATGAATTGGCATTTTATCCCCAAGACGGGCGAACGCATGGGTGTTGATCTTCGCGACCTGAACAAGATTCAGGAAATAAAATTGGCTGAATTGTTGGTGGCTAGTTTCAGCGCGACCGGACATGAAAAAGTTAAAAAGATTCAAGGACTTGAGTCCGTACTTTATGTTTTAGAAAATGCGGATCACCGCGACCCAGAACTTTACTATACGACCATCTTTGGAACACCATCGGCCACCGGCAGTTGGGGCTGGCGGTTTGAAGGCCATCATCTTTCTCAAAATTTCACGGTAGCAAATGGGAAACTCTTGGCCAACTCACCAAGTTTCTGGGGAGCCAATCCCGCCACGGTTCCCGTCGGTCCAACAACTGGGCAGCGAACACTGAAGGGCGAAGAAGATACCGCACGGTCATTTGTTCGGTCGCTCAGTAAGAAGCAAAAAGCCATCGCTATCATCGCTGATGCTGCCCCTAAAGATATTTATAGTGGTGCAGAAAAAGAAGTCAGCCCACTCAGCCCCCCAGGAATAAAAGTTTCACAATTAGAAAAGTCACAAATTTTTGGCCTGACCCGAATCATTCAAGAATACTTGTCCAACATGCCGACAGATGTCGCCACCGATCGATGGGAAAAGTTAAGCGAAGCAGGATTGGAAAACATAACTTTCGCTTGGGCAGGCCCAACCGAAATGGGCGTTAAACACTACTACCGTGTTCAAGGTCCAACCTTTCTGATTGAATACGATAATGTTCAGAATCAAGGAAATCATATCCACGCGGCGTGGCGCGACTTCGATGGCGACTTCGGAAGAGATATTCTGAAGGAGCATCACGGTCACCAGCATTAGAGTCTCGACTGGCGACCGATTCCATGCTTTGAAAGAAATTTGGAATAGTCACAGCACTGCTACGTCCCAATGGCATGCGAAGATTTTGCCTTTATTTACTCTTACTTGGGTCCCTAATATTTTCCACCTTTGCTGAGTTACGCGGTGAAAAATCCTTGGAGTTTCAAAGCCCTGATGAGGAAGCCCATGTCCTGGAACTTTTCACCTCTCAAGGCTGTAGCAGCTGCCCTTCTGCAGAACGTTGGGTCAGCCAATTTATGGATCACCCAGGTCTTTGGACAGAAATAGTGCCGATCGTTTTTCATGTCGACTATTGGGACAGGCTCGGATGGAAAGATCCATTTGCAAGCAAAGATAATACTAACCGCCAATACTCGTATTCAAGAAGCGGTGACATTCGCCAGGTTTATACACCGTGTTTTGTTTCCAATGGAAATGAATGGCGAGGATACTTTGACCAAGGCTCTCTCCCTCGATATAAAGAAAAATTAGGTGTTTTGAAGGGAACACTCATAAAAGAACGACTCGCAGTCAGTTTCAATAATCCAAAAGAAGATCTCGACCTTCACGTTCTGGTCCTGGGCTGCGATCTGCAAACAAAGGTTCGGAGCGGAGAGAATCGTGGAAAACTGCTAAAACAGCAATTTGTATCACTGCCCACGAGACGCACAAAGCGAATGATAATGATTGGAAGATTAGGCTCCCCGATTTCGATAAAAAAGAAGGCGCGCGTTATGCCCTGGCTCTGTTTGTCACAAAACGAGGTTTACAGACTCCGATCCAGGCAACCGGCACTTGGCTAGCTATGGAGTGATTAATCAAATCCCAAATGGTTTGGGTGGCTGAATATCAATACAATCTGGCAAAAGCCTCAGAACGCTTGTTTCAGCTAAGAATATCGAGGCTTTCTACTTGATATTACCTTGGTGATAGGCATCGTATTCGCTTTTGGGAATGGGCTATTCTATGTAAATTAGGTCCTAAACCACAAAAGAATATTTAAAATGCCTATTTACAACAACTTATGTGAGCTCATCGGGAAGACGGCGATGGTTCATTTGTCCAAGTTCAGCGAAGGATTACCAGGTAATATCATCGGTAAATTGGAGGGATATAACCCAGGCTGGTGTGTGAAAGACCGGATTGGTCTGTCCATGATTGAATCAGCCGAGAAAGATGGAAGCCTGCCAAAAGGAGGAACAATCATCGAACCCACCTCGGGAAATACCGGTATCGGACTCGCTTTGACCGCAGCAGTTAAAGGGTACAACATTATCCTGACCATGCCTTCCTCCATGAGTGTGGAACGCCGCAAAATGTTGATCAACCTGGGTGCAAAACTGGTTTTGACTGATGCCGATCTGGGAATGCATGGAGCGATAGACGAAGCTGCCATGCTCACAGATAAAATCCCAGGAGCCTTCATGCCGCAACAATTTGACAATCCCGCGAATCCCCAGGTCCACTACGAATCCACCGGACCTGAAATCTGGAACGACTCAGATGGCAAGGTAGATGTATTTATAGCGGGTGTCGGAACGGGAGGGACCGTTTCAGGTGCCGGCAAGTATTTAAAGGAGCAAAATCCAGACATTGAGGTAATTGCTGTAGAACCAGAAGAATCGCAGGTGCTTGGTGGAGGCAAAAAAGGTCCTCATATGATTCAGGGGATCGGCGCAGGATTTATACCAGGGGTTTACAATGGAGACGTGGTCGACGAGGTCATCGCAATCGACAGCCATGAAGCTATCAAGACCGCCCAAAAGCTAGGACTCACTGAAGGGTTATTGGTCGGTATCTCATCAGGAGCAGCAGCCCTGGCAGCCTACCAAGTGGCTAGCCGGCCAGAAAACAAAGGTAAAAACATTGTAGTCATGCAACCGGACACAGGGGAGCGCTACATATCAACACTACTATTTTACCACGACTAATCCCGAATAATCATGCAGTGGACCTTAGGTAAACGACTCGTCAGCGAAGACGAAATCATCAAGGAAACAGGACTCTTCCTCGACTACGACGAAATTGCCCGAAAAGGGACAATGACGGCTGAAGAGAAAAACATATCCAAATGGTATGGAATCTACTCCTCCCGTCAGGCAGGTAACCATATGGCACGGATAGTCGTCCCGGGTGGTGTAATGACCACCAGTCAGGCACGACGGATTTGTAAGACTGCTGAAGACTATGCTCAGGGAAAATTGTCGATCACAACCCGCCAATGTATTCAACTTCATTGGCTGAAAACTCCTTCGCTTTCAGACATGATTCGCGGCCTGGCTTCAGATTCGCTTTCTACGTTTCATGGTTGTGGGGATGTCAGTCGAAATGTAGCTGCTTGTCCACTGGCTGAGACTTGCCAATACAAACGTTTCAACGTCCTGCCATACGCAAAAGAAACTGCGCGCGTCCTCACCGAAATGCGTGATCTGGACAACTTGCCACGCAAATTCAAAATCACCTTTTCAGGATGCGGAGCAGGCTGTGCCCAACCCTATATCAATTGTATTGGTGCAGTCTCTGTTGTAAGAAAAGGAGCAGACGGCCAGGATGAAAACGGGTTCAAGGTAGTAATTGGTGGAGGCATGGGCTGGGCACCGTTTATTGGTAAAGACCTATTCTCGTTTGTCCCACCTGAAAAGATAGTGAAGGTCAACCGGGCTATCGCGCTACTCTTCCGCGATCATGGCGATCGACGGGATCGTACGATGTCGCGTTTGAAATTTGTAGTGTTCCGCCAAGGAATCGACGAGTGTCGTCGAATTGTGCTTGAGAACCTCGTGAAGGAAGGCGTTTCCACCGAGGGAATTGAAACAGGGGAATTTGAAGAAACAGGCGTTGAGTACCCAGAACGCCCACTCCTTGAGCAAAACCCGGTCGGCACAGATGGCAGAGTCACCGTCCGGGCAATGATCCCAAAGGGTGAGCTGACTCACATTAAGTTTAAACGGATGGCTGAGCTCGCAGAAATCTACGGCAATAAACGTATTTACCTCACCAATCGTCAAAACATCGAGATTCACCGTGTAAAGCCGGAGAAGGTTGACGCACTCGTTGCAGAAATCCAGAAAGCCGGCTTCAGTACCGACGGTTTCTTCGGATTACGGGACATCGTTCCCTGTGTTGGAACCACTTATTGCCCCAAAGCAGTAACGGAAACGCGATCTCTCTACGACACCTTGATGCCTATAGTCAGCCAGGAGAAATACAGCGAGATCTGGGACAAGGCGATCATCAACATTACAGGTTGCCCTAACAGCTGCTCACCTTACCGCATAGCGGATATCGGTTTCCGCGGAATGCGTATTCGCGAACACCTGGGTTCAACAGAAGCCTACGAAATGAGAATCGGCGGTGAACACGATCGCCTGGCAAAAAAGCTTGGAAAATTTAAAAAAGACGATTGCCCAAGAGTATTGGAAAAAATTCTCGATACCTTTCTAGAGGTCCGCAAAGGCGATGAAACTTTAGCTACATGCGTTCAACGCATGGGATTCTAATCATGGACGACGATAAATCACTGAACGAGTTTATTAAGGCAATCGATGACCTTGGTATTTCATATGACATGGCGCCGAATCCTCAGGAGAATTCGGTATTCACCGGTGCAGCTAACGAGGCATTGGATTTTAAGACCTACGCGAAAGACGTTCCCTGCCAAGAGGCTTGCCCAGCCAAAACAAACGTCCCCGCTTACATCGAAGCCATCGCCAAAGGCGATCCGGATAAGGCCTATCTGATAAATCAGGAAGATAACGTATTTTCCGGAGTGCTCGGTCGAGTTTGCTCACGTCCCTGCGAGGATGCCTGTCGTCATAACTGGACGGGTATCTCAGGCCCCGTTCATATCTGTCACCTCAAGCGTTCCGCATCGGACACTAAAGAGAATCCGCCAAAACCATTACCGGGCTGGTTTGAAGACACTGGCAAACGGGTTGCCGTTATCGGTGGTGGACCAGCAGGTCTGACAGCGGCTCGCGAACTAAAACGCTACGGTCACAGCGTGACCATTTTTGAGCGCGACAGCATGCTCGGCGGAATGATGGTTCAAGGTATTCCTGTTTTTCGCCTACCGCGTGAAACAGTCGAAGCCGAGGTCAAAGCAATTATCGAAAGTGGCATCGACGTTCAGTTTAACACGTCCGTTGATGCGACAAAAATACAGGAGCTAATCGATGATTACGATTCTGTTCTAGTCGCCGTTGGAGCGGTCCATCCGTCCAATCTTAAACTTCCGGGATTATCTGGCGATGGGCACACCATCTCCGGACTGAAGTTCATGTACGATTACAACATGGGCAAGGTCGCCGATATGAAAGGCCAAAACGTAATAATTGTTGGTGGTGGATTTACAGCGGTCGATTGCGGTCGTTCCTGTGCACGTGCTGCCAAACGGTTGGTAGGCGAAGAAGGAAGTGTTGCCATCATGTATCGTCGGACCGAGGCTCAGATGTCGGCAGACCCAGACGAAATCAATCAGATGCGCCTGGAGGAAATCGAAGTAGAATCTTTGATGAATCCTATTTCAGCCCGCACTGAGAATGGAAAACTCCGTGGCGTAACATTCCAACGCAATTCACTCGATGATTCTGCGGACGACGGTGGTAAACCCAGAGTTCACGCCATCGAAGGCACAGCGGAAGAATATCCCTGCGACCTACTGATCATGGCTATTGGCCAGACACGGGAACTGAAAATTCTTCCCGAAGGCGTCACACATTCGGAAGGACACGAAACGTCCCACGAGAATGTATACGTAGCCGGAGATTTCAACTATGGTAGTTTTGATGTGATAACTGCCGTCGCCGATGGTAAAGCTGTCGCCGATAAAATCGACCTCAGTTTAATGGGGATGCAAAGAAGAAAAGAGCATGTTGGTATCACGATGATGGAAACCAATGGCGAAACTGGACGTGTGAGAGATCACGACATTCAGTTCCCGGTCGAAATGCCAAAGCTTCCTTTGGTTGAACGCGATGGGACTGCTGAAGTCGAGCTTGGTCACAATGATGACGGAACCCTCCTTCATGCAACGCGTTGTTATTTCTGTAACTACAAATTTGAAATCAACCAAGACGCCTGTATCCATTGTGACTGGTGTATCGCTGTTGCTCCACGGGATTGTATTAACCGCGTCTCACAATTATTTACTGATGATGACGGAGCGGTAACCACAAGTCTTGAGTCAAACTTGGCGGATGAGACCACCTACATTTGGATCGACAGCAACGAATGTATACGGTGCGGAAAGTGCCTACGCATTTGCCCAACGGGTGCTATCACCATGCGTAAAGCAGAACGTTGTGGTTGTTCATCAGAAGAGCTCGAAGAGAAGCAAAAGGAAAATGTGCCTTACGGCGTGGTGAAATACGACAAGTACTAGCCCGGATCGATAAACCGCTTAAAACCTACACTTAACTCTTCGCTTTCCTGTTCCCTATCGTGATCTGAATATTCATGATAGGGATCAATAGGAGGAGCATGACGCTGGTCAGTCCAAGGACGAAGTAGCCGGCGGCGTCATGGACAAATCCACTAATCGCATCAGGACCATGGGTGTAGGCCCAAGCGGTTAGGAAGACGCTGCGCATTAAGTTGGTTACAAATGCAAAACACATGGCAAATACGACAAGTAGCACTTTCTTGATCGTACTCTTAAAAAATATAGCACCCAGAAAAGTGCCGGCAAAGAGGCACCCCATTAAAGGGCGAATCCCCGAACATGCATTTTCAACGCCGACACGGCTCGTGGGAAGAATGAGTGTATTGCCCTCCTGCTCCAATGCAAAACCGCCCATTTCGAAAACAAAGAAAACCACGGTCACAACTTTGTTGAGTAGAAACAAACTTAGGGCTTTTTCGATGGCAGAAACAAGCGGTGCAGAAATAATCCAAATGAAACAGGGAAACCACCGCCCAACAATAGGGTGTAAGAAAATAGTGAGGAAATCCCCTAAAACCGGGAATGTATCGATCAAGCAGGCTCATGTAAAAGGAAGGAGCAGAAAAAACCGGTTGTTCATTGAACGCAAGCCCTACAAAGCCT